>Ga0209109_10002446_pt1 | contig 10193 bp, 10 predicted proteins | sample Rifsed10ft2_FD_184004 | JGI IMG/M metagenome (GOLD analysis project Ga0209109, IMG submission 184004) | Soil microbial communities from Rifle, Colorado, USA - sediment 10ft 2 (version 2) | ecosystem: Environmental > Terrestrial > Deep subsurface > Rock core/Sediment | place: Rifle, Colorado... | reverse complement strand
AGTAGCGTCTCCAGGTATGGCTGCATTACCCTCGCCAGACGGCAGGTGTTAGCAAAGTACCACAGTCTATCTATTGATTTTAGGCGATCTTGGGGGGAGGGGGCAAGAGGAAAAATGCTGTCAAGGAAAATATCAGATAGCTTCTTTAGATATAGTACATCTGGGCCCGGTCGTCAGGCCGGCAGAGGTCCGCCAGGGTGACCTCTTCGAGGATTTTCTCCGACGCCACCATCGCCTTCGTCCAGGTGTCGATCAGCCGGCGCGCAACGACCGAGCCCCCCATCCGGCTTCTTTGACTTCTCAGCTCGCTTCCTAGCATCGGGCCCTCGAGGGCCTTGAGAACCTCGTTGATGTTGATGCCCTCGGGAGGTCGCGCTAGGTAATAGCCCCCGCCCGGCCCTCTTGTCCCGTGCACCAGGTTGGCCCGTTTGAGCAGCACCATGATCTGTCCCAGGTATTCTTCCGGGATTCTCTGCCGGCGCGCGATTTCCTTTACCTGAACCGGCTGATGTCCCCGCTGATTCTGCGCCAGATCGGCGAGCGCGAGCAGCCCGTAGTAACCCTTGGAGCCGACTTTCATGATGACTTCTTCTTTACACGGGATTAACCGACAAGGTCAAGCGGATTAGTCAAAAAGGCACGCGCATAAATTTTATTGGCAATTTTCGCCAACAATGGTAGATAGAAGAGGCCGGGAGGTGACGCTATGAAGTTTTTCATCGACAGTGCCGATATCCAGGAGATCCGGGAAGCTCATAGCCTCGGCCTCATCGACGGAGTGACCACCAATCCATCGCTGATCGCCAAGACCGGACGGGGATTTGGCGAAGTCGTCGGCGAGATCTGTTCCCTGGTGGCCGGGCCGGTAAGCCTCGAGACGGTCAGCCGGGACGCGGCGGGGATGGCGCGGGAAGGAGAGGGGCTGGTTCGCTACGGGAAAAACGTCGTGGTGAAAGTTCCCATGACCACCGAGGGATTGAAAGCCGTCAGGCTTCTCGGGGAAAGAGGCATCAAGACCAACGTAACCCTGTGCTTCTCTCCCGTGCAGGCGCTGCTCGCCGCTAAGGCCGGGGCCGCCTATATCAGCCCCTTTGTCGGCCGCCTGGACGACGTTTCCCAGAGCGGCATGGATGTGATCGGGCAGATCGTCAAGATTTACGGCAACTATAAGTTCACGACCGAAGTCCTGGTCGCGAGTATTCGCAATCCCATTCACGTCTTGACTGCGGCTCTGATGGGAGCCCATGTCGCGACGATGCCATTTGCGGTAATCAAACAGCTGGCCCAGCACCCTTTGACCGACATCGGGGTCGAAAGGTTTCTGAAAGACTGGGAAAAAGTCCCGAATAAGTTCTAATCAACCACCGTTTGACAACTCTCCGCTGCCTGAGCTAGATTAAAACGCTTTTTTGCCTCCAACCTTATCACGGGTCGTACCCTAAGGTAGGTCATCTCTTTTATTGGAGGAGATATGGTGCGGAGAGAAAAATCAAATTACGTTATCCAGTCGGTTTCCCACGCGCTCGATGTGCTGGAGCAGTTTCACGGCAGCGTGGATGAGATCGGGGTCACCGAGCTGAGCAAGAGACTGAAGCTCCATAAAAACAACGTCTTTCGTCTGCTGGCGACGCTCGAGGCCCGCGGTTACATCGAGCAAAACCGGGCTACTGAGAACTACCGGCTGGGTCTTCATTGCCTGCAGTTGGGTCAGACCTACATGCAGCAGATGGGTTTTCTCCTCCAGGCCAAGTCCACATTGGAGGAGCTCATCAAGAACGCTAAGGAGAGCTCTTTTGTCGCTATCAGAAAGGGCGCGGCGATCATCCCTCTGGACTTTGAGGAGGCCCGCAGCGCTGTCCGGGTTGTGTCGTTTCTTGGCACCACGCTGCCCCTGCACTGCACGGCGCCGGGAAAGGTCTACCTGGCGTTCGACTCCGAGGAAGGATTAAGCCAGGGCCTGCCCGAGAGGCTCGAGCGTTTTACCGACAAGACGATTGTCGAGCGGCGCCAGCTGCTGGAGCAGGTCAAGCAGGTGAGCGAAGCGGGTTACGCGGTGGAGCAGGGAGAATTTATCGACGAGGTCGTGTGCGTTGCGGTGCCCATCCATGACTATACCAGAACCCTGGTGGGGAGCCTGGCTATCGCCGGGCCGGCGCACCGCTTGAGTCACGACCGGCTTCATAAAGAGATCGTGCCGATGATTCTCAAAGGCGGGACGGAGCTGTCTAAGCGCCTAGGCTACCAAGGGTAAGATCCGCTGAAAAAGGCTCACCTGGTTTCGTTACTCGTTACTGGTTGACTCGTATACTCGATTAACCAATAACCAATACACCAATAACGATCCGCTATTTCATTGCCCGCTCGACCAGCTCTATGACGTCCAGCGTCTTTACCTGCTCGTCCATGCCCTTGGCCTTGAGTCCGTCCTCCATCATGATCATGCAGTAGGGGCAGGAGACGGCGACGACGTCCGGGCCGGTCTCGAGCGCCTGCTCCACCCGGATGTAATTGACCCGTTTGTCCTTCGGCTCTTCCATCCACATCCATCCCCCGCCCGCGCCGCAGCACATCGCGTCGTGGCGGCAGTGCTTCATCTCCTGGAGTTGGGCTCCGCGGATCTCCCGGATCACCTCCCGCGGCGCGTCATAGATCTGATTGTAGCGGCCGTAATAGCAGGAATCGTGGTAAGTGACCTTGCCGGGGAGCTCGCCGGGCAGGGCGATTTTTCCTTGCCGGATCAGGCCGTGCACGAACTCGGCGGCGTGGATGACCTCGTAGTTGCCGCCGAATTGAGGGTATTCGTTCTTTAAAGTGTTGAAGCAGTGGGGACAATTGGTGAGAATTTTTTTGAACCGGTAATTGTTAAGGACCTCGATCAACGCCTGGGCCATCGTCTGGAACAGGTACTCGTTGCCGATCCGCCGGGCGGTCTCCCCGTTGCACAGCTCTTCCTTCCCCAGGACGGCAAAGTTAATCCCCGCCTTTTTCAGGATCTTGACCATCGCCAGGGTGGTTTTCTTACTGCGGTCGTCGAAAGAGCCCGCGCAGCCTACGTAGTAGAGATACTCGGCATCCGGGTGATCCGACAGGCGCGGCACCTCGAGCCCTTCGGCCCAGCTGTCGCGATTCTCCTGGCCGATGGCCCATGGGTTGCTCTGGGTCTCCATGCCCTTGAAGGCGCGGTTCAGAGCGGACGGGAAGCGGGCCTCCTCCTGAACCAGGTGGCGCCGCATATCGACGATCTTGTCCACGTATTCGATGAGCACCGGGCAGGCCTCTTCGCAGGCGCGGCAGGTGGTGCACGACCAGAGGACGTCGTCGTGGATGAGGTTGTCGCCCACAATGACGGCATCATTGCCCTCGCCGCCCTGACTGTCCGGCTTTTGCAGCAGCTCCCTTTCCCGGCTGTAGAGGTGGTCTCGGAGATCGAGCAGCAGCTGGCGCGGCGCCAGGGGCTTGCCGCTGGCGGTGGCCGGACATACGGAGGCGCAACGCCCGCATTCCGTGCAGCTGTACATGTCCAGGATCTGCTTCCAGGTGAACTGGCTCATGCGCGACGTGCCGTAGGTCTCGGTCTTTTCCAGATCCATGAAGCTCAGCGCGCCCGCCGGTTCCAGCTTGCGGAAGAATACGTTGGGTATCGCGGTGATGATGTGGAAGTGTTTGGAGCGCGGCAACAGGTTGAGAAAGGTGAGGATGATGAGAATATGGATCCACCACGCAGCGTCGCGCACGACGCCTACGGCGGCGGGGCCCATGCCGCTTAAGAGAAGCCCCACGCCGCTGCTGACGATGCTCCAGCGCTTCTCCAGGAGGGTAAGCGGATCAGACTCCAAAACGAAGCGCCCGCCGTCGTAAAGAAAATCCGTGACCATCAAGCCGAGAATAAAAAGGAGAATAACCAGCGCCTCCCAATGCGACTGTCCCGCCAGTCGGTTCTCGGCCGGCTTAAAACCGAAAAGCCGCGCGGGGCGCGAGAGCAGCCATCGGTACAGGGCTATCAGCACCGCCAGGATGACGCCGACCTCTACGAGATCCTTGAGCAGGAGGTAGGGTCCGCCCAAGCCGGCCGGATGGAGGCCGGCCAGATAAAAGTGGGGATCGTATCCCTGCGCGAAAAGCGTAAGGGTGCGGGCGGAGATCACCATGAAGCCCCAGAAGATCAGGAAGTGCATCAGACCGGCGGGCTGCTCGCCCGTCAGGAATTTTTTCTGGCCGAAGGCATAGAGCAGAACCCCGCGGATTCTCTCTCCCGGACGATCAAAGCGGGCGTCGGCGCCGGCCGCTTTGAGCAGGAGAAAACGGCGATAGAGCGTAAAGCCGAAAAGGCCGAGAGCGGCAACCAGGATCAGCGTGAGAAGAACAGGGGTTATCATATCGGCGGGCGCGTATTTGCCATATGCCATATGTCATAATAGAGTTGTTTTCAAGGAGACCGGTGATGCGGTGTCGCAAGCGCAACTGGCTGCGGGCGGTTTTTTTCCTGCTCTTACTCCTCGTCGTTGCCGGTTGTCGTCCCGGCCCGCGCGTTGTGGTCTCGACCCGGAGCGGCGCAGAGCTGGCATTCAAAGTGGAGGTTGCCGATACCCCGGCCAAGAGGGTTCTCGGCCTTCAGTACCGCAACGAGCTCGGCGACGACCGGGGCATGCTGTTTCTGTTCCCGTCTCCGGCGGCGCAGTCCTTCTGGATGAAGAATACGCCCATCTCTCTGGATATCATCTTTATCGGCAGCGACTTAAGGATTGCCGGCATTGTTCACCAGGCGGCGCCCTTCTCGACCGCCTCGCTGTCCGTAGCCGCGCCCAGCCAGTATGTGCTCGAGGTCAAAGGCGGGCTCTCCCGGCAGAAGGGCATAGAGACAGGCAACCCTGTGCGCTTCGAGGGAATATCGCTGGACGGCGTCAGGGAATAGCTATGCGGGTAACGAGACTCAGATTTCGGAAAAGAAGTAGGACTTTAGAGCCTTGAGCCGCTCCTCGTAGGAATCGGGATGGAGGAACCAGAGCGTCGCAGAGAGGCTGCTCAGCAGGGAGTTGCCGTCCTGGGGAGTAAAGCACATCCCGACCACCTCCCGCTCTCCCTTGATGGCAAGGCTCTGAGAGACGATGACGGTCTGATTGAGGATGCGGCCGAAAATCCCGTGGTCCCTGCCAAATGAGAAAACCGCCGCGGACGATTTTTTATTCGTCAGGGCGACCCTGCCGTTGGCGTTGAGTCTCCGCCGGACCTCCTCGATCGTGATGCCGCGACGCAGCTGCAGGTCGAAATAGATCGTGTGCATGTACTGGGTGTTCAGCTTGAGCGCCGACGAATAAATGTCCAGATCCAGATCCAGCGTCTTGAAGAGATAGTGCGCGTCCCTGCCCTGGTGCGTGCCGAAGCGGGGGTCGTCGTGCTTGCCCACCTCGGGAGCAGGAATGAACTCTCCCTCCTGGCTCAGATCGTTGGCCCGCCGCATGCAAACGAAGCGCCCTTCCTGCAGGTTGTTTTCCTTTTCCGGCCCCAGAGCGATGGAATCGATCAGCACCGCTAAGTTGTGCGTGTTGCAGCTCACCACCTGGATGAACTGGTCGCCGCCTCGTTTCAGGGCCTCGTCGTTGATCCCTCGCGCGTACATCTTGCCGAAGCCGAACTCGCTTCCCTGGGCGATGAATCCCCGGCCGTTCCCGGTGTAGCGGCTATAGTACTTCTGCTTGTTTTCGTTGCCGACCGGGGTGCAGTCGATCACCACGGCGGCCTGGTCAATCGCTTCCTCCGTCTCGTAGTGCGGTTCCATGCCCATTTCCTTGAACTTTACCCAGCGCTCCTTGTCGACGCAAAGTTTCGCCCCCTTTTTTCCAAGGACTTGGACCTTGGATCGGTCGGTGAGCAGGGGGGTCCGCTTATGGAAGGTAATCTCGTCGATCCCAAAGGGCTCGCGGAAAGTGGCAAGAATGCCGATCAGGGGCTCCCCGATGGTCCCGGTCCCGACAACGTGCACTATCTTCTTTCCCATCTTCAGCCACTCGCTCCCTTGGTTTTCATATACTATACTTTCCAGCGGAGGGAAAGTGGAATTCCCCGCTCGGCCATCTTCCCCGCGGGGGGCCGTTGTGATAGAAAAATAACCAGGAGCGCCGTGTATGGCACAGGATATCGTCCAGGCAGAATCGTTTTTTGACCGCCACTTCGGCATCACTGCGCGCGACCTGGACAAGGTCCTGTCCAACGCCCTGGAGAAGAAGGCCGATTACGCCGACCTGTATTTCGAGTATCGGATGAACGAGGCGATCAGCCTGGAGGAGGGGATGGTCAAGAACAGCTCCCGCTCCACCGCGAACGGGGTCGGGGTCCGTGTGCTGGCCGAGTCCAAGACCGGCTATGCGTTTACCGACGACATCACGATAGAGAAGCTCGAACTGGCCGCCCGCACGGCGCAATACATCGCGCACAATCGGGAATCCCTGCTGCCGGCGCCGGTGGGAGGCCGGGCGGTCCGTTCGCACGATCTCTATCCGGTCTCATCCCCGGCCACGGAGGCGTCCCTGGAGCAAAAGATCGCGTTGCTTCAGGAAATGGATCGCCTCGCCCGCGGCCTGGACCCGAGGATCCAAAATGTCTTCGTCTCGCTGGCGAGCGAGCACAAGATCGTGCTCGTCGCCGCCTCCCAGGGATGGGTGGTCGGGGACATTCAGCCGCTGACGCGTTTGAACGTTACCTGCATTGCAGAGCAACGAGGGAACCGGCAGACGGGAGGCTACGGCGGCGGCGGACGGGTGGGATTCAGCTTCTTTACGGAGAAGAAGGACTACGAGCGCTACACCCGCGAGGCCGTGCGTCAGGCGCTCCTCAACCTCGAGGCTGAGAATGCTCCTGCGGGAATGATGGATGTGGTCTTGGGGCCCGGCTGGCCCGGGATCCTGCTCCACGAGGCGATCGGCCACGGTCTGGAGGCCGATTTTAATCGGAAAAGGGTATCCGCCTTCACCGACCGGATCGGTCAAAAGGTCGCCTCGGAGTTATGCACCGTCGTTGACGACGGGACGATCCCCTCGCGCCGCGGCTCGCTCAATATGGACGACGAGGGAACGCCGACGCATCGGACGGTCTTGATCGAGAAGGGGATTCTCAGGGGCTACCTGCAGGACCGGCTGAACGCGGCGCTGATGAAGATGCCGCTTACAGGCAACGGCCGCCGGGAAAGCTACGCCCATATTCCGATGCCGCGGATGACCAACACTTTTATGCTGGCCGGCGGGACTCCGCCGGAAGAGATTATCCGCTCCGTGAAAAAGGGGCTCTATGCGGTGGCCTTCGGAGGCGGTCAGGTCGACATCACCAACGGGAAATTCGTCTTTTCCGCGAGCGAGGCCTACCTCATCGAGGATGGCAAAGTGACCCGTCCCGTCAAGGGGGCGACGCTGATCGGAAACGGTCCGGACGTGCTCACGCGCGTGTCCATGGTGGGCACGGATCTCAAGCTGGACGAAGGGGTGGGCACCTGCGGCAAGGACGGGCAGTCGGTGCCGGTGGGAGTGGGGCTGCCGACGATTAAAATCGACGGCATCACGGTGGGGGGCACCGCTACCTAAAGACGTTATTCGTTACTAGTTATTGGTTAATGGTTGCTGGGGAGAGGGGGCGGGAATTACCAATATACCAATAACCAATTAACTAATAACCGGATTTAAACATGGAACGTTTGGAATTAAGTCAGGAGCTGGGCCGCGATATCCTGTGTCAGGCCGAGGAGAAAGGCGCCTCGCAGGGCGACGTGGTGATGGTGGAGGGAGATTCCTTTTTCGTCACGGTCCGTTTAGGGGAGATCGAAAAGGTCAGCCAGGCGCAGGAAAAGCGCTTGGGCTTGAGACTCTTCTTTGGCTCGAGCTCCGCCACGGCCTCCACCTCGGATATCTCCAGGGGCTCCATCGAGCGGCTGATCGACGATACCTGCGCCATGGCCCGCTCGACCGCCCAGGATAGATACAGCGGGCTGCCGGCGGCGGAGGAGCTTGCCCGCGACCTTCCGGATCTGGCTTTGTTCGATGACAGCGGCCAATTCCTCTCCGTGGAGGAGAGGACCAATCTTGCCCTCGAGGCCGAGCAGGCGGCGCTGGGCTTCGACCCGCGCATCGCGAATTCGGAGGGGGCCGAGTTTTCCAACCAGGCGGGCCGCGTCATTTACGCCAACAGCCACGGCTTTTCCGGAGAATACCGGGGTTCGAGTTATAATCTCTCGGTGGTGCCGGTGGCCGCGCTCAACGGCTCCATGCAGCGCGACTACTGGTATTCCTCGCAGCGCAAGTTTTCCCGGCTCGAGCCGCCGGAGTCTGTGGGCAAAAAAGCGGCCGCGCGGGCCTTGAGAAGATTGGGTGCCCGGAAGGTGAAGACGCGCGAGCTCCCGGTGGTCTTTGAGCCGGAAATCGCCGCGACCCTTCTGCGCCAGCTCTCCTCGGCCCTGTCCGGTTATTCCCTCTACAAGGGCGCTTCGTTTTTGGTCGGCAAGCTCGGATCGAGGATCGCGTCCGATCTGGTGACGGTCGTCGACGACGGAACGATCCCGGCCGCGCTGGGGTCGAAGCCGTTCGACGGCGAAGGCGTCTCGACGAGAAAGAAGACGGTCGTCGAAAAGGGCGTCTTGCAGAGCTATCTCCTGGATGCCTACAGCGGTCGAAAGCTGGGCTATGCTTCCACCGGAAACGCCGCCCGCTCTGCCGGCGAGCCTCCCGGAGTGGCGCCGACGAATTTCTACCTTGCGCCCGGAGCGCACAGCCCGGAAAATATCATCGCGTCGGTGGAGGAGGGGTTTTACGTGACCGAGCTGATCGGCTTCGGCGTGAATCTCGTCACCGGCGACTATTCCCGCGGAGCGGCGGGTCTATGGATCGATAAAGGAGAGCTGTCCCACCCGGTCGAAGAGGTTACGATTGCGGGGAATCTCAAGGAGATGCTGCTCAATATCGAGATGGTGGGCAATGACCTCGAGATGCGGGATAGAATCTCGGCGCCGACGATAAAGATCTCGCGCATGACCATCGCCGGGAATTAGTTACTCGTTGACTCGTTACTGGTTGACTGGTTAATGCTTCTAAGAATTGCCGAGTAACCAATAACTAATAACCAGTAACTCACATCACTTTATAGCCGGCCTTGAGGACCGCGCGCAGCAGGTCGTCTATCTTGCACTGCTGCAGGTCGAATTCCACCACCGCCACGCTCCGCTCCACGCTGAAATCGACGCTCTGAACTCCCGGAACGGCCTTGAGGGCCTCCGTCAGTTTGGGGAACGCCTCTGAGGTCAGCTCTTGAATGGAGATGACAGCGGTGGTGGTTCTCATCTTAGTCAACCCTATATTTGACAGAACCGATACCCGGTTGCAACGAGAACCCTGCCGGAACCATTCCCGAGCATCAGAATCACAAAGCTCAAAATTTTCTTGACACCCTATCTGAGCCGTGCAATAAGCCCTCAGGTTGATAGTTTCGCCGGTCCCACCTGTTTCCGGCACTTTCATTGTTATCAGTTCTAAGCCCGGCCGGATCAGGGGTCCACCGGGCTTTTTTGTGATGTCAGAACTCAGGTCGAGAGGAGGAAGAAGATGAGACGACTTCTTTGGGTGGCTAGCCTGCTCCTGCTTTCCGGATGCGCTCCAATGGTTCATGAGCTCAAGACCGACCCGGCGGTTGTCGGGGTGACGGGCTGGTGGTTTTCACTTGGCTTGGAGGCCTCGCCGTCAAGCGGCGGAATACCCTTTCCCATGATCAAGTTCGGCCGGGGCACTATGTGGAGGGTGGGGATTTCCGATGAAGTTGTTGTCCGGACGGGTGAGGGGCTTACTGTCAATCCGGGCAGTCCGGCCAGCCCGGGGCAAGAGATTGGCGGCGAAGCAAGCCTGCTGATCAGGACTAAAAACACGTCAAAGGCATTAGAGAAGATGAAGGATATGTATAAATAAGAATCCGTAAGACGAGTCTGGCAAGACAGGACAGCAAGCCGGGGAGCTAGCATGCAGGTTCTTAGGCGCGGCAGCGAGGGTGAGGAAGTCCGCCGCTGGCAGTATTTTCTGACCTGGGGCACCGCCTTCGACATCAACTATGCCTGGAATCGTCTAGGTGCATTGCCGGCCTTGCGCGGAGAAAAAGGCTCCGTGCGCGAGCTTGTGGCGATAGCGCACCAGCTCACGGTGCTCACGCACCTCCGTGGGTGCGATCCA
>Ga0209109_10002445_pt1 | contig 10200 bp, 5 predicted proteins | sample Rifsed10ft2_FD_184004 | JGI IMG/M metagenome (GOLD analysis project Ga0209109, IMG submission 184004) | Soil microbial communities from Rifle, Colorado, USA - sediment 10ft 2 (version 2) | ecosystem: Environmental > Terrestrial > Deep subsurface > Rock core/Sediment | place: Rifle, Colorado... | reverse complement strand
CTGCGACCGATCCGTCCCGAGGACGAGCCCGAGCTGTCTGCCCTCTACGCCAGGCTGAGCCCGGAGACCGCCTATCAGCGCTTCTTCACGGTCATGGCGCGGCTCCCTCCCTCCTGGGCGCACATCTTGGCCAATGTGGATTACGAGCGACGTATGGCGATCGTCGCTGTCAGCCCCGACAACGAGTTGATCGCTGTGGCGCGTTATGACTCCGCCGAGGCGGCGAAGGAGGCAGAAATCGCCATCGTCGTCCAAGACCAATGGCAGGGGAAGGGGATCGGCACGATCCTGCTGGCAGAACTGCTCAGATACGCGGAGGCAAAGGGAATCCGCCGCTTCAGAGCAGACGTCTTCGCCGAGAATCGTCGGATGCTCGACATGCTCGGCCGTCTGACGCGGGTCCTCGAGCGGCGCACCGAGCGCGGGGTCACCTCGCTCCTCATGGTACCACGGCCCCGGGCCGATCTCCAAGAGCCACGACCACAAGCTCCCGGCTAGTGCCGTTCCAACTTGTTGAGGCTAATGCCGTTCCAACTCGTCTCGGCTAATCGCCAAGAGATGTCCTTTTGCCCAAAAAGTTGGAACGGCACTAATCGCCGACAAGTATCCTGCTAATCGGTCGTTCACACACCGCTTTTCCTAGTGCCGTTCCAACTATTTGGCCTCACAACACAATGATGTGTGGGCAACTCAATCGGCCTCTGCACAGCGTCAGTATTTGTCCGAAAAAGTTGGAACGGCACGAGCCTCACCTTTTTGGCATAGGTAGTTGGAACGACACTAGTGCTCCTCCAACTATTTTACCCTAACTTAGTGGGGCATCGTGCCGGGCCAAGAAACGAGCATCGCAAGGCGCGGACCCCAGGGCCGCACCCACCTTGCGGGTACCCGGCGTACATACGGTGGTACGTCGCAGGGAGCGCCCTGGGGTGAAGCCTCGTCGCTAGGCGAAGTTGGTTGGAACGGCACTAGCGCCTCTTCTCGATCGAGACCACGTCTCGGAGAGCATGCCCCACGTAAACCTGCCGGGGCCTGGCGATCTTCTGCTCCGAATCCAACAGCATCTCCTCCCACTGCGCCATCCAACCCGATGTTCTCGGGATGGCGAACAGCACCGGGAAGATATCCACCGGAAAGCCCATCGCCTGGTAGATGATCCCCGAATAGAAATCGACGTTCGGGTAGAGCTTTCGCTTCACGAAGTAGTCGTCCTGCAGCGCGATCCGCTCCAGCTCAACGGCCATCTCCAGCAACGGGTTCGTCCCCGTCACCTCGAATACCTGCTCCGCCAGCCGCTTGATGATCCTTGCCCTGGGGTCGTAGTTCTTATAGACGCGATGGCCGAACCCCATCAGACGCCCCTCCCCGGCCTTCGCCCTCTTGATGAACTCGGGGATGCGGTCCTTCGACCCGATCTCGTTGAGCATCCGGAGCACCGCCTCGTTGGCGCCGCCGTGCAGGGGTCCGTAGAGGGCTGCGGTGGCGGCAGCCACGGCCGAGTAGGGATCGACCTGGGAGCTTCCGACGCTCCTCATGGCGTTGGCGCTGCAGTTCTGCTCGTGGTCCGCGTGAAGGATGAACATGACATCCAGGGCCTTCTCGAGGACCGGATTGGGCTTGTACTTCAACTCGGCCATCTTGAAGAGCATGCTGAGAAAGTTTCCGGTGTAACTCAGGTCGTTGTCCGGATACACGTACGGCAGACCCAGGCTCTGTCGATAGGCAAAGGCGGCAATCGTCGGCATCTTGGCCACCAGCCGCTGGATCTGCTTCTTGCGGGACTCGGGGTCCATGACCTGCTTGGCATCAGGGTAGAACGTGGAGAGCGCTCCCACCGTCCCCACAAGGATCCCCATCGGGTGAGCATCGTAACGAAAGCCGTCCATGAACTTCTTGATGCTCTCGTGGATCATGGTGTGGTGAGTGATGTTCCAGACCCAGTCATCGAGCTGCGCCCTGGTGGGCAGCTCTCCGTGCAGGATCAGGTAGGCGACCTCGAGGTAGCTGCACCGCTCGGAGAGCTGCTCGATCGGGTACCCTCGATAACGCAAGATCCCCTTGTCGCCGTCGATGAACGTGATCTTGCTCTTGCACGAGGCTGTGTTCATGAACGCCGGGTCATAGCTCATCATCCCGAATTCGTCGTCCGTGACCTTGATCTGCCGAAGATCCATGGCGCGGATGTTCCCTTGCTGAACCGGGATCTCGTAGCTCTTTCCATTCCGGTTGTCGGTAATGGTCAAGGTGTCTTTGCTCATCGCCGTGCTCCTTTCTCTGCCCAGGCCGCTAGGGGCCTGCTGTTGAAAGATGATGGGATGAACGGAATGATCCTCCACCTCAGAACACTCGGGGCCTCCGGTATGTCCATGGAAGGTTACTGCCCCGCTCCCAACGGGAGCTTCACGCTGACCGCCCCCCGAAGGTCGGCGACCTGATATCCGATGGCCTTATCGTCCGGATAGAGGCGCCGCAGCTCCGCTTGAACGTCCGGCGGGATGTCGCGCGGGCCACCGTGGCAGCTCAGACAGACCGGGCTTCCCATCACGATCGGCCTCATGTAGCGCAGGTACGTTCGCCCTTCATCGGTGACAACCTCGGCATGCTCGGTATCAATCCCAAGCTCCCCCTTGGCCTTCAACGCCGCGAACTCCCCGAGCACCCTCGCCTCATAGTCGTCCGGCGCATCCGCGGGACTACGGTACTTGACGCTGACCCGGCGAACACGCCATCCCTCGTGCTCGTGCTGCTTGGCCAGACCGAGAGCGATCTTCGAACACTGCTGCAGCGCCCCAGCCGGCCCCCGGGCCCGCACCTCGACCTGCATCAAGTCGCGCGTTTCCTCGATGATCCTCAACGCCACTTCACGGGCCGCCCGAAGGCCCGGCAGATCCGACGCGGTCGCCCACGAAAGAAGCGACACACTCATGATAAGACAGGCGATTCCGGTGTGTCTCCTGTTCATTTCATCACCTCCTACCTGCGTCTTCAGCTTGGCCGTTCAGCGGCTCAAGGCGGGCCGCGCATACCTTGAACTCGGGAATCAGGGCCACCGGATCGAGCGCAGGGTTGGTCAAGCGGTTGGCGGGCGCCTCCGAGAAGTGAAAGGTCGTGAAGATCACCCCTTGCGGCGTCCCCGCTTCCACGCGGGCCTTGGCGACGATTCGACCACGTCGCGTCACCACAGCGACCTTCTGGCCCTCTCTGGCACCGAGGCGGTCAGCATCGACCGGATTCACCTCGACATACGGTTCAGGTTCTAGAAGATTCAACCCATCCGACCGCCGAGACATCGTCCCGGTGTGGTATTGAAAGAGGGTGCGGCCGGTGGTCAGGACGAGGGGGAAATCGCTATCGGGCACCTCATCGGGCGGAAGCCACTCGACAGGATGGAAGCGGCCCCGGCCGCGTGGGAATCGGTTGGCGTACAGGACCGGCGTCCCGGGGTGGTCGCGGTGCGGACACGGCCACTGCAGGCTCCCGGACTCCAGCCGGTCATACGAGATTCCGCCGTAGATCGGGACCAGACGGGCGATCTCAGCCATGATCTCGCCCGGGTGGCCATACGCCATCGGGAGGCCAAGTCGCCGGCTCAGGGCGCAGACGATCTGCCAGTCGGCCATCGCCTGCCCGGGAGGCTCGACCGCTTTCCTGATCCGCTGGACCCGGCGCTCCGTATTGGTGAAGGTCCCATCCTTCTCAGCGAAGCTGGCCGCCGGCAGCACCACGTGCGCCAGCCTGGCCGTCTCGGTCAAGAAGAGATCCTGGACCACCAGCAAGTCGAGACTGCGCAGAACCGCCTCGGTCTCGGTCATGTCCGGCTCTGTCAGGAGCGCGTTCTCTCCCACGAGGTACAGGCCACGGATCGCACCCTGCCGCTCTCGGCCGAGGATCTGGGTCAATGCGAGGCCCGGCCGCTTCGGGACCGGGCGGCCCCATGCAGACTCGAACCTCGCCCGGACGTCCGGGTCGTCCAGTGACTGATACCCGGGAAGGGCGTCTGGCAGGGCGCCCATATCGCAGGCCCCCTGGACGTTATTCTGTCCACGGAGCGGGTTGATGCCTGCGCCCGGCTTTCCCAGATTCCCGGTCAGCAGGGCCAGGTTGGCGAGCGCCAGGACCGTTTGGTGCCCGCTCGTATGCTGGGTCACCCCCATGGTGTAGTAGATCGAGGCCGGGCGCCTGGTGGCGTAGAGGCGAGCCGCGCGCCGCAATAGTTCCGGATCGATGCCCGCGATAGAGGCCGCAACCTCCGGCGGATAGCGGCGAGCCGTCTCCCGCATCGCCTCGAACCCCTCGGTTCGGTCCTGCACGAATGTCCGATCCCAGAGCCCTTCTTCCAAGATGACATGAGCCATCCCGTTCAATACCGCGAGGTCGGTGCCGGGTCGTATCGCCAGGTGCACCGTGGCGAGCCGGGCCAGCTCGATCCGCCGGGGATCGACCACAATCAGGGGGACGCCCCTCGCGACGAGACGCTTCATCGGCAGGGCGGCGATCGGATGCTGCTCCGTGGTATTTGATCCGACAACCAGCAACGCCTCGGCCTCCTCCAGATCCGTGAAAGAGTTCGTCCCCGCCGGGCTTCCAAAGGCGGATAACAGCGCCGTCCCGGTTGGCGCATGGCAGAGGCGGGCGCAGTGGTCCACATTGTTCGTGCCGAGGACGGCTCTGGCCAGCTTCTGGAGCAGATAGTTCTCTTCGTTCGTGGCCTTGGCCGAGGCGGCCACGCCGATGGCATCGGCACCGTAGCGCGCGGCAATCTCGCGGAGCCTCGCGGCAACCAGGTCGAGGGCCTCCTCCCACGTGGCCTCCCGGAACCCGCTCCCCTCCCGGATCAGCGGCATTGTCAGACGATCCGGACTATGAATGAACTGAAATCCGAACCGCCCTTTTGCGCAGAGACTGCCCCTGTTGGCCGGCCCGTCGAAGTTCGAACCGACCGTCACCACCTGGCCATCCTTGACGTGCAGGTCCAGTTGGCAGCCACACCCACAATAGGGGCAGATCGTCGTGATCGCCCGATGCGCCCCAACCCCTTCATTCCAGGCGGGAACCTTTTCAGCAAGGGCGCCTGTCGGGCAATAGGCGACGCACTCACCACACGAGACGCAGGTCGATTCGCCCAACGGCTTGCCATCGTCGGCGATCACGACGCTCCGGTCTCCACGCTCCGCGATTCCCAGGACATGATGGCCCTGGATCTCGCCGCAGGCCCGAACGCACCGCCGACAGAGAATACATCTATTGAGATCCATTCTGATGAGAGGGTGAGAGTCGTCGATCGGAAGCGGAGCCCGTTGTCTGGCGAAGCGGCTGCCGGAAAGATGATGGCGTTTGGCGAGGGCATGCAGCTCGCACCGACCTCCCCTCTCTTCCGGGAGGCAATCGACCGGATGATCAGCCAGCAGCATTTCAAGCACGAACCTGCGTGCCTTGACAGCCTCTTCGGCTTCGGTCAGGACCTCCATCCCTTCCGCCGCGCCGGTGGAACAAGCGGTCCTCAGGTTGACAGCCCCGTCCTGGGCAACTTGTACCAAGCACACTCGACAGCCTGGCTGCGCTGGAAGCGATGGAATCTGACAGAGTGTCGGGATGGCGATCCGTAGCGAGCGCGCAGCATCAAGGAGATTGGCCCCCTGCGGGACCATGGTCGGACGGTTGTCGATCGTCAGGGATATGGTCGAGGCGCCTTTCACACCATGCTCCTTCACCAGCGAAGAGCGTTGTACAACTTCCTAAAACGCTCCCACGCAGTACCAACAGAGCAATGACAATGCCAAGCGCGCCAAAAGAGGCGCTGGCGCCTGGCCTGGAGACTCCCCTTTAGATCCAATAAGATGGCTGGCCCTTGTTGGTGTAGACGTCAACCGAACACCGGCCGATCCGAGCACTGTGGGGCAACCCTTCCCCACTAAAAGGCCATGGGGACTCTCTAACTAACTGTGATTGAAAGCCCGAGCGGGTGGGTACTGTCCGCCCCACAACGCGGCAGGCTGTCCCGATCTGAAAGGATAACCAAGTCTGGGAAGCTTTACAAGGAAAGCATTCTGGCCGCGCCCTTCGACCCCGCAGCCGTTCATCCCAAGCCCTGAGGTTATCGAAGGGTCGAAGCCTGGGTTATTATGCGCCCTTCGACACCCTCACGGCGAACGCTATTGCGGGGGCATCTCTTAGGGTCACGATATTATAAGGTGGACAGGCCTTGAATTTTAGGGAGGAGCGTCCTATATTGATTGTGAGGGAGCCTTAAGGGGGCTAAGGCCGACCAAGAGAGAGGCAGGCAGTTGCCTGCAGAACCTAAGGGGTTGTCCTTGGAGCCGGTGCCGTGCTGGGGAGGCTTCCTCGAGAGAGCCACGAGGCGTCGGGCGAAAGCCCGGAGGTGGTGCAGTTGCCGGATGCCTTGTGGCTTCTGCTTTTCGATGGAGAGGCCCATTGGATTGAGAATCCCCACGACTGGAAAATTCCTATGGTGTAATTTCAAACGCTCAGGGCGGTCCCATCGCGGACCCCTGGAGAGCTTCCTTATCGAACGTAGACGGCTCTGAAAGAGGTTCTCGCCGGCTCTCGAAGGTTCGCGCACAATCCAGCGCCTTTGTCGAACGCATGCGGGGGGAGGTGCAGTGATCCTCGGGATCGTCAGGCTGATCGTATTCCTCCTCGATACGGCGCTCTGGATCCCGGTCGCGCTGGTGGCGTCGCTCGCCGACCCCGATGCCAAGCTCGCCTACCGGTTCGCGCGGCGCTGGGCCTGGTTCAACGTCAAACTCTTGGGCACGCGCGTCTTGGTGCGCGGTCTCGAGCACCTCGACCCCACCAAGTCGTACGTCTTCATGTCGAACCACCGCAGCAGCTTGGACGTGCTGGCGCTGGTGGTCGCGCTGTGGGACTTTCAGCTCCGCTGGGTGGCGAAGCTGGAGCTGGTCAGTATCCCGCTCTTCGGCTGGGCGCTCAAGGCGACCAAGCAGATCATCGTGAACCGCGCCCACCACGCGCAGGCGGTCGCGAGTCTGATGCTGGCGAAGGAGCGGATCGGACACGGGCTCTCGATCGTCTTCTTCCCGGAGGGAACTCGCTCACGGGGCGAGATGCTGCCCTTCAAGAAGGGAGGGTTCGTATTCGCGATCAAGACCGGGACGCCGATCGTGCCGATCGGCATCTCGGGCACGGCGAAGATTCTCCCCCGTAACGGCTGGATCGTCCGGCGCGGGGGGGACGTGCAGATCGTCATCTGCCCGCCGATTCCCACCGCAACGCTCTCCCTCGCCGATCGGGACGCGCTGCTCGCGCAGGTCGAGCGAGCGATCACCGCCTGCACGGAGGGAGCCGCCGGACCGGGTGCCGTGGGAGCGAACGCCGCCGCTCCCAGGACCGCTGTGGCCTGGCTGTGATGGGGGGGTGTCCCGTACCGCCCCGGCTGCCCCCCCTCATCCGCCTTGTGTCAGTTCAGGGAGCCTGTTTTCCAGCCGGAGTCCCCCTTCACTCCCCCTCTCGTCCACGACGTTCCTCGCACCCTGCCGCCGCGACTTTCTGTAAGGGGAGACCTTCCGCCGGGTAGACCCTACGGAGCTCATCTGGTTTCAATGGAATGGCCCTCGCCTCACCGTTGTGTCTTCGAGGTGCTCGTGTCGTGGTCCATCGCTCGCCCCGCGATGCGTATCCAGAGGGCGTGCGCGCTCCTCCGACGCGGGTGCAGCCCTGGCGAAAAATCTTGTATTTCGGATTGAGGGGTGTTATATTTGATGCATTGGACTGAAGGATTCGAGGGCACCCACCCTGCTTACACCAGCTGCTAGTCCTGGATGCCTCTCTCTCCGGGCCGCGCGCGCCGCGAGAGTCGATGTGACGCGGCAAGCGCTGCTATTCCACTAATCCCCGAAGATCCGATGGGTCCCCCCCAGCCTCTGTAGAGAGGAGGAGGTGGGTTTGCTTTGAGCGCGCGACGCTTCGCCAGCTCGAAGCGATGACGACCTTTGAAGGAAGGGATCGCGCTCTCAGTAATAGGTCTTGCGGGGGCCGGTGCCGCGTCCTGTGTCGTAGAGGCGGTTGGATGTACTCTCTGCAGCCAACCACTACTGTAGTGCGAGGACAGGAATGAAACACGCTCTTATCGCCGCCGAAGACTCGGCCATCTGCAACGAAGAGGAAGCGCTTCTGGAGGAGCAAGAGATCGCCATCGAGCCGGACCTCGACCCCGTCCGCGTGTACTTTCAGCAGATGGGCAGGCACCCGCTGCTGACCCGAGAGGAAGAGGTTCAACTGTTCAAGGAGATGGAGGCCGGCAAGGCCGCCGTCTTGGATGCGCTTCTGAAAACCCGCCTTCTCCAGAAAGAGATCGCCGCCCTGCTCCGCCAAATCGAGGCGGGCAGCGCAGCCCCCGATGATCTGCTCAATTTTTCCGCGCTTGGCGCCAAGGAGGCCGCCCTGAGGTGGGCCGCCCAGTTGCCCATCCTCGAGGAGCTCACGCAGACCAGGTCGAAGGCGCCCGCGGCAAGCGTCAAGGAGCTCGCCATCAATGAAATGGTGTTGAGACGAGCGTCCGAAAGGCTCGAGCGGCTCGCGGAGATCGGAACCGAGGCGGCAACGACTCGCGGACGGATCACCCGGCGAGAACAACTGGCCCACCCCCCTGGTCGTTCCGTCAGGGCGAGTCGGCGGGCGGGCGCCAGGGGATCGCACGGTAGGGTTCCAAGAAGGCAGCGCTCGATCGATCTGGGCCAGGCCGCCCTCCGCGCCGCTGAGAAGGCGCTGAGGGCCGTGAGGCTGGAAGCGGGAGTCCCCTTTGAGACCCTCCAAGCAGTTGTCGCGGCCTCTCAGGCCGGTCAGCGACGCTACCAGGCGGCGAAGGAACGGATGATCACGTCGAACCTCCGCTTGGTGGTTTCAATTGCGAAGCGGTACGTCGGACGGCACCTCTCCTTCCTTGACCTCATCCAGGAGGGCAACGCAGGCCTTTTCCGAGCGGTTGAGAAGTTCGACTGCCGACGAGGCTACAAGTTCTCAACCTACGCCACCTGGTGGATCCGACAGAGCGTGACTCGCGCTCTTGAAGACCACGGTCACCTGGTCCGGGTACCGGTGCATGTCTTCGAGGTTCGGCGCAAGATCAACCACCTCACCACGCAACTGGTCCGGGAGCTTGGACGTCAGCCGTCCATCGACGAGATTGCGGCGGCGAGCGGCTTCAGTGGAGAGCGAGTCCGCCTTGCGTTGGAGGTGGGCCGAGACCCTGTCTCTATCGACGCGCCCATGGGACACGAGGGGGAGGACCCTCTAAAGGACTTCATTCCCGACAGGGGAGTCGCGTCTGCCCTCGACCACGTGGCATCCGAGGAACTGAAGGTGATCATCGGCGAGGCGCTGACCACGCTCACACCGAGAGAGGAGAATATCCTTCGGCTGCGTTTCGGTTTGGGAGGCGCCCAGCCCCATACGCTGGAGGAGATCGGTCAGCGCTTCGACCTCACTCGGGAGCGTGTGCGCCAGATCGAGCTGGGTGCTCTCCGAAAGCTCCAGCACCCGATCCGGCGCCGGAAACTGGAGGCCGCAATCGACGGCGTCCATCTCCCAAAGGATCGGGCGGCATAGAATCGCCGCCGCTCTCGCCTCCCCGCTCGGGAGCGCGGGCGTGTGCCCGTCGCCCCTCCCTCTCCTATCGATCCTCGCCGTAGTGTGCGGCGATCAGTCGCTCAATGGACGTCCGGAGATCGCTGATCTCTCCACAGCTCCATCGCGTCTCGGTTTTTCTGAGCTGCGATCCCACAGCTCGATCGGCGAAGACCTCGCACACCCAGCGTGAAAAGTCGCCCCGCCCGGCATGATACGCAAGGACGCGATCTTCCACCGTCGCCACCGCCCGCCGAAAAGCGTTCAGGCTATCCGCCGTCGCCACCATCGATCCATCGGGACGGCGGAAGATGAAGCGTCGCTCCGGGGACACCCTCGAATCCGCGTACTTTTTCAGGTGACGGACGTGCAGCGTCTCGCGCGGCATCGCTACGAACGTCAGCGCTGAGCGGGCCCCGGGTCCTTCCGGATGGATCATCAGGAATTGCCCCAGTGGGAGGTTTGGAAGCACCGAGACGGCCCACTCGTCGTCGGAAGAGGATTCGGCAATCCAGGAGCGCAGGAAAACCAGATCTTCGTGGCCGATCGTCCGGGACAGGACGAAGACGTCCGCGGCCTTCATCACCGATTCCCTGA
>Ga0209109_10002444_pt1 | contig 10201 bp, 13 predicted proteins | sample Rifsed10ft2_FD_184004 | JGI IMG/M metagenome (GOLD analysis project Ga0209109, IMG submission 184004) | Soil microbial communities from Rifle, Colorado, USA - sediment 10ft 2 (version 2) | ecosystem: Environmental > Terrestrial > Deep subsurface > Rock core/Sediment | place: Rifle, Colorado... | reverse complement strand
GGTCGCACTTGATCCAGAGTCCCTCGGGCATCCGGATCTTGGCTTCCTTCAGGCTGACCAGCGGTTCTTTCTTGAACCAGGCCACTCTGATCCTCCGATGCAGTTCCGCAGAGCGGAATAACTGTGCGGTGCCTAAGGTAGACGACAATTCATCCAGGACCGCACAGTCCGGGGGGAGAGTCCGAGGAGGGCCATCACGTCCCGCCGCCCGCGAGCGTGCGGCGCTGGGGCCCGCCCCTCTCGGTCGGGTACCCGCGCCGAAAGCGTGGGTGCGCGGGGAGGGCCGAGAACTTGCCCCGGACCTTGCAAGGGCGAGGGCCTTCCCCGCGAACGAAGCGGCGCGGGCGAGCATGCGCCCAGGTTTCGTGCCGCTGAGTACGCTAGCCCAGGTGCCTGCCCCTGTCAATCCCGATCCGGGCCTTGCGTTCCGGGGCGGCCTGCGTCGACGGGTGACTCAGCAGACAAAGATGAGCGAGCCCCGATCGGGGCCAAGGCGCGGAGGCCGTTTGGGTCCGCTGGCCGTCACAGGACCGCCCGGATCCGCTCGGCCGCGGCCCGAATGCGCGCGGGGTCCCCCGGGACCAGGGCCCAGTCGAAACCCTTCCCGTCTCCGAGCCACCGCGGGATCAGGTGGATGTGAAAATGCGGGACCGATTGGAAGGCGGCCCTCCCGTTGGCCTGCACGAAATTCAGGCCGTCGGGGGCCAATCCCCGGCGGATGCCGGAGGCCACCCGCCAGGCAAGACGGGCCGCCGCCACCAGATCCTCCTCGGCAATGTCAAAGAGGTGCTGTGCATGCGCCTTCGTGAGGACGAGGACGTGGCCGTCGTTCAGCGGGTTGATGTCCATGATGGCGAAGGCGCGCTCCGCCTCTGCCACCTTTGTCGAGGGAAGCTCGCCATCCCGGATCCTGCAGAAGACACACGCCATGCGTTCCCTCCTGGCATGGCCGTGACCGACGCCGTCCCCGGCGCCTCAACCGGCAACCCGACCGGACCCATCCCATCGCAAGGAGAGCGAGGAGGAGAGAAGAGGCAAGACGAGACGTTGCGCCTGCCCCCGGGCGGCAGGAGGCCCAATGGACGTCGGGGCCTGGCAGGAAGCCTAGTACCTGTCCCGGCCGCCGCGCCGGCCGCCGCCGCCACCGCCGAACCCACCGCCACCACTGCGGCGGGGCGCCTGCTCCCGCGCCTCGTTGACGGTCAGGGCCCGGCCGCCGAATTCCCGGCCGTTCAGCGCGTTGATGGCCGCTTGGGCGTCCGCCTGGCTTGCCATCTCGACGAAGGCAAACCCACGGGGACGACCCGTGTCCCGGTCGGTGATGATCTTCACATCAGAGACCTGCCAGCCACCCCCCTGGAACAGTTCGCGGAGCTGTGACTCGTTCGTGTCAAACGGGAGATTGCCGACGTACAACCTCGTTCCCATCGTCCTCGACCTCCTCTGCCCCGCGGCTGCGAGGCGCGTTCCCACCAGCACCGGACCTTCCCAAATCACAACCCGGATCGCCGGCCCGCCCCCGCATTCATGCGGGGTCCCGGGGAGGGGTGGTTCCGGCGGCTATTCGAGATGTTCCCCCCGAGCCAAGGCGCGCACTCGCTGCTTCCGCAGGCGCCGCGCCGCCTCCCGCGACTTCCGCCGGCGACGGTCGCCGGGCTTCTCATAGTGGGCGCGTCGCTTCAGGTCCCGCAGGATCCCGTCGCGGAGGACCAATTTCTTGAAGAGGCGGATGGCACCCTCCACGCCGCGATCGCCGACGGTCACCTCCAAGGGGCGGTGACGCGACGCACCTTGGCCTGCCGGTGGGCCGCCGTCTGCATCCTGTCCACTGCGGAAGGTCATGAATCCTCCCCGGCGAGGTCTCGCCCGGGTCCGAAAGGCCTCCAGCCTGGGAAAGAAAAAACGCCGTAAGGCTCGGGTCCTCGCGGCGTTGCGACACATGGGGAAACCGTCTGAACCGTCGGCGAAGCGGACTTTAAGGGGATTCGCCCGGGATGTCAAGCAGAATCCCCCCGGCCCGTTCCCCCCATTCCCGGACAGACAATCCAGGCGCCCCGTTGCAGCAATGCTTGACCCGGGGAAATATTGTCGTTAGGCTCTCTGGGCCTGGGGTCCCCACCCCGGGTGGAGGCCTCGCTTGTCTCTCCCGGTATAGGAGGAGGCGTTGCCAGCCGTGGCCGCAGAGACCTGTAAGATCCTCATCGTGGATGACGAAGTGGACATGGCCCAGTGCCTGGCGGAGCTGCTGGGGCACGCGGGGTACACCTGCGCCGTCTGCACCGACGGGGCGCGGGCGTTCGACGCGGTGCAGGCGGAATCGCCGGATCTGGTCCTGACGGACCTGCGCATGCCGGGGGGCAGCGGCATGGACCTCCTGAAAAAGGTCCGGAGCCAGAAACCCAACCTGCCGGTGATTCTCCTCACGGCCTTTGCCTCGGTGGATGGGGCCGTGGAGGCCATGCGGGAGGGGGCCACCGACTTTCTCCCCAAGCCCTTCTTCCCCGAAGAACTGCTGGCCAAGATCCGAAGCGGGGTCGAGCGGACCCGGACTCGGGAGGAGGGCCGCGCGCGCATCTTCCGCGGACAGCACGCCCTCTGGGAGGTGGTGGCGGCCAGCCAGAATCCCCAGATGCGGGAGGTCCTGACGCTGGCCGAGAAGGCCGCCGTGACCGAAAGCAAGGTCCTGATGACCGGGGAGAGCGGCACCGGGAAAGAGCTAGTCGCCCGGATGATCCACCGGTTGAGCCTCCGTCGTGATCGCGGCTTCTTCCCCGTCAACTGTGCGGCCCTGACAGAAACCCTGCTGGAGAGCGAGCTGTTCGGCCATGAGCGCGGGGCCTTCACCGGGGCGGTCTCCACCCGGAGAGGGATCTTCGAGGTGGCGAGCGAGGGCACGCTTTTCCTGGACGAGATCGCCAGTACCAGCGGCCCATTCCAGGCCAAGCTCCTCCGGGCGGTGGAGACCGGTGAGTTCGTCCGGGTGGGCGGGACGAAGCCCATGCGCAGCGAGACCCGGCTCATCGCGGCCACGAATGCGAATCTGGACAAAGCGGTGGAGGCGGGGACCTTCCGGGGCGACCTGCTGTACCGTCTGCGCGTGGTCCACCTGCATCTGCCTCCTCTCCGGGACCGGCCAGAGGACATCCCGATCCTCGCGGACCACCTCCTGCGCAAGCATGCCACGCGGTTGAACAAGGCGGTGACCGGCATCGCCGACGAGGCCCTACGGGCGCTGGTCGCCTACCGGTGGTCGGGGAACATCCGGGAACTGGACAACGTCCTGGAGCGGTCGGTGATCGTCATGTCGGGCGATTCGCTGACACTGCCGGACCTCCCGCCCGACCTGAGAGAAATCGGTTCCTTCGAGCGACCGGGCGCCGGCGTGATGGAGGCCATGGAACGGACCCTCATTGAGAAGGTCCTGGCCGAGTGCGGGTGGAACAAGAGCCTGGCTGCCCGCCGGCTGGGAATCGGCCGCCGAACGCTCTACTCCAAGGCCGCAAGATACGGCATCTCGCTTGACCCGGACGCTGGCCATAAACTCCCCTCTATGGATTCCTGACCGTTGTGCCGGACCGGCACAGGATCTCCTTGCTCTGCATTCGTGAATGTGTCGGTCAGGAACACCGGGCGCCGTCCTGCTGAGCATTCCTCGAGGCATTCCAAGATTTTCCTCCCATCCCACATTTCCGCACTCTCGATAACCTCTTGAATTTCCATGAGTTCCGCAGATCTCTGGGAGGCATTTCCCTCGGGGTCGGATCTGACCGAGCTTCGGGCATAAGAGTCGCACCGCTCGCCATTCCCGAGGCGGCTGGGCCGGTTGACCGCGTGTCGCGCCCGGGAAGAGGAAGAGGAGGAGCTCGTGCGACGGAAGTGCGCGTGGTGCGGAAGAGACCTCGGTGTGAAGGAAGCCGGTGCAAACCGCGAGAGCGGGGCGGCGGCTCCCGCAGGCGAGCAACCGAACGGAGACAAGGGCGCCGAGGATACGGAAGTGACCTCGACGATCTGTCCCCGATGCGCCGGGGCGCTGGCCGCCTACCGGAAACCGGTCCTGGTGGTGAGCCGGGAATGGGCCCGGATGTACGAGGATCTGGTCGAGATGCTGAAGGAGCGGCCAGACATTCAGATCGTGATTGACCGGCGGCAACCGGAGAACGAGGGGACCGAGGAGAACGGGTGGAAAGGGCCGGAGCGCCGCCGAAAGAAAGACCCGTTTACCCTTAAGTAGCGATCCCTTGACAGCCTCTTGGACAGCGGCCTTCCCCCCGGGATGCCCCGGGTCATCGCCATCGTGAATGGCCGGTGGCAAAGCAAAGGTGGAAACGCCGTGGAAAGATCTGGAAAGTCTCTGACGCTCTGGCACCCCATCGTCCGCGCGGAGGTGTGGCTCTTCGCGGCCATCGCCGCCGCCGGCTTGTTGGGGTTCATGAGCACGCTGTCTCCCGGGGACGTCCGGGGCGAGGCGAGCGGCGACGAGCTCGTGGCCTCCCTGCTTGCCCAGGAAAAGCTGGAGGAATTGATGCGGCAGCCCCTGACACCAATCACCGTGGCTGGGGCGCTCACGGGTCTCGAGCCCGGATTCAGCGGGACGTTTCGCATCACCCCGGTGGCTGGGGGCGCCCGGCCCCGCCAGGCCCGGGTCGCCGTTTCGATCCGCTGGGGGCTGGATGAGGGCCCACCCCGGATCGTGACGCTCGAGACGATGCGCGGCGAGTGATCCAGCGGGCAGCGCGCCCGCGTGGTCCTCTGAGTGTCTCACCACTCGGTTATCCTAAAGACCCACCCCACCGTCTCCGCGCCACTGCCCCCTCCTTGCGGTTGCCAGACCAGAGAAGCCGTTCCCTCGCTGCCTTGTCTTGCTCCGGTCCGGCGGACGGACACCGCGCGGCATCGGGGAGACGGCCGGCCTTTCCCTTGAATTCCGGGATCCGGTCTGCTAGGAACAAGTTGCCTCCACACCAGGGGCGGGAAGACCTTGTGGGCCCCGGTTGGAATGCCGGAGGCGGCGACCCGGAGGATCAGCGTGCTGGGTCGGCGACATCAGACTGAGGCAGACGCCCTGAGGGGGTGAGCCATGAGCGTCACCTATTTCTGCCCGCACTGCGACTCGAACCAGCCGACCTATGAGTACTGGCAGGCGGGACACCTCAAGATCCGCTGCCAGACCTGCGGCTTCCCGGTGGATGAGGGGGTGGTCGACAAGGACAACGTCGTCTTCGGGAAGCCCAAGGTCCTGTGCATCGATGACGACAAGCTCCTCCTCGGCCTGGTCAAGCATACGCTCGAGGGAGCCGAGTTCGAGGCCTTGATTGCCGCCGACGGCCCATTGGGGATCGCGATGGCCAAGAAGGAGCGGCCCACCCTGATCCTTTTGGACGTCATGATGCCCGAGATGGACGGGTTCGAAGTCTGCCGGCGGATGCGGGCCGATCCGGATCTGAAGGACGTCCCCATCATCATCGTGACCGCCATGGTGGACCCCAAGCTGAACGTCAAGGGCTTCCAGGCGGGCGCCACCCTGGCCCTCCAGAAGCCCTACGACCCCAAGAAGCTCCTCGCCACCATCAAGACCGCCCTCGCCCTCAAGGCCAAGCGCTCCGCAAGCTGACGTGTCTCCCCGGCTCCGTCGGCAGGAGCCGGCCGGTTCCTCATTGGCCGGGTTTCCCCCTACCGATTGTGTCGTTCGCCTGGCAACCACGTGAGGACACGAGTCCCTTCTGCAGTCGGGAAGGGTTTATGGCCCGAGCCCGATCATGTATGTTTATTGGCTGAGGAGCAACATAGGGTGGCATCCCGCCATGGCGAAGCAAATCGCGGGACCAGTTATCCACCTCCTGCGGAGAGATGACGTGCACGCCCAAGATCTTGCCGCCGTGCTGGAGTTCCTGCGTCGGCGATTGGCGAAAGAGGGCATCCCCTTTGCCGTAATCGGTGCCCTGGCCCTCCGGTAGTACGGCTTCGTCCGGGCTACGGAGGACATCGAAACCCTGACGACGCCTGAGGGGCTCGAGAAGATCCATGCCACGCTCGTCGGCAGGGGCCCGGTTCCTCGAGGCGCGGGGCTGCGGAAGCTGCTGCGCGAAACCGAGCACGAGGTGAACATCGACGTGATGACTTCGGGCGAGCATGCCGGGTCCGACGATAGCCCGATAGTCTATCCCCCGCCGGATTCCGACGCATTCGTAGATATAGATGGGGTCCGCTTCCCCACCATGGAGGTCTTGGTTGAATTCAAGATCGCCAGTGGGGTCTGGGGCCACCGTCACCAGGACTTGGGCGACGTGCAGAACCTTATCCGCATCCATGGCCTCGGCGAGGCGTTCGCCCACCGGCTGCCAGCCAGGCTTCGAGATCGGTTCCTTACGCTCCTCCGGGAAACGCGGGCGCAACGCGAACCCGAATAGAACGGACCAATCGGCAGTTTGGGCAACGCCCACAATTGGCTCCCGCCGCCGTGCCCACCTTGCCACGGCCTTTCTGATCGGTTCCCATAGCCGGAGGGAGTTCGGGTTGGCCTCACCCCGGGTCCCCCGCGGACATCGATATCAGACACCATTTTATCGGTAACCTTGACCTCCCGGGAAAAGTAGCTACAATAGCCACAACGATGGAGGGGCCCATGAGCACAGTGGGGATCCGGGAACTCAAGAACCGTCTCACCCATTACCTTCGCCGAACCAAGCAAGGGGAGGAAGTCGTCGTCACCGAACGGGGGAAACCGATCGCCCTGATCCAACCCGTCCATTCAGCCGACCGAGCAGTGAGCCTGGACGCGCGACTAGCGAAGCTGGCCGCCCAAGGGCTGGTGACCCTTCCCACACGCAAACCCTTGAAGAGGGTGCGGTTGGCAAAGATCTCTGGGCGACCGATCTCCAAGACCATCCTGGAAGATCGGCGATGACCTACTTGGACACAAGCGCCCTGATCAAGCGGTTTATCGCCGAAAAAGGATCATCGCTGGTTCTGGCTCTGATCACGGGTGAGGGGTCTGTCGCCACCGCGAAGATTGCGTATGCCGAAGTCTATGCGGGACTGACGCGGAGGCGGCGGGAGGGGCACCTCTCCGACAGCCAGTACGCTCTCGCATGTCGGCAATTCGAAAGCGATTGGAGGGCCTATCTCAGATTGGATCTGCAGGATGAGATCCTCCTCAAGGCTCGTGATCTGATTCAGCGGCACCCTCTGCGGGGTTTTGATGCCATCCATCTTGCTTCGGCCCTCAGCCTCAGGGGCGCTCTGGGTGAGGAGATTACCTTTGCTGCAGCCGACGGGCCCCTGCTCCGAGCAGCCAAAGCCGAGCGCCTTCGGCCCCTCAACGTCGAAACATCTCACACTCCATAGCTGAACCCCACCGCCGGGTTGAGACCCAACCTGGTATCGCCAGACGGCCGGACATATCGGCGGGATGGCCGGTGACCTGGACCGGCGGTCCCGAGGGACACCCGGCCCCCAGCGCCCGTTGACGATCCCTCGACGACCTACCCCTTGAACTACTGTCCCGCCTCTGATACAAACGACTATGCCATCGCGGGCCTTTTCGTCAGCTCCTGCGAGCCTCTTGAGTTGATCCTGGCGGCCTTGAAGAACCGCCGCCAGGAGCTTCTGGAGAGAACAGACGGGTTATCGTTGGAATGACATGGGCTCTGCGCCACGGGATGACTTCGACCTGTGTGCCTTGAACCGCCCCGAGGTCTTGCGATGAGCGAGGAGGTTCGGTTGATGGGACTTCCCGAACTGCGGAGTCGTGGGTTCGAGGCCCTTGTGCGCGAGCTGGGAGTTGCCAATGCCCTTCGCTACCTTCACCTGCATGGAATGGGCATTGGTGACTACACGCAGGATCGGGAGAAGTGGCTTGCCGGACTGACCATCGAACAGGTCGCGGAGGAGATCCGGCGAATGAAGCTCCGGGGCGACATAGAGGGTCGAGTGGATGACCTTCAATACCTTGCCGGCGGTCAGCAAACCCTGGCGGGTGCCGGGCGAACTGCGGTCCCCCCCAGAGCAAATTCATGTCACGCCTCTTGGTTCCGAGCTTAGCTGCCACCCAGTGCGCGCCCCTTGGCACGCTGGAACGAGTCGACGACGGCGGCTCCCCCTCGTCACGATTTCCCCGAATGGAGGAACACACCGGCCGATATTGGAGTAGAGCATGACCTCGGATAGTCGTTTGCCCAAAGCGATTTCCGTACTCCAGCAATACCGACGGGCGAGAAAGGAAGACTTCCGTACAGCAGCCACTATACTCAAAGCCTTTCGTAGAGCTGGCCTATCCCGCTCCCTTTTGGAGGACAAGGAAAGGAATGTCCATCAGGCACAAAGGGTAATGCACGTATTCAGAGCCAAGGGGCTACATCACTTCGATATCTTCCGCACGGCAGGGTTCATTGCGACTGAGAAAGGGCTTAGCGATGCTGTGGCTTCCCTCATAGATCCAAAACGTGCGCACCGGCTCGGTATCTGGCCATTGAAGATACTGCTGAAGAAACTGCGTAACCGTGCTCCTGCGCGGGTCGGAGCCATCAGCCGCGCCTTAAGGAAGCCAGTTGGGGATATTCAAGTATTGCGAGAACGCCATGAGGAAAAGACAACTCCTGACATCGAGATAGTATCCCGAAAGTTTCTCATCTTTATTGAGCATAAGCTCCGCGGAGGTGGGGAAACATATCTCAATGGACAGCCTCAGACTTCCCGACAATGGAATGCTCTTGAGCAGAAATGCACGAGGGACGAGATTCCAATCGAGCGATGTCTGGCGATCTTCTTGACTCCGGAAGGAAAACAGCCAGCACATAGCGAGTTCGTATCTCTATCTGTTGACGAGCTTGCGTCCGCCTTCCTGGAGGCAATGAAGATGACCCGGAAATGCCCCTCCAAGCACTCGATCAAGGCTTTCTTGCACTATTATAGGAATAGGTGAACTGGCTTTGAGAAGGACGGAGGACCTCGAATGGACAAGTATCTGGAGTTCCTAATCAAGAATTACAGTGACATCCGGGCCTTTCAGGAGGTAGTAGATATCGCATCAAAGAAGCTCCCGGAGTGGGTAGACAATCAGGTAGCGGACGCAGTCCTGGAGCTCAGGCATACCTTCTTTAGACAACAGAAATTGGAGGTCGAAACCTTTCAAGGCGCCCCGTGGTGGTATGATTCAAGAGTCTATTCCAAGGGGGAGGGGACGGATGAAAAACACAAAGGATGGTTTTTTATGATTGATGGGGGAGGATGGAAGACATTGTTCCAAAGGGATTCAGAAGATCCCCCGTTTTTGTACTTATCTGTGGCTACTGATGGCATTGGCAGGAGAGTCGACAAGAATAGATATGTAGACCGTTGGGCGTCTTTACTAAGGCCGCGTGCCAACAAGCTCCGAAGGGATGGAATTGACGTGGTTGACGTGGAGGAAGTCGATTATAACGAGCCCTACCTTGCCTGGTATTTCTTCTACAGGGAAGTAAGCATGGATATTCTATCCAAGCCAGGAGAACTGCATCGGCGTATTCAGAACGCCGTGAAGAAGTTTACTATGGCGGTACTGCCTATACTCCGCAGGGGCAAGCAAGCAGTGTAGGGTCGCGGCTTTGATATTGCTGAATTGAAGGATCGCCAACACGATCGGCGCTCGCTCGCCCTTGACCGACCCGCTGTCGTCGGAAAGATCCTCATCCGTTTCGGCCGCTGGCCGATCAGGAGTTTGACCCACCGGTGTCTGCTTCCGGCATGTCGCCCGCTCCCGACGCAGTCCCCTCCCGGGTTTTCCCTCGGCGAACGGCGAAGACGTCTCCCCCTTCCGCCTCCCCCTGCTCTGGTGCAGGATCAGAGGTGTGGTGGCAGAGACTACGGGCGTGATAAACTGCGCGCCTCATTCGGGGAATAGCCGCCGATGATCGTTCTGCATGCGGGCTTTCTCGACAACCGACTGCTGCTCTGGGGGGAATCGCCCGTAGCGGCGACCACGACGCCTGCGTCAAGGCGCGGTGTCAAGACCAAAGCCGGCCGTCCGCAGGCATCTCCGTTCGATGCCGGCGCGACGCGGCTGGTCTCCACGCTGGAGGAGGTGGGACTCCCCGTCCCGAGCAAGAGGGTGCGTTCAGACACGGTCGTCGCCTGGCTGCCCACCGCAGGCGGGAGGCCGGTCGCATCGAGTCCCCTGATCGCGGAGTCTCCTGATAGGACGGCCTCCACCACACTCTCCCCCTGG
>Ga0209109_10002440_pt1 | contig 10204 bp, 6 predicted proteins | sample Rifsed10ft2_FD_184004 | JGI IMG/M metagenome (GOLD analysis project Ga0209109, IMG submission 184004) | Soil microbial communities from Rifle, Colorado, USA - sediment 10ft 2 (version 2) | ecosystem: Environmental > Terrestrial > Deep subsurface > Rock core/Sediment | place: Rifle, Colorado... | reverse complement strand
TTTGGAGGCTCACTCTATCAAGACATTCCTTCCCTAATCTCTAATGCACTTATACACGAAAAGGGTTCGGTTCATGAAATATTAGTTGAAGATGACACGCTTCTTAAGGATATTACTAAAGAGAAATGTTTTTCTACTAAGAGTTATCACCACCAATCTGTAAAGGCGCTAGGAAATGGATTAAGAATTTCTGCAAAGTGTCCTGACGGCGTCATAGAAGGAATAGAGGCACAAGATTCTTTTATCCTAGGCATTCAGTGGCATCCTGAAAGAGAAGAAACTGAGATTTCAAAGAGGGTATTTATATCCTTTATAGATGCTTGTAAAAAGAAGTAGAAACTCATTTAATTTGGCTACATCCTAAACATTATTAATTCACCCTAAAGATAGAGTAATTCAGTAAATGCATTAATAATCACTTTTATTAACAGGTAAAATACAACTAACTTGGAAGCAATTAAAATAACTGGAGCAAGAGAGCATAATCTAAAAAATATTGACCTTGAAATCCCAAGAGGGAGATTCATTGTAATTACGGGTGTAAGTGGATCAGGGAAATCCTCTCTTGCTTTTGATACCATATTTGCAGAAGGCGAGAGGAGGTATATGGAATCGCTTTCTGCCTATGCTAGGCAGTTCGTAGAAAAGATAGACAAGCCTGATTTAGATTCAATTGATGGACTCTCCCCCTCGGTTTCAGTTGATCAGAGAACCCTTCAGAGAAACCCACGTTCAACTGTAGGGACTATAACAGAAATCTACGACTTCCTGAGGCTACTATTCTCTAGAATTGGAAAGCCATACTGCTACAGATGCGGAAAGGAAATATCCTCTCAAAACTTAGAGAAGATGATTGAGCATGTTTTATCCCTTGGAATAGGAGAAAAGGTTTCAATATTCTCACCTATTGTGAAAGGCAGAAAGGGCGAGTACAAAAAAGAAATCGAAGAGCTAAGAAGACAAGGTTTTCTTAAAGCTAGAATTGATGGCAAGATTCTTGACCTCAGCGATGCCATATATCTAGAAAAGCAAAAAAAGCACACGATCGAACTCCTAGTGGATTTGATTGTTATTCGCAGAGAAGGCGTGAGAAATAGATTAGAAGATTCATTAAAACTCGCACTAAAAAGAGGTGGAGGAGTAGCAAAGGTAGAAACTGAAAACGGTAAAACCTTGATATTTAGTGAAAAATTCGCATGCATAACTTGTGGGATAAGTTATCCTGAAATTTCTCCTAGACTCTTTTCGTTTAATAGCCCATACGGAGCCTGCCCTGATTGCCAGGGACTCGGTATGAAACTCTTCTTTGACCCTGAGCTTGTAATAGAAAGCTGGGACAAATCTATCGAAGAAGGTGCTATAATCCCATGGAGAAACTCAACCTACTTCGGTCGGATCATCGAGTGCGTGGCAAAACACTTTAAATTCAGTCTAAAAACACCGCTTAAAAAATTGCCCACAAAGATCAAAAATGTGATTCTCTATGGCACTGGAGGAGAAAAAATTAAATTCTATCGGGATAGGGGTAGCAGGGTGGAGGATTATTGGGATACATTTCCAGGTGTGATCGGGATTATTTCTGAGTGGTATAAAGAGACTGAGTCCGATGAGGTAAGAGAATCGCTTGGTAAATATTTGCGTTTTATTCCCTGTCCAGCCTGTGATGGCTCGCGACTAAAGAAAGAGTGTCTTACTATCCTAGTAGCGAAAAAATCAATACATGATGTATCTAAGATGACTGTGGAGGAGTGCTTTAGATTTTTTGAAAACCTTGAGCTTTCACAAAGAGACAAAGAAATAAGTGAAAGAATACTTAAAGAAATTAACTCCAGACTTAGTTTCTTAAAAAACGTTGGCCTTAGCTACTTAAGCATTGAACGTTCTACCCCTACTCTTTCAGGCGGAGAAGCGCAGAGGATAAGGCTTGCAACTCAGGTGGGATCGAAACTAGTAGGTGTCATCTATGTCCTTGATGAGCCAAGTATTGGTCTTCATCCAAGAGATAATCGAAAGCTTATTAATACCCTCAAAACTCTTAGGGACAGTGGAAACACAATCATAGTTGTCGAGCATGATGAGGAAACTATTAGGAATGCAGATTTCATTGTGGATATGGGACCCGGAGCAGGTGAAAAGGGAGGAGAGGTTGTTGCTACCGGGAAAATCCATGATTTAGTGAAAAACGAAAGATCACTAACTGGAAAATATCTCTCAAGGGAATATGCCATACCGATCCCAGAGAAAAGAAGAAAACCCAATGGATTTGTAAAGATAGAGGGAGCATCAGAGAACAATCTTAAAGATCTAAGTGTTTCATTACCAATAGGTGTATTTACCTGCGTCACGGGTGTTTCGGGCTCTGGTAAAAGCACACTTGTCATTGATACCCTTTATAATGCGCTTGCTGCAAGGCTCTATGGAAGCAAAGAAAAAGTGGGTAAGCATAGAGGTATCTCTTTGGACAACGAGATTGACAAAATCGCTAATGTTGACCAATCACCAATCGGAAAAACCCCAAGGTCAAACCCTGCTACTTACACCGGGGTTTTTACTCCAATAAGAGAATTATTCTCTTTGCTACCTGAAGCCAGAATGCGTGGATATAAACCCGGCAGATTCAGCTTTAATGTTGAAGCTGGTAGGTGCAGCGGGTGCAAAGGTGATGGCGAGGTAAAAATAGTGATGCACTTTCTACCAGATGTTTACGTAAAGTGTGAACATTGTGGGGGAAGGAGATATAACTCTGAAACCATAGAGGTTAAATACAAAGGAAAAAGCATCGCAGACGTCTTGGATATGACTGTTAGCGAAGCGCTACTCTTTTTTGAGAACGTTCCATACATAAAATCCAAACTAGAAGTGCTACATACAGTAGGGCTTGACTACATAAAGCTAGGACAACCTGCTACAACCCTGTCAGGAGGCGAGGCTCAGAGGATAAAACTCACAAAAGAACTGTCACGCAGGTCTACAGGTAAAACCCTTTATATACTTGATGAGCCCACTATAGGACTTCACTTTGATGATGTAAAAAAACTCCTCGAAGTTATTCACAGACTTGTTAGTTTGGGAAATACCGTAGTTGTGATCGAGCATAACCTTGATGTAATGAAGTTTGCAGACTATATAATTGATTTAGGTCCTGAAGGAGGAGAGGAAGGTGGTCGGGTTTTAGCCTGTGGAACGCCTGAAGAGGTTTCACAAATCGAAGGGTCATACACCGGAATATTTCTAAAAAAGGTTTTGAGCAGATAAAAAATTCTACGCCGTGAGAAAAATGTAAGTGAACCTAACGCAATCTATAATTCTGGGGCTTGTTCAAGGTACCACAGAAATTCTTCCAATAAGCAGCACTGCACACCTTGCTCTCCTGCCATGGTTTCTTAGATGGAACGATCCAGGGCTTCCTTTTGACGTCGCCCTTCATATAGGAACGCTTCTTGCTATCATATATTACTTCTGGCGAGATTTGATATCGGTCATTAACGAATTCATTCGAGGTGTTTTTACATTTAATTTTAAAGACTACCCGAATGGCAAGATAGGATTTTTTATCATCATTGCAACTATACCAGGTACTCTCTTTGGGCTTATATTTGAAAGGCAAGCTGCAGGAATACTTAGACAACCAATTGTTATTGCCACTACAGTTTTTGTCTTTGGGATTATCCTTTATTTATCTGACAAGTACTCTAAAAAGCAGAAACGAATTTCAGATATGAACCTTCTTGACTGCCTAGTTATAGGAATTTCTCAGGCCATTGCTATAATACCTGGAGTCTCACGCTCTGGAATTACAATCACAGGAGGTTTGATCAGAAACTTTAAAAGAGAGGAGGCTGCTAGGTTTTCTTTTCTGCTAAGCACCCCTCTTATTACAGGCGCTGCAATACTTGAATCAAGACATCTGGATCTTACAGCCGTTGCAAGCCCTATATTTGTTAGTGGTGTTTTTACCTCAGCAGTTTTTGGATTTCTAAGCATAAAATATCTTCTAATATATGTGCAAAAAAGCAGCTATACAGTTTTTGTTATTTACCGCATTCTTCTTGCTGCCCTGATTTTGTTCGTATATATGCAGAGAGCTAGCGGCTGAGTTTAAAATGGCAAATTTTTATTGACACACTTCCATTAAACTCCTCAGTGCTGGGGCAAAATCTGACTTACGGAGTTTTTCAAGAGAGCGCTTCTCTATTTGCCTGACTCTCTCTCTGGTTAAATCAAGACCTTTTCCAATCTCATCGAGAGTGACAGGATTTTCATAGTTTATTCCAAATCGCATCTTAAGAATCTCTCTTTCTCTTGGGCTAAGTATCAGAAGTGCCTCATCCACACTTTGTGGAAGACTAGCTGATGCTATCAGTGAATCTGGAGGTTCGGAATTAGGATCTGGTATAGAATCCATAAGAGTTGTTTTCTCGCCCTGCCACACAGGAGAGTCAAGACAAACTACCTTTTCGTTAGCCCTAAGCACCCGCTTTACACTTTCTGATGATATATTAACTTCCTTTGCAATCTCTTCAGGTAAAGGGGGTCTACCAGTTTTTTCCTCTAAAGAAAAGTAAATATCTCGAACCTTATTTGATTTTTGAATTATGTAAGCTGGAACCCTTATAGTACGTGTCTGATCAGTAATCGCTCTACATATTGACTGATGAATCCACCAGCAGGCATAAGTAGAAAACTTATATCCCTTTGTATAATCACACCTTTCTACAGCCTTTATCAGTCCAATATTTCCCTCTTGAATTAAATCCAAAAAGGGTAGTCCATAACCTGTATATCCCTTTGCTATACTTACTACTAGTCTTAAATTTGCTTTGATAAAAATATTTCTAAGCCGATTTCCTTTTTCTGAATAAGCCTTAAGGAGGGTAATAAGCCTCGAAAGATGTTTTGAATGAGTTTCTATTTTAGGCACATCTGAAGCTTTATCCGAAATCTCTTTTAATCCATCAATGATTTTCCCATTATTATTTCCAAGGCTTCTACCAATATGCTTTTCAATAATCATTTTTAGTTGTCTGGCCCTGATTTGGCATTTTCTAATCTTAGCAGCAACCTTGATCTCCTCTGCTGGAGTAAGAAGTGTTTCTTCGCCAACCTCCTTAAAATATGTTTGTAAAAGCCTTTGATCCCGATTTGATATTTTTTCCTTATTTCTCTTTCGTAAAGTTTGTGATATAGAGTCTGAAAAAGGTTTAGATTGAAACTCTTGAGATCTTATTTGACTCTGTGGCTTATTCATTCTGTCACTCCTGGTGTAAGCACCTTCCTTCCTTATCTAAACTGATTTAATCAAAATAAAATTTCCTTTTCGAACTCAGGTTTGAGCTTAAGATCCGCTTCGAGTATATATCGTGCTGAAACAATTCTTATTCTCCAAAGTAATTAATACCAACTCAGAACGCTGATTTTTATTCTTGTTATATTAGACGAAAGGTTTTTAGATATTCTCCCTTTTAATTAAACAAATAAAGTATTAAAATCTCTGCCAAAGTTATTTGCCTCTATAATTGTTAGTGAGGAAATCTATATTTATTAAGTTTTATGTCTCTGCTAAATAAGCAACTAATATGGGGCCTTATTCGCTTTATGTAGGTGAATTAGTAAATCTGATGGTAAAATAGCGAATTACCTAGATGCTCATTTGTTAAATAATTAATCCCTCATCAGGCAACAATATGGATAAAAAGATCTTATCAGAAGAAGATATTCTTTTTGTTAGAGATATCTGTACACGTAGTTTTCAAAGAAGTAGAGACTTGGCTAACGACTGTTTCTTATATGTATGGGAGAAGCTCCATGAGGATGATTCACGCAGATTGAAAGCATTTAAGGGAGAAGCGAAATTCCGGACATTTCTCTACAGTGTCACAAATAAGCTCATTATTGACTTCAGACGCTCTCAGTTTGGATATAAGGTTTTGCCAAAATTCTTCTGGGACTTTGATGAAATCAACCGTCGTATCTTTAAGCTCTTTTTTTACCAAACCTCATCACCTGCATGGGTAGAAAATGAAATTAGATCAGAATTTAAAATCTCTCAAGAAGAGGCACAGATGAGGGTTGACAGAGTTGAAAAAAGGATAAGGCAAAGTAGATTAAGACTAGAAACAACTAAGGAAATACAGTTAGTAATGCTTGGGGAGGATGTTAGTGCTCTCCAATCAGAATATATTGGAGCGAATCCGGAGCAGAATATAATAATGGCAGAAGTTGAAGAAAAACGACAGAAGGTTTTAAAAGCGCTAAAGGAAGAGGTTCAAAAACTCGAGGCAGAAGACGCACTAATCCTCCAGCTTTATTTCGAGCATAACCTGACTGCAAAGGAAATAACTTATGCGATTCCCGGAATTAAAGACAAGGGTGTATATAAAAGAATAGAAAGGATACTAAAGAACTTAAGAAAACAAATTAAAGAAATGGGGGTAACTGAGGAAGATATAAATGAGATATTTGAAGGCTTGTAAGAATAGATTTATTACATAATTAGAAAGTATTAATTCATTCTCCTCGCTTTACCTTTAAAGAACCATCGTTATAAAGAATTATAATTATCTTGTCTCCTTCTTTAGACTCCTTGAGATTCTTAATATCCTCAATGATTACCCGTGATACCTTCAGATTAGGAGGTAGCTCTTTAATAATCTCATTTTTAAATTCCTGTTCATCTCCCTCCTTGATTATTATTAATAGATTAGAAGTTATATCTAATTGTTTGAGGGCTACTAAATTAGCTCCTCTAAGTCTCTCTCCAGTAATATCCTGAGGTTTTTGATAAACAAATAGTGTAAAAGTTAAGAAAGCTATAAATACCGCTGCAATGGGAGCTACAATAAGAGGACGCCATAACGAGGATAGCAATCTTTCTACAGAATTTGGTTCTTTTGCTTCCTCAAAATGAGGTATCGGAATGGTAAGTCTCTCGCGGCAATCCCTGCATGAAACAAAGTGTGAGATCATAGCCTTTCTTTCGTCATTACTTAGCCTTCCCTCTATATAAAGCGCAAACTCCTCGTCAGTCAGGCACATACCTTCCTTTCTTTCAATCAAGGAGGATGCCACTGCTCCAAGGATTTCATTCTCTTTTTCAAACTTCATATCTTTTAATCCTATCATGTCTAAGATTAGACGAAAAGTTCATGGAATTTACCATTTTAGTTGTGCGCAGTCTGTGTATTTCCATTTCTAGTGTTGGTGAAATAATTTAAAAAGCAATTGAGACATTGCCTCAGCGCTCCTCTCCATGAAATGCCTGTTAAGTGACTAGTTCCTTTATGTTGATAAAAAAAATATTCATTGTTTTAGAAATCCATTTACTCCCATACACCGACTAATACAAAGGGGGCCCAATAAAAAGGTTGACTGTACTTGTCCGACCTTTTGAGCATATCAAGCTGCGCCTTTCTTAAAGCCTCATAGTTAAATTTCCCCTCGATTTTTAGATTCCTATAAAATTTCTTCATCAACTGTGATGTGGCCCTGTCATCTACCCTCCAAAGACTAGCAATTACAGAAGAGGCACCAACAGAGCTAAAAGCAAGCGCTACACTGTTTAATTCCGCCCCTGTCGGATTACTTCCATTGCGCTCTATGGCCGCATCACACAAAGAAAGCACTACCAGTTGTGTATTTCTCGCCGGTTGTAATCCCGTAATATCTGTGAGGGTAAGACTGCCCGAACCAATTGGAGCTAATAAAATCGAGGGGTCCTCTTGGATGAGTCCATGAGCTGCCAGGTGCACAATTTCATACTTTCCCCAGCTTCTTTTGAAATTGTCCTTGGTAGCATCCCTCTTTAAAAAAACAGTCGCATTAGGAAACATCTCTTTTATTACTAAGACCTCCTCCTCTGAATAAGGAAGCACAAGCTCAGGTTCCCCAAGGTCAGGATTACCAAAAGCAACAACGCTACCAATTTCTCTCTTCTTGCCGTTTCTAAGTACTAGATCGAGGTAACTAGCAGATGTAGATACAAGATAAACCAGCCCTTTTTTCTCTATAAAGAACTCTAACCCACCATCTGAACTTTCTTTCGCTAATGCATTAAAGGGAAGATAGTGAAGAGACCCAAATGGGATTATTGCTACAATATCTGCGTCTTTTATTTCATCTTCAATCGGATCCAACAAATACCGATATAAGCGTATTGACACATCCTTGAAAGGTTTTATATTATCGTCATATTTATCACTTCCATTATCTCGCCAAGCGTTAGATGGTATAGACTTGTTCTTCTGTACGATCTCTCTAAAAGAAGAAACCTCGTTATTTAATTCTTCTTTTGTCACCGAAACGCGTTTTACTATTAAATCCTTATCGCTCATCAGGAATATATAGGTCTGTTTATCTGTGATAAAATACTCCACAAAAACAGAATTACTGGGTAATTTGTTTTTCTTTTCTAGGTCCAAAAAGGTACCAGGCTGAATACTGAGAAGTTTATATATGTCAGGGTGCTCAGTACTTAACTTAGAAGTAACCTTGGTGAAATCTTTTCTGGTTTTTGCTAGTGTCTTTACAAGATTATCAACCTTCTCTAAGTTAGGTGTTGGTTTTCCTTTTTCATTTACAAGTTCGTAATTTATAGAAGCCTCTTTTCGAGAAAGTTCATCATATAGGGTTAATAATCCTCTAGTTTTTTCATCAAATGAGGTTATGCCGCTCTTAAGAAATGTATCTCGGAGAGTTTTAGACCTGCTTCTTTCGATATACTCAAGGGCTTCTTCTTTTTTACCCTGTCTTATTAACAGAGAAACCAGATTCTCGTACATCCTAACATTAACATCGCTAAAGAGCTGCTTATCCTCTTCGTCACCTGCAATATCCTCTCTTATAGACTCAAAAACCTCTACCGCTTCTTTGTAGTTTTTTTCGGCAGAAACTAAATCCCCCTTTTCCTCTGAATAAACCCCCCTTCCGAATAATGCAACACGAACCCACTCTCGGTCTCCCAGGTCTTTATAGATTGTGATAGCTTTATCAAGGTTTTCAATTGCATCATCCCATTCCTTCTTTTCCCCTTGTAGGTAGCCTATGTCATTGAAACTTCGAGCTATCCTGTCTTTAAAGCCGAGTCCCTCAAATATTTCCAGGGAAGAGTTATAAAGACCAAGAGCTTCATCATAATTCCCCTGTTTATATTTTACCTCTCCTATGAAATTTAGGGTTATTGCGGTTAGCAATCTGTGCTTAGATGCCTCGCTTATGCTAAGGGATTGCTGAAAATATTTAAGGGCATAATCATAATTACCCAACTCTTTATATAACTCGCCAATGATGCTTAGATTGGTAGCGATTTCAGTCTGAAGACCTAACTTTTTATTTATCGTTAGAGCGTCCTCGTAGTAATGCAATGCCTTTGTGTAATCACCTTGTTGTCTATAAATAGCTCCTGTCAAATTAAGTGAGTAGGCCTTGAGATTTTCTTCTTTTGCACTACCCGCAATATCCAAGGCGCGGTTTAGATATTGGATGGAGTTTTGATAATTCCTTAGGCGGAGATTTATTGTAGCTAGATTAATCAATGTCTTTGCTGTTTGTGTAGAATCATTAATCTCCTCACTAAGTCCAAGCGCCTGATTTAAAAGCTTTATTGATTCCTGATAATTGCCTTGATAGCTATAAAGATTAGCAACATTATTTAGGTTTTGAGCAATCCCGGATTTATCATTTAATTCCTCTTGTATACCTAACGCCTTTTTAAAATACTCAATTCCATCTTCGTATCTTCCGAGGTCCGTATAGATCATTCCTATATAACTATAGTTATTAACCAGTCCGGGCTTGAAATCTAAAGTCCTATTTATATCTAAAGAGTTTTCATAATATGCAAGTGCTGTGTTGAATTCTTTCTTCTTAAGGAGCCCAAAACCGCCTTTGGACAGTACATCCGCAATTTCCAACTTATCCTCCAGCAGTCTGGCTTGATTCTTTGCTTCTGAGATTAAATCTAACGCTTCATCATACTTTTCTTTATCATATAGGGTTACTGCCTCTTTGATTAACTGTGCTACCTTTTCATCCTTAATTTTAATATCAGTCTGCTTCATGCCAGTACATGCCCCCAACAATAAGAAAATGAGAAAAATAACCGAGATATAATTGAACGTCTTCATTCGATCACAAATAGAATCAAAAATCATCGTATTCGTACCTATACAGAAGGCCTAGGGCTAACAATAATTGTTTTAATAACCTC
>Ga0209109_10002437_pt1 | contig 10206 bp, 6 predicted proteins | sample Rifsed10ft2_FD_184004 | JGI IMG/M metagenome (GOLD analysis project Ga0209109, IMG submission 184004) | Soil microbial communities from Rifle, Colorado, USA - sediment 10ft 2 (version 2) | ecosystem: Environmental > Terrestrial > Deep subsurface > Rock core/Sediment | place: Rifle, Colorado... | reverse complement strand
CCGCCGTCTCGAAGAGAGGCAGGACGCCCGCGCGTTCGGCGAGGCGCCGGCCGATGGCGCGCAGTCGCGCCGCCCGCGGGTCGTCCACCTTGTAGACGCGGTGCCCCCACCCGGGGATGCGGTTCCGCGGGTCGGCCCGGTCCGCCTGAGACATGCGCGCGCGGGCCTCCAGCCGGGCGCGGATGTACGGCTCGGCCCGCTCCGGTGGACCGATCTCTTCAAGCATCGCCAGGACGTCCTCGTTGGCCCCGCCGTGGCGGGGACCCTTCAGGGTGCCCAGTGCAGCGACGACCGCCGAGTGCAGGTCGGAGACGGTAGCCACGGCCACCCGCGCCACGAAGGTTGAGGCATTCAGCTCGTGCTCCGCGTGCAGCACCAGGACCGCGTCCATCGCCTCCGCGCTCACCGGGTCGGGCGGCTGCCCCGTCATCATGTAGAGGAAATCGGCGGCATGCGACAGCGCCGGGTCCGGGACCACGGGCGACTTCCCTTCCCGGATGCGGCGCCACGCGGCGACCAGCGTCGCCATCTGCGCGGTCAGGCGGGCGCTCTTGCGCAGATTGGCCTCTCGGCCGTTGTCGTGCACGTCGGGATCGTACATGGCGTGCAGGGAGACGGCGCTGCGGAGGGCCTCCAGGGGATGGGCAGTGTGGGGGAACCGCTGCATGGCGTCGAGGACCGGCGGCGGCGCCTCCCGCTGGCCGGCCAGGCTGCGGGAGAATTGCTGGAGGGTATCCCGCCCCGGAAGTTCCCCGAACCAGAGGAGGTAGGTCACCTCCTCGTAGGAGGCGCGCTCGGCCAGGTCGCCGATGTCGTACCCCCGGTAGCGCAGTCGTCCGGCCTTCCCGTCTACGTCACAGATCGCGCTGTTGGCCGCGACGACGTCTTCGAGGCCCGCCTTGAAGTCGACCGCCATGCGATTTCCCCTCCCGCCCCATTAAGTTGACAAAGATTGATTCGCATTGATTTGCTTCCGGTCCTTCTGAACGCTTCCAGATCCCCTGCTTTCGCCCTGTCTCCCTTTCATACGGCCGCGGAGGCCGCCCCTACGGAGTGGGGATGGCGTGAAACGTGGTGGTCCCAGTCGTCTGCGCGACAAGTCGCCCGTGGCTGATGACGTACCGCGGGGGACGGTGCGGGGTAATCACGTCAAGCACCGTGCTTCCTTCTAGCACAACCAGGTGGGCCGCCCTCCCCACCTCCAGGCCGTAGTCTGCCACCCTGAGGACCCGCGCCGCCTGAGTCGTGATCATATCCAGCAGGACCTCCAACTCGCGCCTGGTGGACCGGCCCAGGATGTGCGCAGCGAGGAAGACCACCTCCAGCAGGTTGTGCTGGCCGAACGCGTAGTACGCGTCGGCAATGTCGTCCTGCCCTAGCGCTACGGGCACGCCCGCCTCCAGCAGGTCCCAGACCCGCAGGTGCAGCGGGCCCGTGTGCGGGTCGGTGACGAAGCTCATGCCCGCGCGCCGGACCAGCCCGATCAGGCGACGAAAGTAGGGCTCCGGGTAGAGCCCCATCGCCCGGGCGTGGCACGCCATCACCCGCCCGGTCCACCCCTCCCGGATCGCCGCCGCGGCCAGCATTTCGGTGGTGCGCAGCCCGGGATCGCCCGCGTCGTCGGTGAGCATGGCCACGTCCCTGTTGAAGACGCTGGCCAGGGCCAGCATGCGGTCGATATGCTCCTGCGCGTCGCGATCGGTGTGTTCGATCCAGGGGATGCCGCCGACCACGCCCGCGCCCATCTCCAGCGCCTGCCGCACGTAGTCCTCCGCCCCCGGGTCGCGCAGGACCCCGTCCTGCGGGAAGGCGACCACGCGCACGTCCACCACCCCGCGCCACTCCTCGCGCAGGCGCAGCAGCGCCTTTACCCCTTCGAGGCGGCCGCGGGTATCGGTGTCCGCGAAGGCCTGCACGTGGGTGACGCCGTGCTTCAGGCCGTCCAGCAGAGCACGGTGGGCGTGCCGGTGGATCCACCCCTCTTCGTACCTGTCCTTGACCCGCGCGGCGAGTTCGATTGCCGTCATCGCCTGGCCCATCTGCCCGCCGGTGTAGTGCTGCAGTGGCTCCTCCCCGGCCAGCGACAGCGTGTAGACCTTGTCCAGGTGCAGGTGGGCGTTGACGAAGGAGGGTGTGACCAGGTTGCCCGCGGCGTCCAGTTCCGCGTCGCCGCGTAGCGGGCTCGGTTCGATCGCAGCAATGCGCCCGCTCCGGATACCGATGTGGTGCACGATGTCTCCCCGGCCGCGCAGACGCGCGTTAGCGACGACTAGATGGTAGCGGTCGGGCACACCCATTGTCGTGACGCTCCGGGAAGGGCAGGCGGATGCAACCCTACCGAATGATTCCCGTTTCCGTTGTGACCCTCCTGGCGCGTCCCTCTTGCCCCCCGATGTAACCCGCAGTACTGTGGGCACGGAGCCGTCCAGCCACCCAGGAATTGGATTGCCGTCCCTGGAAACTCCTGTTGCGACACTAGATTGCCCAAGGAGGGGGGAGGTCGATGAAGTCTCGGCTGTGGCTTGTGGCACTCGTCACAGCTTTTGTAATGTTATTGATTCCGCCCTACGCGCAGACTCCTGCACCGGCCGCCGCGAAGCCGTTCAAGATCGCCGTCGTCTCTGACGTGGGGGGTCGCGGCGATCTCAGTTTCAACGATATGGCCTTCAAGGGCGGCGAAGATGCGGAACGGGACTTCGGCGTTCGGATGGTCGAGTTGGTCAGCAAGGTTGAGGCCGACTATGTCCCCAACCTGACAACCGCGGCCAGGGATCCCGATGTGCAGTTGATCGTGGGGGTCGGATTCCTCCTCAGCGACGCGCTGGCGCAGGTGGCGCGCAAGTTTCCAAACAAGAACTTCGTCGGCATCGACACCTTCTCCCAGTTTATCGTCAAAGACAAGTTCCCCGCCCAGTATCCGCTCCTCAACTTGATGGACATTGTCTACGAGGAGCACAAGGGGAGCGCCCTGGTCGGGGCGTTGGGTACCCTGCTCGCCGCGCAGTATAACAAGCCCTTCATCGGCGGCGTGTTCGGGATCGAGATTCCCGTCCTCTGGAAGTTTGAGATCGGCTACAAGTGGGGTGCGCGCTGGGCCACGGAGTGGCTGGCCAAGAACAAGCCGGACAAGGCCTTCAAGTACAACACGGGTTTCGTCCTCTGGACCTACACGGGTACCTTCAGCGACATCCCCAAGGGCTATGCCGCCGCGAAGGCGATGTACGCGAAGGACGCAGTGGCCGTCTACAACATCGCCGGGCCGCTGGGGTTGGGGATCAACCAGGCCGTGCAGGAAATCGCCAGGGCCAGAGGCTTGAAGACGGGGCCGCCGTTCTGGATTGGCGTCGACGCCAATCAGGACTGGATCAACCCGGGCTTCATCATCGCCAGCATGATGAAGCGGGTGGACAAGGGTGTGTACTTCGCAACCAAGTTCGTCAAAGACGGAAGGTTCCGAGGCGTGGTGAAGCAGAACAACGGCACCCTGGTCCTGGGTCTCGGCACCAAGGTGGCGGGAGAGCTGACCGAAGGCATCTCCGTGAGCACGCTGGCTGACCTGAATGAATTTGTCAGCATGGGTCAGAACGCCGAGAAGCTGACGGGCAAGAAAGTCCTCCCCGCCTCGCCGGCGGATATTCGCGCCAGAGTCAAGGCGATGCGGGACGCTCAGCCGCCATGGGTGTGGAGCGCGGTGGCCGAACTGGAGAAGCTGATCCGGGACGGCAAAGTCCAGGTGCCGTTCGTCTTCACCAAGCCGGACATCGAGAAGTGGCGTAAGGAACTGGGTTAGGCCGACAGTTCTGTGGCCGCAGGGGGCAAGTCGGTGAGCTCAGGCCGCGAGGCCGGAACGTCCGGCTTGCCCCCTGTGTTTGTTCTGACGGGCGACACGAGGCACCGCGGAAAACGAGCAGACTGCACTCGCCTGTAGTCTCTTGGTGAGGGTCGAGATGAGTCCACAACCTCGCGTCGAGATGCGAGGCATCCACAAGGTGTATCCGGACGGAACGGTCGCGTTGCGCGGCGTGGATTTCCGCCTCCAGCAGGGAGAAATCGTCGGCCTCCTCGGCGAAAATGGGGCGGGAAAGACCACGCTCATGAAGATCCTCTCCGGTTTGCTGCGGCCGACCCGCGGGGAGATCATGGTCGATGGCCGCCTTGCGCACTTCCGAAATCCATCCGACGCCTTGCGAGTCGGCATCGGGATGGTGCATCAGGCCTTCAACCTGGTGCCGCCATATACCGCCCTGCAGAACATCGTCCTTGGCCAGGAGGGGGCCGGGCCGCTGGCCTCCTTCCGCACGGACGAGCCCCGCCGGCGGGTCGCCGCGCTGTTGACCGAGACCGGTCTGGAGATCCCGCTCGACGATCCGGTGGAATCGATGCCGATAGGCGTACAACAGCGGGTGGAGATCTTGAAGACCCTCTACCGGGGCACTTCGGTGCTCATCCTAGACGAGCCGACCTCGGCCCTGGCGCCGGTGGAAGTCCATGACCTTTCCCAGTTCCTCAAGCGGCTCAGGACCGGCGGCAAGTCCGTCGTGTTCATCACCCACAAACTGAAGGAGGTCCTGGAACTCTCCGATCGGGTGGTCGTCCTCCGAAACGGACAGGTGACGGGGGAGATCGCCACGGTCCAGGCCACGCCTGAGGGACTGGCCGAGATGATGGTGGGGCGCAAAGTGGTTGCCCGTGTGAGCCGGGCCGCCAGGCCACCGGGCGCCCCGGTGCTCGTGGTCCGCGACCTGCGGGCGGCCAACGACCAGGGCGCTTCGGCCGTCAAGGGGCTGTCGTTCGAAGTGCGGGCCGGAGAGGTCTTCGGGATTGCCGGGGTTGAGGGCAATGGACAGAGTGAGTTGGTCCAGGCCCTGACGGGACTGCGCCCGCCGACCGGCGGAGAGATCACCCTGGACGGCACCCGGCTCCTGAACCTCAATCCGCTGGAGCTCTACCGGCGCGGCCTGGGCCACATCCCTGAGGACAAGGCGCGGTTCGGCCTGGCGCTCAACTTCGACCTAGCCGAAAACAGCATTCTGAGCCGGCAGGGCGAGCGCACCTTCCTCGGTGCCCTGGGCCGGCTGAATTGGGGGAGAATCCTGGCCTACGCCCGGGATCTGGTGGAGCGATTCAAGGTGCTCGCCCCCAATGTCCGCACCGTCGTGCGGAGTCTGAGCGGCGGCAACCAGCAACGGCTGTTGGTGGGGCGGGAACTGAGTAAACAGCCGGTGGTGATCGTCGCCGTCCACCCGACCCGCGGGCTGGATATCGCCTCCACCGTCTACATTCGGGAACTCCTCATGCAGATGCGGGACGACGGCAAGGCCGTCCTGTTGATCTCGGCCGACCTGGACGAAGTTCTCGAACTCAGTGATCGCATCGCCGTCATGTACGAGGGCGTATTCATTGGGACCGCGAAGACGGAGGAGTTCACACGCGAAGAGATCGGCCTGATGATGGGAGGCATCACCCCGAAAGGTAGCGCCTATGAAACGCCTGCCTCTGCCCCGGCCGCTGATTGAGTCGCTCGTCACGATCTCCATCGGCCTGGTGGCCGGGGCCTTGCTCATGCTTCTCTTTGACTACAACCCCGTGCAGGCCTACCGGGCCCTCTTTGTCGGCGCCTTCGGCAGCCTGGAAGACATCCTGGAGACGCTGGCCTTCGCCACCCCCCTGATGCTCACGGCCCTGACGTTCGCGGTCGGGGTGCGCGGCGGCCTGTTTAACATCGGCGCCGAAGGCCAGATGTACCTGGGGGCCATCGGTGCTACGTTCGTCGCCGGGCTCCTCCCCCTCCCCCCAGGTCTCCACTTGGCGGCGGCGACGGCCGCGGGGATGCTCTTCGGGGCCCTCTGGGCCGTCCCGCCAGCCCTCCTCAAGGCCTGGCGTGGCGTCCACGAGGTCATCTCCACCATCATGTGCAACTGGATCGCCTTCTACCTCGCCACGTACCTGGCCATTAATTTCCTGGCCGAACCCGGCCGCGCGGAGCGGACGGCACCGGCCCTGGTCACCGCCCGGTATCCGGTCCTCACCGAAGATGCCTCACTGACGGCGGCGATTTTCGTGGCGCTCGCTTTCTGCCTGGTGGTGTACCTATACCTGTGGGGCACCCGCGCCGGCTATGAACTCCGCCTGGCCGGGGAAAATCCCGATGCTGCGCGGTACGCCGGGGTGAAGGGTGGCAAGGTGATCCTCCTCAGTTTTGCCATCGGCGGCCTCGCCGCCGGCCTGGCGGGAGCCACTCAGATCATCGGTCGGCCCCCGGCCTGGTCGCTCTACGCGACATTGGGCAACGTGATCACGCTGGGGTTTGATGGGATCGGTGTCGCGCTTGTCGGCCGCAATCACCCCATCGGCGGTGTGCTGGCGGCCGTCCTGTTCGGGGCTCTGGCGCATGGCGGCCGCTTTATGGAGTACCATGCTGGCGTGCTCTCCGAACTCGTGCGCGCGATCAACGGACTAATCGTGATCACCCTGGCCGTGCCCGAGCTCTGGATGCTCGCCCGGAGGAGATTCTCCCGATGAGAGTACCTGGCCGTCGCGCCCTGGGCTACCTGCTCGCCGGGCTTGCTCTCGCCGGGTTCAGCTACGCGCTGGAGCGGTTTGGGTTGCAGCCGATTTCCCTTCTGGAAGCGGGTCTGCTGGCGATGACCCCGCTGGCGCTGGCCGCCGTCGGGGAATGTCTCAACGAAAAAGCCGGGGTCGTCAACATCGGCCTGGAAGGCATCCTCCTGATCACCGCGGTCACAGGCGTGTGGTTCGCTGAACTCTTTGGCAACGGAACGATGGGCCTCATCGGCGGGGCCCTGACCGGCGCGCTCATCGGGTTCGCCCTGGGCGCAATAAGCGTGTACGGGAAAGCGGATCAGATCATTGCCGGAATGGGGTTGAATATTTTCGCTCTGGGCTTTGTGCCCTTCCTGCTTGTGAGCCTCTGGGCGTTTCCCGGCATTCACCTGTTCCCCAGCGAACTCATGGTGCCGCGGCTGATCACCCCATGGGGGCAATTCAGCCCGGTGACGATTGCTGCGATCCTGATCGCCGTGCTCGCCCACCTCCTGCTCCACCACACGGTATTAGGCTTCCGCATCAAGGCGGTCGGCGAGAAGCCTGAAGCCGTCGACGTGGCCGGCGTTCGGGTGGACTGGCTGCGCCTCTTCACCAGCACCCTAGGGGGTGCGCTGTGTGGCGTGGGCGGGGCCTTCCTGCCGCTGGGCTGGTTTGGCGGCGTGGTCAAGGAGATCTCGGCGGGCCGTGGTTTCATCGCGCTGGCCTGCGTGGTCTTCGCCGGCCTGGAGCCGCTGCTGGCACTGGCGGCCGCTTTCCTCTTCGGCTTCGTGGACGGGTTGGCGTCCGCCGTAGCCGTGACTCCCGGCGTCAAGGAGCGGATCCCCTTCTACTTCGTCAGCATGCTCCCCTACGCGACGACGCTCGTCGTCGTTGCCCTAGTGATCGGGCGACGGCGTTTCCCCCGCACTGTCGGCCGGCCGTACGTCAGGGAGTAGAAGTCCCTGGCGGGTCGGGCTGTTGCCTGAGCATCCGCTCCAGACCTTCCAGGCCGACCATCACCTCGCGCGGATTGCTCCCCTGAGCGGGCCCCACGATGCCGCGCTCTTCCAGCTGGTCGACCAGCCGGGCGGCGGTGACGTAGCCGATACGCATCTTCCGCTGCAGCAGAGAGACCGAGCCGTAGCCGGCGCGCACGATGACGCGCGCCGCGTCCGCCAGGCGCTCATCGTCCCGGCCCCCCTCCCCCGCAGCCGTCTTCCGCCCCGCCGCCACCAGCGTCTGGTCGAAGACCGGCTTCCCCTGCCCGCGCCACCAGTCTACGAGCGCCTGGATCTCGCCGTCGGCGATGAACGAGCCCTGCGCGCGGACCGGCCGGGAGGCGCCCATCGGCAGGAAGAGCATGTCCCCGCGGCCCAGCAGCTTCTCCGCGCCGGGGCCGTCGATGATCGTCCGGCTGTCCACCTGGCTGGACACGGCGAAGGCGATGCGCGAGGGGATGTTCGCCTTGATTAGCCCCGTGATCACGTCCACCGACGGGCGCTGCGTGGCCACCACCAAGTGGATGCCGGTGGCCCGCGTCATCTGCGCCAGGCGGCAGATCACGTCCTCGAAGTCGGCGGGGGCGACCATCATCAGGTCGGCCAGCTCGTCGATGACGATGACGATGAAAGGCAGCGGGGTGACGTCGGTGAGTTCGTTGAAGGCCTGGATGTTGCGCACGCCCACCTCGGCGAAGCGGGTGAAACGCTCCTCCATCACCCGCAGCATCTCCCGCAGCGCCCCGGCGGTGGCGCGCGGGTTGATCACGACGGGGACGAGCAGGTGGGGGATGTCGTTGTAGTTCGTCATCTCGATCCGCTTCGGGTCGATCATGACGAAGCGGACCTGGTGCGGCGTGTACCGGAAGAGGAAGCTGGCGATGATCGCGTTCAGCGCCACCGACTTGCCCGATCCTGTGGTCCCGGCGATGAGCAGGTGCGGCATCTCGGTCAGGTCGGCGACGATGGGATGCCCGGTGAGGTCCTTCCCCAGGGCCATGACCAGCGAGCCCTTCATCGACTGGAAGGCCGGCGCGGAGAGGATCTCCTTGATGTGCACCAGGCTGCTCTTCGTGTTGGGGATCTCGATCCCGACCGCCGACTTCCCGGGAATCGGCGCCTCGATGCGCACGCTGGAGGCGGCCAGGTGGAGGGCGATGTCGTTGGTCAGACTGGCGATCCTCTGCACCTTAACGCCGGGCGCGGGCTGCACCTCGAAGCGCGTCACCACCGGTCCCTGCTCCCAGTGCACCACCTTGGCCTCCACCCCGAAACTGGTCAGGGTCTGCTCCAGCGCCCGCGCTGTTTCAGTGGGGTCGGAGCGCAGGCCGCGCGCGTTCTTCGACAGTTCGCCGAGGAGGGTGATCGGTGGGAGCTCATATTGCTGTGGGGCCTCCGGCAGCAGGGACTCCTGGATCACCCGCTCTTTCGCGCGGCGGCGGGCCGCCGGCGGTGTCTGCGACTCATCGGCCGACGGGGTGGCCGGAGCGCCAGGGGCGGCGGTGACGCCGGCAGGGACGAGGGGAAGCACGGAAGGACCTGCAGCGGGAGGCGTGGTTCCCCCACCGGAACCCACGGCCGCGGGGCCCGCCCCCGCCGCCACGGGCACCAGAGTTTCGGCGGGCCGGGCCGCGGCCCGGCGGGCCTCCAACCATTGCGCCGCTGCGGTGCGCGCTTGGTGGAGCCCATCGGCGAGGGCGGCGTACGCAGTCCGTCCCGCGCTGGCGGCACCGGCGGCGGCCGTGCGGGCAAGAGTCACCACCAGACGGCGGGCCAGGCGGCCGGCCTGACGCAGGGTCCAGATCAGCCCTCGACCGAGTGTCAGGAGTGCTTCCACGACCTTGGCCAGGGGCACGTGGAAGAAACGAAAAGCAGCGACGCCGCTGGCCAGGATAATAAGCAGCCACAGGCCGACGTCTCCCACGAGGGCGCGCCCTGCCCAGACCAGGATCGCGCCGAGCGCCCCCGTCCCCTCCTCGGCGCGCATCACCGCGAATTCCCGGTCGGCGGGGACCCGGGCGTGCCCCGCGGCGGCGGCCGCCAGCCCAGCGAGCAGCAGTCCCTGGACCCGTGGGGTGAATCGCGCGCGCCCGCGCGCCACGATGAGCACCAGTCCGCCGAGAAACAGGACAATGGGGATGGCGATGGCTGCCTGCCCCAGCACAAGGCGCTGCCACCGTCCGAGCAGCAGCGCGATCCCCGTGGCCCGGGGCAGGAAGCTCAGGCCGAAGATCAGCGCCGCCACCAGCAGGAGCAGTCCGGTGCCGGCGCGCCGCGATGGTGTCCTCTTACGTCGTTTCGCCACGCCCGGCCTCAGCGGAACGTACTCAGAAACACCGCGAACCCTACCACCCAGCAGTACACGGCGAAGGCGGTCAGGCGCCCGCGGCGGATCACGTCGAGCAGCCAGCGGATGGCGATGGCGCCGAAGACGGCGGACACGGCGAAGCCGACCAGCAGCTGAGAGGCCGTGTACCCCAGACCGGCGGCGGCGGGGAGGTCGCGCAGCGCAAATAAGCCAGCGCCAATGATCGCCGGGATCGCCACGAGGAAGGAGAAGCGGGCGGCCTCCTCCCGGGCCATCCCGGTCCACATGGCCGCGGCGATGGTGATCCCGGAGCGGGAGATGCCCGGCACGATCGAAATCCCCTGCGCCACGCCC
>Ga0209109_10002433_pt1 | contig 10210 bp, 10 predicted proteins | sample Rifsed10ft2_FD_184004 | JGI IMG/M metagenome (GOLD analysis project Ga0209109, IMG submission 184004) | Soil microbial communities from Rifle, Colorado, USA - sediment 10ft 2 (version 2) | ecosystem: Environmental > Terrestrial > Deep subsurface > Rock core/Sediment | place: Rifle, Colorado... | reverse complement strand
CTGTTCTGGCGCGGAGATATCGACCCTCAGGTCGATATCTCCGCGCCAGAAGGGCGGAAGGGGACTCACGGATTCAATGTGGTTGCTCTGACTGGCTCCGTCGTGTACGAGTTGCAGGGTGGGGGTGGATCACGCGATTCGTGCGCTTGCCGAACGTCAGCACGGTGTGGTTGGTCGACGGCAGCTGTGGGAGATGGGGGTTTCGCCTGATCAGATTCGGCACCGCCTCGCTTCAGGGATGCTGGTCCGAATGTCGGCGGAAGTGTTGCGGCTCGCAGGCGCACCAGAGCATGAATCGACGAAGGCAATGGCAGCGGTGCTCGACTCGCCTGGAATGGCCTACCTGTCGCACGTCTCGGCCGCGTCGTGGTGGGGCCTGCCCGGCTTTGCTCTGGTGAGCCCGCTTCACACAGTCATCCCATGGCAGGGTGTTACCGAACGATCGCGGCTCACCGTCGTCCATTACCACCGAGACCTCCCCGTCGAGCACCTCACGTCGTTGCGCGGCGTGCCAGTCACATCGCCTGCGCTGACGCTGTTCTTGCTGGCTGGGACGGAACACCGTGGAAGGGTCGAGAGGGCGATCGACAACGCATGGTCGATGAGACTTGTCACCTTCGGCCAGCTTCACGAGCTTCTGGGACATCTGGCGCAGAGGGGCCGGAATGGGATTCGGGTGATGAGAAGTCTGCTGGAGGCGCGTGACCGAAGCTTCGTACCTCCGGAGTCGGGTCTCGAGGCACGAGTGAGCAGGCTGGCACAAGACGTGGGTGTAGTCCTACGTCGCCAGGTGAATGTCGGAGGCGAGGGTTGGATCGGCCGCGTGGACTTCCAGGTTGAGCGCTCGAACCGAATCGTGGAGGTCCTATCGGATCGCTATCACGGTTCCCCCTTAGACCGAATTCGCGATGAAGTGCGCTTCCGAGAACTGGTTGAGGCCGGATTCGAGCTTCTCATTATCTGGGAACACGAGATCTGGTCCGATTCAGAGGCGGTGCGCGAGCGAATCCACGCGTTCTCGCGCGGTGTTATGGACCCAGAGGTCTTTATCTCCGCGCCAGAACGGGGCGAAACCCCTTCGTTTTGGCGCGGAGATCTGGACCCAGAGGTCGATATCTCCGCGCCAGAATGAGAAGGAGGTCGATGAGGTCAGGCCACTCGCCGAGCCAACGCGGCTTCGACGTCGGCTCGAATCGTGACCAGGTCAGCCTCCAGCTGCGCGAACACCCTCGCCGCCGGGTCCTCCGGCGGCACCGCGAGCAGGGACAGGAGCATGTGCTCCGCCCCGATGTGACGGTCGCCGCGCCGTACCGCCTCGCGTAGGGACCGTTCGAGCACCCCTTTGGCCCCGTGCGTGAACGCAAGATGGCGGCGGGCCCTGGATCGATCGTCGCCCCCGGCCGCCCTCAAAGAGGGATGGAGAAGATCGGGATCGAATCCGACCGCGGCAAGCGAGTCCGAGTCCATCCGGTCGAGTTGATCGCGCATTCCCTCCGCTCCCACATCGAGGGGCCCGAGGAGAGATCGATCGAAGGGGAGTTGGGTTCCCGCCAATGCAACAAGGAGATGCTCGTTCCCGATCCGGGAATCCCCTCTGGCTCGGGCCTCTGCGACGGCGGTCGTGACCACCTGACGTGCCTCTTTGGTGAATCTCTCGAACATTCCTATCTCCCAGATTTCTTATGCACTGCCTGGCGGGAGACACCGAGCGCGTCTCCGATCTGCTGCCATGTCCAGCCCTGCCTGCGAGCGGAGGCAACATGGATCTCCTCGAGACGGTCGGCGAGACGGCGCAGGACCACCACTGCCCTCAAGCCCATGGCCGGGTCCTCACCCTCCGCGGCGACAAGTGTCTCGTTGAGATCCATCTGCTGTCATCTTAGGTTGACACTCCTCCACGTGTCAATTCGTGTTGACGGACTCCGATCAGCCGCGGCGTTGAGCCGCCACCCGGAACAAGGTGCGCGCCCCCTCACCCAGAACCGAGAAGCGCGAATCCCGGGTCTGGCCCCGCACCCAACGGATGTAGATCTGCTGTAACACGATCCCCAGCTTCCAGGTGCCGAACACGATGTACCAGTCGACCGCGCTGAGATCCCGCCCCGACCTCTCGCCATAGCGGATGACCGCGGTCCGCCGGTCGAGCCAACCCGGCGAATCGGTGGGCATCGGGTTGAGCGCCGATCTCTCCTCGCCGGGGTCGTACCAGGAGGCCATCAAGGTCCCCAGGTCGGCGAGGGGGTCTCCCCGGGTGGCCATATCCCAGTCGTAGACCGCAACACAAACCCCGGGGTCGTCCCGTGCCACCGCCATGTTGTCCAGCCGCCAGTCGTTGTGGAGAAGCGTCACCTCTTCGGAGAGAGGCAGATTGGCTTCGAGCCATCGGGCCACCTCCTCGGATGTGCCGTCTTCCTCGTCCTTGGCCTGGTTCCAGCGTTCGGCCCACCCCTCCACCTGGCGTCTCAGAAAGCCCTCAGGGTGACCGAACTCCCCGAGCCCGGCTCGTGTCGGCTCGACCGCATGGAACTCGGCCAGGGTGTCGACTACGACTGCTGAGAGCTTTCGGTTGGAATCGGCGTCCTCACCACCCCCGAACTCAGACGGCACCAGCTCGCGCACCACAACCCCGTCTCTTCGCTCCATGACGAAGAATGGCGAGCCGATCAAGGAATTGTCGTCGGAGAAGGCGAGCGCCCTCGGGGCTCTGGGGAACTCTTGCCAGAGGTTGGAAAGGACCCGGTATTCCCGGGCCATGTCGTGGGCTCCGGGGGCCACCGGTCCCAGAGGAGGGCGGCGCAGCACCAGCTCCGACCCGTTGGGGAAAGTCAAGAGATAGGTGAGGTTCGCCTTTCCGCCCCCAAACTGCTCTATCCGAGGAGTCCCATGGGGGAGCTCGGGCTGGCCCTCCATCCACTCGACGAGTCGGTCAACGTCGAATCCCTCGTCGTCACGGACCGGGATCAGATCACCCACGCTGGGGAGGGTATCGGACACCAAAGAGTCAGCCGTCTACCCTCGGGGACCCCGTTCGAGGACACCATGCGCACACCCTTTGAGATCTCAGATCGATTCACCGAGCAGTGGTCGGACCTGACCCCGATCGAAGCCACCATGAAGGGCCTGCCGGGACGCGATCACCTTTGGGACGATTTCTCGCCGGACGGTGAGGCGGCTCGGGCCGACCTGGCCAGGGTGACTCGAGCCGAGCTCCTTCCCCTTCTGACTCATCCCGATCCCAAGGAAGCAATGGCGGCCAAGGTGCTCTCGTCGTGGATGGAGAAGAAGGTGACGGTTCACGAGCGTGGCAAGTGGAAGTACGACCTCAACCACATCTACAGCCCGTTTCAAAGGGCTCGCGATGCCTTCGACGTCATGTCCAAGGAGGGCGAGCCGGCATGGTCCAACATCGCCACCCGTCTCGAGACCTTTGGGGAGATGCTCGAGGGATACCGGCAAAGTCTCGCTGCCGGGCTCGACGAAGGGCTGACCGCGGCCCAACGTCAGGCCCAGACCCTGATCGAACAGGCGCGGGCCGTGGCCGGGGAAGACTCGCGGTTCGGGGGCTATCCCGAGGAGGCTTCGTCCAAAGGAGGTGATCCCGAGAGGCTGGTTGGTGCCGTGAACAAGGCGCGGGTCGCCAGCCACGAATTCGCGGATTGGTTGGAGCACACCTACTTGCCGGGAGCCACCCCCGAAGATGCGGTGGGGGAGGAGCGCTATCTGCTCGGTGTCGACGACTTTCTGGGCCTCGACATCGACCCTCATGAGACCTACGAGTGGGGTTGGTCCGAGGTGCACCGGCTTCGTGAGGAGATGAGAGCGACCGCCGCCGAGATCGACGACTCGAAGAGCGTCGAGGAGGTCATCGAGGCCCTCGACACCGACCCGGCGCAGGCGGCGCCCGACCACGAGGCATTTGCCCGTTTCGTTCAGGAGATCCAGGACACCGCGGTGCAACAGTTGGATGGCACCCATTTCGACGTGCCGGAGCCGTTGCAGCGGGTGACGGTCAATCTGGCGCCTCCCGGCGGCAGTCTCGGTGCCTGGTACCACTCCCCATCGGAGGATCTCTCCCGCCCTGGGTCGATCTGGTATGCACCAGGAGAGCGGATCAGGATCCCTTACTGGTCCGAAGTCACAACGGCCTATCACGAGGGCTTCCCGGGGCACCATCTCCAGGTTGGGATCTCGGTCATCAATCGGGACCAGATGTCGAGGTTTCACCGGCTGTTCATCTGGTACTCCGGATCAGGCGAGGGCTGGGCGCTGTATGCGGAGCGTTTGATGGACGAATTGGGCTACTTCGAGAAGCCCGAATACCGATTGGGCCTTCTGGCCAGCCAGTTGTTCCGGGCCACCCGTGTGGTGCTCGATATCGGCACCCAACTTCGGCTCGCCATCCCAGCAGACGCCCCCCTTCATGCCGGCACGGTTTGGGACTACGAGAAAGCTGTCGACTACATCGAGAAGGTAGGGCTCCAGGCTCGCGATGTCGCTGAATCGGAGGTGAAGCGCTATCTCGGCTGGTACGGCCAGGCCATCTCCTACAAGGTGGGCGAGCGCGTGATCCTCGACATCCGGGATCAGGTCATGACCCGCGACGGCGCGGCCTTTGATCGAAAAGGCTTCCACCGCAGGATGCTGGAGGCCGGGGCCATCCGTCTCGATCACCTGCGGGAGGCCATGGTTTGAACAAGAGATCCTTCGATCTGACGACCGGGGAGTCGAACGATCACTACAAGCTGCTGACCGGCCTGGTGATCCCGAGACCGATCGGTTGGATTGGAACCAAGGCGGACAACGGGAAGCTCAACCTCGCCCCATTCTCCTTCTTCAACGCGGTCTCCAGCGAACCGCCAATCGTCCTCTTCTCAGCGGGGCGTCATTTCGACCGACCCAAGGACTCAGTCGCATTCGCCGAAGAATCAGGGGTGTTCACCGTGAACATCGTGTCCGAGGACCTGGCCGATGCCATGAACAAGTCCTCGGGGACCTTCGCCCCGGACGAAGACGAGTTCGTGATCGCCGGTTTGACCCCGGTGATGGGAACGGTTGTCGACGCGCCGATGGTCGGAGAGGCCCCGGCGAATCTGGAATGCCGGGTCATCGAGGTGATCGACATCGGTGTCGAGACCAGGATGGTCCTGGGGGAGGTGGTGATGATCCATGTCCGTGACGATGCCCTCGACGGAACTCGGGTCGACCCCGAGGTGATCCGCGCCATCGGGCGTCTTTCGGGAGTCTCCTATGTGACCACCCGGGACCGTTTCGAGTTGAAGCGCCCGAACTAAGGGAAAAGGGCCTACTTGCACCCGTTGGCGATCAGGGTCGGATAGGGGTTGATCGCCAGGCCACCCAGGTACATCCCGAAATGGAGATGGGGGTGGGTGCCTTGGGCGTTGCCCGAGGTCCCAACGTACCCGATGATGTCACCGGCGTTGACTTGCCCTTCCCTTTCCTTGGCGGAGAGATGGCTTCCGATGTACTCCACGCCGTCGCTCCCCTTCAGATTGAACTGGAGACCACCCAGGGGCCCCGTCTTGAACCCCACAGTCCCTGACACCGGGGCCAGGATCGGGGCGCTGTAGGTGGAGAACAGGTCATTGCCCTCGTGGAACCGGGTTCCACCGGCTCGGGGGAATCCCCAGTCGTTGAAGAAGCTGGCGTCCGCTACCGGGCAGACCCAGGTGTTGCCGCCCCCGGGGACCTCGAGTCTCTGGCCCGCCCGGATCAGGTTCACGTTGGTAATGCCGTTGGAGGACGCGATCTTGGAGATCGATGTCCCATAGCGAGTGGCGATATCGCCGAGGCGGTCGCCCCTCTGGACGGTGTAGGTACCCGAGCCGGTGGTCCCGGTTGCGGTAAGCGCGGGCCCGTCGAGGAAGAGCCGGGTCCCGGTGTAGATCACCTGATTCGTGATCCCGTTGGCAGTCGTGATGTCCTTCACACTCACACCGCTGTATTGGGCGGCGATCCCCTCGAGAGTCTCGCCTTTCTGCACGATGTGATAGCGGCCGGAGCGGGTGTAGCTCCCGTCCGGTTTCTGGTTGGGGCCGTTGCTCTCCCCGTCCGAGCCACCCGATGAGCCCCCCGAGCCAACGGATCCCGAGCCGGTCGTCCCGGGGACGATCAGTTGTTGGCCGGCGTAGATCAGATTGGGGTTGGCGAGGTTGTTGGTCTTGATCAGGGTGGCAACAGTGGTCCCATAGGTGGCTGCGATTCGGTAGAGGCTGTCGCCCCGGGCGACCATGTGGATCCGGTCCTTGGTGGGTATCACCAACACTTGGCCAGGGCGGATCAGGTCCGGGTTGGAGAGGTTGTTGGCGGCAACCAGATCCGATAGCGAGACGTCATTGTCCCTGGCGATCTCGCCGAGAGTGTCGCCTTGACGCACGGTGTAATCGACCGAGAAGATGGCGACGAGAAGGGTTAGCGCCGTGGCCACAACAGCGGCCCGGACACGACGATCAAACGGCATGAAGGCAACAGCTCCTTCAGCCCCTGAACCGCTCCGCCTGGATGAGCCTAACCCCGGAGACCGCTTTTTCCAGAGAAAACGCGAAGCTGGCCGCAAGCGGCGTCGATCTCGCGGCCCCTGGTCTCCCTGATGGTGACGTTCACTCCCATACCCTTCAGGGTCCCGGCAAACGCCCTGATCACGGTGGCTCTCGAGGCCTTTTCCTCGGTCAATGGGGTCGGGTTGAGGGCGATCAGATTGACGTGGGCACGAAGCCTGAGCGCGATCTGCGCCAGTTTCCGGGCTTGATCCGCATCGTCGTTGACCCCCTCGATCATCGTCCATTCAATCGAGAGCCGACGTCGTTTCTTCACCAGGTACTCGGCCGCCGCCGCCTCCAGCTCTTGCAACGGGTATCTCCGGTTTATCGGCACCAAGCGGCTTCTCAACTCGTCATCGGCGGCGTGGAGGCTGATCGCCAGGTACACCGGCCAGGGCTCGTCCGCCAGCTTTCTGATGCCGGGGACGATGCCCACCGTGGAGACGGTTATGGCCCGGGCGGAAAGGCCCATGAACTCGATCATCCGCCGGATCGCCTCCCGGACCCGCGGGTAGTTGGCCAGGGGCTCACCCATCCCCATGAAGACGATGTTGGTGAGATGGTCGGGAGTTCCCGGCATCCCGATCTGACGGAGAAATGCCTGCGCAAAGGCGACCTGGGCGACGATCTCCCCGGCCTCCAGGTTGCGTTCGAAGCCGAATTGGCCGGTGGCACAGAAGGTGCAGCCAAGGGCGCAGCCGGCTTGGCTCGAGATGCAGAGGGTGGCTCGGCGGGGATACCCCATCAACACCGACTCGATGGCGGCCCCGTCGGGGGCACGGAACAGCCATTTCCGGGTTCTCCCCTTGTCAGCGAACTGCTCCAACTCGACCTCGAAAGGCCATAGCTTCCCTTCGAGACGATCGCGGATGCTCCCTGGAAGGTTGGTCATTGCTTCGGCCCGCAGCACCGGCGTCTTGTAGAGCCAATCCCTCAGCTGGTCGGCCCGGTATTGAGGCTCGCCCTCGAGAATCTCTCCCAGGCTCTCAGGAGCTTCGAGATAGGGCATTGGTCAGCTGATCGACTGGGCTTGCTCGATCCAGGATCGAGCTCGGGCCGCGCTGACACCCGCCGCCTCGGCCACCCGATCGGCTGATGCCGCGGCGAGCCTGGCCGCGTTGTCGATGCCGGCGCTCTTCAATCTGACCGCGAACACCGGGCCGATGCCGGCGATCACGTCGATTCCCGAAGGAGCCGATGAAGGCACGGTGGTGCGGAAGGTCGGAGGCTCCGGCTCACGCGAGGTGGCCACCGATATGAAGCGGTCTCGCATCGCCCAGGCGAGCGCAGCCGCCCCCGCGACGAATCCGACGATCTTTGCCAGCTTCTTGATCACTTGCGCCCAGGCTACCCATTCTGGTTTGCCTCTACGCTGGTGGAGATGAAGGTGGACTTCTACTTCCCGCCCAGCCCCCCCGACGGGGCGCGGGACGCCGCCCGTCAGGCAGCCGACCTCGGTTACGACGGGTTCTTTTCGGCCGAAACCCAATACGACCCGTTCTTTCCCCTTCTCATGGCCGGAGTCGAAGCCCCTGAGCTCGAACTGGGCACTGCGATCGCCGTGGCCTTCCCCCGGTCTCCGATGGTGGTGGCGATGACCGCCTGGGATCTCGCCCGGTTGACACGGGGCAGGTTCCTCCTTGGGTTGGGCACCCAGGTGCGGGCTCACATCGTGCGTCGGTTCGCCTCGACCTGGGACCGGCCCGGGCCCCGTCTTCGCGACTACATCCTGGCCCTGCGGGCCATCTGGGAGGCCTGGCAGAGCTCGACCCCGCTCAAGTACGAAGGGGAGTTCTACAGCCTGTCCTTGATGACGCCCTTCTTCGACCCGGGGCCGATACCCAACCCGGATATCCCCGTCTACATCGCAGGTGTCGGGCCCCACTTGAGCCGGCTCGCCGGTGAGCTGTGCGACGGGTTTCATGTTCATCCCTTCCACACCACCCGCTATCTCGACCGGGTGGTGCTTCCCGGCATCGCCGACGGTGCGAGGCGCGCCGGGCGCTCGTCATCCGACGTGGAGCGGGCGACCACGGTGTTCGTCATGACCGGCAAGACCGATGCCGAGATCGAGCAGGCGATGGCCCCGGTCCGTCAACAGATCTCCTTCTACGCCTCCACCCCTTCCTACAGACCGGTCCTCGAGGCGAATGACTGGGACTTCGGTGACGAGCTGAACGCGATGTCGAAGCGGGGACAGTGGGGGGAGATGGCCGCGGTGGTCCCCGAAGAGGCAGTGCTCGAGGTGGGGGTGGCGGCTCCGATCGATCGGTTGGGGACCGCGATCAGGGAGCGTTACGGAGATCGGGTGCAGCGGGTCGGCTTCTACACCATCGGCTCGGCGCTGGACACTGATCCGGAGGCGGTGACCGAGGTGATCAGGCAGATACGTGGTTAGGGGGCAACTCCGCCAGCAATTCGAGCCCGCCAGCTAAAACAAGAGTGCGGCGGTGGTGTCGACCCGGGGATCGGCGGCAGCTCTCCTCTGGTCGCCGTCGACTTCGATGATCGAGACCGGCCCCCAGCCCGATTGCCTTTCGGTGAGCTCCTCCAGCTGGTGCCCCCGGCGGCGCAATTCGTCCAGAGTCGACTCCGGAATACCCGGCTCGACGGCTGAAACTGGCCGGGAATAGGGACCGATGTCACTGATCGTCCAGCGAGGAGCGGTCTGGGTCGTGTCCAGGTCCTGCCCGGCGATGATGGCGCGGGCGGCGACCTGAGCCACCAGTTGGGGTTGGACCGGCCCACCGCGGGTCCCGATCACCCAGCGCGCCAGGTCTCCATCGGTCCAGATAGTGGGGGAGAGGGTGTGCAACGGCCGCTTGTGCGGCTTCAACTCGTTGGGGTGCCCGGGGGTGAGACTGAACCCGGCGCCCCGGTTGTGGAGTAGGAACCCACTGCGAGGTGCACCGAACGCCGAGCCCGTCCCGTAGTAGTTCGACTGGATCATCGAAACCGCCATCCCCTCCGAGTCGACAACGCAGAGATATGCGGTTCCCGACTCCCGGCCCATCTTCTTCGGCCAGACCCCGGTCTTCTCCCGGTCGACAGTCACCGCCGCACGCCGCAAACGATCCGGGTCCAGCAACAGGTGTGCCGGAAGGGGGGCGTGGTCAGGATCGGCCACCAGGTCGTCACGCTCCCAGGCAACCGATCGATATGCCTCGATGAGGAGATGCCACCAGTCGGGGTGGTCGGTGTCGATGGGAGGATCGAGCATCTCGAAGACTGCGAGGGAAGCCAGGCCCAGGTAACCCTGGGAGTTGGGAGGGATGGTCCATGCTGTGATCCCGGCCACCCGGCAGGAGATTGGTGACACCCAGTCGGCATGCTGCTCCGCCAGGTCGTCATGGGTGATCGTCCCGCCCAGCTCATCGACGATCTCGTCGGATGGCTCACCCCGGTAGAAGGCGTCTCGCCCGTCCCGAGCGATGGCTTGGAGCGTGGCTGCCAGCGGAGCCCGGCGAACCAAGTCACCGCGGGCGACAGGCTCGCCACCGGGATAGAACTCGCGCACCGCCGGATGATCGGCATACATGGGCGCGGTGTCACGGAATGCACGCGCCTGTTCGGTCGAGACCTCGAAACCTCTCCCGGCATACTCGATCGCAGGTCCGAGGCAGTCGGCCAGGTTCAGCGCACCGAGCTCATCC
>Ga0209109_10002432_pt1 | contig 10213 bp, 7 predicted proteins | sample Rifsed10ft2_FD_184004 | JGI IMG/M metagenome (GOLD analysis project Ga0209109, IMG submission 184004) | Soil microbial communities from Rifle, Colorado, USA - sediment 10ft 2 (version 2) | ecosystem: Environmental > Terrestrial > Deep subsurface > Rock core/Sediment | place: Rifle, Colorado... | reverse complement strand
CGAAAGCTTCGGTTTAAGCAGAGGTCCATCGGCCTCAGCCGAGAGCGCGTTCCCCGAGGGAGCTATTGCATCGATCTTGAGAGACGCCTCCGGCGCTGAGCGCCGCTCCGGGACAGGCAGGCCCCTGGGGAGAAGGAGGAGCTGTCGTTCAGAGACCCGCTGCAAAGGCAGTTGACGAGGCAATAAAAATGTTGTCTCTTTGGGGCGGTTGCCAGGCAGAAATGGGAGGGACGGCATGGCTAAGCTGAGATTGACGGTCGCGTGCGACAGTTACGATTACCTGCAGCCGTTGCGCGAGGGTAAGGTCCAGGCGGAAGGCATCGATCTGAACCTGATCACGGTGGAGAGCGGGATCCGCCACCAGCGCATGGTCCATCACGGCGAGTATGACGCCTGTGAGTTCTCCATGTCCTCCTACCTGGTCGCCCGCGCCCGCGATATCGACTGGCTCCAGGCGATCCCCTTTTTCCCGCGGCGCATGTTCGGCCACAAGTTTTGCTTCATTCGGGCGGGGGCCGGCATCAAGAAGCCCTCGGACCTCAAGGGCGGCAGGATCGGACTGAGGACGTATGAAAATACCCTCGCCCTCGTAGTCAAGGGAATGCTGATGCACACCTACGATCTCCCCGTCACGGAGGTCACGTGGGTGATCGTGAATCGGGAGCCGGTAGGCTGCAAGCTCCCGCCGACGATCAAGATCGAGCGGCTCGAGGGAGGAAAGCGGCTGGAGGAGCTTTTAGTTGCTGGCGAAGTCGACGCCGAGGTGGAGCCGGACCTGCCCCAGGCATGGCTCCAGGGCAAGGGGACGGTCGAGAGGCTTTTCCCTGAGTTCGACAGGGAAGAGCGGGAGTACTATAAGAAAACCCGGATATTCCCGATCATGCACCCCATCGTCATCAAGAAGGAGATTCTCGACCGCGATCCCTGGGTAGCGACGAGTCTCTACGAGGCCTTTATGCGGTCGAAGAATCTATACAACGAGTTCATGCAGCAGCCCCATCGGTTGAGCTTCGCCTGGGCAAGGTCATACCTGGAGGAGGAACGGAAATTTTTCGGCAAGGATCCCTTTTATCAGGGACTCAGCGAAAACCGCCACGACGTGGAGAGCATGATTCAGTTTGCCCGGGAGCAAGGGATGCTGGCACGGCCGCTTACCGTCGAAGAACTCTTTACGGAGAACACCAGGGGAACGTAAAGCGCGAATTGCAGGGAGGTTTCGATGTCTGATTATCGAATTATAGACGCGGATGGCCACGTGATGGAGCTGGACGAACAGCTCAAGGAGCACATCGGCCCTCCGTATAAAGATTTGGAATGGCACCGGAGCTATTCCTTCTGGCCCGGACTCACGATGGACGGCTACCTGCGCTCGCTGCGCAAGCCGGGCGGCTGGGCCGGCGGCGGCAGCGGGCCGAATGCCCAGGACTGGCTCCGTTTTCTCGACATCAACAAGATCGAGCTGACGGTGCTCTATCCCACTCAGGGGCTCACCCACGCCGCCATTCAGGACCGGGACTGGGCCGTCGTCCTGGCCCGGGCTTACAACGACTGGCTTTATCACCGCTTTATGAAGACAAGTCCGCGCCTGGCGGGCGTCGCCCTGCTGCCGGTGCAGGATATCGGCGAGGCGGTAAAAGAATTGCGCCGCTCGGTGACGGAACTGGGCATGGTCGGCGCGGTGCTGCCGGCGGTGGCGCCCGGCGGAAAGCTCTTCAGTGTTGCCGAATTCTATCCCCTCTGGGAGGAGGCGCAGAGACTCGACGTGCCGGTCTCCACCCACGGCGGCTTGAGCTTTCCGAATCTCGGCCTGGACATGGCGGCAAATTTCACCGTCGCCCACACCCTCGAGCATCCGTTCGCCCAGATGCGCCAGCTCGTGAGCATGATCTTCGAGGGGATCTTCGAGCTCTTTCCCAAGCTCCGCTTCGGCTGCCTGGAGTGCGGCGTCGGCTGGGTGCCCTACATGATGGACCGGATGGATGAGGAGCAGGAGCGCAAAGGGCAGTACTCGCCCCGCTGCAAGCTCAAGCCCAGCGAGTACATCCGGCGCGGCAACGTATTTTTCGCCGCCGAAGTCGGCGAGAGCGCGCTTCCCCTCGCCGCTCAAATGCTGGGCCCCGATACGATTATCTGGGCCTCGGACTACCCGCACGAGCGTGATCAGAGGGATTTTAGCGCCGACATCCCCACGCTGATCCAGCGCAGGGATATCGGCGACGCGCTCAAGCGGCAGATATTCTTCGACAACCCGCTGAGGTTTTACCCCCGGCTAAGCGAGCGGCTGGAAAAAACATCCACGTTATCCCGCGCAGCCGCAGGTTAGCCGATCGTCTCCGATCTTCTAACCCCAGATCGGCTTCACGTTGGCATCCAGCCACTTCTTGGGATCTTCCAGAAAGAGCTTGTCGTTGACCGGAACCGGCTGGGTGCCCGCCGGGTAAGCGTGGCCGATAGAAGTTTTCGACTCGAAACCCTTTCTCGAAGCCTCGCGGCCTAGGGAATCCAGCGTGGCCTGCCCCTCCGTCGAGATCAGCCATTCGGCAAGGAGCTTGGCCGCATTAGGATGCGCCGCCTTGGCGTAGATGCCCGCGTAGCGGGGAAACACTATTGGAGAGGCGGTCTTGACCAGATTGACGGGAGTCCCCTTGCCCATCTCATTGACGACATCATGCAGCAGGGCGGGCATGGCGAGAGCGTACTCACCGGCGATGACGAGCCGCATCATAGCGCTGGTGCTCTTATGGACCGGCACGCCCAGCGCCTTGAGTCCCTTGACGAAACGGGTCCAGCGGGCGTCGTCATTCCATAGCCCCTTCAAGGCCGCAAGCTGAGTGCTCAGCGGCCCTGCCCTCATCGGATCGTCCAGGGCCACGTTCCCTTTATACCTGGGATTCGCCACATCCTCCCAGCTTTTGGGCAGATCCGCAGGCTTTATCTTCTTTGTGTTGTAGGCCAACGCCTGGATCTGCAGGCTGACAACCGGCATCGTGGGGTCATGAAGGAGCAACGATGCCTTCTGCACCGTCTCATACGGCATGATCGCTCCGGCGGCCCGGATCACGGGCGGGGCATTATCGGAAAGAATCGCGTCCACGCTTCCCTTGCCCGCCTGGAATTCCGTCAAAACCCGGGTGATGATCTCCGGGTTCCGCCCTTGCCAGTAATTGGTCTTGATGCCGGGATAGCGCTTGGAAAACGCCCCCAGGATCTTGACGATATGCTCCACGTCCCAGACCGAATATATAACCACCTCGCCCTCCTGCTTCGCCTTGGCGTAAAGCTCTCTGCTGGCCTTGGCGAACGGGTCGGCGGGCGCGGACGCTCCCAGGGCGCCGCCGCCGAACGATAATAGGGACATCAAAATCACAATGGCTAAAGCCATCAAAGCTCTCTGTGACATACTCGACCTCCTTTGTGTTGTAACGCCTGTTGGATGGCGCATATTACCGACAACCCTTTTCAGTTTACAAGCGGCGCCGAAGCGCGCAACACCGGACCACGCGGATCGAAAGTCATGCCCGCCTCACAGGCTGAACTTGATCCCGAAGACCAGCTTCGCGATGGAGACTGCCGCAATCAAGATAATGAGATAGATCACTCCCCCGGCCGCGGCCTCGGCCCATTGCCCTACCCGGAAATACTCGAAGAGCGTTACCGGCCCATACTCGGTTCCCGGAGCCACGAGAAGCACCGCGACATCTACGTTCCGGATCGCCTCAACGAAGATGTAAAAGAGCGCGCCCGCGACGGTCGGCTTCAAGAGCGGCAGCGTCACCTTGAAGAAGACATGCCGCCATCTGGCCCCGTGCACCCAGGCGGCCTCGTCCAGCTCCTTGTGGATATTCACGATAGCGCCTGAGGCATTTCTCAGCGCATAGGGGAAATAGGCGACAAAAAGACCGATGCCGAGCGCCCACAGGGTATTGTACAGGGGCGAGCCGATGAGGGCGATCACCAGTCCCAGAGAGAGGACCAGGGGCGGAAAGGCGAGAGGCATGGTGCCAATGAATTCGAAAACCTTGCTGCCGTAGACCTTCGTCCGGTAGATGGTGAAGGCCATGACGATGCCGGCCAGGACGGTGACCACCGCGGTCGTTACAGAGAGGACAAGGGAGTTATACAGGCCGCTCACGAAGCTTGGATGGTTCAGCACCCTGTGGTAATTCGACAGGTCGATGTTCGCCGGGAACATCATAAAGGTTTCGTAGTCATAATAGGGAATCAACGAGACCACGATCAGGACCACGAACGGAATCACTATGCCGACCAGAAAGTAGGCGAACACCGCCAGGAACGCGGCGTACTTCCATTTCCCTATGTCGAGGACCTTTACCCTGTAGCCCTTGCCCGTGATCGTGGCGTATCTCTCGGAAAAGCGCGTCGCCCTGACGTAGAACAGCAGCGCCAGGATGGAGAGCACGATCAGGACGGAGCTGTAGGCTGTGGCGAGGCCGGGATTGTATTCTATGGACATGGAGTCGTAAACCTTGCCCACGAAGACATGGATGTTGCCCGGGCTGCCCTGGAGCACCGGCGTCTCGAAGGAGCGCAGCCCCCTCAGGAAGTTCAGCACGAAAGCGGAGAGAAAAGCGGGCAGCGCCAGGGGAAAGGTAATGCGCAGCGTCGTATGGATCGGTTTGCTGCCGGCGATGTAGGCGCTCTCTTCCAGGGAGGGATCGAAGGAGAGGAAGACGGGAAGCAGGAACAGGTAACCCAGCGGAACACAGGCAAGTCCGAAAACCCAGATCATGGCCGGGAGGGAGAAGGCATTGAAAACTTGTTCCTGGATTCCCAAGCCTTCGCGCAGAAAATTATTCAGGATACCTGATTTGGGAGCGAGCAAAAGAATCCACGCGATATTCTTCATGATGGGGGGCATGAGAATGGGGTAGAGCGGCATAAGCTCCACCAGGATCCTCCCCGGCGTATTCGTCCGCGCCACGATCCAGGCCAGCATCGCCCCCATCCCGGTCCCGAGCACCGCGGAGCCCGCCGCGTAGAGCAGCGAGTTGTTGAGCATGGGAAGGATCTGCGGGTCCGTGAAGACCCGGAAATAGTTCTCGATGGTCAAGCCGACCGCCGCTCCCAGCCTCGTGGTCGTCACGCTGCGGAACAGCACGATCAGGATCGGCGTGATGATCAGGGTTCCGGCCGCGACGCTGGCGACAAGCGGGATAAGGACTCCCTGCCGGAGCGCGAGCTTGAGCAGTTTCCAGCTAGCCGTGGCTATCTCCTCCCCTCGCCTGAATGCTGGGACTCAGCCTACTTGCCGTGTGGCGGGCTGTTTCGGATCGACGATGAGGCTGATGGCGGATTTGTCTATGTGCAGAAATATCTTCTCCCCGTCCCCTTCGACGTTGATCATCGGGCAGAGCTTGTGGGAGGTCACGACCATCTCTTTCTTTCCGACCTGGATTCTGTGGTCGGTCAATCCCCCTCGGTAATCCCGGCTGATCATAAGCCCCTCGACCACGTTTTCCCGCTGTTCGAATTTCTTGTTGCTGAGTCTGATCTCTCCGGTTCGAATCACCACCTTGCAGCCCGCGCCGGCGCTGATCCCCGCCTCGGCCGGGCAGAGCAGCGTAGTGCTGCCGAATTCCGGGATCGTGACCCGGCACTGGCCGCCCTCGACCTGCGCCACCGTGCCGTCGACCAGCACGGAGCGTCCGATAAAAGAGGCGACGAACTGGCTGGTCGGCCGGTTGTAGATCTCGTCCGGGGTGGCGTATTGCAGGATCCTGCCCCTATCCATCACGATGACCGTATCCGAGATCACAAACGCCTCTTCCTGATCGTGAGTCACGTACAGGGCGCTGATGCCGATCTTTCTAATCAGCTTTTTGAGCTCGACCCTCATCTCCTCCCTCAGCTTGGCGTCGAGGTTGCTGAGCGGCTCGTCGAGAAGAATGAGGCGCGGCTCCATGGCGATGCTCCTGGCCAGTGCCACCCTTTGCTGCTGGCCGCCGCTCAGCTGCGATGGGTATCTTTGATCAAGCTGGTGCAGCCCCACCAGCTCCAGAGCGGACGCTACTTTTTTCTTGATCTCTCTGTCCGGGATTTTCTTCAGCTTCAGTCCGAAGGCGACGTTGCTGTAGACCGTCATGTGAGGCCAGAGGGCGTAGTTCTGAAACACGAAGCCGATCTCTCTCGCATAGGGCGGCACCAGGACCGCCTCGCCGATCGAAGTCTGCAGCTTGTTGTCGATGTATATCGATCCGTCGTCCGGAACTTCGAGGCCGGCGATACACCGGAGCAGCGTGGTCTTGCCGCAGCCGGAGGGGCCGAGGAGGGAAAGTATCCCCTTCGCGAACTCGAAGCTCACGTCGTCCAGGGCCTTCAGATCCCTGAATGCCTTGGTGAGCCCTTGAACCTTGAGAATCGCCATCGCTTAGATTTGCCTTCCGCGCGGATTGTCGATGGAAGGCGCCTCGGCCGCTTTCTTCTAACACCTCCGGGCGCATTTCACAAACGAGGAGCAGCCTGGCGCGCCGGTTATCTGCCGCAAGAAAGATCTCTTTTGTCGCTTTCGGGAAAAAGTCGGAGAAATTTCTTAATTCCTGGAAAACTTCGCAACCTGACCATCCCTACCCCACCCCGTTTCCCCCGGTCTCATTGCCGATTCCCCGCTCCTGTAATTGGTACGTGTTTTGCGAAAAACATCCAGATATGTTGGCGAAACTCCCTCCGTTCGACTACTGCCAGCCTGCCAGCTTGAAAGAAGCGCTCGCGCTTATGGGCCGGTTCGACGGCGATGTCGGCCTCCTTGCCGGGGGAACCGATCTTCTGGTGGCGATGAAGGAGCAAGAGCGGAGCCATCGACTGCTTCTCGATATCAAGCGAGTCCCGGAACTCACGGCCGTGACTACGGACAACGCACGACTCTGCTTCGGCTCGGCCGTCACCACGCGCGCGATCGCCCGCTCGCGACTGGTCCGGGAGCGCATTCCTCTGCTCTCCCAGGCGCTGCAGGTCCTGGGCTCCATGCAGATCGGAAACCGCGCCACGATCGGTGGAAACCTCTGCAACGCCTCCCCGGCCGCGGACAGCGCGCCTCCCCTGCTGGTCCTCGACGCATCCGTAAAGCTGGTCGGTGAAAAGGGCGAACGCCGGCTTCCGCTGGAGAGTTTTTTCCTGGCCCCGGGCAAGACCGTCCTCGAGCGAGAGATCCTGACCGAAATACAGGTTCCAGCCGCCCCCGCGCAAGGCCGCGGCGGCTTCTACAAGCTCGGCCCGCGCGGCGCTCCCGAGGATATCTGCATTGTGAGTGTCGGGCTCTTCGCCGTGCCCGATGCGGCAAGGATGATCTGGAAGGAGGTGCGCATCGCCCTGGGAGCGGTCGCCCCCACGCCCATCCGGGCGCGCCGCGCAGAGGAGGCCATGCGCGGCCAACTCATCGGCGGCAAGGCCGGCGCGGACGCCGCTCGCCTGGCTGCGGAGAAGGATGCCCGGCCCATCAGCGACCTACGCGGCTCGGCGCGTTATAGAAGCGCCATGGTTCGGCTTCTGGTGGAGCGCGCCTTGGAGCAGGTGACTCGCGAGCTCAGCGGAGAGACTACGCTATGAATGACGCCCGCGCCATCCGATTGACCGTCAACGGTCGAGCTTACGATATTTCAGCCCCTCCCAACCAGACGCTTTTGGATTTTCTGCGCTATCGCCTGGCACTGGTGGGAACCAAGAATGGCTGCGACACCGGCAACTGCGGCGCCTGCACGGTGCTGGTCGACGGCAAGGCGGTCAATTCCTGTCTGGTCCTGGCCGTGGAGCTGGACGGCGCCGGGATCACGACCATCGAAGGCATAGGCTCGCCCGACCGCTTGCATCCTCTGCAGCAGGCATTTATCGATCATGGCGTGGTTCAGTGCGGCTTCTGCCTTCCAGGGATGACCATGGCGGCAAAGTCGCTGCTCGATGAGGAGCCCAATCCTACTGAGAAAGATATTCGGGCGGCCATCGCGGGAAATCTCTGCCGCTGCACAGGCTATGTAACGATCGTAAAGGCAATCACAGCCGCGAGCAGAACGCTGCGTGGAGCAAGTAAAAGATGAGCGAAGGGATCATTGGCAAACCGATTGCTCGCAAGGATGCCCGGGCCAAGGTGCTGGGCCAGGCGCGCTACGTCGATGATCTCTCTCTGCCGGGGATGCTTTACGGCAAGGTGCTGCGCTCCGTCCATCCTCACGCCCGCATCCGCTCCATCGAGACTTCCGGGGCCAGGAGCTGCCCCGGGGTGGTCGCTGTCCTTACCGCCCAGGATATACCGGGCGAGAACTCCCTCGGGCCGATCATCAAGGATCAACCCATCCTGTGCGGCGACCTGGTCCGCTACGCCGGCGACGCGGTGGCCCTGGTGGCCGCGGAGACCGAGCAGGCCGCCGAAGCGGCGTTGGCCCGGCTCGAGGTGGATTACGAGCTGTTAACTCCTGTCATGGATCCGCTGGCAGCCCTGGAGCGGGAGGCGCCTTCGGTGCATGCCGACGGCAACGTCGCCACGCACTTCAAGGTCCGACGCGGCGATGTCGAAGAGGGCTTTCGCGGGGCTGCCGTGGTGGTCGAGAAGAGACTCTTTACCCAGCGCATCGAGCATGCCTACCTGGAACCGGAAGCCGCCGTCGCCGCCCCTGATGCCGAAGGAGGGATAACCGTCTGGTCATCCACTCAGTACCCGCACCGCGACCGGGAGGAGGTTGCGCGTATGTTGGGGCTGGCGCAGAGTCGCGTGCGGGTGCACCAGATGACCACGGGCGGCGGCTTCGGCGGCAAGCTGACTCCTCACGCGCAGTGCTACGCGGCCCTCATCGCCTGCAAGACCGGCCGCCCCGCCAAGGTGCGCTATCACAGGGACGAGTCTTTGATCGCGAGCCACAAGCGCCACCCGTACGTCATGAACCTGAAGCTCGCAAGCGACAAAGACGGCAGGCTGCTGGCTCTGGAGGCCACCTACGTAGCGGATACCGGAGCCTATTTGCTGGAAGGACGGTCCGTCCTCACCAAATCGATGACCCACGTCGCCGGCCCGTACTATATTCCTAACATCAAGGCGGACGGGTACGCGGTCTACACGAATACCGTGCCTTCCGGCGCGATGCGCGGCTACGGCGTGCCCCAGGCCGCCTTTGCCCTGGAGTCGCTGATGGATGATGTAGCGGGCCGTCTCGGCCTCGACCCGATAGAGTTGAGGATGCGCAATGCCCTCGATACGACGCTCCCGACCACAACGGGACAGATCTTGCCCGCCAGCGTCCCGTTCAAAGAGATGCTTCGTCGCGCCCAGCTCGCTGCGCAATCGTTGCAACCGCTTTTGCGGCTGGCCCCCAAGGGCAGGCGGCGCGGTCTGGGGGTCGGCTGCAGCACTCGCAGCATCGGCAGCATACGCACTCCCTCGCGCAGCACCGCCGTTGTGAGCTTCCAGCGCGACGGCAGCGTGACTGTCGTCTGCGGCCACGTCGATCTAGGCCAGGGCTCCGACATCATGATGGCGCAAGTCGCCGCGGAGAGCCTGGGCATCCCGGTCGACCGGGTGCAGGTGATCACCAACGATACCGCGCTCACGCCGGACTGCGAGTCGACGTCGGCGAGCCGAGTAACCTACGTATCGGGGAACGCGGTGCGTCTAGCTGCCGCCAAGGTCAGAACCCGCGTCATGGGGTTAGCGGCTAAAGATTTCGGTTGCAGCCCGGAGGAGTTAAAACTGATCGACGGGGTGGTGCTCTATCGCGAGCAGGGCATCAGCTTGGCGCAGCTCTTCAGCAGGCACATCTTCCACATTATCACCGAAGTCGCGGATTTTATTCCCGAGACCTCTCCCTTCGATTCAGAGACCGGGCAGGGAAGTCCGGCCGGCACCTACAGCTTCAGCGTCCACCTGGCCCTGGTCGAGGTGGACGAGGGAAGCGGACAGACCCGGGTCCTTAAGTACGTGACCTACAGCGATGTCGGGCGCGCGATCAATCCGCTGGTTATAGAAGGCCAGGTCCACGGCGGCGTGGTCATGGGCATCGGCTACGCGCTGACCGAGGAGATCAAGGTGGCGGACGGAGTGAGCAATGCCTCCTTCGCCACATACCTGATTCCCACGTCGTTCGACATGCCCGCAGAAATCGAAGTGGAGGTGATCGAAGATCCCGAGCCCACCGGGCCGTTCGGCGCCAAGGGCTTCGCCGAAGGCTCAACAGATCCCGTAGCGGCCGCGATCGCCAATGGCGTTAGCGAC
>Ga0209109_10002431_pt1 | contig 10213 bp, 11 predicted proteins | sample Rifsed10ft2_FD_184004 | JGI IMG/M metagenome (GOLD analysis project Ga0209109, IMG submission 184004) | Soil microbial communities from Rifle, Colorado, USA - sediment 10ft 2 (version 2) | ecosystem: Environmental > Terrestrial > Deep subsurface > Rock core/Sediment | place: Rifle, Colorado... | reverse complement strand
CCCCTGCGGGACCGGTTGCTGTGGCTTCGCAGGGCCGGACCCTCAGCCACTCTGGATAAGGCTATGTTTTATCTCTCTCTGGGGGTGAGAGGTAATCCGAAACTGTGACTCCTGTCAATCTCCGAGTGCCGGTGGCGAGCCGACCGTCACGGTGCGCGGCCGGGGACGGGGAGGACGGGCGCAGGAATTCGCGCTGGCGGCGGCGTTGGAAATTGCCGGCCTGCCGAAGGTCTGGATCGCGGGAATCGGCACGGACGGCACGGACGGACCCACCGATGCCGCCGGCGCGATCGTTGACGGCGAGACCGTCGCCAGCGCGCGCCGAAAAGGATTGGAGCCGGCGCAATATCTACGCCGGAACGATTCCTATTCATTCTTCGAGCGAGCCGGCGGCCATATCGTCACGGGACCGACCGGGACCAACGTGAACGATCTGTATGTGATGATCGTGAAATGAAAAGCGTTGCGTCCGTTGTGTCGGTTCGGTCCGTTCACCGGACTAAAGGACTTAACGGACTCAACAGACTGAACGGACACAACGACCCATGCCTCAGCCCTTCATCATCCAATTGAACGACTGCTCCGATCCCGCCTTGGTCGGAGGCAAGGCGGCGGGGCTCGGCGCCCTGATCCGCGCCGGGTTTAGCGTGCCATCTGGTTTCTGTATCACCGCGACGGCGTATCGCGACGCGCTCCGCGAGGCAGGCTTCGACGCCGTGGCACGCTGGAAACAGTCGCTGGCGGCAAGGGGTGTCGACCGTGATCGCCTGCTCTCAGATTGTCGTCAGGCCATCTTGTCATCCACGATCGCGCCGGCCATTCTGCAGACGCTCCGGAACCAAGGGACGCCCCGGGACCCGGCGACCTGGGCCGTCCGTTCCTCCGCAACCGACGAAGACGCCGCGGGGGCGACCTGCGCCGGCATCTATACCACCGTGCTCGGCGTGTCGCCCGACGGATTGGCTCCCGCCATCCTGGACTGCTGGGCGTCGCTCTGGACCACCATTGCCCTGGTCTACCATGAGCGCATCGGGGAGTCACACCCGCCCGCAATGGCCGTCGTTCTCCAACCGATGCTCGCACCCCAATCGGCCGGCGTGGCCTATTCCCGTGACCCCGTCACGGGGCGGCCCGATGTCGTGGTCATCAACGCCGTCCAGGGGCTCGCAGAACCGCTCGTCAGCGGGCGGGCCATCCCCGACCACATCGTGGTGCGGACCGGGGATGTGCCGCAGATTGTCGAACGGCACCTTGCTGATGCCGGAAGTTCGCAGCCGGCCCTCTCAGACGACGACGCGCTGCGCTTGGCGGAACAAACCCGGGCCATCGAGCAGCAGCTCGGCCATCCCGCGGACGTCGAGTGGGCGCTCGCCGACGGGACCCTCTGGTTTCTGCAGGCCCGCGCAATCCCGCCGCCGCACGCCACGCCCACGCTGACCGAACCGGTCTGTGTCTGGTCGCGCGCTAATTTCAAGGAGACCCTGCCCGATCTTCCGAGCCCGCTGGGACTCTCCTTTCTCCGGGAATTCATGGACCGCGCGATCCTGCGTCACTACCGGACACTGGGGTGCGCCACGCCGCCCGGCATGTCCTCCGTCCGCGTCATCCGCGGACGGCCGTACATCAACGTGAGCCTGTTTCAATTCTTCATGGCGCAACTTGGTGGCAATCCCGACTCCATTGCCGACCAGATGGGCGGGCAGCTTCACCCGCTGCCGGTCCGTCCACCACGCCTGCCGCTATGGAGGCTGCTCCCGGCCGGCATCTGGATGGAATGGCGGATGCGGCGCGCGGCACGGGTGGCCCCACGATGGTTCGCCGATATCAAACGACTCGCCGACGAACACACGGTCGAGTCGTTACGGACGCTCCCGCCGGCCGGCCTGCTGGCCCGTCTCGATCATCTGGGCCGGCAACTCTACGAGCGGGACCTGACCTTCCCCAGCGTGGGAGGCGTTTCGCAAGGGCTCTACGTGCTGCGCCTGTTGCTGGAGCGGCGCCTCGGGCGGGAGGGTCACGCGCTGCTCAACGCCTCGCTCCAGGGGCGCAGCCAGGTCATCAGCGCGCAGCAGATTTTTCGCCTGATGGAACTGGCCGAATCCGCCGGGCAGGAGCCGGCGGCGCGGACGTTTCTCCTGGCCGAACCGTGGGACCCCTCGCCGTTTCGAAGACGGCTGGCCGGCACGACATTCCTGCGTGGGTTCGACGCGTACCTGGCCGACTATGGCCATCGCGCGGTCGGCGAATCCGACATGATGTCGCCGAGGTTCGCGGAGACGCCGGAATACCTATTGGAGATCATCCGGGCGCACCTGCGCACACCGCCTGCCAGATCGGTCGCCGCCATGAAACAGGACCAGGATGCGGCACGCCGCACCGCGCTGCGTCGGATTCGCGCCGCCTTCGGCTGGCGGGTGCACGAATGGCTGCTCTTTCGCTGGTGCCACGCGCGGCTGGCGCGGTTCCTGGCCCTGCGCGAGGCCAATCGCCATGCCCTCATGCATTATTCCATGGCCGCACGCCGCCTGTTGCTCCGCATGGGAGAACATTTCGCCGCCGGCCGTCTGTTGACCGATCGGGATGACATCTTTTTCCTGACATCGGACGAAGTCAGGGAGATCGTGCGGGACGGCGGGCGGGACTGGAAAGGGCTCGTCTCCGCGCGTCGGGCGGAACGTGAGCGGAACACATCACTCGACGCGCCCGATACGATCGTCGGGACTGCCCCCCAGGCGGTGCGCCAGGCATCGGGCGGTTCACCGGGCACGCTGACCGGCCTGCCCATCAGCCCCGGGCGCGCCGAAGGCCCCGCGCGCCTGCTCCGCTCGTTGGAGGACCGAGCCAAGGTGAAGCCCGGCGATATCCTGATCGTACCGGTGATTGATCCGGGCCTGGCGCCGCTCTTCGGATTGGCTGCCGGGGTCGTGGCGGAGATGGGAGGCACGCTCTCTCACGGCGCGATCATCGTACGCGAATACGGCTTGCCGGCTCTGGCCAATGTGCCGGGCGCGATGCGGCGGTTGACGGACGGTGAACCGGTTTCGTTGGACGCAACAAGTGGAGAAGTCAGGAGCCTCGGTTCAGTTCCTAGTCACGCCTAAAAAAACAGGGGACGAGGCGGCACCGCCTCATCCCCTGGCAGATCTCAACAAGTCCTGCTCGCTACTGCGCGGTGAAGTGGGCTCGACGGTTGTACTGAAAACACTCGGCGCTTGCTTCGGTACACTGTGGCCTTTCCTTGCCGTAGCTGACAACGTCGACCTGGGAGCTAGGAACGCCGGCCTTGACCAGGTAGTCTCTCACTGATGTGGCCCGGCGCTCGCCCAGCGCCATGTTGTACTGGGCCGTGCCCCGCTCGTCACAATGCCCTTCCACGACGATCTTGCGCTTGCCGTCCGCCGTGAGCAGCTTCGCCACGGCATCTAGCTTGCCGTGTTCTGATTTTCTGATCGCGGCCTTGTCGTAGCCAAAATACACGTCCGCCAGTTCGGCCGCCCAGGCCAGGGGATCCTCAGGCGGTGCGGCGGCCTGGGCCACCATTTCCTCCTGCTTCGGTGGAGGCGGAGGCGGCTCAGGAGCAGGAGGCGGGGGAGGTTCCGGTGCAGGCGGAGGGGGCGGAGGCGCAGATTTCGCAATATCCTGCGACTCCGATACAGTCTGACTCTCGCCCGCGCAGCCGACTACAAGCAGCGTGACGGCCATCACGCAGGCTGGCACGCAGACCGGCAGTCCGGCCAGCAACCAGGCGGAACGCAGAGCCAACCGCTTCACCCGATCCCTCCCCAGTGTCAGCCGTGCCTACTGCGCCGCGAAATGTCCGCGACGGTTCCGTTGATAGCAATCCTCGTTCTGCTCGGTGCAGAGCGGGCGCTCCTTCCCGAAGCTGGTGGTCTGGATCTGCGAGGCCGACACACCAAGATCCGTCAGATAGCGCTTGATTGCTTTGGCCCGGCGCTCGCCCAGGGCCAGGTTGTACTGGGCTGTCCCTCGCTCGTCGCAATGCCCTTCCACGACTGCTTTGCGCTTCTTGTCAGCCTTGAGCAGCGTCATCACAGCCTCAAGCTTGCCGTGCTCTGATTGACGGATCGTGGACTTGTCGTAGTCGAAATGCACGTCCGCCAGGCCGGCTGCCCAGGCCAGCGGGTCTTCAGCCACCGGCGCCGCTGCGGGCTCCGGCGCCATCTCCTGTTGCACCACCGGCGGCGGCGGCGGTTCCGGCGCGGGCGGCGGGGGTGGCGGCGGTTCCGGTGCGGGCGGCGGCGGCGGCGCGGTCTTGGCAACTTCCTGCGTCCCTGAGGTGGTCTGGCTTGAGCTGCATCCGTCCAGCAACGCCAGAACCAGCGCACCAGTGAACAGCACTGTCGTGAGTGAAACCAACTGCGTGAGCGATCGCTTCATGCCGACCTCCGGTTAAGTTAAGGAGCTAAGAGAATGTATTAGTGAACAGGGGAGTCGTCGGCATCATCCCCACGCCGTTCGGGCGCAGTTGTCTCATAATCTGCCGCAATAGGCAAGTTTCTCTGCGTTCTCAGATCCTCGATGCGGTTGAGCGGTTTTTCCAGCTGCCGGCGGCGCGTCGTCGTCAGCGCCTCGTATTCCTTCTGGGCGTCGCCGATGCGTTTGCCGACCAGTTCCAGCTTCCCCAGGAACTCGCCCCACTGCTTCTTGAAGTCGCCCAGCAGCGACAGGATTTCGTTCGAGGTCTGCTCCAGCGAAAAATTATCCACGGCCTTCCGGATCACCGCCAGGACGGCGAAGAGCGTCAGCGGCGAACAGAAGACCACGCCCTGCCGGATGCCGTCGTCGAGAATCGTGCTGTCCTGCTCGTGGATGAACGCGTAGATCTGCTCGTTGGGGATGAACAGCAGCACGGAGTCCACCGTGTTCTGCTCGGGGTTGATGTAGTCCCGCGTCGTCACTTCCTTGACCCGTGCCTTGACGTCCCGCAGGAAGTCCGTCCGGTTCTTGGCCCGCTCCGGCTCCGACTTCGCATCCAGGAATTTCAGGTAGTTATCCAGCGGGAACTTCACGTCCATGTTGAGCGTGAGCTTCCTCGGCAGGAGGAACGTGAAATCGGGACGGGAGCCAGACCCGACAATCGCCTTCTGCTTCACGTAATTCACGTTTTCGATGAAGCCGGCCAGCCGCAGCACGTCTTCGGCCATCCGTTCACCCCACTGGCCCCTGGCCTTGGTGCTGGACAGGGCTTCGCGCAGCGTGGCGGTGGTTTGCACGAGGGCCGCCGTGTGTTCCGTCGTGGTTTTCAATTGCGCGGCCAGTTCCCCGAACTTTTCGACCCGGTCCTTTTCCAGGTCCTTCATCAAGACCGACACTTTCTCAAGTTCCACCGTCATCTGCCGCAACTGCTGATCGATGAGCCCCTTCTTGGCCTCCAGGTCTTGCGCATGCGTGTCCCGTTCGGCATCCAGCTTGGCCTTGGCTAGATCGAGAAACTTCGAGAGCGCGTCGAGCGACAGGCTGCCGAAGCTGGCCTTCATCTCTTCGGTCAGGTCCCTGGCCGCCCGGCCCTGCATCCAACGAAGCGCCACGGCGACGAACAGACCGCCGACGGCCACGCCGACCGCCACGGCGCTGAGGATTCCGATCCAGTTCATATCCATAGAGAGGAGCATGGGCCGACAGGGTCAAAAAATCAACTATGGACCCGGCCGAACAGGTGAAATGGCGCCGCGCATATTCTTGACGTGAGGACGAACTTGCCGTACTCTTGCCGGACGAAAATCGTCCGTGTGCTCTTGCGAGGACCTTATGAGCGGCGAACAGCAGATGGTGGCCGAATTCCATCAGACCTTTAGCATCGCTCGGGAAGTTGTTCCGACGATCCCTGACGAGGCGACCCGCCTGCTTCGAGCCCGGCTGATCCAGGAAGAGTTCGATGAGTTGAAGGACGCCTTGCGCGAGGGCGACACCGTGGCCGTCGCCAAGGAACTGGCCGACCTGCTCTACGTGGTCTACGGCACCGCCGTGTCCTGCGGGATCGACATGGAGCCCGTCTTCCGCGAGGTCCACCGGTCGAACATGAGCAAGGTCGGCGGCCATAAGCGGGAGGACGGGAAATGGGTCAAGCCCTCAACCTATTCACCAGCCCGCCTGGAGCTGATCCTGGTCGCCCAGAGCGGCAAGGAAGGTGCGTGATGAGACCCCAGTGCCCATCGTGCCAATCCATTTACGTAAGACGGGCCCATCGGATCGGGATCATGGAACGGGCCCTCAGCGCGTTCTATGTGTACCCCTTCCGGTGCCAGCTCTGCTCCGCCCGCTTCTCCAACTTCCAGTGGGGCGTCCGGTATGACAAGCAGGAGGACCTGCGTCAGTACGAGCGTATCGGCGTACGCTTCCCGGTCCTCTTCAGCAATGCGAAGACGACCGGCAAGGGGATCATCACGGACGTGTCGGTCGCGGACTGCGCGTTGGAATCCCCCTTGCCGTTGAAACAGGGAGAGACCCTGAAGTTGGAGTTGTACGCAAAGACCGGACGTGCGCCCATTGTCGTGGAAAAGGCGCTGATCCGGTCCGTCAGGAAGTCAACGGTGGGCGTTCAGTTCGTCAAGGTCTCGGAAGCCGACCAGGCCCGTTTGAACCGGCTGGTCAGCGACATGGTCGGCGTGCCGATCTCGCCCATCTCGCAGTCCTCCGTGACGGTTCGCTGACACTCATCGAGGAGAGCGATCCATGACCCCGCAATGTCCGAAGTGCGGCAAGTATTTCACCAAGCGCGTGCCGATGGAAGGAGCCAACGACCCGCTGTCCACCGTGGCCGGGATGTTCGCCTACCGCTGCCAGCTCTGTACGGAGCTGTTCAGGGCCAAGAAACCGGATCCCCTGGCAGCGCCCGGGCCGCACGTCAGCAAGGAGGCGGAGCTGACCAAGGTGGACGCCCGTCAGTACGTGCGCGTCGCGTCCAAATTTCCGGTCACCTTCGTGATCAGCAAGCTCAAGCAAGAAGGCACCGTGACCGAAATAGCCATGGGCGGGTGCACGCTGGAAGCCAACGTCGTCCTGGCCATCGGCGCCAAGTTCAGGATGGAACTCTTCATCTCGGATAGCGAACCGCCTCTCGTGATCAACCAGGCACTCGTCCGGTCGGTGCGCCCGACCGGGTTCGGCATCCAGTTCATGGAGATCCTGGATGCCGAGAAAGAGCGCCTCGGCAGGCTGCTGGAAAAATTGCTGGCCACGCTCCTGGGCTGATCAACATCGGCCGGCCGGGCACGCCGAGAGGAAGACGCTCCATGGAGGTTCGATGTCCGCGCTGCGGCAGGGATTTTGTGCGGCGGGTGCGGCGGGAAGGGCTGGTCGAGATCGTCGCGACCGCAGCCTGTTTTCATTCCTTCGCCTGCCAGCTCTGTGCGCTTCGCTTTCGAGCCTGGCAGTGGAGCCTCCGTCATACCTCACAGCCCATTGACCGGCGCCAGTATGAGCGGATCTGCGTCAATTTCCCGATGTCGTTCTCGGCCGACTCAGGCGGCGGGAACGGGACGACGTTGGACATTTCCATGGGTGGCTGCGGGTTCAAGACCGAGCCGCCGCCGGCGCCGGGCGCCGTCGTGAAATTGGAGTTGCACGCGACGGGGCTGGCGCATCCCCTGATCGTGGACGCGGCCGTCGTGCGCTCGGTCCGGTCCATCTATACCGGCGTGGAGTTTCTCCGGCTCAGCCCGAAAGAGCAGTATCGCCTGACCCAGTTCGTCGCAAACACGTTGACCGACCGTCGCCTCAAGGACGATGCGGCCTTACAGGCAGGGAGACTTGATGAAGCCGATCCGGTGCCCCAAATGCGGTAAGGACTTCGTCCGGCGGACGTTGCGCAAAGGCGCGCACGAGCATGTCCTCAGCGCCATCTACGTCTATCCCTTTCGCTGCCAGCTGTGCGCCCACCGGTTCCTGCGGATGGAGCCGGGCAGACGGTACAACGAATCCACGATCGACAAGCGGCAGTACGAACGTATTGAAGCCAGGTTTCCCGTCACCTTCGTCGGCGTCAAGGCCAGCGGCGCCGGGACGGTCTCCCGCATCTCGATCGGCGGCTGCGAACTGGAGTCTCCGCTCAAGTTGATGGAAGGCATGATGTTCAACCTGCGGCTTCAACCGCCCGGTGTCAGCCCATCCATCAATGTCGAAACGGCCATCGTGCGGTCGGTCCGGCCCCCCGTCGCAGGGCTGGAGTTCCTGCGCTGCAATCCGGCCGAACAGTTCCGTTTGATCCAGTTTGTGGCGGGGCTGCTGACCGCCCACCGGAAGGTGGAATAACTCTGAACGATGAATGATGAAGTATGAAGTGCTGCTCGGACTAGGTTCGCTGCTTGACGGTTTTCACGGACGAAACCAGGATCGCCATCAATTCCTCGGCCTCACGCCGTACATCGGCGATGTGACTTCCTGAAACAAGTTCGCCTTCCACAAGTAGTTCAAGCCAATAGATCGTCTCTTCAAGTTCCTGAACGCTTCCCCCAAGTTTGCTCACGAACTCTGCTGTTGACCGAGCCCGCCTGGCTTCCCGGTATTGAGCCCCAACTGATGTCCCGCTTCGCAAAACCTGTTTTCCTATTACCTGGGCTTCGGCCCTTCTTGATAAAGACGAGTACAAACGAATTATTTTGAGTGCAAACGCTTTTGTACGCTCGGACAAGTCTCTTCGTTCGTTTCTTATTCCGCTGTCCATCATTCAGCGTTCGCTATTTCTTCCGTTCAGCGTTCATCATTCATACTTTCACTAAGAGATTGTCGATGAGCCGAATGCGGCCGATGCGGATCGCGCCCAGCAGCACGGCGTGGCGACGAACCCGCGTAAGCGGCTCCAACGTCTCCGGATCGCAGACCGCGAGATACTCGACTTTCGCCAGAGATTCCTCCCCGATTATCCTGCGCATGGCCTGCTGAATTCTCGGGCCGGAACGGACACCGCATCGAATTGCCCCGCGGCCAGCCTGCAAGGCCCGGAGCAGCACGGGCGCCGCCCGGCGCTGCGCCGGCGTCAGATACACGTTGCGCGAACTCAGCGCCAGCCCGTCGGCCTCCCGCACGGTGGGGTAGACCAGCACGCGCGCGCCCAGATCCAGATCCTCCACCAACCGTCTGATCAGCGCCGCCTGTTGAAAATCCTTCTGGCCGAAGACGGCGACTGTCGGACGCACGACCGCCAGCAATTTCGTCACCACGGTCGCCACGCCGTCAAAATGGCCCGGACGTCGTGCGCCTTCCCATCGGCGCGCCAGCGCGGGCACGGACACCGTCGACTGAAACCCGTCCGGGTAGACCTCGCCGACCGGCGGGGCAAACAGAACGTCGACGCCTTCCTTCCTGCAGAGCGCCGCATCGGCCTTGGGCTTGCGCGGATAGCGCGCGAAGTCCTCCTGCGGCCCGAACTGCGCAGGATTGACAAAGAGACTCACCACGACGGCATCGCAGGAGAGGCGCGCCGTTCGAATCAGCGCGCGATGGCCCGCATGCAGCGCGCCCATCGTCGGTACCAGGCCGATCGTGACGCTCTCGCGGTGATACGCAGCCGACCAGGCGGCCATGGCCTTGGCTGTGCGAATGGTTTGCATTAGCCCTGATTATTCATGACAGTTCGTCGCGAAATCGCGTAGACGCGTCGCGAGATGGGCGCGTGGAGACGCGAGGGAGGGAGGCGTCCCCTCTGCAGGACGCTGACCGACTGAGCGGCGAGCCCGCCCGTCGCAGCAGCGTATCCGCGATTGCAGCAGAAGTGTTCATGAATATTCAGGGCTAGGGGATGATGCGGCGCTGTTGCCGCTGCAGGTGGGACGGGACCCGTATCGCGTATTGGGTTGGGGATCGAGCCGCCGGACCTGGTGTGCGTCCGTGAGCTCCGTAAGCAGCTGCGACACCGTGCGCTTGAGCACCGGATGGACCAGCGTCGGGGCAATCTCAACCAGCGGCTCCAGCACGAACCGCCGCAAATGCAGGCGGGGATGCGGGACGGTCAAATCCTGCTCCTGGAACACGCGGTCTCCGTAAAGCAGAATATCCAGATCCAGCGTGCGCGGTCCGGCACGATGCTCGGTGTCACGCCCCAGGGACCGTTCGATTTCGCGGCAGACCGTCAGCAGGCTTTGCGGCGTGACGTCGGTTTCGATTTGCACGATCCCGTTCAGAAACCAGCCTTCGCCGGGGGCGCCGGCATCGGCCACCGGCTCCGTCTCGTACAGCGACGACACGGCGATCAGTT
>Ga0209109_10002429_pt1 | contig 10216 bp, 7 predicted proteins | sample Rifsed10ft2_FD_184004 | JGI IMG/M metagenome (GOLD analysis project Ga0209109, IMG submission 184004) | Soil microbial communities from Rifle, Colorado, USA - sediment 10ft 2 (version 2) | ecosystem: Environmental > Terrestrial > Deep subsurface > Rock core/Sediment | place: Rifle, Colorado... | reverse complement strand
CTGTTTCACGCCGGGAATTGCGCCGACGTTTTCAAACACGCGCTGCTCACGCGCCTCCTGGCCGGGCTCGGCAGAAATCCGAATCCATACTTCTATCTCGACACGCATGCGGGCATCGGGCGTTACGACCTCACGCGCCCGTGGGCGCAGAAGGCGCGCGAATTCGAGAAGGGCATCAGCCGGCTCCGGGAGCGCGCGGACATTCCCGAAGCACTGCGCCCGTACCTGGAAATGGTGCGCGCTGAAAACCCGGACGGGAAACTCCGTTACTACCCGGGATCTCCGCTCATTGCGCTGCGCCTGCGTCGCAAGGACGACCGCATGGTTTTCAATGAACTCAACAAGTCGGACTGCGCGGACTTGAAGACGCTCACGGCGCGCGAGCACCGTGTCGCGGTAAGCATGATGGACGGCTACCAGACGCTCAAGGCGTTCCTGCCGCCCGCCGAGCGGCGCGGGCTGGTGCTGATCGATTCCTCGTTCGACCGCGCTCGCGAATTTCCGCGCCTCGTCAGAGCGCTCACCGAGGCGCACGAACGGTGGGCCACCGGCATGTACGCGGCCTGGTACCCGCTGATGGACGCGGACACGATGGCGGCGTTCGAACGCAACCTCCGCAGAACAGCGATCCGCAAGATATTGCGGCTGGAGCTGGCAGTGGCACCGCAGGATCAGACGCTCACCATCCCGGGTTCCGGGATGCTGGTCGTCAATCCACCCTGGCATTTCGACACCGAAGCGCGCCCCCTCCTGCAATGGTTATGGCGCGCGCTCGCGGTCGAAGGCGCGGGTGGCACCCGCGTCGATTGGCTCGTGCCTGAATGATGTCCCTCTGGTGTCGTCCCCGCGTAGGCGGGGACCCATACGTTGCCTGGACGAAGCCCGGCTCACCGTATGGATTCCCGATTTCTCGGGAATGACATTATTTTGTGTTCCGCGTGATCCGCGCGCTTGACGATTGACGGCACCCTACCGCATCGCGTTCCAGATCCGGTCGAGGCGCTTGAAGGAAACGGGATACGGGGTCTTCAATTCCTGCGCGTAGAGCGAGACACGCAGTTCCTCGATGTGCCAGCGGAACTCTTCCAGCCGCGGATCGATGGTTCCGGTCCTTTTCTGCTTCTCCAGCCGTTCCTCATAGCGCGCCCAGAGGCCCGCGACAGCCGCGGCGTGCTTCGCGTCGCGCTCCGGGTTGGCGCCAAACTTGTCGAGTCTCAACTGCGTGGCCCGGAGATAGCGCGGCAGGTCCGCGAGGCGGTTCCACGGCGTCGCGCTGAAGCAGCCTTGATAGATGAGCCGCGCAAGCTGCGCGCGAAGTTCGGACGCGGGACGCGATAGCGGTCCGCGCGCGTCGTTGAGGCGCAGCGTAAGCCGCTGGTGCTCCTCCGCAATAGTAGAATAAAGCCGGCAGGCGCCCTCGCTCACGGCCGGCAGCCGCGTCCGGGCGCGCTTCAATTGCGTCTCGAACTCCTTCGCCGTGCGCGGCAGCGCATCGTCGCCGATGAAGGCGCGGTCCGCGATCGCGGCGAGAAGATCCTCTCTCAGCGCATCAAGGGCACCGATCGTGCGCAACTGCAGCGCTGCCTGCTCGAATCCCCGCAGGCCCCTCTCGAGCTGGCGCATCTGTTCCTTCAGCGCGAACCGCATCAGCCGCCGCACACCGGCGCGGGTGGCCGTCTCGGCCGCCCGCTTCACATCGAAGAGCCGGATCGCGACGCTCTCTCCCTCGTCCACCAGGCCCGGGTAGCCCGTGAGCTTGCGCCCGCTGCGGGTAAAGGCGATTTCCCCCGGCAGGTCGCCAAAGTCCCAGGCCCGTATGTTGTCGCGCTCGATCCCGGTTTCGGCGCGGCCGAAGGTGAGTTGCGCCGCCTGGCCAAGCTGGGCTTTGAGCGCCGCAAAGTCACGGCCTGTCGCAAGTTCGCGTCCTGCGTCATCCACCACCCGGAAATTCATCAGAAGATGCGGCGGCAGCTCCGCACGCTCCCGGACGTCCGCGCTGACCGGCGCCCCCACCCGCTGCTGCACAAACCGCGCCAGCGCCTCCATGAATGGCGCGGCGGTTTCACGCCCTCGATCCTCGATCCTCAATCCTCGATCCTGTTCCGCCAGGAACGCGGTCACCTGCTCCGGTACCGGCACCAGGTGGCGGCGCATTGCCTTGGGCAACGCCCTGAAGTAGCACGTCACTTTCTCGCGTATCAGCCCAGGCACCAGCCATTCGAACTGCGCCGGTTCCAGGCGATTGAGCAGGTGCAGCGGCACGGTCACCGTCACCCCGTCGAGCGGGTGGCCCGGGTCGAAACGGTACTTGAGCCGCAGATCGGCGTCCCCGGCGCGCAGCGTTTCGGGAAATTGCGCCTCGGTGATCTCCGCCGCGGCGTGGCGCATCAGATAGTCGCGCGTGAGGTAGAGCAGGCGCGAGTTCTCCTTCCCGGTCTCGCGCAGCCAGCGCTCGAATGCCGCCCCGTTGTGGATGCCCGCCGGAACGATTCCCTCGTAAAACCCGAACACCGTCTCTTCGTCCACCAGTACATCGCGCCGCCGCGCCTTGTGTTCGAGTTCCTGGATCTCCGCCACCAGCCTCCGGTTATGCTCGAAGAACGGCGCCCGCGTGACGTAGTCGCCGGCGGCGAGCCCGCTGCGGATGAATATCCTGCGGGCTTCCTCAGGATTGATGGGCCCGTAATGCACGCGCCGCTTCGCGACCACCGTGAGCCCGTAGAGCGTCACGCGCTCGTAGGCCACCACCAGCGCGCGCTCCTTCTCCCAGTGCGGGTCGAAGTAGTGGCAGTTGACGAGGTGCCGTGCGACCGGCTCGATCCACTCGGGCTCGATCTTCGCCACACAGCGCGCGTAAAGCCGCGTCGTCTCCGCGAGTTCCGCGGCCATCACCCACTTCGGCTGCGCCTTGCGCAATACCGATCCGGGAAAGATCGCGAACCGGATGCCGCGCGCGCCCAGGTACTCGCCGCCCTCCTCCGTTTTGCAACCGATATTGCCGAGCAACCCCGCCAGCAATGCCCGGTGCACCTGATCGTAGGCGGCCGGCGCCTCGTTCGGGTGCATGCCGAGCTCCCCCACCAGGGCGGCCAGTTGCGCGTGGATGTCACGCCACTCGCGCAGGCGCCGCTGCGAGAGAAAGCTTTCGTGCAGGAGTTGGGCGAGCTTGCGGTTCGATTTCTTGTGCTTGAGCGCATCGTCGAAGAATTTCCAGAGCCCGAGGTAGCCGAGAAAATCCGAACGCTCGTCCTGGAACGCCTCGTGCGCCCGATCGGCTGCTTCGGCGCGTTCGAAGGGCCGCTCGCGCGGATCCTGGATCGAGAGCGCGGAGGCGATGACCAGCACCTCGGCGAGGCAGCCCTCGTGCCTTGCCGCCAGTATCATGCGCGCGATGCGCGGATCGATCGGAAATTTCGCGAGCTGCCAACCGGTCTGCGTGAGCTGATTGCGCTCGTCGACCGCTCCCAGCTCGGCGAGCAACTGGTAACCGTCCGCGATCATGCGCGGAGCGGGCGGCTCGAGGAAGGGGAAATCCTCGACGTCGCCGATGCGGAGCGACTTCATGCGCAGGATCACAGCCGCCAGCGACGAGCGCAGGATTTCGGGGTCGGTGTACTCCGGGCGGGCGGCGTAGTCCTCCTCCGAATAGAGCCGGACGCACACCCCCGCCGCCACCCGTCCGCAGCGCCCCGCGCGCTGGTTCGCGGAAGCGCGCGACACCTTCTCGACCTGCAGCTGCTCGACCTTGTTGCGGAAGCTGTAGCGATTGATGCGCGCGAGCCCGGTATCGACCACATAATGGATGCCCGGCACCGTGAGCGAGGTCTCCGCGACATTGGTCGCCAGCACGATGCGGCGCGTGCCGGCCGGTTTGAATACGCGCGCCTGTTCCTCGAACGAAAGCCGCGCGTAGAGCGGCAGAATCTCGGCGCCCCTGGGGTGATGCTTGCGGAGCGCCTCGGTGGCGTCGCGGATTTCGCGCTCGCCCGGCAGAAACACGAGGATGTCGCCGCCACCCAGTCGGGCGAGCTCGTCGACCGCATCGAGTATGCCCTCCTCGACCTCGACGTCGTCGTCCTCCGCCCCTTCGCGTTGCAGCGGCCGGTAACGGATCTCGACCGGATAGGTTCGGCCCGATACCTCGATCACCGGCGCACCGCCGAAGTGCGCCGCAAAACGCTCCGCGTCGATCGTCGCGGAGGTCACGATGACTTTGAGATCGGGACGCGTCGGCAGCAGGCGCTTCACGTAGCCCAGCAGGAAGTCGATGTTGAGGTTGCGCTCGTGCGCTTCGTCGAGGATGAGCGTGTCGTACCCCCGCAACATCCGGTCGCCCTGCGTCTCGGCGAGGAGTATGCCGTCGGTCATGAGCTTGACGTAGGTATCGGGCGACATCCGGTCCGAGAACCGCACTTTGTAGCCCACGGCATGACCGAGCGGGCTTTTCAGTTCGGAGGCGATGCGCGCCGCGACGGTGCGCGCCGCGATGCGCCGCGGCTGGGTGTGGCCGATCAGCCCCGCGACACCGCGCCCGAGTTCAAGGCAGATTTTCGGCAACTGCGTGGTCTTGCCCGAGCCGGTTTCTCCGCAGACGATCACCACCTGGTTGGCGGCGATGGCGCCGGCGATCTCCGTGCGCCGCGCGGCCACCGGCAGATCATCCGGATAGCTCGGCCGCGGCAGATTCGCGCGCCTGCGTTCCAAGTCAAGCTTCATGCGGCAATGCGGCGGCATGGGAATGCCGCCCTGGGAGGCTCTTTGCGACGCGAATTCGTAGGCCGGCAATCCTTTGCCGGCTTCGTATTGCGGCGGCATGGGAATGCCGCCCTACGTGACATGTAAAAAAGGCCGGTCGCAACCGGCCTTCGTGCCAGCACGCGTGACGCGCTCACACTTTGACGTCCGGGTTGAGGCTGTAGACGCCGGTGAGCGTCGCCTGCGCCAGTGTATGACCCTTGATCGCCGCCAGTACGTCCGCGCCCTTGAAAATACCGCTGACGCCGCACTTCGCCACCTCGAGCGCATGGAGCGTGAAAACATAATGATGCGGAATCGTGTCGTTCCACGGCGGGCACGGGCCGTCGTAGCCGAAATAGTTGCCGGACATGTCCTTGTCCGACGCGAACCACATGGTGTAATCGTTGATGCCCTGGCGCGTGCCGCGCGGCCCGCCGGGCCCCTTCTTTCCGCGCGCCGTCACCCCGTCGGAAAATTCGCCGGCCTGAATCGGGCCCGAATCCGGAGCGAGGTCGACCAGCACCCAGTGGTAGAAGTCCACCCGCGGCAGCGTCGCGGGGATGGTGCGCCCTTCCTTATTGACGTCGTCGGGCCTGCCCGGCACGTCGTGGTCGTGGCAAGTCAGCACGAGCGACCGGGTTCCCGCGGGTACCTCGCTCCAGGCGAGGTGCGGATTGCGGTTGCGGGAGAGCGTAACGTGCGACTTGGGATCCGGCGCGCAGAACGCGTACTCGGAGGGAATGCGCTGGTTGTCGGCAAAGGCGTTGCTGGAAAGCTTCATCTCTGGCCTCCTCTGCAATCGCCGCCGATTATAGCAAAGCTCTTGCGCGCGCCTGCGGGGAAGAAAGACTCTTCAGTTGCGCCTCGCGTTCCGCTCGCGGCCGCGCCGCGAGCTCGCGCACGGTATCGTAGAACTTCCCAAGGTCGCCGCCTTCGCGCTTTAACAGCGCCTCGAACGCCGGCACCATCTGCGTGTAGATCGCGACCGAAACGAGGTGGGCGTTGTTGGGATTCTGCGCAAACCACCGGTCATAGCCGCCGAAGCCGCCCCACTCGGTACGCAGTCGCCGGTAATCCGCTTCCATCTCGGCGAAAACGCGCGCCTTTTGCTCGCGCATCGACTGCGGCGAAAGAGGACTCCTGTACAGCGCGTCGAGGCGCTCACGATAACTCTCGATAAGCCGCAGGAACCCGGTGCGCCGCTCGGTCATCAGGCGAAAAAGATTCCGATCCGCTTCGGTGCCGTGGCGCGCGATCCAGCGGCGCAGTCCCTCGCGCTCGACCGCCACTGCGAACGATTCGTTGAACATGGTGTCGTCGCGCACGTAAACCACCTGGTGCGCAAGCTCGTGGAAGATGAGCCGCGCGACCTGCAGCTCGGGAAAGTGCACGAAGGTATTGAGCACCGGGTCGGCAAACCAGCCGAGCGTGGAGTAGGCCGGCACCCCGTTCACGAAAACGTCCCTGCCTTCTGCCGCGAGGTGGGCCGCGAACCGGCCGGCGTCGGCCTCGGCAAAATAACCGCGGTAACCGACGCAGCCGGCGATCGGAAAGCACCATTGCACCGGCTCCAGCGAGAATTCGGGCGCGGCGAACACGTTCCACACCACATACGGCCGCCCCAGGTCTGCGTAACGCCGGTAGCTCGCATTGTCGGGTAATCGCAGTTCGCGGCTGGCGAATTCGCGGATCGCCAGCACCCGGCGGAGCTTTTCTCTGAGCGCGGGCGCGGTATCCGCATCGCCGATCACCCCGTCGATCGCGCTCGCGCGCTGCCAGACCTCGAGCTGGCCGCCCATCGCCTGCAGGTAGTACTCGATGCTCGCGCAGCCGGATGGCAGCATGACAAGGCAGGCTGCAACCAGACGCGTGCCCCACCATCGTAGGTCGGGGTGAGCAACGCGAACCCCAACACGGTTACGTAAGTGTTGGGATGCGCCGCGCTTATCCCAACCTACGCCTTCTGTCGCGATGCATTGCGCATATCCCGGCCCGCAATGTCTTGTCATCTGGCGCGTCCTTCGTAGCGCGTGACAAGTGCGGGATCGAGGTGGCCGACGTCGCCCCACGATTCCATCCGCCACGTGCCGTCCTCGTAGGAAAACGCATTGATGCTCGCGTTCACCAGGGGTACCGGACGCGGCTCGTGGTACCCGAGCCCGTGCGCTTCGCGGTAGACCGCATCGAGCACCAGTCCATGAGTGACGACGACGACCTCGGCTCCCGCATGCCGCTCACCGATTTCACCGAGGCATGCGAGGCAGCGCTCCCAGAATGCGCGCGCGCTCTCGCCCCCGGGCATGACGTAATCGGGGTCACGCGCGTCAAAGCGCGCGAAATCCTCCGGATGACGCTCGGCCATCTCCGCGTAGGTCAGCCCCTCGAAGATGCCGAAAGAGCGCTCGCGCAGCCGCGCGTCCGAAACGACCTCGCGTCCGCTGCGCTCCGCGATGGCGCGCGCGGTCTCGCGTGCCCGGGAGAGATCGCTGCTGTAGAGCGCGTTGAACCCGCCATCGGCGAGGCGCCGGCCGAGCGCCGCCGCCTGAGCACGCCCTGCCTCCGACAGCGGGGTGTCGATGTGCCCCTGCATGCGGCGCTCGCGGTTCCATGGCGTCTCCGCGTGGCGGATCAGGATGACACGGGTCATGGGCAATTCGCGGCAGTCGCAGCGGTCATCGCGCCGATCACGATTTCCTCGCTGCGCGTTCGGCGTCACGTTGCTTGCGCTTTTCCTCTTTGTCGCGCTTGGCCGCCTCCTGCTGCCGCCTTCTTTCCTCGCGCGCTTCTTGCTGCTCGCGACGGCGTTGTTCCTGCCCGGCTTTCACGCGCTCACGCTCCGCTGTGCCCGCCTCGCGCTCGGCCCGTTTCTGCTCCAACTCCGTCCGCCGCTTCCGCGTGACTTCGTCCGCCTTGCGCGCCGCTGCCTCGCGCTCGGCCTTCGCCTTGCTGCGTTCGGCGTTCTTCCTGGCGCGCTCCGCCCTCGCCTTTTCCTGCACCGCCCGGGCATGCTCTCTGCCGCCGGGGTTCTGCAGCTTCTGCAGGTTTTCCCGCGACTGCTGAAGCTGCTGCCGGTCGAGGGCGACCCGCGCGCGGGCGTTTCTCACTTTCTCAGTTGCTGCGCGGACTTTCTGCTTGTCCCCCGTCTTGCGCGCATCGCCGAGCGCGCGGTGATCACTTTTCAACTGGGCGCGGCTCGCCGCGAGTTGCGCTTCACCGGTCTTGATTTTCGCGCGCGCCGCCTGTTGCGCACCTTCACCCGAAGGCGGACTCGCCGCCGCGCCCCGCGCCGCAATGGGGAGAGTGAACAGCACGGCGAGCGCAGCGGCCGCAGCAGCCTTAATGAATCTCGAGGAAATGGCGTCCACCATGGTCAGGGCTTCCGGGGATCAACGCATGATTATAGCCACAGGTATACTCGCGGCAGCAGCCGGCCGGCAAGAACAACCCTGGTTTCCGCATGCCTGACCTCGAAATTGTCGTATTCGCACCGCTCATCATCGTCGGCGCGTATGTCATCTTTGCCATCACGGGCTTCGGCTCGACGCTGGTTGCGGTACCGCTGCTCGCCCATGTCCTGCCGCTGAAGTTCGTGATCCCGGTGGTGGTGGCCCTGGACTGCGTGAGCTCGATCCGCATGGGCGTGAAGCTGCGCGCCAACGTCTACAAGGCGGAGGTCCTGCCGCTGCTGCCCTTCATGATCGCCGGCATGCTGGGCGGCGTTTTCTTCCTGCTGCGTGTGCCTGCCAACGTGCTGCTCGGTGCGCTGGGGACACTGGTCATGCTGTTTGGCATCAGCTATGCAGCGAAGCGCGGCGCCGCGATGCGTCTCGCGCGTTGGACAGCCGCACCGATCGGTTTGTTCGCCGGCACCGCGTCCTCGGCGTTCGGCGTCGGCGGGCCGCTTTACGTATTCTTCCTCACCGGGCGCGGAGCGACACCGGATCAGATCCGCGCCACCATGCCGGTGATTTTCATCTTCACCACCATCGCGCGGATCGCCCTGTTCGCCGCTGCGGGGCTGTTCACTGTGGAAGTGCTCGTCACGTCAGCGCTGCTGCTGCCGGTGATGGCGCTGGGCCTTTACGCCGGCAACCGCCTGCACCTCAATCTCGCGCGCGAGCACGTGATCCGGCTCATCGGCGCACTGCTCACCGTGAGCGGCTTCTCCCTCATCGTGCGCGCCGTCGCTTAATGTCCCTTCGGGACCTGTTCACCCCTTCCCCCTCGACGGGGGAAGGTTGGAATGGGGGTGGGATGGACTGGCAAACGTACGGGGCAGCCCCGAAGCGCCCCAGCTCGTACGTCCGTCTAAGCCATCGTGTCTACTTCCACTCTGACATCCGGCGTCGCAACTGCGACGCTGCCGTAGAGTGGTCAGCGGTTCTTGAAGCGCTGGATGAGCGCCGCACCCTGCGCTTCCGTCACGCCTCTGAGATTGAATCGAAGGTGGACGGAGTTGAGAACCGACAGATCGCTGCGCACGGGATTGCCGCGATCGAGCGTGCCGTCGATCTCGACGCTCACACCGCGCAGCGGAACCTGGTCCGCCTTGGCAAACGACTGCAACAACTCCACTCCGCAGGCAGCGATGCCGCTGAGAAAGAGTTCGGCGGGAGTCACCTCCTCGCCCGGACAGCCGTTCTGCACCGGGCCGTCGATCACGAAATGATGGTTACGGACGTTGCAAAGCACTCGTCCGTGCGTGTCAGTCGAGCGCGCGTTGACGGCATAGTTTCGGACTTCACCTTGAGTCATCCTGCGTCACCTCCTGTAATCCTCCTGAACTCCTCCGACTCCTTGAAACTTTTTTCCATCCCCGACAAGGAACTCTCCTAGTAAGTGCACCAGCGACAGTCCCTGGAACTCCAGTAGACAACCAGCATCTCGGGTTTCGCTGCGCCGCCGCCCGCGAGCCGAAAATCCTAAACCCATATGCCGGGGTATACAAGTGCCAACTCTCACCCCCTCTCCCGGAGGGCGAGGGGAGATGCCGGGAAGCGCGGCTCATCCGCGACGAGTTCAGATTACTCCTTGCTCCACCGCTCCATGACTTTCGCCACTGCGCGCGCCACTGAGGCGCGCGCCTCGCTGCGGTCACACCCCTGCGCCAGGAGACCGTCGTATTCAGTGTGCCGGTGGCGAACGTGAGCCTGCACTGCCAATTCGATCGCCGGCGCGTCAAACAGCTTCGCGCGGGCGGAGCGTCCGACACGCCCGCTGTACTTCTCGCACGCGTGCCGCGCGATCTCCCCGGCCTCGCGGGGTGGACAGCCCGGGTACCGGGACTGAATCTGCTCGGCGAACTGGGCGACATACTGCATGTCGACGCGCTCGCGCGCGTGCGAAGCCCGCTCCCGTGCAACGCGCCGTTGCGCTTCGTCGTCGAGGCATTCCTTTTCGGCGCGCTCGAGCGCGGGCGCTTCCACGAGCACGCCCTGACGCTCGTAGCGGCGGCGGGCGCGGCTGAAAGAATCGACTT
>Ga0209109_10002428_pt1 | contig 10217 bp, 10 predicted proteins | sample Rifsed10ft2_FD_184004 | JGI IMG/M metagenome (GOLD analysis project Ga0209109, IMG submission 184004) | Soil microbial communities from Rifle, Colorado, USA - sediment 10ft 2 (version 2) | ecosystem: Environmental > Terrestrial > Deep subsurface > Rock core/Sediment | place: Rifle, Colorado... | reverse complement strand
CCCGATGGTCCGCGGCCCACCGGTGAAGGTCTGCATACGTCGCGAGATGCCGCTCCGCCATCAGTCCCGCGAGGTTCGAGGTTCTCATGTCCTCCTCGGCAGGAACCCATGCGGGGCCGGGACCCTCCTCAGGTCGGCGGTCCGCATATGCGAGGCGATACGCGAGACGATGTAGCTCGAAATGCGATCGGGAGGAGGGAGCCGCTATCAGGGTGTCCCGGAGCTCCATCCAGAGTCGGACCTGTTCCTCCGGATTCGAGAGGTCTGGGCGGCGGCGGAGCGCCTCGTCGAATCGCGCGGCGATGCGCTGCGCGTCGGCGGACGGGAGGCCCATTCCTTCGAGTTCTTTCGGGGTGATGGACGAGCGCACGCCCGAGAATCTCGGCCAGTCCACTTAAGGATGCGGACCCGGGGCGGTCACTTGACGAACGCGGGGCCCGCGCTCGCCGCCGCCAACGCCCTCCGTGCATACTCCAGCGCGCGGTCCACTGCCTCCCGCGGCGTCGCAACGGGGACGAACAGGTGGGATTCCACGCCCGCCTTTTCCATCGGCCACGTCCTCAGGGCGAATACCGTCTTGCCGAGGTCGAAGGCGTGGGCCATCTCGCTCAGCGTGCCGTACGAGCCGTTGATCGCGATGATCGCGTCCGCCGTGCGGACGATGACCAGGTTCCGGGCGGTGCTCATCGCGGTGGCGATCGGCAGGTCGATGAACGCGTTGGCGTCTGCCTTGTTGCCGGTCGGCAGCACGCCGATCGTCAAGCCGCCGCCGCGCTTCGCGCCCTTCGCGGACGCTTCCATCACGCCGTTCAGGCCGCCGCAGATCAGGACTGCATCCGCTCGCGCGATCAGGAACCCGACCTCTTCCGCGAGGGCCAAGCCCTCCGGGGACGCCGTGCTCCCGCCGCCGATGACAGCAATAATGGGCTTTCGTGCCATGTGGAACTCCCATCGACGCGGCCCTTTGCATTAAGACTTTGCCAAAACGTTCTCAAGGTCGAGAACGAGCCGAGCCGAGGATCTTCCGAAGGCCTTCCAATGACCGGATCCACGGGCACGGCGCAGGCGGCTCCCCCTCTCGCTGGAGAAGGACAGCATGGAGGCCCGCGCGGCGCGCGCCCAAGTAGTCCGCCTCGAAGCTGTCGCCAACGTGGACGCATTGCTCCTCGGCCGCGTTCGCTCGCGCGACCGCGCGGCGGAAGATTCGCACGTCGGGCTTCTCCGCGCCGACGTCAAACGAGTACGTGACCGTGCCGAAGAACTCCGCTAGGCCCGCGAGACGCAACTTCTCGGGGAGGTCATGCGATGCGTTCGAAATCACGCCGAGTCGGAACCCGGACTTCCGGAGGTCCTTGAGGATCGCGAGGGTCTCGGGGTACGGCTTCCATGCGACGACCTTCGAGAACTGTGCGTGGATTTCGTCCAGCATGTCGTCATCTGGCTCGACGCCGAGGTGTTCGATCACCCGCGCGTTCATCGCGCGGAAGAACTCCCCCTCGCGGCCCGCCGGGAAGGGTCGGATCAACGTGACGATCGTCTCGGGCGTCCGCAGGAGACGCGCGATGCGTTCGCGGTCCATGACATGCCCTCGGGCCGCAAGGATCCGGTGGAAGAGGTCCGCGGCGGACGGATCTGAATGGAGCATCGTGCCGCCCACGTCCAGGAAGACGTGGGTCACGTCCTCGAGAGCTCCACGCGCGCGGTCGCCCACGGTCCTTCATCCGCCCGGCCTCGAAAAACCTTGCCCTCGGGCTTTATGCTCGCCCGGGCCAGTCCCCGGCGGGAAGGCGAATTCCATGGCCGGGGACCCCACACGGGCGTACTTCGCCGGAACGGACCGAGACCGCGCGGCATTCGAGGCGGGCATCAAGCTCGGCTCGATCCTCCATCAGTACGTCGGCACGCCGCTCGCCGCGTCGAACGTCGAGGGCCTCGAGCGGGCGATCGAGGCCGCCACCCGCGTTCAGCCCCTCGTCGAGGACGTGCGCGTGCGGATCGATCGGGAGCGGCTGCACATCCGCGGACCGTACCGCTATGGCACGCTCACGGAGGACTTGCTCCACGTCGAGGTGACCGTTCGTGTCGGCGCGGAGCGAGCCGTCGGCGTGCTCCGGTACGTCCCCGAGCTCGACTATCCGCTCATGTATTTGAACGACATCGGCAGGCCGACCAAGGGATAATAAGGGACCCCCATTCTGCCGCGACCCGATGGCCCAGGGACGCGAGGTCGAGGTCAAGTTCCGTCGGGACCTCGGGCTCCTCGAGATCACGATGATCGGCCTCGGGCCCACGATCGGGACGACGATCTTCCTGCTCGTCGGGCCCGGATATGCGATTACTGGTTCGTCCCTGATCCTCGCGTTCTTCCTCAACTTCATCGTCACGCTGTTCACGGCGATGGCGTACATGGAGCTCGGCTCCGCATTTCCGGAGACGGGTGGGGGGTACCTGTGGATCCGCCACGCGATGCACGATCCGTGGGGGTTCCTGGGCGGCTGGGTGTCGTGGTTCGGGCACTGCATCGTCGGTTCGTTCTACATCTTCGGGTTCGGCCTCGCCGCCGTGGTCCTCCTGAAGATCTACCTCGGCGTCCCCGACCTCGTCCTCTTCGGGTTCGGCGAGGAGCATCTCACGAAGATGTTCGCGATCCTGGCCGCGGGCGTGTTCATCCTCCTGAACTACCGCGGAACGAAGATCACCGGGCGCTCGGAAACCGCCGTGACGCTGATTCTCGTGTCCATCGTCGTCGCATTCATCCTGTTCGGCCTCGCGCAGTTGCTGCGGCCGGGCGCATTCTCCCTGCAGGACTACGAGCCGTTCTTCCACGGGAGCACGGGCTGGGACCGGTTCCTCGCCCTCTTCGGCGCGATGGGCTTCACGTTCATCGTGTTCGAAGGGTACGAGATCATTGCCCAGACGGGAGAGGAATGCCGGGACCCGGAGCGGAACATCCCGAAGGCGAGCTTCATCGTGATCGGCCTGTCGACTACGATTTTCATCCTCGTCGCGTTCGTGTCGATCGGGATCGCGGGGCCATGCGTAGCGCCACCTGCGAGCGCGTGCCTGCTCCGCCAGGCAACGGAAGGATCGATCATCGGCAACACGAACGCGATTGCGGACATCGCCGCGCAGGTGATGCCGTTCGGGATCGGGCTCTTCGTGATCGTCCTCGGCCTGGCGCTGGGAGCCCTCGCCGCAATCAACTCGCTTATCTTCTCGTCGAGCCGCGTGGCGTTCGCGATGGGACGCGATGGGACCCTGCCGAAGGGCTTCGGCCGCCTCCATCCGAGGAAACGCACGCCGCACGTGTCTATCGCCCTGAGCGGCCTCCTGATCGTCCTCATGACGCTCACGCTCGATCTCAACACGGTTGCGGCGAGCGCCGGGATCATGTTCCTCCTGCTGTTCGTCATGGTGAACTGGTCGGCGATCGTCCTCCGGCGGACGATGCCCGAGGTCCGCCGATACTACCGGATGCCCTTGTTCCCCCTGCCCCCGATCCTGGGCATCGCCGGCACGGGCGTCGTCGCGGTCAGCGTGTGGGCCATCGACCGGCTCGCTTGGTTCGTCGCCGTCGGCTGGATCGCCCTGGGCTTCGCGATCCATTACCTCCACGGGCGGAAGGAGATCGTCGTCGGAGTGACGAAGGTGGTCGAGTCGATCCTGCCCGCCCGTCGGCCGAGGTATCGGATCCTCCTGCCGATCGAGGACTTCGAGCGGGTCGAGCTCGTGGATTTCGGGGCCCTCGTGGCAAAGGTCGAGGACGCGGAGCTCACCCTCCTCCACGTCATCGAGGTGCCTCCGGCGCTCCCGATCGACGCGATCGACCGGCTCTACGTGAGTGAGGTCCGCTGGAACCTAGGCAAGCTGCGTCGTCGCGCGGAGGACCTCGGCGCGACGACGACCGCGCGCGTCGAAGTGAGCCACAAGGTGTTCGACGCGATCCTCGACAACATCCGCGAGGACGAGACGGACCTCTTGATCCTCGGATGGAAGGGCGGCTGGGGCAAAGGCCGGATCCTCGGGACGAACGTGGACCGCTTCGTCCAAGAGGCCCCGTGCGACGTGATCGTGTTCAGGAGCGCGAACTTGAAAGAGAAGCTGGACCGGATCCTCGTGCTGAACGCGCCGGAGTGGCATGTGTCCTATGCGACGGGGTACGCGATCCTGCTCGCGAAGCAGCACAAGGCAAAGATCACGGTCCTGAGCGCCGTGCAGACGGACCGGGAGCTCGCGAAGGAGAAGACGTACAGCGCCCGCCTCGTGGAGATGTGCCGCACCCACGGCGTCGCCGTCGAGGAGCGGTTCGTGAAGGTCCGGAACATCGTGGACCTCGTCGTCGAGGAGGCGAAAGGCTTCGACCTACTAGCGATCGGGGCGTCCTCGGAATGGCGTCTCACCCAGTTCGCCTTCGGGCCCATGCAGGACCAGATCGCACGGCGCACGGAGGCGCCGACCCTCATGGTCCGCAAGGTCCGTCGACGCGAGGAGGCCGCGCCCTCGACGCAGCCCCTTGCCGCGCCCGCTCAGGTCTCGCGAATTTGAGAACGGCCGGAGGTCGTCACGGGAGGGCCGCACCGCAGCCCGCGCAGAACCGGTTTTCCGGCGGATTCTGGCGCCCGCATTGGGCGCAGGTTTTCTGCCACGCCGGGGGCACGGGCGGAGGCGCTGGCGTGGGCGCGTACATCGGGACGGGAACGCGCGCCTCGGGCGGACCCTTAAGCGCCGCGCCCGCGACGGTCAGGGCGAGCCCGATGATCGCGACGAGGCCCGCCACGAGGGCGACCTGGTTGTAGCGCGCCGCCGTGGCCTGAAAGGTCGCACACACGCTCTCGTTGTACGTCCCGTAGAAGATGCTGCCGGGACTGCAGAAGATGTTGTACGCCGTCTGGGCGCCGTTCGCGGTGAAGTACGCGTAGCCGAGCGTCGCGAGGCCACCGATCAAGACGACAATCCCAACGACGAGCAAGGCTACTCGCAAGGAATCCCTCTCGCGGCGGACGAGCCGAGGGGATATCATCGTTTGCCTGTGATTCCCGGACCGGATTCCTGTTCGGACGGCAAAGAGTGTTTTAATAGCGCAATGCATATTTCTGTCGCCCCGGTGGGTTGCATGGGAAAGGCACTGAAGATCGGGATTACGGGCCTCCCCGGCGCCGGAAAGACGTACTGCCTTCTCAAGATCATCGAGATGCTCGAGGGGGACGGCCTGAAGGTCGGCGGGATGATCACGGAGCCGATCGTCAAGCGGAACCGGCGCGAAGGGTTCTATGTGATGGACTGGGCCACGAAGGAGAAGCGGGTCTTCGCGTCCCGCGAGATCGCGTCGAAGATTATGGTCGGTCGATACGGGGTGGACATCAGCGCGCTCGAGGAGGTCGGCGTGAACGCGTTGCGCGGCGCGACCGCGAGCGCGGATGTGATCGTGATCGACGAGGTCGGGAAGATGGAGGTCGAGTCCCCGAACTTCGTCCAGGCGGTCAAGGACGCCATTGACGCCGACAAGCCGCTCCTGCTGACCCTCCACAAGAAGTCCCGGAACCCGCTCCTCCAGGACATCCGGCGGCGCGACGACGTCCGTATCCTCGAGGTCACGCTGGTGAACCGAAACCTCCTGCCCTACAAGATCGTGAAGCTGATGAAGGGCGAGGTCGTCTGAGCCCGAAGCCCTTTTGCCATCTTGCGCCTTCGCGCCCGTCGTGGCGTTTCCGTTCCCGGTGCGTGAGGTCGTCGAGGGCGCGTCGCGCATCCTCGTGCCCGATGTCCCGCGACGCAAGGGCCCCGGGACCCGCGGGCCGTGGCCTTTCTACAATCCCACGATGGCCGTGAGCCGCGACCTGGGCGCGGTCGTCCTGCGTCGCTGGCCGCGCCCCGTGGGCAAGATCCTGGACGGCCTCGCGGCGACCGGGATCTGGGGGATCCGGATGGGTCTCGAGACCCGCGCCGATGAACTCGTGTTCAATGATCACTCCGTCGCCTCGGCGTCCCTGATCCGGGAGAATCTCCGACTCAATGCTCTCGAAGGGACCGTCGTGTCGACGGACCTTCGCGTCCTCCTCCCGGAGGTTCCGTTCGACGTCGTCGACGTGGATCCGTTCGGCCCGCCGACCCCGTTCCTCGAGGCCACGTTCGCGGCTGCGCGACCCGGATCCGGCGTCGGAATCACTGCGACGGACACCGCGCCGCTGTCCGGAACGTATCCGAACGCCTGCGTGAAGCGCTACGGCGCGCGTCCGCTCCGTTGCGACCAGGGGTCCGAGATCGGCCTGAGGATCCTCCTCGGATACTGCGCGCGGATTGCTGCCACCCAGGGAAGGACGATCCGCCCGATGCTAACGTACGCCGCCGAACACTTCGTCCGGCTCCATCTGCTCGTGGAGTCGGGAGGCGAGTCCGGACCAGTCGGTCGGGTCATCCGCGACGCCCCCGGTCAGTTTCGCCCTGCTGATTCCGCGGATCGCGACGCGATCGGTCCCCTGTGGCTCGGTCCCCTCGGCGAACGCGAGTTCCTCCAGGCGCTGGAGCCGACAGAGTGGACGGGCGTCGAGGCCGCTCGCCTCCTGAACGCGGTGAAGTCGGAGGCGGACCTGCCGCCGTTCTTCGTCACGACGGATGAGATCGCGGCCCACCTGAGCGGTTCTCCTCCAAAACTCTCCAAGTTCCTCGATGGCCTCCGCGGCCTTGGGTACCGCGCGGTTCGCACCCACTTCCACCCGCGGGGCGTGAAGACGGACGCTCCCTACGACGAGGTGATCCGGGTGTTCCGTGAACGCGCACCTAGCGGATCCACGGGTGATTGAGGGACTGCCACGTGAAGCCGAAGGCCGCCTCGCTCTCCGTGGCGTAGTGATAGAGGGTCGTGACGAGGATTCCGTGCACGACGGACCAGAGGGCGCTCAGGGTGAGCCAGTAGAGGATCGCGACGACGGGCCCGAGCAGGCTGCCCGGATCCACGAGGATTCCCCACAGGAACGGCACGAGTCCGAAGGAGAACAGGAGGAGGAAGACGAGCCCCGTCCCGAGGACGCCGCTCTGGTGGGCGCCCCAGCGGTCCTTCAGAAGCTCGCGGCTCCGCCGCATCGCCTTGAGCGGGCCGAGCCCCTCGATGACCATCGCGGGGATCACGAACAGCGTGGCGATCGCCCAGCCGAAGCCGAGGACCCGCGAGACGAACCGGCCGCCCTCCTCGGATCGCAGGGACGTGAGCCTCAGGAGCACGCCGAGGGTCCCGGCCACGAGGGCCCACACGACGATCTGGAAGAAGCTCCGGTTCGCGGCCGCGATCCCGTCGGCCACGCTCGGCCGGCGTCCCTCGAGCCGGATCGCCGCCGCGCCAATGATCGCGGACATGAAGTACAGGGAGAGGAAGTACGTCACGAGGTATGCAATGAAGATCTCCTGGTACAGGATGCCGCTTGCGCCTGAAGTGGGCGCCGTGCCCAGCGCGATCCCGGTCAGGATGACGATGAACCAGACGAAGCCCGTGAACACGAGGGCGAGGAACGGCAGGACGAGCAGATGCGTGTCGTGGACCAGGACGCGGAGGCTCGCGCCGGTCAGATGGAATCCCCGGGAGAGCTGCGCCCGGAGTCCGGTCTTCGCCTTGGGCTCATGGCGCTTCTTGTGCGCCCACTCCGTCGAGTGCATCCCGCGATGAGCAACGAGCCCACCCGACATAAGATTATTGTCAAGGCTCGTCCCCGACGGGCTCCTCTTCGTCCGGGTCGAGTCGCGTCTGCCGGCCGACGTACGGGGCGGTCACCAGGCGGACGATGTCCGCCGCCTTCACGTCCCCGATCTTCGAAACGCGCTTCAGCTCGTCCTCCGACGCGTTGAACACCGACCGCACGGACCCGAATCGCTCAAGCAGGTTCCGCGCGAGCGTGTCCCCCACGCTCGGGAGGCCTTCGATTAGGAACCGCTGACGTTGGTCGAGGGTCATCGTCTTCGGCTTGTGCCGGAGCCCGTACTCCGAGGCACCCTTCTCCTGCCGCTTCCACAGGACGCTCAGCAGCAGGGCCGTCTGGTCCTTGTCCGCGGTCGTCAGGACGGGGACGCGCTCCGAGATCTCGAGGGCCAACAAGGCCCCGAGGACGGACTGCGGATGCCTGAACGTCGAGATCTCCGCCAGGTCGCCCTCGAGGATCACGAGGGGCTGCGGGTACGCGTCGCGGAGCCGTTGCACCTGCTCGAAGAGCCTCTTGCGGACGAGGCTGTTGAAGAAATCGTACAGGGTCTTGCGCTCGATCCCCACGGGTCCGAGGACGTAATCGCCCGGCGCGATCTTCCGGACCTCGATCTCCACGCCGAGCTCCCGCAGCCGGTCCGGGATGTCTCCCGGCTCGTTCGCGTCGACGACGAGCGGCACGCGCACGGGCCCGCCGAACCGCCGCGGCGACGTAAGCCTTCCGGTAGGGCCCAGGGACGAGGCGATTCAGCGTCGTTAGGCGAATCGGTTTCGAGCAGGCTTTTAATTCCCGTGCGCCTGCGGGCATCCCATGGCCCGGCGGACGACCGCGAAAGTGCTCGCGGCGACGATGCTCGGCACGATGGATTCGAACGCCTTGGTGCCGATCATCGCCCTGTACGCGCTCCACGTCGGCGCCGATGTGTTCCAGATGGGGATCATCGTCGGGTTGTATTCCGCCGTCCACGCCCCCGCGAACTTGCTCTTCGGGCGACTCACGGACCGCATCGGCCGCACCCGGACGCTGCAGGTCGGCATCGCCTGGGATGCCGTGAGCCTCGTCCTGTACTCCTTCGCGACGGGCCCGTGGACTCTGGCCCTCGCCCGGATCACCCACGGGGTCGGCGGAGGCCTCGTGGGGCCGAGCACGATGTCCCTCGTGGCGGACGCGTCGAGTCCGGAGCGGAAGGGACGCGCGATGGCCCTGTACGGGATGTCCCTGGCCCTCGCGGTGATCATCGGCTTCGGCATGGCGGGGCCGATCGTCTCGCGGCTCGGGTTCGCCATGCTGTTCTATGTCCTCGCGATCGCCCTCGTCGGCGGATTCGTCGTCTCCCTCACGGTGTCCGAGCCTGCCCGCACGACCGGAACCCGCGGCCTCGCATGGTCCCGCCTTCTCGCGTACGCCCGTCGCCCCGGTCCCGCCGCGGGATACGCGTCCATCTTCAGCCTGTACTTCATCCTGGGCGCCTTCACGGCGCTCGTCCCACCCCACCTCCAGGCGGAGCTCGGGTACGGCCCCCTCCTTGTCGGTCTGAGCTTCACCGCGTTCGCGATCTTCTCGATCCTGCTCCACTACCCGGCGGGGATCCTGTCGGACCGCTACGGCCCCGCGATGGCCTCGGTGATCGGCCTCGTCGCGGTCGCCCTCGCGATGGCGATCATCCCGCTCGTCCGCGACACGCCGAGCCTCCTGGCCCTCATGGCCCTCTTCGGCGTCGGCCATGGGTTCGTATTCCCGTCCTCGTCCGCGCTGGTCTCAAAGGGCGCGGATCCGGACCAACACGGCGTCGTCACGGGTCTCTTCTACGCGCTCCTCGTGGCCGGCGTCGCGATCGGCGCGCCCACGATGGCCGCGGTCGCGTCCGGTTCCACGTTCGGCGCGGGAATCTGGGCGAGCTCGTGGTTCGCCCTCATCGGGATCGGCTTCCTCGCGCGTGCGATCCTGCGTCCTGCGGCCCAAGCGATTCCGTCCCCGGAGGGCCCTGCGGACCAAGGGGCCGCCGGACCCTGAGCATATATCCAAGGCTCGCGCTGAGCGTGCGTTTGCGCGGGAAAATCACGGGTACCGATCACATGCATCCTGTTTGACGGCTAAGCCGCCAACGCACCACCGACGGGTGCAAATGTGGCTACGGCGGTTAGTGGCGGCGGGCTGAACACGTCGCCCTTGCGAGCTTCGTGCGTACACCCCCGCTCTATCAATGCCATCGATTATGGCGACCGTAAGATGCCTCGTCTTGAGGACGGTTTCCGGCTTAGATGCTTTCAGCCGTTATCCGCATGGCGCGTGGCTGCTGGGCAATGCCTTGCCAGACAACCCATACACTAGAGGCGCCGATCCCCCGTTCCTCTCGTACTAAAGGGACCTTCCCCTCAGGCATCAACGCGCTTCCACCAAAAAGCAACAAACCTGTCTCACGACGGTCTGAACCCAGCTCACGATCCCTTTTAATGGGCGAACAACCCCACCCTTGGCAGCTCATGCACCACCAGGATAGGAAGAGCCGACGTCGAAGTAGCAAGCCTC
>Ga0209109_10002425_pt1 | contig 10223 bp, 10 predicted proteins | sample Rifsed10ft2_FD_184004 | JGI IMG/M metagenome (GOLD analysis project Ga0209109, IMG submission 184004) | Soil microbial communities from Rifle, Colorado, USA - sediment 10ft 2 (version 2) | ecosystem: Environmental > Terrestrial > Deep subsurface > Rock core/Sediment | place: Rifle, Colorado... | reverse complement strand
CCCCGAGGAGGGGCTTTTTCTTGAGCGGGCGATGGGATTCGAACCCACGGCCTTCTCCTTGGCAAGGAGACGTTCTACCACTGAACCACGCCCGCGAGGTGCCGAGACACAGGATCGAACTGTGGACACCGCGATTTTCAGTCGCGTGCTCTACCAACTGAGCTATCTCGGCCAATCGCCCGATTGAGCACGCCGGGCCAGCAGTGCGTAGAGGAGATTCTAGCCGAGGGCCAAGGCATTGTCAAGCAAAGTTAAGCTTCACCGAGAGCGGCGCGCACGCGGGCGGCAATCTGCTTGACTAACTGATCTTCGGAATGTGCGGCGGTGTCGTCCCAGGCGGGGCGCGAGGCGGGCGGCAGGTGCCGGCCCTGCGGGTGGCAAACGCCGCAAGCCACGCAGAAGTCCTCGGCGTCGGAGGGCCGGGCGAGGCCCCAATCCTGACGGGTCTGGAGGAGCTTGGCGACCTGATCCGGGGGCAGGGGCGGCCCGCCGCCAAGGAGCCGGGTCATAGCGATGATCTTCGCGGTGTGCTCCAGGGTTTCCAGCCGCAGGTAGGCTTCGCGCACATCGCGGCCCACGGTGAGCGAACCGTGAAAGCGCAGGATCAGGGCGTCGTGGTTGACGATGACGTCGGAGATGGCGCGGCGGTTCTCGTCGCTGGAGGGGGTGGCGTAGGGTGTGGTGGGGACGAGGCCCAGGAAGACGATGGCCTCGGGGATGACGCACTCCTCCATGGTGAGGCCGGCGATGCTGAGGGCGATGGCGGTGATGGGGTGGGCGTGGACCACGGCATGGACGTCGGGACGGCGGCGGTAGGCCTCCAGATGCATGGCCAGCTCGGAAGTGGGGCGCAGGCCGGGCCGCCCGCTGACCAGTTGGCCGTCCATGTCCATGATGATGAGGTCCTCGGGCGTGAGCTCGCCTTTGACGAGGCCGGACGGAGTCGCCAGGATGTGGCCGGGGTCCAGCCGGGCGGACAGATTGCCGGCGGTGCCATCCACGTATTCACGGATCTGCATCATCCGGCCGGCCTTGACGATGGCGGCGCGGGCTTCGGTTTCAGTAAAGGTCATTAGGCGGCATCCAGACAAACGAGGGCATGTTGACGGATGATACCGCAGAAGTGGGCGTGATGGGGAGGAAATGGACAGGCGGGACCGGCGGGGTAAACCCGCCGGCTACGGGTGGGGGGCGGGGATCACGCGGCGACTGCGGCGGCTTCGAGGGCAAGAAGGGGAAGGAGGCGCTCGCGGCCGGACGAGTCGCGGACGCGAACCTGGCTGCCAGAGCGCTCGCCCAGCGCGTAGTGCTGGACGGCGTCGGCGTCGAAGCGGTCCAGGATGTGGCGGCGGATGGTCTCGAGGCGCTCGTGGGCGGTGACGACGACAAAGCTCTCATCGCCGGACTGGCCGACGAAATCGTCCGGGGCGCCGACAGTGTTGAGGACGCGGTTGATGAGCAGGGCGGTGTAGCGCAGCAGGTCGGCGCCGGCCAGCGCGCCATACAGATCGCGGAATTCGCTGGCGTGGCGCAGGCGCAGTTCCAGCACCACCTGGCCGGACGGGCCGGCGGCGGCTACGGCCTCGCGCACCATCTGGCCGGCGGGCAGGCCGGTGTGGGGATGGCTGAGGTTCTCGCGCTGGGCGCGGGCGACGGCATTCTGCACGCGCAGGTAAAGCTCCTCCAGGTCGAAGGGCTTGGTGATGAAATCGTCGGCGCCAAGTTGGAGGCCGGCGATGCGGTCGGATTTGCGGCTGCGACGGGTGAGGAAAATGACGGGGATGTGGCGCGAGCGGACGCTCTGTCGGAAGCGCTGGAACAGGTCGTAGCCTTCGATATCGGGCAGGCCGACATCGAGCAGGATCAGACTGGGCAGGGACTCGCGGATGAGGCGCAGGGCGGAGGCGCCATCGCCAGCCACAGAGACCTTGAGGCCACGCGCGCTGAAGAAGAGCACCAGCATCTGGGCGACTTCTTCGTTGTCTTCGACGATGAGGACCCGGGCGTCTTTCATGGATTTGGCCGCTAGATTCGCCTGTGCAAGACCGGACGCAGGGGATTATATAACCGAAACCTAACGGAGGAAAGAAGGATTGACCTAGGCTCGGCGCGGGCTAAGGCGTGACGATATCAACGGTGTCGATGATGCCGACAATGACGGAAATGACGGCGCCCTCGGGATTTTGGAGCACCTGGCGGGCGCCGTTGCCTTCGCGGTTGACGAGGACGGTGTCGCCGATGCCGGCGTGGGTGTTGTCGAGGGCCAGGAAGTCGTAGGCGTACTGGAGCCCCGCCTGGAACGCGACGGCCCCCAGCGCGCCGCGGTAGAAGCCGCTCACCGAGCCCAGGTGGTTCTGGATGTTGAACTTCGGCAGGTCGTTGTTGCTGATCTGGAAGAGCGAGTAGCTCACCGTGCCTTCCCACTGCTCGGTGTGGAGCCACGAATACTCGAGACGGACTGAGGCCAGCTCCGCGGGGCTCCGGTTCTTCCGGAGCCGGACGCTCTCCGCCACGGGGTCGTGGCTCGGCTCCGGCTCGACGGCCACGTTGGTGTCATAGACGAACCCCAGGCCGACCTGCCCCTTGAACCGGTCGCAGACGTCCCCCCACGCTTCCCTGCACTTGGTATAGAGGATGGATCGCTTTGGCTCGCCGGCAGCCAGGGTGTCCCGCAAGCGCTCGGCCGGGCCGGTCAGGGGGGAGGCGGGCTGAAGCCTGAGCGCCGCTTCCACCTCGGCGGCGGCTCCGGGCAGGCGCAGGATCGCCCGGGCGAGGCCCGTGTAGAAGCGGGTGAGCTGCTGGATGTTGGGGTCCGCCGCGGCCCCAGCGGCGAAGGCACGGAGGGCGCCCTGGTAATCCTTCTTCCGGTAGCGCATGAAGCCGACGTAGTAGCCGAGGCTGTCGAGCCGGGGCTTGACGGTGAAGACCTGCTCCAGGAGGGGCTGGGCCTGGTCGTACTTCTGCAGGCTGAAGTAGGCCACCCCCAGCTGGAACGGGATGGCCTCGTCCTTGGGGTCGAGGGCTCGCGCCTGCTCCAGGGCGTCGGTCGCCTCCTCCACCCGCCCCAGGGCGATGCGGGCGAGGCCGATGAAGTAGAAGGCGTCCACGTTCTTCGGATCCAGCTGGAGCGCCTCACGGAGGAAGTCGAGCGCGTCCTCGTAGCGCTTTTCTTCGTAGGCGAGGACAGCCTTGGCGACGAAGACATCGGCCTCGGCCTTCTGGGCGACGGCGACACCCGCCCCCACGGTGAGGAGCCACGCGGCGGAGACGGCGAGGCCAACGGCAAAGAACAGGTTTCCGAGGACCATCAGCCTCCCGACCGGGTGAAAAGCAACGACGAACCACCACCCCCCGCGGCCAGGATAACCGAAAGCCTCAAGGGCTCCGGCAGGAAAGAAGCCGGATCGGTGGGCGGGGAGTCCTAGGCGAGGCCGAGGCGCTTGCGGGCGTAGTTGACGAGGCCCCCCGCGGCGATCAGCTCCTGGAGGAACGGCGGGAAGGGGGCCGCGTGGTAGATGGCGCCCGTAGTTTCGTCGGTGATCCGGCCAGAGGCCACGTCCACGGCGACCAGGTCGCCCTCCCGGATCCCGGCGGCCGCCGGGCACTCCAGCACCGGAAGCCCGATGTTCACCGCGTTGCGGAGGAAGATGCGGGCGAAGGTCGGGGCGATGACCGCCCCGATGCCGAAGGCCTTGAGCCCGCCCGGCGCGGTCTCCCGGGAGGAGCCGCAGCCGAAGTTCTTCCCCGCCACGATGATGTCCCCCGGCTTGGCCTTCCGGCCGAACTCCGGGTCGATCCCCTCCATGATGTAGGGGGCGATCTGCTCCGGGTTGCGCATGGCCAGATACTTCCCCGGCATGATGACGTCCGTGTTCACGTCGTCTCCGAACTTCCAGACCCGCCCCCGGATCATCAGGGCACCTCTTCGGGGGCGGCGATGCACCCCTTGATCGCCGAGGCGGCCGCCACGGCGGGGTTCGCCAGGTAGGACTGGGCGGTCGGGTGGCCCATCCTGCCGACGAAATTTCGGTTGGACGTTGAGAGACACACTTCACCCGCGCCCAGGACCCCCGTGTGACCGCCGAAGCAGGCCCCGCAGGTCGGCGTCGAGACGGCGGCGCCGGCCTCGGCGAATATCTCGAGCAAGCCCTCCTTCAGCGCCTGGTTCCAGATCCACGTGCTGGCGGGAATCACGATGAGACGCGTCCCGGCGTGAGCCTTCTTGCCGCGGAGGATCCGCGCGGCGATCCGCAGGTCTTCCAGCTTGGCGTTCGTGCAGGAGCCGATGAAGACCTGGTCCAGCGGCGTTCCCGCCACCTCATCCACGGGGACCACGTTGTCGGGAGAGAACGGCTTGGCCACCTGGGGGCGCATCCCGGTTATCTCGAAGTCGTATTCCGCGACGTAACGGGCGTCAGGGTCGGACTGATAGACGGTCCAGGGGCGCGTAGCGCGTTCCCTCACGTAGCTTAGCGTGACCTCGTCAGGCGTGACGATCCCCGATTTCCCGCCCGCCTCGATCGCCATGTTGCACATCGTGAGGCGCTCCGACATGCCGAGCGTCGCGAGAGCCGGCCCGCTGAACTCCATGGCCTGGTAGAGGGCGCCGTCGATGCCGATCTTCCCGATGGTGGCCAGGATCAGGTCCTTCCCCATGATCCAGGGCCCGAGCGTGCCGTGGTAGGTGAACTTGATCGAGGCCGGCACCTTGAGCCAGATCTCTCCCAGGGCCAGGACCCCCGCGAGGTCGGTGTGACCGACGCCGGTGGAGAAGGCGCCCACCGCGCCGTAGGTGCAGGAGTGGCTGTCGCCGCCGATGATCAGGTCGCCGGGCAGCGCGAGCCCCTGCTCGGGCAGGATGATGTGGGCGATCCCGTGCCGGCCCTCATCGAAGAAGTTGCGGATTCCCTGCTCCCTGACCCACTGGCGAACGCCTTTCAGGAGGTCGGCGGCCTGGATGTCCTTGGCGGGCACGACGTGGTCGAAGACGATCACGACCTTCTCCGGGTCGAAGACCTTCGTCGCACCCATCTGCTTCAGGACGCCGATGGCCCCGGCGGTGGAGAGGTCGTTCCCCATGACCATGTCCGGGCGGGCGATGATGAACTCGCCGGGCTCCACGGCGGTCCGGCCCGCGTGGGCGGCGAGGATCTTCTCGGTGATCGTCATCCTCACGGCGCCCCGATTATACCGCTGGTACCGCTGGGGTCAGGCTTGCGTTATTGCGCTTCTCCTCTCCCCCTCACCCTGCCCTCTCCCCTCGGGGGGGAGAGGATGAAGGTGAGGGGATTATGAGTGGGGTGAGGGGGCCGTCACCTCACGCCGAGGAGGTCGGGCAGCCAGAGGCTGAGGGCGGGGACGTAGGTGACCAGGAGCAGGACGGCGATCAGAGCCAGGAAGAACGGCAGCACCCAGCGGGAGACCTCCTCCATGCTGGCGCCGGAGATGTTCGAAGCCACATAGAGGTTGACGGCCACCGGCGGCGTGATGGTCCCGACGGCCAGGTTCACGGTCATCATCACCCCGAACCAGATCGGGTCCCAGGCGAACTGCTTCATCACGGGCAGCAGGATCGGGAGGAAGACGTAATAGATGGAGATCGCGTCGAGCAGCATCCCGGCCACGATCAGCATGGCGTTCAGCAAGAGCAGGAGCAGGTACGGGTTGTCGGTCAGCCCGAGCATCCCACGCGCCGCCCGATCCATGACGCCGAGGGTCGAGCCGGTCCAGGAGAAGAGGCCGGCGAAGGCCACCACCACCATGACCACCGAGGTGGCAACCGCGGAGTCGCGGAAGACCTCGTAGAGGTCCGCCCAGCCCAGGTTCCGGTGCACGAGGAGCCCCACGAACAGGCCGTAGGCCACCGCCACCACCGCGGCCTCGGTGGGGGTGAAAATTCCCCCGTAGATCCCGCCCAGAATCACGACCGGGGCCACCAGCCCCCACTTGGCCTCCCAGGCGGCTCGGCGGATCTCCGCCCAGGTCCCCCAGCGCTCGCCGCCCCACCCATGGCGCTTCGAGATCCAGTACACCGGCAGCACGAGAGCCAGCCCCATGAGGAGACCGGGGACCACGCCGGCGGCGAAGAGCCGCCCGACGGACGACTCGGTGATCACGCCGTACACGACGAAGGCCACACTCGGCGGGATCAGGACGTCCGTCGTCGCCGCCGCCGCCACCAGCGCCGCGGCGAAGCCCACGTGGTAGCCCCGGCGGACCATGGCCGGGATCATCACCGTGCCGATGGCCGCGGTGTCGGCGGGACCGGTGCCCGAGATAGCGCCGAAGAAGACGCACCCCCCCACGGCCACGAGTCCGAGCCCGCCGGGAACCGGACCGATCATGAGATTGAGCAGGTTGACGAGGCCGCGGGAGAGCCCGGCCCGGTCCATCACATAGCCGGCCAGGATGAAGAAGGGAATGGCGAGCAACGGAAACTTGGCAATGTTGGCATAGACGTTCGCGGCGGTGACCTGGATACCGAGGTTGAACTGCCAGAGGAAGAGGAGCGCCGAGACCCCGATGGAGGTCACGATGGGGACGCCCAGGAAAAGGAGGAGGAAGAAGAGGCCGAAGAGGAAGAGGCCGGGCTCCATCAGCCGCGCGCCCTCCTGTCCGCGCCCACCGCGGCCTGGATGATGCGGACGATCACGACCAGCCCGAACACCGGAATCCCCGCCGTGTACCACCACTGGGGAATGGCGAGGGCCTCCGACGTGGTGCCGAGCCGTCGCTCCATCCCGATCTGGCCGAGGCCGAAGTAGATCAAGAGGCCGAAGAGGGCGATGCCGAGGGCCGCGCTGAGCCAGACCGACAGCCGGCGGACCGGGCGCGGGGACCGATCCACGAGGAACGTGAACGCCAGGTGGCTCCCTTCCCTGAAGGCGACGGAAGTCCCGAGGAGGGTGAGCCAGACGAAGAGGCTCACCACGAGCTCCTCGGTGAAGGCCAGGGAGAAGCGGACCAGGTAGCGGGTGATGACGTTGACGAACGCCACGAGCGTCATCACCGCAAGGAGGAGCACGCAAGCCCCTTCCTCGAGGCGGTCCGCGAGGCGGCTCACAAAAAACCCCCGGGAGGCAGAGGCCCCCGGGGGTTCGGGCGCTGGGGAAGCGGTCACTTGGTGGCGGCGATGATTTTCTCGGCGGCCTTCACCAGGTCGGGGCCGACCTCGGCCACCCACTTGTCGTACACGGGGCGGGTCTTGGCGCGGAAGGCCTCCAGATCCTTCGCCGAGAGCGTCACGACCTCCATGCCGTTCTTCTTCAAGTTGTCGATGGCCTCGTTGGAGCCCTCGAGCCCGGCGCGCGCCCCCTTCTTCTGCCAGGCCATGACCTCCTCGGCAGTCTTCCTCACGATCTCGCGGTCGGCCGGCGTCAGGCTGTCCCAGGTGATCTTGGAGACGGCGAGGATCACGGGGTCAATGGCGTAGTACCAGAGGGTGATGTGCTTCTGCGTCGTCCACAGCTTGAACGGCGTGATGACGGAGACGACCGGGTTTTCCTGGCCGTCCACCGTCCCCTGCTGGAAGGCGGTCTGCGCGTCGCCCCAGTTCATATTTATCGGGTTGGCGCCCAGCGCGCGGAAGGTGTCGATGAAGATCGGGGAGCCCACCACGCGGATCTTGAGCCCGTCCAGGTCGCCGGGGCCCTTGATCGGACGCTTGGAGTTGGTCACCTGACGGAAGCCGTTCTCCCCCCACGCCAGCGGGACGACGCCCTTTTCCTCGATGAGCTTGAAGAGCTTCCGCCCCGGCTCGCCGTTCTCCACGGCGTCCAGCGCCTTGTAGGAGGGATACATGAACGGCATCGCGAAGAGGTTTAGCTCCTTCACCTGGGGCGACCAGTTGATCGTCGAGCCCAGGGCGAAGTCTGCCACGCCCTGAGCCAGCAGGGTGAACTCGTTGGTCTGCTTGCCCGCGAAGAGCTGGCCGGCGAAGTAGTTCTTGACGTTGATCCGCCCCTGGGTGCGCTCCTTGAGGAGGTCGGCGAACTTGATTGCCGCCTCTCCCCACGGCCCGGCGGGGCCCACGACGAGGCTCGACTTGAATTCGGGCTTGTACTGCTGGGCCGCCGCGGGCATCGCCGCCCAGAGGCTCCAGACCGCGAGGACGATGAGGACGAGCCAGGAATGACGCTTCATGTGCGATCTCCTTATAGAGGAAGGTGGCCGGACTCGGCGCCTACCCTCATAGCACGCCGCGTCGAGAGGTGTCAAGGCGGGGTACAATGGCCTCACCGTGGGCCCGGACGAATTCGAGGTCTGGTTCGACAAGGGCGTGACCGACGGCCTGCCCGTGGTCCCGCCCACGCCGGAACGCGTCGAGCGAATGCTCGCGGGGACGCGGCGGGATCGCGACGAGCTCGTCGGCCTCGTCCCCCCCAACTACGGCCGCGCCACCGTCGAGAAGATCGCCGTCAACGCCGTGATGGCCGGCTGCCGCCCCGACTATCTCCCGGTGGTCCTGGCGGCCGTGGAGGCGGCGTGCGACCCCGTCTTCAACCTCCACGGGCTCCAGGCCACGACCCACTTCGCCGCCCCGCTCATCGTCATCAACGGCCCCATCCGGTCGCGGATCGGGCTGAACGCGGGCTTCGGGGTCTTCGGCCCCGGGTTCCGCGCCAACGCGACCATCGGCCGGGCCCTCCGCCTCATCCTGATGAACCTGGGCGGCGCCCGGCCCGGCGAGATCTCCATGTCCACCTTCGGCCACCCCGGGCGCTACACCTACTGCATCGCCGAGCACGAGGAGGCCAGCCCCTGGGAGCCGCTCCATGTGGAGCGCGGCCTCCGGCCCGAGGACAGCGCCGTGACCCTCTTCGCCGCCGAAGCGCCCCACGGGATCTCCGACCACGCGAGCCGCACGGCGAAGAGCCTGGCGGGGTCCCTCGGCTGGTCCATGGCGTGCCTCTGGAACGCCAAGCACTTCCCGCTCTACTCCCAGACCATGCTCGTGGTGGGGCCGGAGCACGCCCGGACGTTCGGCGACGACGGCTGGTCCAAGGCCGACCTCAAGCGCTTCCTCGTCGAGACCATCCGGCGGCCGTACCGCGAGCTCCTCCCGGACGAGGAGAGCGGCGAGGGCACGAATCTCCGGTTCGCTGACACCCCCCCGGAGCCGGATGAGCTGGTTCCCAAGTTCGCCGCTGCGGAGGAGCTCCACGTGGTCGTGGCCGGCGGCACGGCGGGGCGCTTCTCCGTGGCCATCCCCGGCTGGCTCGGGTCCAAGAACGGCTCCCGCGCGGTCACCAAGCGGATCGAGAATAGTGCTTGACACCCGGCGCCCGATCCTGTATCGTCAGTCTTGGTTCTAGGTTCCAAGCGAGTTTCAGATTCGAAACAGATTCGAAATTGACGCCGTGAGGACCAGGTCCTCCGGCGTTTTTGTTTGTCCCCAAATTACTGGGGGCACCCCGGCCATGGTGGCCGGGAAACACAGGGGCATCGCCCCAAGAAAGAGGTACAGCAACATGGCAACAGGCAGCGTGAAGTGGTTCAACGACGCGAAGGGCTACGGCTTCATCACCCAGGAAGGTGGCGAGGACGTCTTCGTCCACTACAGCGCCATTCAGGCCGGGGGCTTCAAGAGCCTGGCCGAGGGTGACAAGGTGGAATTCGAAGTCGTCAAGGGCCCCAAGGGGTACCAGGCGGCCAACGTTCGGAAGGTCTAACGATCTCCGCTTCGCTCGGGGATCCGGGCCTTCGGGCCCGGATCCCCCCACTCAAACCAGAAATCCTAACACCCCACATCGGAGAAATATGTCCACGTTCGAATCCCTGAACCTTTCCTCTGAAATTCTGGCCGATATCCGGCGGGCGGGCTTCGAGACTCCCACGCCGATCCAGGCCCAGGCCATCCCTCCGGCCCTGGCCGGCGGCGACGTGATCGGCTGCGCCCAGACCGGCACCGGCAAGACCGCCGCCTTCGCGATCCCGATGATCGAGCGGCTGGCCGGCGGCGCGGGACTCCGCGCCCTCGTCCTCGCTCCCACGCGCGAGCTCGCGCTCCAGATCCAGGAGTGCTTCGACAGCCTCGGGGCCGGGCGCCGCGTGAGCGTGGCCACGGTCATCGGCGGCGAGGCCATGGGCCCTCAGGTCGAGGCGCTCCGCCGCCGGCCCGCCGTCCTCGTGGCGACCCCGGGTCGCCTGCTCGACCACCTGGAGCGTGGGAACGGCTCGCTCGGGACGATCCGCATCCTGGTCCTGGACGAGGCCGACCGGAT
>Ga0209109_10002424_pt1 | contig 10224 bp, 10 predicted proteins | sample Rifsed10ft2_FD_184004 | JGI IMG/M metagenome (GOLD analysis project Ga0209109, IMG submission 184004) | Soil microbial communities from Rifle, Colorado, USA - sediment 10ft 2 (version 2) | ecosystem: Environmental > Terrestrial > Deep subsurface > Rock core/Sediment | place: Rifle, Colorado... | reverse complement strand
CCCGCCTGTCAGAGGCAGACGGCAAGACGCTGTTCGCTGAACTGCACCGAAAGCGCCTTCAGCTGCGGCGTATCGAGTCCGAGCTGGCCGAAGTCCCCTTGCGACACCAGGCCGACGATTTCGCCGACCTCTACGTGCAGACCGAGGCTCAGCTCCACTCGCGGCGCCAAGCTCATCTGGATGCGCTCGGTGCGGAACAGGCAGCTCTCGTGAAGGCTCAGCACGACCTGAAGGGCGCCATCGAAGTCGAAGGCAAGCTTCAAAAATCTGTTCCGATTTACAAGGACCAGGCGGAATCGTGGGACAAGCTGGCGAAGGAAGGTTTTGCGGGACGACTGCTCGCCCTGGAGAAGCAGCGCGCGTATATGGAAAACGAGCAGGACCTGCGGGCGCAGACACAAAGCGTGGCGAGCCTGAGGGCGCTGATCGCGCAATCGGAAAAGCGCATCGCGCAGATTTCGTCAAACTACCGCCAGCAACTCCAGAATGAGCGTGTCGAGACCGGAGCGCTCTATCACAAGCTGCAGCAGGACTGGGACAAGCAGCAGCACCGCCATTCACTGCTCGAGCTCAAGGCGCCGCAAGCTGGCATCGTGAAAGACCTCGCGACCCATACGCCGGGCACCGTCGTCGCGCCCGGGACGATCCTGCTGACGCTGGTGCCGCACGATGAGCCGCTCGTCGCGGAAGTCTGGGTTGGAAACGCCGATGCGGGATTCGTGCAGGCCGAGCAGAAGGCGCGCGTCAAGCTTGCTGCGTATCCGTTTCAGAAATACGGAATGCTTGACGGCGTGGTGAAGCAGGTGAGTGCCGATGCGCAGGAAAAACCGGAGTCCGGCAACCCTACTATCAAGTCCGTCCAAGAAGCCGCCTACCGAGCGTTGATCAGCCTAGGCAGCGGCCACCTCGAGAGCCAGGGCAGGCAGCTACGCCTCGTCCCCGGCATGCAGGTCAACGCCGAAATCCACCTCGGCACGCGGACGGTCTTAGAGTATCTCCTCTCGCCGGTCCAAAAGGTCGCCCACGAGGCCGGGCGGGAGCGGCAATCGCTAGAAAACTTGGACTCACTCCAGTTACTCACCAGCAACAGTCCGGCAGGCCACATCGTCAGGCATCCAGACCCATGCTGCGCATTCGCCTCTCCTAAGTCCAAAGGCGGGCAGTTGACGAAAGCGTGACACTGCCCCCGGCTCGGTCGACCCACGATCCGCACCGGCCGACACAACTCTTGACCCAGATCAACAACTCTCCGATCGGGCAGGAGTAAAAAGCAGGATTATCTCGCGCCGCTTACGAGAGTCCGGGTGCCGACCCCGGGGAGACTCTCGGGTGCGGGGGCGTCGACCGGTAACTTTCTAGAGCCGGTCAATTAAGGCTGGCATCAGGCGATACGGGGCGGGAATGCAGCTTTGACGCTCCGAGGAGGTGCTGCCATGCGGACCTACTCGCTGGGTATTGCGCGCGAACTCTCATCGCTGGTTGTGCTGCTGCTGTCGGCTGCTTGCGGCTTTGACGTGGATTAAAACGGTCAGCGAGTATAGGTCCAATATTTTCAAAGGGTCCCCAAGATGAATGAACCGCCATGAGGCGAGGGTGATGTCAATGCGCCCTTCCACTTCATGGTTTGGTGCCATCGATAAGGAGGGCTATATGAACGTGCTGAACATGCAACGGCTACTTGCCTCACTTGTTCTCGCCACGATCGTTCTCGGTGGATGTGTAACCTCTCAGCCAATACCTGAGTTGTCTCAGCCGCAGAGTTCAGGGCTCGTTATCGACGTACTGCTGAAAGCGCCCATAGGTATATTCAGCGCTAAGCCGGACCAAGTCTACTTTGCCAAGGTTGACGGTGAAGATGGCCTCCTTCAGCAGCAAATCATTCGTTCCAACTACAGCAAAGATGGTCGCGCTTACCTGCTAAATGCTCGACCTGGAACCTATGTGGCCGTTGCTGCTTTTCTCACGCGAGCAGGGGTACCAGCTGGGCCCCCGGCCCCCGGTTTTAGCATTTCAGTAACAATGGGGACGAGCGGCTACACCACGTATTTTTCAAAGGAGCTTGTTGAACAAACAAGGGTGACGGTTCGAGAAAACGACTTTGTCTTTATGGGTAGTTATGTGCTGGATCAGTCGACGGGGCTTGAAGGGGCTGACGCAGTCCAGGCTCACTACAAGAACGTAATCGCACCCGGAGCCACAACAAATGTACTCCTTATGGGTATGAGTGGAAATATTCACTACCGCGGCACTCTGATTGAACGCAGAAATGATGAACAGACTCGAAGTGAGTTTTTCAAGAACGCCAATGAAGATCTGGCGGGTAGCGCATGGGCAACCCGGCTATCAGATCCGTCCAGGAAGCAGCCTATCGCGCGCTAATCAACCTGGGCAGCGGCCACCTCGAGAGCCAAGGCAGGAAGCTGCGCCTCGTCCCCGGCATGCAGGTCAACGCCGAGATCCACCTCGGCACGAGGAGCGTCCTCGAATATCTCCTCTCTCCGGTCCAAAAGGTCGCCCACGAAGCGGGGCGGGAGCGGTAAGTAATGGAAAAGTTACACTGACCCTAGTTATTCATCGGGCTGTGGGCGCCGCGGGCGATTCAACGAAGTCCGCCACTGGGTCCCGAGGCCTGACCGGTGCACGCCAGCCTGCCGCTGACCTATGATCCTGTTCCCGAGATCGCCTGAGCGCAGGGCGGCGCGCCCCGCGTTTGACTTGGCGCGCCCGGGGACTGCATCATTTATCGCAACGTCCGTTGCGAAGCGCGGCCCGGCAGCGCGGATCGGACGGTGGAGCACGCGCGGGCAGCCCCGACCGCGCGCCATCGGGCGCACCGAGCAACCGATCCGGCATCTCTGCAGCGTTGCATTGGCACAGGACGCCGGCGACGGGCGTATTGATTTTTCTATTTCTCCGGCGATGGCATTTGCGACTTTTGACTCCGGCATTCCGGTATTCTGCGCCAGCCGCTTTCTGTTAGACTGGCGTTACTAACTAAACGGCGACGAGAGCCATTACGGTTCCGGTTCAAAGGAGTGCTCTCTAAATCGTCGATGCAGCCCGGCAGTCGACACACGTGAAACGAAAAGGAGGGGAACCATGCAACGTAATTTCGTGACTCGTCTTTTGATTGCTCTGGCGACGGCGCTGCTTTGCAGCCCCGCTTTTTCCCAGAAGACCAACATTACATGGTGGGAGCACAGCAATCCGCCGCATAACAACTACTCCAAGGAGCTGGTGGCGGACTGGAACGCGAAGAACCCCAATAGTCCGGTTCAGTATGAATTCTTCGCGATGACGCCCTACTTCAACAAGCTCACCGCCGCGCTCTCCACCCGCTCCGCGGCCGACATGTTTACGATCATCGACACCCTGATGCCCAGCTACACCACGAAGAACACACTGGCGCCCATTCGTCCCGAGTGGCTGGGCTACAAGAACCTCGATGATATGAAGAACAACTACCTGCCCGGTGCGCTCGAAGGTTATATCCACGAAGGCAAGCTCTACGCTGTGCCGGTGATCGCCGCCGTCTTCAGCCTCTACATCAACAGGAAGCACTTCCAGGAGGCGGGGCTCGACGCGGACAAGGATTACCCGCGCACGTGGGACGATATCGGCCGCGTCGGCAAGAAGCTGGTGAGGATGGACGGCAACAAGATGGTCCGCGAGGGATTCGACTTCGCGATGCACTCTTCGACCTGGACCATGTGGTACTTCAACTCTCTCATCCGGCAGCACGGCGGAGAGGTCCTCGACGCCTCCGGGAAGAAGTGCACAGCCAACAGTGAAGCTGGCGTCAACGCCATGAAAGTCCGAGCCATGTTCGTGCACGACTACAAGATCTCGGATCCCACTGTAAGCGTGGCTACCAATGCGCTTCCGGCTGATGACCTGCCTAAGGGGCGCGTCTCGATGTTCATCACTCACGCGGGAAGCGTCGCGCAATTCGGCCCCGAGGTGATGAAGGACATGAAAGTCGTGCCTTACCCGCAGGTGAATCCGCGGAAGCCCATCACGCCGATTTACGGTTTCGCGCTTGCGGTGAATCCCCAGATTCCCGAGGCGAAGCAGCGGCTGGTGCACGATCTGATCAAGCATGTCGCCAAGGATCCCAAGGGGTGGTACGACAAGACCTCCTATCCTTATCCTGCCAGGAATTTTCTTGAGCTTCCCGGGATCGAAGAGGCACGCAAGACGCGCTACCTCGACGTATTCCTGAAGGACATCACGACCGGGCGTTTCGTCCAGCGCTCGCCCCAGCTCATCGAAATCAACGATGCCATTCACCGCGCGATGGAACGCGTGGTGCTCAGAGGGGAGAATCCCAAGAGCTCGCTCGACCAGGCGTGCAAGGAGATAAACGCGGCCCTCGCCCAGCGCTAGAAGCCTGTGGCATTGCGGCCACAGTGCAGCAGGTGAGAATGAATCCGAAGGGCTCCTAGGCGGCGAGCGGATGCCGCGCACGCACGGGGTCGTTAAGGCTGAGGCCGCAGTCGCGGGGGGATTGCCACGCCTGCGGCACTGGACGGCTTGGCCGTGGAGTCTCTCCCGCCGCAACCGCCTTTGCCTGGCAGGGTTTTTCTTCGTTCTCCCCGCGCTCATCCATATCGCGGCGTTCAAGTTCTATCCGCTGCTGCAGGCTTTCCAGCTGAGTTTCTACCGCTACGACCTCATGAGTCCGCCCGTGTTCAACGGGCTGGCGAACTACCAAGGCCTTTGGGAGAACCCGCTCTTTCACCAGTCCTTTTGGGTCTCGGCGAAGTACATGTTCGGCGTCTCCATTCCGGAGTGGTTTCTCGCGCTGGGTCTGGCCCTCCTGCTCAACCGCGCGATGCCGGGGCGGTCGTTCATCCGGCTGGCGTACTTCTTCCCGATTGCGATGTCGCAGATCGTGGTCGCCATGGTGTGGAAGTTCATGTATCACCCGTACGGGCTCGTCAACACCATTCTGGAGTTCTTCGGCGCCGGTCGCATCAACTGGCTCTCGACCGAGGAAACGGCCCTTCCGGCCCTGATAGCGATTGGAATCTGGCGCGGGATCCCGCTCTTCGGCGTGATCTACCTGGCGGGCCTCCAGGCCATCCCGAGGGACTACTACGAAGCGGCCATGATCGACGGCGCAGGGGCGTTTCAGCGGTTCGTCCACATCACCATCCCGCTGCTCCTTCCCACGATCCTCTTCGTCATGGTGATATCGCTGCTCTCGGCCGTGAAGGTGTTCCTCAATCCCCTTGTCATGACGGGCGGCGGTCCCAGCGGCACGACGCGGGTGCTTCCCTACTTCATCTACGAGACGGGGTTTACCTACTTCCGCATGGGCGAGGCTGCGGCGGCTTCCACCGTGCTGTTCGTTTTTGTTTTCGCACTCACCTTGATCCTGCTGCGGCTTCTGCGGCGGGGAGGCGTGCAATGAACAAAAAGCTGCTCCTCTGGGGAGGCTGGGGCATTACGCTCCTCACCATCCTGGGGATCGGGGTGACGCTACTGCCTTATTTCTGGATGGTGTCATCGTCGCTAAAGACCGGTGCCGAGGTCTTCGAGCTCCCAATTCGGTGGATACCTCAGGAGATCCAATGGGCGAATTTCCCCAACGCGCTTTCCAGGGGATCGTTCGGCACCTATTTCTTCAACAGCGGATTCGTGGCCGTCGTCGTTACGGCGGCGAACGTGCTCTTCTGCAGTCTGGCAGGGTACGGTCTCGCCAAGTTCCGCTTCCCATTTCGGGAACTGTCCTTCCGGTTGGTCCTGTGCACGCTGATGCTGCCCATGGAAATCGTGCTGGTGCCCACTTTCCTCGTCGTGCAGCAACTTGGCCTCGTGAACAGCTATGGCGGGCTGATTTTTCCACTGGCGGTGGACGCCTTCGGCATTTTTCTCATGCGCCAGTTCATCAGGGACCTTCCAGACTCGCTCATCGAAGCCGCGCGGCTCGATGGATGCAGCGAGTTCGGTATCTTCTGGCGCATCATCCTTCCCAACTGCAAGCCCGCGCTGGGCGCGCTGGCGCTGCTCTCGTTCCGCGACAACTGGGACCAGTTCCTCTGGCCATACATCGTGGCAGCGAGCGACGCCTTGAAAACCTTCCCGCTCGGCCTCGCGCAGATGGAGGGCATCGATTCGGCCGCTTACCATGAAATCATGGCGCTCGCGGTCATGGGCATGATCCCGATGGCAATCCTGTTCTTGTTCTTTCAGCGTGCGTTCGTCCGGGGCATTGCGCTCAGCGGCCTGAAGGAATAGCAAGGCCGCGCCACGGTACGGAAGAAAAACCTCGCCTTGAGAGCGGAGAAAATGTTGGACACAGAGACAATCTGTTATCGCGGCGTTCACGATCTTTCCGCGGCTATTCGGCACAGGACAATTTCTCCCGTCGAGGTCGTGAAAGCGTACCTCAACAGGATCGAAGAATTGAATCCCCGGCTTTCGGCTTATCTGACGCTGACCGAGGATAGCGCACTGGAAGAGGCAAAGCGGGCAGAGGTCGAGATTGCCGCAGGGCGGTGGCGGGGACCGCTGCACGGGATTCCGTTCGGTGCCAAGGATATCTTCGAAACGGCGGGTGTCCGGACCACGCATGGTTCGAGTTTCTTCCGGGATTTCGTTCCCGAGCGGGATGCCGAGTGCATCACGCGCCTCCGGAATGCGGGCGCCATCATGCTCGGCAAGACCTTGACCCACGAATTCGCGGCCGCGACGACCACCATCAATCCTCACTACGGGACCGCGAGGAATCCGTGGAATCTCGACTGCATCACCGGCGGCTCAAGCGGGGGATCCGCTGCGGCGGTCGCCGCCGGGCTCTGCGCCTTTGCTCTCGGGTCGGATACGGGCGGTTCCATCAGGAATCCAGCCGCCCTATGCGGAATCGTCGGCCTCAAGCCCACGCACGGCAGGGTGAGTCTCGTGGGCGTATGCCCGAACGTGCTGACCTTCGATCACGTCGGCCCCATGACCTTGACCGCCCGGGACGCCGCTCTGGTGCTGCAGGCGCTCGCGGGGCACGACCGGCGCGACGCCGCTTCCCGGGATGTCGCCGTGCCCAACTATACGGCGGGGTGGGAGCGCGGCGTCCGGGGTCTGCGTCTTGTTTTGTGTCCGGACTTCTACATGAACGCCGAGGTCGATGGCGAGGTGGATCGCGCCTTCACCGAAGCAGTGCGGATCTTCCGTTCTTTGGGGGCAAAGATCGAGACCGTGTCGTTCCCGCATGGGAAGCGACTGACCGAGCTCTTTCCTGCGATTTCGGGACCGGAATTCGCGGAGTTCCACCGGCCGTTTTTCGAGAAGAATCCTGACGGCTACGGAACGAGTGTTCGCGAGCGTCTCGAGTGGTCGTTCAAGATCACCGCGGACGAGTATGTGCGCGCGCTGCGCGAGCGGGAACTCCTTCGCCGGGAGGTCACTGAATTTTTCCGAAGCGCAGATGCACTGATTCTCCCGTCTATGCCCTGCGCGGCTGCGCCCATCTCATCCCTGATGGCGAAAGTGAACGGCACGGACCAACCTTGCATGTGGATTCATCGGCCTTTCCAAAGTCCGCACAACCTGACAGGCTGCCCCGCGGTCTCGCTGCCGATGGGCTTTAACCGGGAAGGGATGCCGCTCTCGCTTCAGATCGTAGGACCGGAATGGAGCGAGGCGCGCACGCTCGCTATCGCCCATGCCTACGAGGAAGCGACCCCTGAATTGCGAACCAAGCGTCCGCCCTGTGGCAGGACCCGATCAGGGGTATAAGCTGGCCGCTGGTCTTGCTAGAGCAGATTGGCCCCGCTATTCCGATCGAACAGATGAACGCGTTCCGGATCCGGGTAGAGCGCGACCTCCTGGCCGACTTTGATATCCACCGTTGCCTCGACGCGCGCGGTCATGGAGGTTCCCGCATAGCTGAAGTTCAAGTAGATGTCCGATCCTATCGCTTCGACAATCTCAATTGGCGCACGCAGTGGATCGCATTCGGGCGCGGCGGGTTGCAGAAGAAGGTTTTCCGGTCGGATGCCAAGGAGAACCTCCCGGTCAGTAAATCGTCCCAGCCTGACGGCCTTTTCGGCCGACAGTGGAATCTGAAAGCCTTGTCCTTTCAGGCTGAGTCCGGTGCCTTCCGATACCAACCGGACATAGAGGAAGTTCATGGGAGGGGTACCGATGAAACCGGCGACGAACCGATTGACCGGCTTGCGATAGATTTCCATCGGGGCGCCTACTTGCTGGACCGTACCATCGAGCATGATGACAATGCGATCGCCCATCGTCATGGCTTCGATCTGGTCATGCGTGACGTAAACGGAAGTCGCCGCAAGTTGACGATGCAGCTTGAGCAGTTCGACCCGCGTCTGGGCGCGCAGCTTTGCGTCCAGGTTGGATAAGGGCTCATCGAAGAGGAATACGCGCGGATTGCGTACGATGGCCCGCCCCACCGCCACGCGCTGGCGCTGGCCGCCCGAGAGCTCCCTAGGGTAGCGATCGAGCAGATGCAAGATGTCGAGAATTTCCGCTGCGCGCCCAACGCGGGCCTTGATTTCCTGTTTGGCGGTACCTCGCATCTTCAAGCCGAAGCCCATATTGTTGTAGACCGTCATGTGCGGATACAGCGCGTAGTTCTGGAATACCATCGCGATGTCGCGCTCCGCAGGCAGGATGTCGTTCAGGAGGCGGCCATCAAGATAGATGTTCCCACCGGTGAGATCCTCCAGTCCGGCGATCATCCGCAGCGTGGTGGTCTTGCCACATCCGGAAGGACCGAGAAACACGACGAACTCGCCATCCTCGATCGAGAGGGACACGTCCTTAACGGCTTCAACCGCACCGAATTTCCTGCTCAGGTTTTCCAGTACGAGTTTTCCCAATGACGATCCTCCTCGCGCCGCCAGTTCAATCTGAACTCCGAATGGCGGATAACGAAACGCAAATCCCACGGCCCAATATTGCCCTAGCGCGAGAACATTCTTATCAGCGCCATGCGCGTATTCGCCGAGTGTGATTGTGCCACCAAGGCATATCGACTGGAAGTGCAGAGTCTTTGCCCGTGAAGGACCTCGCCAAACACACGCCCGGCACCGTCGTTGCGCCTGGGACGATATTGCTGACGCTCGTGCCGCATGACGAGCCTTTGGTGGCGGAGGTCTGGGTCGGCAATGCGGATGCGGGGTTCGTGCTGGCCGAGCAGGGGCGGTAATCACTGCGATTGACGGCGGAACGATTGGGATGCAGAGTCTGACGAAACCGCGCTCCGTCCCCCCCTTATCCATGACTTACTTTGTCGAAGGCGTAAGCAAGCACTTCGAGCCGGAGCCGGAGGTACGGCGCATCGGCGAGTACGAGACGGTTACAGAGGCCATCGCCGTGGCGCAGAAGGCGATCGAGCAATTCCTGCGCGCCGAATTCAAAAGGGGCATGGCGGCGAAGAAGCTTTATTCGCTGTACGAGGAGCGGGGAGAGCATATGTTCATCTTCCAGGACGAGGCCAGGACCTTCAACGTGCCCGGCTTTGACCACGAGGACTACGCTAGGACCCTCGCCGCGGAGATCTGCGGACGCAAGAAGTAAGGCGGCAACCTCAAACAGGGGACAGACCACTATTTCCGGTATGTAATAAACGTGGTGTGAGCTATCCCGGTTTTTATTACGTCATTAATCCGCGCGAGCGCCGGACGCCTTGATGACTTTGCCCCACTTCGCGATTTCCGACTTTATGAATGCGCTCAACTGCTCCGGCGTGTTCTTGCCAAACTCGCTGCCGTCGCCGGCGAGCTTGTCCTTCACTTCAGGCAGGGGCAGCACTCGGACGACCTCCGCGTTCAGCTTATTGACGACCGGGCGGGGAGTGTCCGCAGGCGCGAGCAACACCGTCCAGCCCACCGCCGAGTAGCCGGGCACGCCGGCTTCCGACATCGTCGGCAGGTTCGGGGTCAGCGGGAAGCGTTTCTCGCTGCTTACGGCGAGGCCCACCAGCCTGCCAGCGTTCATGTGCGGCGAGGCCGCGATCGCATCGGAAAACATCAAGGTGACCTGCCCGCCGATCAGATCGGATAGAGCAGGGCCCGTTCCCTTGTACGGCACATGGATCATGTCAATGCCCGCCATGGTCTTCAGAAGCTCGCCCGCCAGATGCGGCGGAGCCCCGATGCCGGAGGAGGCGAACGTGAGCTTGCCGGGGCGGGCTTTGGCGAGCGCGATGAGCTCCTTGACCGACTTCGCCCCGACGCTGGGATGCACGACGAGCGC
>Ga0209109_10002423_pt1 | contig 10226 bp, 10 predicted proteins | sample Rifsed10ft2_FD_184004 | JGI IMG/M metagenome (GOLD analysis project Ga0209109, IMG submission 184004) | Soil microbial communities from Rifle, Colorado, USA - sediment 10ft 2 (version 2) | ecosystem: Environmental > Terrestrial > Deep subsurface > Rock core/Sediment | place: Rifle, Colorado... | reverse complement strand
GTAGAGCTCCCAGTTCGAGAAGTTCAGGACGTCCTTCAGCTCCCCGGTCGATTCACCATTCCCGCCGCAGGCCGCCAGGAGCGACGGGAACGCGAGCAGTGCACCGCCCGCCGCCCCGCGCCGCAGCAGCTCCTGCCGGGTTATCCGTGCGTTCATGCTGCCTCCTCTTGTGAGTCATCTCGGTCCACCACGAAGGTCGACTCCGGCGCCCAGCTCAGGATCACGTTCGCTCCGGGAGCCGGGACCCGCCCTCCGGAATCCAGGTTCTGGGCGAACACGTGGACGGTGCCAGCCGCGGTGCGGACGACGACCTGCGTCGCGACGCCGATGTATGCCGTCTCGGACACGGTTCCGGGGAGCTCGTTCGCGCCCCCGCCCGCTCCGAGCGTGATCTTCTCCGGCCGCACGCCCGCGGCGACCCGGCCGGAATGTCCGTCGACCTTTGCACGCACCACCGTCCCCTCGTCCAGGCGAACGGCATCTGGGCCTTCGACGGTGCCCGGCAGGAGGTTCGAGGCGCCGAGGAAGCCGGCCACGAACGCGGTCGCCGGCCGCTCGTAGAGCTCCTGCGGCGCACCGAGCTGCTCGATGTGCCCGCGGTTCATGACCGCGATCGCATCGGCCATCGTCATCGCCTCCTCCTGGTCGTGCGTGACGTGCACGAAGGTGATCCCGATCTCGTGCTGGATGCGCTTCAGCTCGAGCTGCATCTGCTTGCGCAGCTTGAGGTCGAGCGCGCCGAGCGGCTCGTCGAGCAGGAGGACACGCGGATGGTTCACGAGCGCGCGCCCGAGCGCGACGCGCTGCTGCTGGCCGCCCGAGAGCTGCCGCGGCTTGCGGCCGCCGAACCCGGCGAGGCCGACGAGCTCGAGCATCTCCGCCACGCGGCCCTTGACCTCGCCCTTGTCGACGCCGCGGCGCTCGAGCCCGAAGGCGACGTTCTGCTCGATCGTCATGTGCGGGAAGAGCGCGTAGCTCTGGAAGACCGTGTTCACGTCGCGCTTGTAGGGCGGGAGCCCGACGACGTCCCGGTCGCCGAGGAGGATGCGGCCCTCGGTCGGCTCCTCGAAGCCTCCGATCATCCGCAGCGTCGTCGTCTTCCCACACCCGGACGGCCCGAGTAGCGCGAAGAACGTGCCGTGAGGCACCTCCAGGGAGATCCCGTCGACCGCGACGGAGTCGTCGAAGCGCTTGACCACATGGTCGAGCCGGACGTCGGCAGCCGCAGCAGTCACGCTCACGAGCGTAACGGGGCAGTCGACGGCCTGCTCGGCGAGCGGCCTGTCACTGGGCCAGCTTCACGACCACGTGCTTGATCCGGGTGTACTCCTCCATCGAGTAGATGGACATGTCCTTTCCGTACCCCGACTCCTTGAAGCCGCCGTGCGGCATCTCGGGCGTGAGCGGGAAGAGGTGCTCGTTGATCCAGACCGTGCCGAAGTCGAGGCGGGCGGCCACCTTCATGGCGCGGCCGAGGTTCTCCGAGAAGACGGACGCCGCCAGCCCGTAGCGGACGCCGTTGGCCATCGCGATCGCCTCGTCGTCCGAGGCGAACGGCTGCACGGTGACGACGGGGCCGAAGACCTCGTTCTGCACGATCTCCGCGTCCTGCTCGACGTCGGTGACGATCGTCGGCTTGACGAAGAAGCCACGGTCTCCGACCGCTCCCCCGCCCGTGACGATGGTCGCCTTGGCATCCGTCGCCCGCTCGAGGAAGCCGAGCACGCGCTCCTGCTGCTCCGCCGAGATCACCGGGCCCATCTCGATCTCGTCGTCCGACCCGGGGTCTCCGACCGTCATCGCGTCCACCGCCGTCGCGGCCTGGGAGAGCACGTCGTCGTAGATCCGCTTCGAGACGAGGATCCGGGACGAGGCGGTGCAGTCCTGGCCCGAGTTGAAGTAGCCGCCGATCTTGATCGCTTCCGCCACGGTCGCCGGATCGGCGTCGTCGAGGACGACCATCGGAGCCTTGCCGCCGAGCTCGAGATGGAGGCGCTTGACCGTGTCGGCGGCGTTCTTGGCGATGATCTTCCCCGTCGCCGTGTCGCCCGTGAGGGAGACGAGGCGGATGTCCGGATGGCGGACGAGAGCGTCGCCGGCCGGAATCCCGTCGCCGGTGACGACCTGGAGCACGCCTGCCGGGATGACCTCCTGCGCCAGCTCGCAGAAGCGGAGCAGCGTGAGCGGCGTCTGCTCGGCCGGCTTGATGATCTGGACGTTCCCCGCCGCAAGCGCGGGGCAGATCTTCCAGATCGCCATGTACAGCGGGTAGTTCCAGGGGCAGATGCCCGCCACGATCCCGAGCGGCTCGCGGCGGATCATCGACGTGTAGCCCTCGACGTACTCCCCGGCCGACTTGCCCTCGAGGTTCCGCGCGGCGCCCGCGAAGAAGCGCAGGCAGTCGGACATCGCCGGCGGCTCGTCCTTCGCGACCCACCACGGCTTGCCGACGTTCTGCGACTCGAGGCGCGCGAGCTCCTCCGCGTTCTCGTCGATGACGTCCGCGAGCCCGAGGAGCAGCTCCATGCGGTCCTTCGGGGTCTTCGACTGCCACTCGCCCCACGCCCGCTTCGCGGCGTCGACCGCGCGCTCGACGTCTTCGGCCGATCCGCGCGGCACCTCGGCGATCGCCTCGCCGGTCGCCGGGTTCAGGACCTCCATGGTCTCTCCGCTCGAGGACTCGACCCACTCGCCGCCGATGAACTGCTTGTGCTGGGTTACCGAGACGCTCACAAACGACCTCCGTTCGGTGAAATCGAGGTGAGCGTATCTCCCTGTCAGAGGGCCGACAACTCGGAGCGACGGCGACGACCAGCCCTCCTGACCGTACGGTCAGGTAGAACTTGGCCCCCATGAGACTCCTCGTCGTCGGAACCGGTGGTGTCGGATCCGCGTTTGCCGCGATCGCGCGCCGGCGCACCTTCTTCGAAACCTGCGCGCTGTCGGACTACGACGCCGCGCGGTCGCAAGCGGTCGTGGACGGCCTCGACGACGGCCGCTTCAGCGCACACCGGATCGACGCGTCGAGCACCGAGGACGTCGCCCGGCTCATCCGCGAGTCGCAGGCCGACGCGGTGCTGAACGCCGTCGATCCGCTCTTCAACGTCCCCATCTTCGAGGCGTGCTTCGAGAGCGGCGCCACATACCTCGACATGGCGATGACCCTTTCCGAGCCGCATCCCGAGAAGCCGTTCGAGCAGGTCGGCGTGAAGCTCGGCGACTACCAGTTCGAGAGGGCGGACGCATGGGAGGAGAAGGGCTTGCTCGCGCTCGTCGGGATCGGCGTCGAGCCCGGCGCGGCAGACGTGTTCGCCCGCTATGCAGCGGACGAGCTCTTCTCGGAGATCGACGAGGTGGGCGTGAGGGACGGCGCGAATCTCGTGGTCGACGGGTACGACTTCGCACCGACCTTCTCCATCTGGACGACGATCGAGGAGTGCCTGAACCCGCCCGTCATCTGGGAGCAGGACCGCGGCTGGTTCACCACTGAGCCGTTCTCCGAGCCCGAGGTGTTCGACTTCCCGGAGGGCATCGGCCCGGTCGAGTGCGTGAACGTCGAGCACGAGGAGGTGCTGCTCGTCCCGCGCTGGGTCGACTGCAAGCGCGTGACGTTCAAGTACGGCCTGGGCGACGAGTTCATCGACGTGCTGAAGACGCTGCACAAGCTCGGCCTCGACTCGAAGGAGAAGATCCGCGTCAAGGGCGCCGAGGTCGCGCCGCGCGACGTCGTCGCCGCCGTGCTGCCCGATCCGGCGACGCTCGGCGACCGCATGGTCGGCAAGACGTGCGCGGGGACGCTGGTGACGGGAACGGGGACGGACGGGAGCCTGCGGAAGACCTACCTCTACCACGTGGTCGACAACGAGTGGTCGATGCGGGAGTACGGGTCGCAGGCCGTCGTCTGGCAGACCGCGGTCAACCCCGTCGCCGCGCTCGAGCTCCTCGCGTCCGGCGACTGGAGCGCGACCGGCGTCCTCGGGCCGGAGGCGTTCCCGCCGAAGCCCTACCTCGCCAAGCTCGAAGAGCTCGGCTCCCCGCACGGCATCCTCGAGCTGTAATGGGGTCAGACCCCACGGGTCTAACCCCAGTCGACTCGGGGATGGAGGAGTGTCGATGAATTCCTCCGCCGTTCGTCGTCTAACTGGTGATGCGCTCTAGGATCGGCATATGGCCGTCGTGAGGCTCCGCGCCCCGCTGTCCGAGCTGGCGGGAGGCAGACGGGAGCTCGAGCTCGAGGGGGCGACGGTGGGCGAGGTCCTTCGCGCGCTCGAGCGGGAGCACCCGGCGGTGGCCGGCTGGATCCTGGACGAGCGTGGCCAGATTCGAGAGCACATCAACGTCTTCGTGAACAGGGAGTACGGACGGGAGGAGACGGCGGTCGGCCCGGATGACCGGCTGCACGTCCTCCCCGCTATCTCGGGAGGATGAATCGGAATGACTGAGCTTCTCGTCGGTACGAAGAAAGGGCTCTTCGCCCTGCGCGGAGAGCCGGGTGGAACGTTCGACATCGCCGCGCGCGCGTTCGCGGGCGAACCGGTGGAGTTCGCCATGCGCGACCCGAGGACCGGCCGGTACTACGCATCCGTCACGTCGGCCTTCTACGGCCCGAAGATCTTCGTGACCGACGATCCGGCCGGCGAGTGGGAGCAGTCCGAGGGAGCCACCCTTCCGGAGGGCGGCGACGTCGCGTTGAAGCGGATCTGGACGATCGTCCCCGGCGAGGAGGACGGGCTCCTGTACGCAGGCGGCGATCCGGGCGTTCTCTTCGAGAGCAGGGACGCCGGTCGGAGCTGGGAGCTGAACATGCCGTTCTGGGAGCAGCCGACGCGGCCGGACTGGAACCCGGGAGCGGGCGGGATGTGCCTCCACTCGATCGCGACCTGGCCAGGCGATCCGTCACGGCTCGCGATGGCGATCTCGGCCGTCGGAGTGTGGCTGTCCGACGACGCCGGCCGGACCTGGCGACACGGGAACCAAGGGCTCGTGGCGCGGTACATCCCCGAGGAGTCGCGCGAGGAGGACACGATTACGCTCTGCGTCCACAACCTCCACCGTGCGCCCACGAAGCCCGAGCGGCTCTTCATGCAGTTCCACGGCGGCGTCTACCGGTCCGACGATGCGGGCGAGACCTGGATCGACATCGGCACGGACACCGGTCTCCCCTCCGACTTCGGCTTCCCGATGGTCGTCGACCCCGACGATCCCGACAACGCGTACGTGATCCCGCTCACGGCGGACCTGGACCGAGTGACTCCCGACGGCAGGGTGCGGGTCTACGAGACCCGCGACGCGGGCGTCTCCTGGACAGCTCGCGGCGACGGCCTCCCGGGCGAGGACGCGTACCTGACGATCCTCCGCCAGGCCTTCGGCCGCAGCGGCGCCGGTTCGAACATGGAGCTCTACTTCGGCGCGACGTCGGGCGACGTCTTCGGCTCGGGAGACGCAGGCGGCACCTGGTTCACGGCAGCCAAGCACCTTCCACCCGTGTACTCGGTTCGCGTCGCGTAGTGGAAGTCACCTTGTGGCTCAGAGCCACAAGGTGAATCGTCGTCGTAGACGCCGGGGGTCAGACCCCACGGGTCTGAACCCGTTCAGTCGAGGCCGCGGCTCAGGATCCGGCGCGGCGTGATCCGGACGGTCACGCGCTGCTCGTCCGGCGTGCGGTTCGCGTAGACGTCCTGACCCGTGTACTTCTTCGAGAGCCTGTCGATGTGCTCGTCCGCGCCCTCGTCGACGAGCGTCCCCGTCCCCGACACCTTGACCCAGCGGTACGGATCGCCCGGATCGACGACGACGAGCGAGAGACGGGGGTCCCGCGCGAGGTTCCGCGGCTTCACTCGTCCGTACGCGGTGTTGATCGAGGGTCCCTCGTCGTCGACGTCCACCCAGACGACCGTCGACTGCGGCGACCCGTCGGGGTGCAGCGTCGTCACGACGCCCACGAATGGGCTCTCGAGGAACGCGCGCTCGGCATCCGAGAGCTGCTTCATGTGATCGCAACCATACGGTCGATGGCCCCCCGCGCACGGGCCGCGATGTCGTCGGGCACCGTCACGACGTGCTTCCAGTCGCGCAGCGAGTCGCGCAGCTTCTCGAGCGTGATCATCTTCATGTAGCGGCAGATCGCCTTCTCCGAGACGGCCTCGAAGCGCTTCTCCGGGGCCTCCTTCGAGAGGCGATGGATGATCCCGGTCTCCGTCGCGACGAGGAACCGCTCCTTCGGCGACTGGCGCGCGAAGCGGATCATCCCCTCGGTCGAGAGGATGTGCGTGCGCCCGTTCGCGAAGGCCATGCACTGGCTCGCGCAGCCGCACTCGGGGTGGACGAGGAGCTCGGCGTCGGGCGCGTCCGCCTGCCAGCGCTCGATGTCGGCCGGGCGGATCCCGGCGTGGACGTGGCACTCGCCGAGCCAGATGCGGAGCTTGCGGCCCGTCACCCGCTCGAGCCAGAGGCCGAGGTACATGTCCGGGAGGAAGAGGATCTCCCGGTCCTCCGGAATCGACTCGACGATCGCCTTCGCGTTCCCGGACGTGCAGCAGTAGTCGCTCTCCGCCTTCACCTCGGCGGTCGTGTTCACGTACGAGACGACGACGGCGCCCGGGTTCTCGGCCTTCCACTCTCGAAGTTGCTCGCCCGTGATCGACGCGGCGAGCGAGCAGCCGGCGTCGAGGTCCGGGATGAGGACGGTCTTCTCCGGGCACAGGATCGCCGCGGTCTCGGCCATGAAGTGGACGCCGCAGAAGACGATCGCGTCCGCCTCGGTGCGAGCGGCCTCCTGCGAGAGCCCGAGCGAGTCGCCGACGAAGTGGGCGACGTCCTGCACCTCCGGCACCTGGTAGTTGTGGGCGAGGATGACCGCGTCGCGCTCGGCCGCGAGGGCGCGGACCTCCTCCTGCATGGTCTCGATCTCGAGGGTCGTCACTCGAGCTCCAACGAGACGTCGAGCGCCGGGGCGGAATGGGTGAGCGCGCCGATCGAGATCTCGTCGACCCCGGTCTCCGCGACGGCGCGGACAGTGTCGAGCGTGACGCCGCCGGAGGCCTCCAGGCGCGCGCGGCCGCGCGCGAGGCCGGCTGCCGCGCGCAGCTCGTCGAGGCTCATGTTGTCGAGGAGGATCGCATCGGCTCCTGCAGCGAGCGCCTCCTCCACCTGCTCCAGCGTGTCGCACTCGACCTCGACCGGCAGATCGGTCGCCGCGCGCAGGCGCTCGACCGCGGCTCGGACCGAGCCGGCGGCGCGCAGGTGGTTGTCCTTCACGAGGACGCCGTCCGAGAGGCCGAAGCGGTGGTTCCGGCCGCCGCCGGACGCGACCGCGCGCTTCTCGAGGACACGCAGGCCCGGTGTCGTCTTGCGCGTGTCGAGGATCGCCACCCCTGTGCCGGCCACGGCGTCGACGTAACGGCGCGTCAGCGTGGCGATGCCGGAGAGCCGCCCGAGGAAGTTGAGAGCCGTCCGCTCGCCGGTGAGGATCGCGCGGAGCGAGCCGCTCACGCGGGCGACGGCGACGGGCTCGCGCACGAGCGCACCCTCCTCGACGAGCGGCTCGAACCTGATCTCGGGGTCGAGCGCGCGGAAGACCGCCTCCACGGCGGCGAGCCCCGCGACGACTCCAGCCGTCCGGGTGACGAGCTCCGCAGTGCCGACCGCATCCGTGTCGACCGTCGCCTCCGTCGTCACGTCGCCCGTGCCGACGTCCTCGGCAAGCGCGGCGGCGACGACCCGCTCGAGCGCGTCCTCGGCAAGTAACAGTCTGTTACTTGGCCTCGAGCTGCCGGCCGTTACAGCCATGTCTCCAGCGCGGGCTCGGCACGCGGTCGGAGGACGACGTGTCGCTCGAAGGCCTCGCTCTGCGCCGGGAAGTCCACGCGGAAGTGCGAGCCGCGGCTCTCCTCGCGGGCGAGCGCGGTCTCCGCGATCAGCCTCGTCAGGAGGTGCGCCGCCGAGCGCAGCCGTTCGAGGCCCGCCGCGTCGCGGATGAGGCCGCAGTCGCGCCAGAGCGCGCGGCGAAGTTCGTCCGTCACGGGCTCGGTCTCCATGGGGTCAGACCTCGTGGGGTCTGACCCCCGCGCTGCGTCCTCTGGGGTCAGACCCCACGGGTCTGACCCTCTGCCGTTGAACGATGGCGCCGGGTCGTCCACCGCGGCATGCGCCGCGCGCCGCCCGAACACGAGACACTCGAGGAGCGAGTTCGACGCGAGCCTGTTCGCACCGTGGACGCCCGTTGCGGCACACTCGCCGGCGGCGTAGAGGCCGGGAAGCTCCGTGCGGCCGTCGAGGTCGGTGACGATCCCGCCGACCGTGTAGTGCGCGGCGGGGGCGACGGGGATCGGCGACGCAGCGGGGTCGTAGCCCGACTGCTCGAGCCGCCCCATGAGCGTCGAGAACCGGCCGCGGTCCACTGCCCGCAGATCGAGCAGGACGGTGCCACGGGCTGCGATCTCACGCGCCACGACGTCCCGCGGGGCGAGCTCGTCCGTGAAGCGCTCTCCCCACTCGTCGAGCAGCAGCGCGCCCTCGCCGCGCAGCGCCTCCGAGAGGAGCAGCGTCGAGTCGACGAGTGTCGTCGGGTGGAACTGGACGAACTCGAGATCCGCCAGCCCAGCACCCGCCCGGTAGGCAAGAGCCATGCCCTCGCCGACGGCGCCCGGCGGGTTCGTAGTCCTCTCCCACAGTGCAGCGGCGCCGCCCGTGGTGAGGAGCGTCGCGCGGGCGGAGATCCGGCGGCGGCTCGTCTGCGCGCCGACGCACCGCCCGTCCGGGGTCGCGAGCGACAGCACCCGCTCGCCCTCGGACACGCGGATGCGCGGATGCTCGAGCACGCGCGCGGCGAGCACGCGGGCGACCCGATCGCCGGTCGCAGCCCCTCCGGCGTGGACGACCCGGCGTCGGCTGTGGCCACCCTCGAGGCCGAGCCCGTCGTCGAAGTCGGCGCCGAGCTCGACGAGATCGCGAATGCGGGCAGGCGCTTCCTCGGTCAGGGCGGTGACCGCGCTGGGGCGGCTCAGCCCGCGCCCGGTACGCAACGTGTCCTCCGCATGCAGCTCCGGAGAGTCGTCGTCGCCGACCGCCGCCGCGATGCCGCCCTGGGCCAGCGAGCTCGTCGACGAGAGGAGCGGCCCCTTCGAGACGAGGAGCACGTCCACCTCGGCTGCGGCGCACAGAGCGCCGAACAGACCCGCAACCCCGCTCCCTACGACGAGGAGGTCGGTTGCGTCGCCTGTTGTCCCGTGGTCTCGCATGCTAGTTTTCGACTCTGAGGCAATAACCTCTTGTCGCAGTCTACCACGGTGACCCCCTCCTCCCGGCATCCCGTCCCCTCGCCCGCGCATACGGCGCTCGCGGTCGTGTTCCAGGTGCGGGACGGGCTCCTCCAGGCGCTCCTCTGGAAGCGCGCGCGAGATCCGTACCGAGAGGCGTGGTCACTGCCGGGCGGCACCCTCGCACCCGAGGAGACGCTCGAGCACTCGATCCTCCGCCACCTGGCGGCGAAGGTGGACGTCCGCGAGGTTGCGCACCTGGAGCAGCTCGGCACGTGGAGCGATCCTGCGCGCCATCCCGAGCGTTGGGAGCTCGCGACGGCATACCTCGGACTGGTGCCGCTCGGCATCGACCCGAAGGTTCCCGCCGACACGCGCTGGCATCCGGTCGAGGACCTGCCGCCGACCGCGTTCGACCACGGTGACATCGTCCTCGCGGGACGAGAACGCCTTCGCGGGAAGCTCTCGTACTCGAACATCGGCTTCGCGCTCGCACCCGAGACGTTCACGCTGGCGGAGCTCCGCGACGTCTACGAAGCCGCCCTCGACTACGAGGTGTCGGCGACGAACCTCAAGCGGATCCTGCTCCGGCGCGGAGCGATCGAGTCGACCGGCGAGCGGCGCGCACACGGCCCGACGGGTGGCCGGCCCGCCGAGGTGTTCAGATTCCGCACGCACCGTCTGGAGGTCACCGATCCGTTCGCCGTCCTCCGGCCGCCGGCGTGAAAGTCGAGGCTTGACCGCTACGCAACTCCGGCCGATAACGCGTTTATGCGGCATGCGTCTCTGTGGCTCCTCGTGATCGGCATCTGCAGCCTGCTCGCGCAGGCGGCCGGTGCGCTCGCCGTGCTCTGGCGCGGCCCAGCTGGACGTTCGTCGTACTAGAACAGCGTCCGGAGAAGCGCGGTCACGACCGCGGCGATCAGCATCGCCGGGACGACGGACGCCCCCCGCCAGATCGCCACCGCG
>Ga0209109_10002420_pt1 | contig 10230 bp, 7 predicted proteins | sample Rifsed10ft2_FD_184004 | JGI IMG/M metagenome (GOLD analysis project Ga0209109, IMG submission 184004) | Soil microbial communities from Rifle, Colorado, USA - sediment 10ft 2 (version 2) | ecosystem: Environmental > Terrestrial > Deep subsurface > Rock core/Sediment | place: Rifle, Colorado... | reverse complement strand
GCCGGGACTCGACTGCCCAGGCGGCGAGTGCTACGTCTTCGCCGACGGCGGTCAGAACAGGCTCACCGTCGACGCGACGAAGTCGGTGAAGATGTTCTTCCTCTCCGTCTTCGGCATCGACTCAGCTTCGGTCGATGGACACGCCGTGGCCGGCTTCAACGACCAGACGATAGACGCCGTGCTCGTCCTCGACTCGACCGCCAGCATGGACGGTACTCCGATTCAGCAGGCGAAGATCGCCACGGAGAACTTCAAGAACGCCCTTCTTGGGACGACGCCGAGCGGCAACGTCGTGGTAGGCTTCACCCCCTTCCGGGGCTGCTTCCGAGCGGACGACCCGTATGAGTACGCTCCGCTGCAGGACCCGACCTCACCCCAAAACGGCACGAGCAGATCCAGCACCAACTGCGTGCACCAGGAGGAGCAAGTCACCTATCTGACGAGCAACACCGCCCTGCTCACCAGCCGGATCGGCGCGATCGACGCTACAGGCGGTTCGGGCACGAACGTCGCCAATGGTCTGTTGAAGGGCTGGGAGATCCTCGATGGCCCTAACAACCACGTCGGGGAGCCGAACAACCAGCGTTTCCTAATCCTGCTCTCGGACGGCGACAACAACTACAACGGCAGTTACGCCTATCGCGAGAATTCCGACGGCGACCTCTTCGACTCGCCGCACAGCTACAACGGCTACAGCGCTCGTCCGCCGCAGTCCTGCTCGAACGTGGGTGGCGAGGACACGAGCGGCCAGGACATCTGTGAAGACGACAGCAGGTACACGGGCACCAACGGTGAGATTACCGACGCAGCGCCCAGCCCCAGCTGCAGCAGCAGCCCTGCCGCTAAGCGCGAGCGTCAGCTGGACATGAGAACGCTCACAATCGCCAACGCGATCGAGTCAGCCGGCGTGGAGGTGTTCGTCGTCGCCTTCGGCGTCTGTCAGAACAACTCCACCGTGTACACGCCGACGCAGTGTGCCGTTTGGACATCCGGCGGCTCTGGCCTCATCGGCAACACTGCCAACGACAACACGGCAGACCAGCGGCTGCTGAAGTGCGTCGCGACCTCCACGCCTGGGACGAACGACCACTACTACTACGCATCGAGCGCTTCCGCGCTGCCGGCGATCTTCCAGACGATCGCGGCGCAGATCGCGCACCGGCTGATTGAGTAGGAACGGGGCGGCGTTGAGAGAGCTTCAGGCCAGACGGAGCAAGCGCAGGCGGGGCGAGCGCGGCCAGGCGCTCGTCGAGTTCAGCCTCGTCGCCATCGCCTTCTTCCTCCTCGTCTTCGGCATCTTCGACATGGCGCGGCTGTTTCAGTCCTGGGTGTCGGTGCAGCACGCCGCGCGCGAGGGCGCCCGCTACGCTATCACCGGCCAGATTTTGTGCCCCGGCTACGTGTCCGGCGAGCACCGCCGCGACTGCACCATCCAGACGGCCAAGAAGGGGACGACGGGGATGAACGGCGGCGGCATCAGCGGCGCGGACGTCAGCGTCTCCTTCCAGGCCTGGGACTACAACACCCCGTCATACGACGGAGCCGACAGTAACGAGATTGGCAAGCCGTGCGACCAGCTCGAGGTAAGCGTTACCTACACGCACGGGTTCGTGACGCCGGTCCTCGAGGGGCTGTTCCCGGGGGGCGTGACGATAACGGGCAGCCAGCGCATGACGAACGAGCCCTTCGGCAAGTGCACCTATAACGACGACACGAACTACGACTGACTGTCGGACGGGAGACGTGACTAGGGGCGCCACCAGGCGCCCTTCTTCTTGTCATTGCGAGCCCCGACTGGTCGTGGCGAAGCAATCTCGGTGCTCTGCCCGCGCGACCGAGATTGCCACGGTCGCCTGCGGCGACCTCGCAAAGACAGTGCGATTGGCCTACACCCTCTCGACGGCCAGGCGCGCCTTAGTCTGTCTTTGCGAGCCCCCTTCGACAGGCTCAGGGCAGGCTTCGAAGAAGGGCGAAGCAATCCTTGACGGGACCTTGTCTTGGATGCAGATCGTCAAAGATTGCTTCGCTTCGCTCGCAATGACAGTGCGCTACACCCTCTCGACGGCCAGGCGCACCGTTCGGCCGTCGATCTCCTGCTCCTCGACGTAGCCGCGTCCTGAGACGCCGGCGCTGATCGTCGACGCCAGCGTCTCCTGGCCGATGTAGTCGCGCCAGGCCTCGATGACGCGCGCGACCTCGGCGTCGCCTTCGTACGAGAGGCGGATGCGGTCGGCGATGTCGAGGCCGGCGGACTTGCGCAGCTCCTGGATGCGCCGCACAAGCTCTCGGGCGAGGCCTTCGTCGGCCAGCGCCGGCGTGATCTCCGTCGTCACGGCGACGGCGTAGCCCGCCTCCTCGGCGACGGCGTAGCCGGGCTTGGCGGCGGTGCTGACGAGCAGCTCCTCCGGCTGCAGCTCGAAACTATCGAGGCGGACGGCTCGGCCAGCGGCGACCTCACGGGCGATGGCGGCGTTGTCGGCCGCGGCGAGGGCGCGCTGGATGCGCCCGACCTCGCCGCCGTACTTCGGGCCGAGGAGGGGCAGGTTCGGCCGCACCTGGTAGTCGAAGAACTCAGATTCGTCGCTGATCAGCTCCAACGCCTTGACGTTCAGCTCCTCGACGATCTGGTCGGCGAGCCGGCGCACGACCTCGGCCTCGCCGGCGCCCTGCGCCTTGACGTGCACGGCGGCAAGGGGCTGGCGCACCTTGATGCTCGCCTTGGCGCGGGCGGCGCGGCCCAGCGACGCGAGCCGCTGGACGAGGCGCACGTCGCGGGAGAGGCCGGCGTCGATGAGGGCCTGGTCGGCGGCGGGCCAGTCGCAGAGGTGGACGCTCTCCGGTGCGCCCGTGTCCCAGTTGCGCACGAGGTTCTGGTACATCTCTTCCGCCAGGAAGGGCGTCAGCGGCGCCATGAGGCGGTTGAGGGTCGTCAGGCAGGTCCAGAGCGTCTCGTAGGCGGCGCGCTTGTCGGCGTCGTCCCCGCTTTTCCAGAAGCGGCGCCGGCTGCGGCGCACGTACCAGTTGGAGAGCGACTCGACGAACTCCTCGATCTGGCGGCAGGCCGTCATGGAGTCGTGGTTCTCGAGGGCGTGGCTGCAGGTCGCGACGAGCCGGTTCAGCTCGGAGAGCGCCCAGCGGTCGAGCTCGGTTAACGAGCCCTGCGGGATGAATCCCGCAGCTTCGCTTGCGCGCTGCGCATCCTGCATCCTTCCAGGGGAAGGATTTGTCTGCTTTGCCTGATTGGTAAGGGGTGTTGGGGGGACACCCCCCATACCCCCCGGCAGGGTTGCACCCTGCACTTGCCCGTTTGCCCGTTTGCCCGTTTGCCCTTGGCCGGGCGTCCAGCCGTCTATCGAAGCGTAGGTGACGAAGAAGGAGTACGTGTTCCACAGCGTCGAGAGGAAGCCGCGCTTGATCTCGTCGCCGGCGCCCCAGCCGAAGTTGAGGTTGTTCGCCGGATTCGCGCGCAAGAACATCCAGCGCATGATGTCGACGCCCATGCGTTCCGCCGCCTCGACGAACTCGGGGGCGTTGCCCCAGGACTTGTGCATCTCCCGGCCGGTTTCGTCGCGCAGGAGCGCGTAGGAGAAGAGGGCCTTGAACGGCGGCGTGCCCTCGTACTCGGTGTCGAGCACCATGACGGTGCCCATGGCGAGGAGGGCGTAGAACCAGTTGCGGAACTGGCCCGGGAAGCTCTCGGAGACCCAGTCGGCGGGGAACCACTCGCGCCAGTAGGCAGGGTCGTGGCGGTAGTCGAGCGTGGAGAAGGGCACGATGCCGGCGTCCAGCCAGGGGTTGCCGACGTCTCTTATGCGCTCGACCGTGGCGCCGCAGCCGGCGCAAGAAATCTTTACCGCGTCGACCCAGGGGCGGTGCGGGCTGTGGCCCTCGAACTCGGCCCAGCCCTCCACGGCGCGCTCCTTCAGCTCCGTCTCCGAGCCGATGACCTCGAAGCGGCCGCAGGCCTGGCACTCGTAGATCGGCAGGGCGAGGCCGTAGTAGCGCTTCTTCGAGATCATCCAGTCGTGCATGTTGCGCAGCCAGTCGAGCTCGCGGGCGAGGCCGAAGTCGGGGATCCAGCGCGCTTTGCGGGTGACGTCCATGATCTTGTAGCGCAGCTCGTCCATGGCGATGAACCACTCGTCGACAAGGCGGAAGACGAGCTCGGAGCCGCAGCGCCAGCAGATGGGGTAGCGGTGGGTGTAGTCCTCGACGCGGTAGAGGAGACCCTTCTGGCGCAGGGAGTCGAAGACGGCGGCGCCGACGTCGCCGGCGAAGCGGCCCTCGAGGAAGCCAAAGAGGCCGCCGCCGACGTAGGTGCCGTCCTCCTCCAGGGGCGCAATGACATCCAGGCCGTGCTCCTTCGAGAGCGCGAAGTCCTCGGCGCCGGCGCCGGGGGCGATGTGGACGACGCCTGTGCCTTCGGCGTCCGAGACCTCGTCCCAGGCGATGACGCGGTGGACGACGCCCGCCTGCGCCGGCAACTCGTCGAAGGGGCCGCGGTAGGTGAGGCCGACGAGGGCGGAGCCCTGGACCTCGCCGACGATCTCGTGCTCGCCGCGGACGGCCGTCGCGAGGGCGCCCTTCGAGACGTAGAAGACGTCGTCGCCTTGCTTGACCTCGACGTAGGTGAGGTCCGGATGGACGGCGGCCGCAACGTTGGCGGCGAGGGTCCACGGCGTCGTTGTCCAGACGAGGAGGGACTCGACCTCTCCCCCTGGCCCCCTCTCCGCAAGCAGAGAGGGGGAAGCGTGCGATTCCGGGACGGGCCCTCGCCCTTCGAGAGCCTCAGGGCGAGCGGATAGTTCCGGCCGCTCATCCTGAGCTTGTCGAAGGATGCCAGTTTGCCCGTCTGCCCGTTTGCCCGTGAGCGGGAACTTGAGGTAGACGGAGGCGTGGGTTACGTCCTGGTAGCCCTCCGTGACGATCTCGTGCTGAGAGATGCCGGTGCCGCAGCGCGGGCACCAGGGCATGGTGTCCTTGCCCTTGTAGAGCCAGCCCTTTTGCCAGCACCTCTTGAGGAAGGCCCAGATGGCGTAGTTGTTCTCGGCGGAGTTGGTGTAGTAGCTGTGATCCCAGTCCATCCAGTAGCCGAGGCGGACCGATTGCTCGCTTATCTGGTCGGCGAAGCGGAGGACCCGCTGCTTGCACGCCTCGACGAAGGGCGCGACGCCGAAGCGCTCGATGTCGCGCTTGGAGGTGAAGCCCATCTCCTTCTCCACCTCGACCTCGATCCAGAGTCCCTGACAGTCGAAGCCCTGCTGGTAGCGCAGCTTGCGGCCGCGCATGGTCCAGTAGCGGTTGTAGAGGTCTTTGTACGTCCGACCCCAGGCGTGGTGGACGCCCATGGGGTTGTTTGCCGTGATCGGCCCGTCGATGAAGGACCAGCGCTCAGAGGCGCCCTGGTTGCGGGCCATGTACTTCGCCGGGACGCCGTGCTGGTCCCAGAAGGCCTGAACGTCGTGCTCGAGCTGGATGTAGTCGACGCGCGTCGGTACGGGCTTGTACGCCACCTAGACCACCCCCGGCCGGGGACAGGGGACAGGGGACAGGGGACAGGGCAAAGGAAACGGGGATGCAAGGGGCGGAGCCCCTCCACAGGGGGTCTGGGGGAGCCTGTCCTGAGCCTGGCGAAGGATGTCCCCCAAAACACCGGAAACCCGAGCGCGCGAGCAGTCCGCAAGGACGGGCGACATGCACGCGGACGGGAGCAAAGGGTTCATCGAGACCTCCGGGGTCGCTAGCTGACGGTGGACCGCGGCTTGAAAGCCGCAGCTTGAGGCTTGCAGCGCGGTCAGCCGCGCCGGCCGCTTCAGCCGCTAATCGTCCGCCCCGGTGATGAGCCGGGGCTTCGCCTTTTCTCCGGAGGTATGTGGAACATCGTTACGTCAGGATAGCAGGCGCTCTCAGGGAAGGGAAGCTTGGTCGGATCGAACGGCCAGCCAGCGCAGAGCGCCGACCACCAGCTTCGAGGCCAGCACGCCGGCGCTTATCGCCGCGGCGAGCGCCGATAGGAGGAACAGGAGGAGCATGATGAGCGTTACGCCCGTGATCTCTTGCTGCGAGTCGGGGAAGTGGTGGATCGACCTGTAGATTTCGTTCGTCGCGAACATGGCGACCGGGACGAGGAGGACCGCCCAGAACGAGCCAGCAACGAGCCCTCCCGTGAATGCCACCGAGAGAATGAAGCCAACGCCCCGCCAGTTCTCTCTGTTCTCGTGGGGTCCAGCCCAAAGGAGGAGCACGAGAACGGCAACGACGAGAGCGCAGAGCGCCAGCCTCGTTAGCTTGATCACGGTCCATATGCTCACGGCGGTCTGGCGGTGTGCCGGACCGATCTACTTCGCCGGCTCCTCGTCAGCGTCCAAGACGCTGCGGACCATCGGCCGCGGCGTGCGGTTGACCGTGAGCTGGAAGACGTCCGGCCGGGCGTAGTGGCCGGCGGCGTCGAGCAGCGCCTTGGTCAGCGCTAGCTTGGCGAGGTCAAGCTCTGCGTATAGCGTCTCTTCCTTGCACTCGGCGGGGCCGGCGAGGACGCCGAGAGGCGACGTAATGACGCTGTTGCCAACGTTGATCCACTCGCCGCGCAGCTCCGTCAACGGCTTCTTGAAGGCGTACTTGTCGGGAATGTCGTTGCTGTGAACCACCTCGCAGCAACTGACGACATAGCAGCCGCCCTCGAAGGCGATGTGGTTCATTGACTCGATCCAGGATTTGCTGCTGCCCCAGGTGGGCGCGACGTAGATTTGCGTGCCCCAGGCATAGAGGGCGAAGCGGGCGAGAGGCATGTAGTTTTCCCAGCAGATGAGACCACCCAGCTTGCCCAGGGGCGTGTCGAAGGCCTGAAGTGTGCTGCCGTCGCCTTGCGCCCAGACGAGGCGCTCGCCCATTGTCGGCACCAATTTGCGGTGCTTTCCCATCAGCTTGCCCTCGTCATCGAAGTAGAGAACCGTGTTGTAGAGGCTCGCCCCGCTCGCGTCCGAGTTGCGCTCGCTGATGCCGACAACGAGGAGGGCGTGGGCGTCTCGAGCAGCGCCGCCGAGTATCTCGGTGACGGGCCCCGGCACGTCGACCGCATTCGCCAGCAGCTCGCCGTAAAGCTGCGCGCTCTCCTTCGCCTCGGAGACACTGCCGGTCAACCCGCCGGCGAGCCAGAGAGGAAACGAGGGTATGAAGGCCTCCGGCAGCACGACCAGCTGCGCGCCTTGCCGTCCCGCCTCGAGGATGAGCGTGCAGGCCTTCTCGACCGTCGCCTCGCGGTCGAGGAAGACGGGGGTAGCCTGCACGGAAGCCACCTTGATCGGCGAAGCTGCCATCGCCGGCCTCCTTTCGAGTCCAGGGCGCGATGATAGCACGCTCGGTGACGAAAGGAGGGTTGACAAGGTATAGAACATATGTACCATAGGCTAATGCGGCCGGAGTACCGCGAGCAGCCCTGCAAGACGGCCCTCAACCAGACGAAGGGCATGCCTTTTCGCTGGACGCTCAACCCGTACATGGGCTGCGTCCACCGCTGCACCTACTGCTACGTCCGCGCCTACGAGAGACGCGCCGACCGCCCCTTCGACGAGCGCTACGGCCGCTCGATCCGCGTCAAGACCAACGTCGCCCAGGTGCTGCGCTGGGAGGTGCAGCGGCCGTCCTGGCGGCGCGAGACGGTCGCCATCGGCGCGGCGACGGACCCCTACCAGCCCGCCGAGGGCCGCTACAGGCTGACGCGCGCCTGCGTCGAGGTCCTCGCCGGTGCGCGCAACTCCTTCGGCTTGATCACGCGCGGGCCGCTGATCGTTCGCGACATCGACGTGCTGCGGGAGGCGTCCCGCCGCGCCGACGTCGAGGTCAGCTTCTCGATCCCGACGCTGGACGCGGACGTCTGGCGCAAGACGGAGCCGGGCACGTCGCCGCCGCGGCAGCGGCTGCGGGCGGTGCGCGCCCTCATCGATTCGGGGATCAAGGTGGGAGTGGCGATGGCGCCGATCCTGCCTGGCATCTCGGACCGGCCGGAGCAGCTGGAGGAGGTGGTGCGGGCGGCGCGCGAGGCGGGTGCGACCTCCGTCTGGGCCAACCTCCTCCACCTCCGGCCCGGCACCCGCGAGCACTTCCTTTCGCATCTGGCACGCGATTGGCCGGAGCTGCTGGCCACGTATCGTCAGATGTACCGCTTCGACGCCTACCTCCCAGAGGAGGCGAAGGAGCCGGTGCTGCGCCGCGTCGCCGAGCTGCGGGAGGCCTACGGCATCGCCGACCGCCGCCGCCGGCCTCTGTCGCCGCCGCCGCCCGAGGCGCAGCTCTCGCTGCTGGCGTTCACTGTGGCGTCGATGGGCGGCCGGCTGACCGCGGCGGAGCGCGTGATGTCGATGGCCTAAGGGTCGGCGGGCCGCTGTTCCTCGCCGCGCCGCCACATCTTCAGAGCCTGGTCTTGCTGGGCGAGGCGGCGCAGGGCGAGGAGGATCGGCTCGATGAGCACGGTGCTCAGGACCAGGCGCCGCATGAGGTCTGCCGCGGGCACCGTCTGCAGCTGCGTGGCGCTCGTGCCGCCAATCTCAGACTTGGCGATCATCTGCGCCGCCGCCGCGTACGGCCGCAGGCCGGTGAAGCTAAAGGGCGGCCACTCCGGCGGCCAGGCGCTCTTGGCGGCGAGGTAGGCGTCGACGACGTAGCGAAAGGTGGGTGTTTCGCGGTACATCTCCCAGCCCCAGCTGGTCAACGCGGCGTAGACCTCGTCCGCAGCGGCGTTCCACTCCTCCGAGCCGGCAGAGAAGCGCGTCGACCAGGGCGGGCTGAGCGCCGAGTGTACCATGCCGACGACCTCCAGTCCCGGCCGCTGCTCCAGGGCGGCGAGGACCGTCTTGATGGCGTCGACTCGCAGGCCGCCGACCTCGCGCAGGACGCGGATCAGCTTGAGGCGCTGGAGGTGCTCGTCCGCGTACTGGGCCTGGTTGGGCGCGGCCTTGGCGCCGGGCGGCAGCAGGCCTTCGCGGATGTAGTACTTGATCGTCGGGACGGAGACGCCGGCGTGGCGGCTCAGCTCGGAGATCCTCATATTCTTGTCGATCCTAGCTCTTGACAAGCGTCATGGATAGCTCTACTATCCGCGCATTGTGGATAGTAAAGCTATCCATTCTCCCGGCGGGCCGAAAGCGGTAGCCACGAAGGTTGTAGGATCGGAGACGTGAGCGAATACGCCATCGAAGTGCGCGGCCTGCGCAAGCGCTATGGCGACATCGAGGCCGTGGCCGGCATCGACCTCGCCATCCGGCGCGGCGAGGTGTTCGCGCTGCTCGGGCCGAACGGCGCCGGCAAGACGACGGCGGTGGAGATCATGGAGGGCCACCGCGAGCGCGACGGCGGCGAGGTAAGCGTGCTGGGCTTCGATCCGGGCCGGAGGGAGCGCGCCTTCAAGGAGAGGATGGGTATTGTCCTGCAGGAGACGAGCGTCGACCCCTACCTATCGGTGGAGGAGACGGTAGAGCTGTTCCGCGGCTACTACCCGCACCCGCGGCCGGTGGACGAGGTGCTGGCGCTGGTAGGCCTGACGGAGCAGCGCCGGCAACGCGTGAGGAAGCTCTCCGGCGGCCAGCAACGGCGGCTGGACGTCGCCATCGGCCTGGCGGGCGATCCGGAGCTGCTCTTTCTGGACGAGCCGACGACGGGCTTCGACCCGGCGGCGCGGCGCGGCGCCTGGGAGATGATCAAGGGGCTGCAAGCGCTAGGCAAGACAATCCTCCTGACGACGCACTACATGGACGAGGCGGAGCAACTGGCCGACCGCGTGGCCATCATCCGGCGGGGCGAGATCGTCGCCGAAGGTGCGCCGCAGACTCTCATCAGCCGGGAACGTAGCAGCCTCGTCCGCTTCCGCCTGCCAGCCGGCGCCGACGGGCTCGTCGCCGGCATAGACGCGGCGAGGGTCGACTCAGACGGCGTCGTGACCATCGAGACGGCGTCGCCGACAGCGCTTCTGCACGAGCTGACGGGTCGCGCCCAGGCGCAAGGCATCGAGCTGGCGGAGCTGAGCGTCTCGCGGGCGACGCTGGAGGACGTCTACCTGAGGCTGGTGGGGGAAGGGAAGGCGGAGCCTTGAGTACCGTGCGGCTGGCGCTGCGGCAGGCCCGCTACGACAACAAGGCGTTCTGGCGTAACCCCGCGGCCGCGTTCTTTACCTTCTTCTTCCCGCTCATGTTCCTGGTAATCTTTAACGTTGCCTTTGGCGATGAGCCCCTGGAGCTT
>Ga0209109_10002419_pt1 | contig 10231 bp, 8 predicted proteins | sample Rifsed10ft2_FD_184004 | JGI IMG/M metagenome (GOLD analysis project Ga0209109, IMG submission 184004) | Soil microbial communities from Rifle, Colorado, USA - sediment 10ft 2 (version 2) | ecosystem: Environmental > Terrestrial > Deep subsurface > Rock core/Sediment | place: Rifle, Colorado... | reverse complement strand
GCCCGGTGTACGCGGCCACCAACCCGGCGCTCGTCGACGGGAAGATCCAGCTGCGCTCCTCTGTCTCCGAGACCGTCAGCTCGAGCTGGAAGGGCGCTCCCCACCAGCTCATGCCCGGCCTGACGATCACCGGCAACCAGGACCTCGCGGGCCAGGAGTGGGCGCTCTTCCGCGCCTACGCCTTCACCGACCAGGACTGCGTCAACGTCGTCTTCCGCGGCTCGGTCTTCGGCGGTCCCGCGTTCGCGCCCAGGACGAGCGGCCCGCTCAAGCTCCCGGCCTCGTCCGAGGAGCTCGACCTCGCGCTGCTCGGCGTCCTCCCGAGCGCCAAGGACGAGACCGCGAAGACGTTCTCGGCCGACGGCTACGAGTTCAAGTCCAGCGAAGCCGCACCGGAAGGCGAGGGCGCCACGGTGAAGGTCGACCTCCCCGACGTCGATGCCAAGACGACCCGCTACTACTGGACAGTCGTCCCGGTCGGCATCAACGTGACCGATGCGGGCACGTACGAGTACTTCGACGTCGAGCATCCGCAGGACGCGTGCGACGCGGGCCGGGTCTCGACGTTCGCGAAGCTCTCCCGCCCTGCGATCACGGGCTCCGGCGGCGCATACGTCTCCGGGCTGACTCCGAAGGGCCGCTTGCTCGCGAGCGCAGGCCCGCGGCCGGTCGTCTACTCGAGCCCGCTCATCGCCTGGAGGCCGGTCGTCGCGGCTACCGCCTACGAGATCGAGTGGTCGCGCACGACCTACCCGTGGCGCCGCGCGGGCCACAAGATCACGCAGTCCACGTCCGTCGTGCTCAACTTCGCCCCGGGCCGCTGGTACTACCGCGTGCGCGGTCTGAACGCGATGCAGGTCGGGGTGTCCGCGATGACGTGGTCGAAGCCGGTCGCCGTGAAGGTATCGCGGCCGACCTTCCGCGTCAGCTCTCGGTAGCGACTCCGCTCGACTGACTAAGGTCGGGCCTGTGAGCCCCGACCTCGAGCTCGCCCACGGTCTCGCCGACGCCGCCGACGCGATCTCGCTCGCGCACTTCCGGACCGGGCGCGCCGTCGAGCGCAAGCCCGACCTGAGCCCCGTGACGGAGGCCGACCGGGGGGTCGAAGCCGAGCTCCGGCGGCTGCTCGCGGAGGAGCGTCCCGACGACGCCGTGCTCGGGGAGGAGGAGGGCGCGGCGGGCGAGAGCTCACGCTGCTGGATCCTCGACCCGATCGACGGCACTCGCAACTACACGCGAGGAATCCCGGTCTGGGCGACTCTCGTCGCTCTCGCCGTAGACGGGACGGTGGAGCTCGGAGTCGTGTCCGCGCCCGCTCTCGGTCGCCGCTGGTGGGCGGAGCGCGGAAGCGGAGCCTTCGCAAACGGCTCGCCGATCCACGTCTCGTCCATCGACAGGATCGAGGAAGCGGTGCTCTCCTTCCCGCTGGATCGCCCGCTTCCCGAGATCGCCTCTCGCGCCTGGCACGTCCGCGGCTTCGGCGACTTCTGGGCGCACATGCTCGTGGCCGAGGGTGCCGTCGACGCAGCGGTCGACGCGGTCGGGATCGGCGCCTGGGACCTCGCCGCCGTGCAGGTCATCGTGGAGGAGGCCGGCGGGCGGCTCTCGGACTTCGCCGGAGAGGCGCGCTTCGACAGCGGTACCGGGCTGTCGTCGAACGGGCTCCTGCACGCCGAGTTGCTCGCGGCGATCGCCCAGCCGTCGTCCTGAGACCGGCGCCGGTTAGTCTGAGTCCGATCCGCAGGATGGTTGAGCAGACCGCATCGGACCGCCTCCGCGTCCTCGTCGACGCGGGCATCGCGCTCAGCGCCGAGCTGTCCCTCGACGTGCTCCTGCAGCGCATCGTCGATACCTCAGCCGAGCTCACAGGCGCGCGCTACGTGGCGCTCGGCGTGATCGACCCGTCCGGTCAGTCTCTCGAGCGCTTCCTGACGTCCGGTGTCGACGACGAGACGCACGCGGCGATCGGCGAGCTCCCGCGCGGGCGCGGAATACTCGGCGTCCTCATTCGCGACGCGAAGCCGCTGCGGCTCCACGACCTCACGGAAGACCCGCGTTCCGTCGGCTTCCCCCGCAACCACCCGATGATGAGGACGTTCCTCGGCGTGCCGATCCTGCTCCGCGGCGTCGCCTACGGAAACCTCTACCTCGCGGAGAAGGAGGGTGGAGAGGACTTCACCGAAGAGGACGAGGAGCTGACGCAGCTGCTGGCGATACAGGCGGCGGTCGCGATCGAGAACGCCCGCCTCTACGAGTCCTCCACGCGGTGGCTGCGCCGGTTCGAGACCTTGAGCGAGATCGGGAACGCGCTCGCGTCCGAGCTCGAGCTCGAGCCCCTGCTCATGCTCGTCGCGCGGCGGCTGCGCGAGCTCGTCGACGCGCGCGTCGTGCTGATCGCCCTGCCGGAGTCACCGCTCTCGCTGAGGATCGCAGCAGCCGACGGCGATCCGGGCGACGAGCTGCTCGGAACGAGCCTGGACCTCGAAAGCTCGAAAGCCGGGCGTGTGCTCGAGCGGGGACGCAGCGAGCGCGTCGACAACGTTCTCAGCGATCCCGAGATCGACCAGCAGGTGGCGAAGCGGCTCGGAGTGCTCAGCGGCCTCTACGTTCCGCTCCTGCATCAAGGCCGCGCGATTGGACTCATCGCCGCGCATGACAAGGCTGGGCCGGACCCGCGCTTCTCCGACGAGGACGTGCGGGTCGCCGAGCTCCTCGCCGCTCGCGCCGCGATCGCGGTCGATCTCTCGCAGCAGGTGAGCCGCGAAGCGCTGCGGCAGGTCGTCGAGGCCCAGGAGCTCGAGCGCACGCGCCTTGCACGCGAGCTTCACGACGAGACGGGTCAGGCGCTCACGTCCATTCTCCTGGGCCTCAAGGAGGTCGAGCAGGCCGTCGAGGGCGAGCAGGGACGGGCGGCCGTCGCCTCCCTTCGGGAGCTCGTCGTGTCCACGCTGCAGGATGTACGGCGCTTGGCAGTGGAGCTTCGACCATCCGCGCTCGACGACTTCGGCCTCGTGACGGCGATCGAGCGGCTGGCCGACACCTATCGACAGCAGGCGGGAGTGGACGTGGACCTCGAGGCAAGCATCGGTGAAGAGCGCCTTCCGCCGGAGGTCGAGACCGCCCTCTACCGGATCGTGCAGGAAGCGCTCACGAACGTCTCCAAGCACGCGGGCGCGTCCCGCATCAGCATCGTCGTCAGGAGAAAGGGCAACTCGGCGGCGGTCGTCGTCGAGGACGACGGCAGGGGATTCGACGCACATGCGAGATCCGACGGCCTCGGTCTCCCAGGGATGCGGGAGCGGGTCGCGCTTCTCGGCGGCAGGCTCATCGTCGAGTCGAGCTCGGGCTCCGGGACGACCCTCGCCGTGGAGGTTCCGATCCGGTGAGCACGAGCATCCGTGTCCTCGTGGTCGACGATCACGCGGTCGTACGCACAGGCCTGCGCCGCATCCTCGACGCGGAGAAGGACATCGAGACCGTCGGCGAGGCGCCGAACGCGGAGCGCGCTCTCTTCGAGGCGCTCGAGCTCAAGCCCGACATTGTCCTCCTGGACGTGGTCATGCCCGGCAAGAGCGGGATCGAGGCGATGCCCGGGCTGCTCACGGCCCTGCCCGACACGAGGGTGCTCGTCCTCTCCATGCAGGACGACCCGCGCTACGTCCGGGAGGCGTTCGAGGCGGGTGCGAGCGGCTACGTCCTCAAGGAGGCCGCCGACACCGAGGTCGTCGGCGCGGTGCGTGCAGTTGCGAACGGCGAGCGCTACGTCCATCCGGCCCTCGGCGCACGGCTGGTCGCAGCAGAGAGCGAGGAGCGCAAGCGCGCCGCCTCGGATCCTCTCTCCGAGCGCGAGCGGGAGGTCCTCCGGCTGCTGGCGCTCGGACACACGAACCAGGAGATCGCCGCGCAGCTCTACATCTCGGTACGCACCGCCGAGACGCACCGAGCGCACATCATGCGCAAGCTCGGCCTCGCGAGCCGTGCCGAGCTCGTCCGCTACGCGCTCGACAACGGGATGATCGAAGGCTAAGGACGAGGCTGTAGGGGGACCCCCGGGTCGCCCGGTGGCGAGCCTCGCCCCTCCACGGCGATTACCGCACGACGAGCACGTCGCAGGGCGCTTGGCGCACGACCTGGGAGCTGACGCTGCCGAGGACGATTCTGCGTAGCGCGCTCTGCGTACGGCGACCGACCACGATGAGATCGGACTCGAGCTCGCGGCTCACCTCGACGAGCTCGTCGGCCGGGTCACCCCTCCGCGAGACGTAGAGCGCGGTGACCTGGCGGCGCAGAAGAAGCTCGCGGGCGTCGTCGAGGACATGGTCCGCGGTCTCGCCGTCCGTAACGCTGACGACGGCGAGCGTCGACCCGTACCCGGTGAGGTCGGCAGCGGCGTCGAGGGCCCGCTGACCCGCGTCCGACCCGTCGTAGCCCACGAGAATTCGCTTCGGCCGAGGCGCCATAGGGCCGCATGGTGCGCCCGAGCGTCGAGCCGCGCCTCCGAGATTGATCCGCTGCCGGGTGCGGACAACTACGCAGATCAACTAGCTGGGTGAAGAGGGGCGGCCTCGCCGCCCCTCCTCGTCCGCTCCGGGAGGTCGGAGCTCTCTCGACCCAGGACCTCCGTCTACCCGGATCAGCCTGCGACCGGCTGCGTGGTCACCGGCGCCTTTCGGGTCGCAGCGGCCGGCTCTCGGCCGAAGACTGCGAACGCGAGGATCACGAGGCCGACGCCCGTGAGCAGCAGCGCGGCGCCGACCACCATGCCGAAGACCGACAGCCGCTCCGCCATGTAGCTCACATTGAGGGCCGTGGTGAGCGCGGTCTCCGTGACCCAGATGTTGCGCGCGCCGTTCGAGACCGGCTGGCCGCTCGAGTCCTTCGCGGCTGCAGCCTCGTCGCTCGTGCCCGCCGGGTCGTCCGGCTTCGCTGCGGACTGGAAGCGACCCATCTCCGCATACGTCAGGCCGCCCGTGCTCTCGAACGTGTGCTCGCGCATGATCTTGGCGAACGCACGAGCCTGGTCACCGGTCGTGACCTGCTCTCCCGCCCACTTCTCCGCGTACTTCGCAACGGCGGGATCGTCGGCGGAGCCGAACGTGATGCCCTCGGCCTTGATCGCATCCCGGGTCGTCGTGTATCCGGTGACGCCGAGGAAGATGGCGACGACGCCGAAGACGATCAGCACGGCGCCTGCCAGGAATCCGCCAATTTCCAAATACTTCTTGCCTTTCATCGCTCCACCTCCCGGTGAGCACTCCAGTAGTAGTGCGGCTCAGTCTCGTGCGAGCGTGGTTTGCAGGCATCCGGACAAGCTCACGGGCTCCGTGCCGCGAAGCCGCGCGGGCGGTGCGGAGAAGTACGTAGCCCTCTGCGAGGCCGCCGGCGCTACCAGCTCTTGGTGCGAGCGGTCGCCGGCGGGTGGGCGACACGGATCCGCGCGTCCACGGTGACGCAGCGGTCGGGGAGCGCGAGCACGGGATTCAGGTCGAGCTCGGCGATCTGCGGGAAGTCCTCCCCGAGCTGGGCCAGCCGGTGCACGAGGTCGACGAGGGACTGCGTGTCCGCCGGCGGAGCGCCGCGGAACCCGCGCACGAGCCGGCCCGCCTTGCCGCTCAGCACGAGCTCCTCTGCGTCGAGATCCGTCAGCGGAGCGATCCGGAACGCAGCCTCGCCGATCAATTCAGCGAGGACGCCTCCGGGACCGAATGCGACGAGCGGGCCGAAGACCGGGTCCTGGACGATTCCGGCGAGCATCTCCGCACCGCCGCGCACCATGGGCTGGACGAGCACGGGGACGCCGATCCGCTCGGCGGCAGCGCGAACCGTTTCGGCGCTGTCGAGATCGAGGGCGATCGCACCGAGCTCCGTCTTGTGCGCGCCGGCCGCGGCCGACTTGACGACAACCGGGTAGCCGAGCTCCTCCGCTGCGCCCACGGCCTCGGCGACCGTCCCCACGACGCGCTCCTCGACCAGCGGGATGCCGTACGCGAGCAGCAGCCGCCGGGCGTCTGCGGCCTCGAGCCAGACGTCGTCGCCCGCGGCGAGCGCGCCGCTGACGACGTCCTCGGCCGCCTTCTTGTCGATGCCGTCGAGCGCGGGGACCGCTCCGTGCGGGCGCCGCAGCCACTCGGCCCGCTCGGCCAGCCTCCCGAGAGCGCGGGCGGCCGATTCCGGGTACGTGAACGGCGCAACGTGGCGGGTCGGCGCGCGCAGCCGGGCGGGGATGCCGTCCGCGGACATCACAACCGCGAGGACGGGCTTGTCGGCATCCGCCTCGGCGACGGCTCGATCGATTGCCTCCGCGACCTCGTCCGCCGACGCGCTCACCGCCGGGACGAAGAGCGCGACCACCGCGTCGACGTGGACGTCGGCGAGCAGGTGCGGAAGCATCGCGGCGTACGTGTCGGCGGTGGCGCCGCCGAGCATGTCGACGGGGTTTGCGACGCTCGCCTCCGCCGGAAGCACGGCGCGTAGCGCCTCGACCGTCTCTTCGTCCAGTCGAGGCAGCGCCAGTCCGGCCGCCTCGCACGCGTCGGCGCACAGGATGCCGAGCCCTCCCGCATTCGTGAGGATCGCGACGCTGCGCCCGCCGAGTCGCGGCTGCGTCGCGAGGAGCGTCGCCACGTCCACGAGCTCCTCGAGCGTCTGCGCGCGGATCACTCCCGCCTGGTGGAAGAGCGCGTCCACGGCAGCCTCCGAGCCCGCCAGCGCGGCGGTGTGCGAGCTTGCCGCCCGCTGCCCGCTCGTCGAAGTGCCGCTCTTGAGCGCGAGGATCGGCTTCCGCCTCGCCACCCGCCTCGCGAGCCGGCCAAACCGCCGCGGGTTCCCGAACGACTCGACGTAGAGGAGGATCGTCTCGGTCAACGCGTCGTCCTCCCACCACTCGAGGAGGTCGTTCGAGGAGACGTCCGCCTTGTTCCCGATCGAGATGAACGCGGACAGGCCGAGACCGCGCGACTCGGCGGCCTCGAGCAGCGCGAGCCCGAGTGCGCCGCTCTGCGAGGAGAAGCCGATGTTGCCCCGAGGCGCCGCGCGGCTGGCGAAGGTGGCGTTGAGCCCGCAGGCCGAGACCGCGATCCCGAGGCAGTTGGGCCCGATCAGGCGCGCTCCGTGCGCGCGAACGCGGGCGAGGAGCTGCTCCTGGCGCTCCTGGCCCTCGCGTCCGATCTCGGCGAAGCCGGCCGAGATGACGACGAGTGCACGCACTCCCTGGGCGAGCGCCTCCTCGGCCGCGGCGACGACTTGCGCGGCAGGAAGGCAGATGACCGCGAGGTCGACCTCGTCGGGGATCTCGGCGATCGACCGGTAGCCGCGAACGCCGGCCACCGGGGAGCCGTCGCGATTCACGGGGTAGGCAGCGCCGGCGAAGTCCGCCTCGAGGACGTTGCGAAAGAGCTCTCCCCCGATCGAGCCGCGCCGGCGCGACGCGCCGACGACGGCGACCGAGCGGGGCTCGAAGAAGGGCCGGAGGGACGCGGTGACGGCGACGTGGTCCCGCTCCTCCACGCGAGCCTCGTAGAGCTCGGTCGGAGCGATCGGGAACTCGACTTCGATCTCGCCGCCCCCGAGCTCCCTCGTCAGCTCGAAGCCGACGGCCTCGAAGACGCCGATCATGTCTCGGTTCTCCGCCATCACCTCCGCCAGGAAGCGCTCGATGCCGACGGCTGCGGCGCGGATCGCAAGCTGCTCGAGCAGGCGCATGCCGATCCCCTGGCGCTGGTAGGCGTCTGCGACGACGAACGCCGCCTCGGCCACCACAGGATCGCGGAGCCGCACGTAGTTCGCAACCGCGACGACGTGCTCGCGGCCGGCATCCTCGAACGTCCCCAGCAATGCGCCACGCTCGACCCAGTCGGAATCGAGCAGCGGCTCGACGAGCCCGGGCCCCAGGGTCGGCAGGCCGTGGAAGCGCCGGTACAGGCTTCGCTCGGACAGCGACGCGAAGAAGTCGAGCAGCGCATCCGCGTCGCCCGCCCTCGGCGGGCGGAGGCGGAGCGTGCGACCGTCGCGCAGGATGACGTCTACCAGGTCGGGCGCTCGGCTCTGCGTCGGGTTCATGGACACGGCTCGAGACGTTCGTATCAGACGACGGCGTCCGTGGGCTACCGGCCCAGAGCGGTCGGCGCCGCGTCGCGCGCTGCGAGGGCTTCGAGAATGTCCATGGTCGAGAGGACCCCGACGGGCCTCCCGGCGGACTCGTCGACGACGAGGAGGTGCGTCGTCCCGTGCCGGGTCATGAGCTCCGCCGCACGTGCAAGCGTCACGTCCGCAGCGACCGTGACCGCCGGTCCCGCGGCCGACCCTCCGGCCGCCTGCTCGTCCAGGCTGCGCATCGTCACGGCCGCGATGAGATCGAGCGCCGAGATCATCCCGGGCTGCGACTCCGCATCCCACGAGTCGCGCCCGACCACGAGCGCGTGCACGCCGCGCGCGACCATGATCTCCGCGACCTCGGAGAGCGGAGTGTCCGGGGGACACGAGTACACGCCTTCGTGCATCGCCTCCGCGACCGTTCGCTGAGAGAGAGTGGACGTCGACTCACCGAGCATGTGCGAAGCGTCGACCCGTTCGAGCGATCCCACGTCAGCGTGAGACCCGATCCGGATTCGGGGAACTACGCGCTGCGGCGAGCCACCGAAGGGTCTCCCGTACGCACCACGATGTCGTGGGAGCGGGGCGCGCGAACGATAGGCCCCGCACGAGAGGAGGAGCCTGGTGGCCACGACAGAAGTGAGACCGATCTCCGCCGAGCAACCTGCAGTCCCGAGCTTCACCCCGGATTTCATCCCGAGCTTCACCCCGGCCGGACTCGACGCACTCGTCCCGGCCGAGGTGGCTCGCAAGGCGGAGTCCGTCGGCGTCGCCAAGGCAAAGATGGGCACGCTCGACGTCTTCGTCCTCTCCGTGCTCGCCGGAGCCTTCATCGCCCTGGGAGCGATCTTCTCGACGACAGTAGTCGCAGGAGGCAGCGAGCTGCCGTACGGCGTCGCCCGCCTCCTCGCCGGCCTCGTCTTCACGCTCGGACTGGTTCTCGTCGTCGTCGCGGGCGCCGAGCTGTTCACCGGCAACAACCTCATCGTCATGGCCTGGGCGAGCAGGCGCGTCTCGACCGCGCGCGTGCTCGGGAACTGGGGGATCGTCTGGGTCGGCAACTTCGTGGGCGCCGTCGCCACCGCGGTGATCGTGTACGTCTCCGAGCAGTACACGTTCGGCGCCGGCGAGGTGGGCCAGGCGGCGCTCTCGATCGCGGCGGCGAAGACGAGCCTCGGCTTCACCGAGGCGATCGCGCTCGGGATGCTCTGCAATGCGCTCGTGTGTCTCGCCGTCTGGCTCACGTACGGCGCCCACACGACGACGGACAAGATCCTGGCCGTCATACCGCCCATCGCGGCCTTCGTCGCCGCGGGCTTCGAGCACTCGGTGGCGAACATGTACTTCATCTCGATCGGACTGCTGATCAAGTCGGACGAGGCGTTCGTCGACTCTCTCGAGTCGCCGCCGGACCTCTCGGAGCTCACGTGGGGAAGCTTCTTCGCCGACAACCTGCTCCCCGTGACGATCGGCAACATCGTGGGCGGAGCGGTGATGGTGGGCGCCGTCTACTGGTTCGTCTACCTCCGGCACCGGCGAGGCGAGCAGCCCGCAGGATAGCTCCGCCCGTGCGGTGAGTACTTCGCCGCATGGCGGATCAGGTCGATTGCCGATGCCCGGGTGTCCGAAAGGGCGCGAGGGTTGAGGCAGCGACCGAAGGGAGGTGAGGATGAGCCTCACAGCCGCCTTCACCGGCGCCCCAATCGTCGAGGCACGCGGGGCTCGGAAGACCTACGACACGGGCGCCGTGCGCGTCGACGCGCTGCGCAGCATCGACCTGACGGTAGAGCGAGGCGAGATGGTCGCGATCATGGGACCGAGCGGCTGCGGCAAGACGACGCTGCTCAACTGCCTGTCCGGGCTGGACTCGATCGACGACGGGGACGTGCTCATCGAGGGTACGTCGCTCAAGGCGATGTCCGATCGGGAGCGAACCGACTACCGCGCCCGGCGCATGGGGTTCGTGTTCCAGTTCTACAACCTCATCCCCGTCCTCACCGCGGTCGAGAACGCCGAGCTCCCACTTCTCGTCGCACGGGTACCGAGCGGCGAGGCACGCAGGCGAGCCATGGACGCACTCGACCTCGTCGGCCTCGCGGAGCGTGGAAGCCACGTCCCCGACGAGCTCTCGGGCGGCGAG
>Ga0209109_10002418_pt1 | contig 10234 bp, 10 predicted proteins | sample Rifsed10ft2_FD_184004 | JGI IMG/M metagenome (GOLD analysis project Ga0209109, IMG submission 184004) | Soil microbial communities from Rifle, Colorado, USA - sediment 10ft 2 (version 2) | ecosystem: Environmental > Terrestrial > Deep subsurface > Rock core/Sediment | place: Rifle, Colorado... | reverse complement strand
ACCACGTTGGTGCGCCACTCCCCTGGCGGGGCCAGCCGCTCGATGGCGCCGAGCACACGCCCACCGACCACGAACACGCGGAGGTCACGCCCGCCGTGATCGATGGCGCGCTGCACGTAGAAGACCGACCGCACTTGCTCCAGCGGCCGCGCGACGCGCAGTGCCACGCCCGCATCGGCGACTCGCACCATGCCGTGTCCCAGCGAACCGAAGATCGGCTTGATGATCACCTCGCCCATCGCCCTCACTGCGGCCATCGCCTCGTCGGCCCGTTCGCACACGACGGTCTCGGGCACGGGCAGGCCGGCTTCCTGGAGCAGCACGGTCGTGTAGAACTTGTCCACACATCGCTCGATCGCCCGCGGCGAGTTGACAACCGGCACGCCGCGGTCCTCGATCCAGTGCAGCGCGTCGACGCGGTAAATGATCTGCTCGAGGGACCCGCCGGGGATGATCCGCGCGAAGACCGCGTCGGCGTCGAGGACGGGTACGCCATCGCTTCGCAGAGGCGGGTCTGCGGACGCACTTACCCTCTGGCTGCCCAGCCGCGCCACGAGGCCTTCGTACGGCAACACGACGCCAACATGCCCGCGCTCGGCGAGCGCGCGCAGCAACTCGCCTGAGTGCCAGCCCGTGCGTGCGCTCAGTATGACCGCCCGCATCCTCAACCCTCGAAGAGCGACGCTCGCAGCACGGAAAGATTGAGCCGGCCGGCGTGAAACGTTCGCCCACTGGTGGCGCTCGTGAGCCAGACCTCGGCCGGACTGAACAGCATGGGGTCGATCTTATAGAAGTCGTTGTCGTAGCGTGTGAAGACCGCGTAGAACGGCGTCCCGTAGTCTGATGAGGTCGTCGAGGGAAGCCGCTCGGCGAGCCGCGCGAGATCCTCGTCCTCCGCACGCACGGTATAGCGCGCCTGTCCGCCGTACAGCACGCAATCGTTGGTGCGGCCGATGGCCCTGATGTCGCTCTTCGCGACTGGAGCCAGCGGAGCCGTCCCCATTGCGCTCACCACCTTCGTCACGTCGAAGCCGAGCGTGTCCATCTTGTGAAGTCCTGTCTCGATCACCCGCGCCGCGATCTGCACACCGCCGGCTAGGCTCGCCGTGGGCGCGATCGCAAGCGTGATCCGGTCGGGGGGCACGCCGGCCTTTCGGGCCACCCACGCGGCAACGTCATCGGTTGGCAGCGTCCGCCCTTCGAGCACCAGCACGCCGCGTGAGGCTTCCTCCGCGTACCCGAGCTTGGCGAACAGCTCCTTCTCCACCATCGCCTTCGCGCGCAGTGGGCCAGACCCCATCGCGAAGTAGCCCTCGGGGTTGATGGCCCAGCCTGCGTACTGCGACGCCATGCACGAGGCGGCGGGATGATCGGTCCACACCTGCACGCCTGGCCAGGACTCACCGCCGATCGTCAGCGGGACGTACTCAACGTGCCCGAGGCCGCCCATGCACAGCTCGGCCAGCGCCAGGCCGGCGGCCAGCCCACCGGGCGCATTGACGCCGGCGTCCAGCACGCGCGCCCCGGAAGCCAGCCTACTGACCTCAATGCGCAGCTCGACCGTGCGCTCGACATACCGGTCAGCCAGCGCCCACGCCCGCTCGTTCATGCCAAGTTCAATCAATCGACACCCTCGTTGGCTCCCGTTCACCTCGTCTGGTGACTATACGCCAGCCACTCGGGCACATCCGAGGGGAGTGGCTTGCTGCCTCGGAGCCTCGGTGTGTCGTGATCGTCTCCAGCGAAGTCTTGTGTAAAGATTGCTCCGCGCGTCCCGCCCCTGGCGAGCGCACGGAAACCATGATGATGCGGGTGGCCAGAACCGGTGTGGGTATTGGCGCAGCCTGGCTGCTTGCGGCGGCGCTCGCCACCGGCGGAACCAGCGCCCAAACGCCACAGGCCGCAAAGCAAATCGGGGGCGGCATCGAAGTCCTCCAGCTCCGGCCGAACTTCTACATGCTTGCCGGCGCCGGCAGCAACATCGGCGTCCAGACGGGGCCGGACGGTGTAGTCGTCGTCGACACCGGCTCGGCCGAGCAGGCCGACGCGGTCGTCTCGGCCATCAAGACGCTCACCGATCGACCCATTCGGTACGTCATCAACACGAGCGCCGCAGCCCATCACGTCGGCGGCAACGAGAAGGTAGCCAGGGCCGGCCAGACGATCTTCCAGTTGAACAACCCGATTGCCGCGGGGCTGACCAACCAGGGCGCCGCGACGATCCTGGCCGCTGAGCCCGTGCTCCGGCGGATGAGCGCCCCGACGGGCCAGACGGCACCCTATCCAGCCGCGGCGTGGCCGACCGAAACGTTCCACCAGCGGCGAAGCTACATGTACCTCAACGGCGAAGGGATCGAAACGCTTCGCCAACCGGCCGCGCACTCCGATGGCGACAGCGTGGTCTTCTTCCGCCGCTCCGACGTGGTGGTGGCCGGCGACATCCTGGACGCCACGAGGTTCCCGGTCATCGACCTCGCCAGCGGCGGCACCATCCAGGGCGAAGTCGAGGCGCTCAACCGATTGGCAGAGCTGGCGATCCCCTCGTTTCCGCTCGTCTGGCAGGAGGGCGGCACGCTCGTCATCCCTGGACACGGCCACGTCCACGAACAACTCGATGTGGTGGAGTACAGGGACATGATCACCATCATTCGCGACCGGGTCAGAGCCCTGATCGACAAGGGGCTGACCCTCGAGCAGGTCAAGGCCGCATCTCCCACGCAGGGGTACACGCGCCGATACGGCACTGATTCGGGACCGTGGACGACGAGCATGTTCGTGGAAGCCGTTTACAGGAGCCTTGGGGGAAAGTGAGACGAGAGAAGTGAGAAAGTGGAAAGTGCAAAGTGAGAAGTAAGTTGGGAATCGACACGTGAGGGGACACGCAGCATTCGCCGCAATCGCCGTCCTGATGACGCTGGCTGTCTCCGAAGATGCCGTGGCCCAGGGCCGTGGCGGCCAGGGTCCACCGGCGCCCACCGCGACAGCGAAAGCATCGGCGCCGATTGATCTCACCGGCTACTGGGTCTCGGTCGTCACCGAGGACTGGCGCTACCGAATGGTCACGCCGGCCAAAGGCGACTACCAGGGCGTGCCCATGACGGCAGAGTCCGTGAAGGTGGCCGATGCGTGGGATCCGGCCGCCGACGAAGCCGCCGGAAGTCAGTGCAAGTCCTACGGCGCGGCGGCCATCATGCGCGTGCCCGGGCGAATTCGCGTGAGCTGGCAGGACGACACGACGCTCAAGCTCGAGGCGGATGCCGGCACGCAGACGCGGCTCCTCCGCTTCAATCCGTCCCAAGCCACGCCTGGTGCCCCGACGTGGCAGGGTGAGTCGACCGCGCAGTGGGAGCTGACACGGGCAGGGCGAGGCCGGCCCGGCGGCCCGGGTCCGGAACCGCCCAGGAGCGGGTCGCTCAAAGTGGTGACGACGAACATGCGCGCGGGCTACCTGCGAAAGAACGGTGTGCCCTACGGCGAGCGCGCGACACTGACCGAATACTTCAACCTCGTCCGACACAGGAACGGCGACCTGTGGCTCGTGGTGACGTCGGTCGTGGAGGACACCCAGTATCTGCGTCAGCCGTTCATGGTCAGCTCGCAGTTCCGCAAACAGGCCGACGCCGCAGGATGGGATCCTGCGCCCTGTTCGTCCACGTGGTAGCCGAAGGAGCCATCAATCGTGTACCCACTCACACGACCCGGACTGGTCATCGCGCTGGCGCTCCTCTTCACCGCCGTCGCGAGCCGAGCGGCGTTCGCCCAGTTCGAGCTCTCCGGCTCATGGGCGGCACGAAACCACGAGGACGCGATGGAGCGCGGCCCCGGCCCATACGCGGTGGACTACACCGGCCTTCCGATCAACGAGGACGGCCGGGCGAAGGCCCTCAGTTATTCCGCGTCGCAGATGTTCATGATTGAGCGGCAGTGCGGCCTGTGGCCCCCCCTCTACCTGGTGCTCGGGCCGTTCGGCATGAAGATCTGGAACGAAACGGATTCCGTCAGCGGCGAGACAATCGCCTGGAAGATCGGCGCATGGGAAGACCGCGCGGCCACCACGATCTGGATGGATGGACGCCCCCATCCGTCAGCCAACGCCGTGCACGAGCGAGGCGGCTTCACGACCGGCACGTGGGAAGGAGACACGCTCGTGGCCTACACGACGCACATGAAGACCGGCGTCATCCGGCGCAATGGCGTCCCGAGCAGCGACCAGGCCACGATGACGACCTACTTCATGCGGAACGGCGATCTGCTCACCGTCCTCGCGATCCTCGAGGATCCGGTCTATCTGTCCGAACCCGAGGTCATCACGAAGAACTTTCAACTGGACAGCGCTCCGATGCGACCGATCGGGCCTCCGTGCGTGCCGGGATACGAAGGCGCGGGCAGCGACAGCGTTCCGCACTACCTTCCCGGAGAGAATCAGTCGATCGATGAGTTGACGACGCTCTACGGCATTCCAAGAGAGGCCGTGCTCGGCGGTGCACAGACGCTCTATCCCGAGTACCGGAAGACGCTGCGCAAGTCCTTCGTGCGTCCGGAGAAGTGCGTCCGCAACTGCGGCGCCCCTGCACGCTGATGAACGCTCTTCGCACCGCGACGATCTTCCTCTGCTGGCTGCTCGCGACGGGCGCGTACGCGTCGCGCGTCGAAGCGCAACGGTCGGCACCAGTCTCTGCCGCCGTGCTTTTTGAAGGAGCGCGACTCATCATCGGTGATGGCCGGGGACCGATCGAGGATTCTGCCTTCCTGGTCGAGGGCTCACGCATCACACAGGTTGGCGCGCGAGGTCGAGTGCGCACGCCGCAGGGCGCGACCGTGGTCGACCTCCGCGGCAAGACCGTGATGCCGGCCCTCATCGACGCACACAGCCACCTTGGCTACACAGATGTGCGGACGGGGGACACGGCAGCGGCGCATTACACCCGCGAGAACCTGCTCGACCACCTTCGCCGGTATGCCTACTTCGGGATCGCCGCAACGCTCAGCATGGGCCTCGACCGAGGCGACCTGCCATACCAGCTCCGCACGGAGCCGGCAGCGGACACATCGCTCTTTCTGACCGCCGGACGCGGGATCGCCATGCCGAACGCGGGACCGAACGCGGCGTACTGGCGGGATGCGGCTTACGGCGTCACAACGGAAGCCGCGGCCCGGCAGGCAGTGCAGGAGCTCGCCGCGAAGAAGGTCAACATCGTCAAGATCTGGGTCGATGACAGGAACAGGACGGTCACGCCGCTACCGCCGTCGCTCTATCGCCCGATCATCGACGAGGCACACGCCCGAGGGCTGCGGGTTGTCGCGCACGTCTATTACCTGGCCGATGCGAAGGAACTCCTGCGCGCCGGTATCGACGGCTTCGCGCACGGTATCCGCGATCTGGAAGTGGACGACGAGATCATGGGCCTGCTCAGGTCTCGGCGGCAGGTGTTCGTCATCCCGAACTTGCCCGACACGCCTCCGAGCGGCGGCGACATCGCGTGGCTCAGCGAGACGCTGCCGGCCTCCCAGATCGAGGCCCTGAAGCGCACCGCCGCGCTGACACCGACGCGGCCGAGACTCTTCGAGGTCCAGGCACGCAGCCTGGCGAAGCTGACAACTGCAGGTGTCCGAATCGGTTTTGGCACCGACGCCGGTATCGGGGCACCCTATGGCTGGTCGGCTCACGCAGAACTGGCCGACATGGTCGCTGCCGGACTGACGCCTTCGCAGGCCATCGTCGCAGCGACGCGCACGTCCGCCGAGATTCTGCAACTCGACGGCATGGGCACGATGACCGCGGGCAAGAGCGCGGACTTCATCGTGCTCGACGCCAACCCGCTCGACGACATCAGGAACTCGAGACGGATTTCACAGGTCTACCTGCGCGGCGCGAAAGTCGACCGTGCGCGGTTGAGCAGCACGTGGACTGGACGGTAACGGTTGGTGGTTGGTGGTTGGTAGCCAGACGATGTTATCGTCGTCCTCCCTTGCGGCACGCCTCTCGCACCGCATGAACCCTGACAGCGAGAGGCCGGTCGTCGGCCGTCGCTCAACCAGGGAGGCGACGTGGCGCACGAATCACTTGAAAGACGCGTGGACATGTTGGAACAACGGGTCGAGCTCCTCGAACAGTTACCCGAGCGCGTGACGGCTATCGAGTTGCAGATTGTGCAACTCCGGCAGGAGATGCGCGCTGAATTTTCTGCGACGCGCGCCGAGGCGCGTGACGGCAATGAGCAGACGCGACTCGGACTGCGCGACGAGATTCGCGCCGGCGACGAAGAGACTCGGAGGACTCTGCGCGACGAGATCCGCGCCGGCGACGAAGAGACCCGGCGCTTCATGCGAGTGTTGCACGAGAACGTTATCGCGCGAATCGGGGCACTCGGGGACAGCCGCTAGCCATCGCATTGGAGGCGCCATGAGCATCAGGTGTGTTGCCATTGTCGTTATTCGCCTGCTCACGCTGATTCTGGTGCCGGCTACAGCCGTCCACGCCGAGGAGATCAGAGTGCTGTCCTCGATCGGTATCAGGGCCGTCGTCGAAGAACTGGCGCCCCAGTTCGAGAAGACGACACAACACAAAGTGACGACCGTCTTCGATCTGGCTGGCGCGCTCAAGACGAAGATCGAGGGCGGTGAGGCATTCGATGTCGCCATCCTGACGCCTCCCCTGCTCGACGATCTGATCGCGAAGGGCGTGATCCCATCCTCATCGCGCACAGTCGTCGCGCGTGTCGGCCTCGGCCTCATGATCAAGGCTGGGGCTCGCAAGCCTGACGTCAGCAGTGTGGACGCTTTCAAGCGGACCCTGCTCGGCGCCACGTCCGTCACCTACGCGTCGGCCGGGGCGAGCGGCGTGGCTTTTCTCGCGACGATCGAGAAGCTCGGTATCGCCGCCGCGATCAAGGCCAAAGCCAGACCGGCGGCGACGGGTGACGAAGTGAATGCCAACATCACGAGTGGCGCGGCAGATCTCGCTGTGTTGCCCATCAGCGAGATCCTGCCCGTTCGGGGCGCCGAACTGGGCGGTGTCTTTCCCGCCGACGTCCAGACCTACGTCGTCATGGCCGCGGGCGTCAGTGCGAAGGCGAAGGGTGCCGCGGCGAGAGATTTCGTAACGTTTCTGACGTCGCCTGCCAATTCGGCCGTCGTCCGAGCGAAGGGTATGGAGGCGCTAGACTAGTCGCCATGCGAAAGTCGATCTGGTCAGTCGTCGTCCTGGTGCTGCTCACGGCCGTGAAGGTGGCGGACGCCCACCACTCGTTCGCGGTGTTCTTCGACGACAAGACCATCGAGATCACGGGGTCGGTCACAGAGTTCAGGTTCACCAACCCGCATGGCCTGATCTCGCTCACCGTCACGGACGCCAAGGGCCAGGCGGAGAAATGGGTGGTCGAAACCAATGCCCAGACGCTGCTCCGCCGCCGCGGCTGGACCAAGGAGACGCTCGCCGTGGGCGACATCATCAAGGTCGACGGCTGGCTCGCGCGAGACGGGGCAAAGTACCTGCGGATGCGCTCGGTGGCGCGAACGGACGGCACGATCCTGTTTGGGCCCGGCACCCCGCAGCCGCGCCCGAGTGGTGAACAGCGATGAAGATCTCAGTAACCAGCTTCGCGTTCGTGGTGCTCGCGTTGTGGATCCTGGTGGACGAACGTACCGTTTCAGGCCAGGCGGCGCCGGCGGCGGCGCGCCCGAACCTGTCGGGCTACTGGGGACCAGGCCGTGGCGCTCCGCCCGATCCCGCACGCGTCAAGCAGCTGCCGCCGAACACGGTCGTCCTCAACGACGCGGGCGCGACTGAACTGCCTCTCGGCGACTTTGGCGGTTTGAAAGTGAAGCCGGCCGCGCTGTCGGCCGCCAAGGCCTGGAAGCCGCGGGACGAAATGACCATCAGCCGCGCCTGCCTTCCTCCCTCGATCGTCTACACGATGCAGGGACCGTTTCCGATGGAGATCTACCAGGCCACCGAGCTCATCGTCTTCAAGCTCGAATACTTCGACCTGGTGCGTATCCTCTTCATGGACGGTCGTGAGCATCCGAAGGATGCGCCGCATTCCAAGGTGGGCCATTCAATCGGGCGATGGGAGGGCTCCACACTCGTGGTCGACACGACCCATCTCAGTGAGTCCACGATCACGAACAACGGGCTCAACCACAGTGAGCAGGTTCACGTGATCGAGCGTTTCTGGTTGAGCGAAGACGGCCAGACTCTCTTCGGGCTGCAGGAATTCGAGGATCCCGCAGTGCTCGACAACCGGGGGGCCCGCTTCATGGCATGGACCCGCTCGCCCGGCGAGTATGTCTTCCCCTACGAATGCGACCCGAGTTACGGCGCGAATTACCAGAAGTAGGAGTTGTTCATGAAGCGAACTACGCTCGCCCTCATCGCCAGCGTCGCGATGCTCACCACCGCCACGGCAGCGAACAACTACGCCGTGGCGCCAGACTGGCTGAAGCTACCGGCAGGCCGGGCGCAGCTCGGCAACCAGCACGGCGACGTGGCGGTGAGCTCTACGGGCGACGTCTACGTCAGCGTGCAGGATCCTCAGGCTGGCCTGCAGGTCTTCTCCCCTGACGGCACGTTCCTTCGAAACGTACCCGGCGCTCCGAGCGACTTTCACGGCTTCGTGATCCGCAAACAGGCCGACGGCGAGTTCATCTACGGCGCCACGCTGCGCGGCCAGACGATCGTGAAGATGACGCTCGAGGGCACGATCGTCATGACGATCGGGTCGTCGGTGATTCCCGATCAGCTCAAAGTGAGAAACGCCCGGAGCAACCAGCTGGCCCTCCTGCTCACCGGGCTCGACGTCGCGCCCAACGGCGACCTGTACGTGACCGACGGGTACGCCAGCGACTACATCCACCGGTTCGACAGGACCGGGAAGTACATCAGCTCGTTCGGCGGGAAGCAGGCGCCGTACAGCTTCAACACACTGCACAAGCTGGCCATCGACACACGGTTCCAGCCGGCACGCATCATCGCCTGCGATCGCGCGAACAACCGGGTGGTCCACCTGTCGCTCGATGGGACGTTCCTCGGTGTCGTCGCCCAGAATCTGCTGCTGCCGGCCGCCATCGTCATCGACGGGGACAACGCGATCGTCGGAGAGCTGAACGGCCGTGTCACCGTGATCGACAAGGCCGGTGCGATCGTCACCACGATCGGGGGCAACACGGAGCAGGGCACCGGGACCAACAAGATCCCGCCGGCGCAGTGGCGCCAGGGGTTTGTCCTCTCGCCACACGGCGTGGCGCTGAACGCGCGAGGCGATCTATTCGTGTCCGAGTTCAGTGCCTTTGGGCGTGTGCACAGGTTTAACAGGCAGTAAGGGTCCGGCTGAAGCCTGGCTGAAGCCGGACACTACGATCCTCGGTGAGATCGCCGAGGAAGCAGGCAGCGCGCAGTTCACAGTAGGCAGCAAGTAATTCGCCTGCCTACTGTGAACCTTGAACCGCCCACTGCCGACTGCCGACTGCCGACTGCCGACTGATTAGAAGTCCATCTGCACGCTCAGCTTCGCGAATCGCGCCGTGACGAGCGAGCTCGGCTGCAGCCAGGTCGCGCCGTTCCCGATGTAGGACTGGGAGAACTGATAAACGGCGTTGGTGTTGAAGAGGTTGAAGAAATCGACTCCGACGTTCGCCCGCGAGCGGCCGAATCGCAGGATCTTCGACAAGCGCAGGTCAACCTGGTTGATCCGGTCGCCGTAGAGCGTACCCGGCTCAACCACGTTCACGAAGGTGGACTGGCTACCGCCGGCCATCGGGCGACCGAGCGCCGGTGTCACCTGAGCGTTGAATACGAGCCAGTTGGCAACCAGGCTCTGGGAGGCGATTCCCGGGAAGTTGCCACCCGCGAAGGGCCGGCTCTGCACCGTCGCCGCGACCTGGACGTCGAGCTTCGGCACGATGTAGCTCGCCAGGCCGCCAACCGTCGTCAACCATCCAGACCCGATGCTGCAGTACTGCTCAGGGGTCCGGAACACGCCGAAGGCCGTCAACGATTCCGGGACCTGCGCCGTGACATCGCAGTCGTTCCGGGCACTCTCCCCGATATTGAGCCCTCCCTGCAACTGGAGTCCACTCGCCATGCGCGCGTTCACGTTGATATCCACGCCGTTGTAGGTCTCGGTGACGCCATTGCCGAAGTTCTTGGCATGGGTCACGAAGTTGTCCTGCAACCCGAATGGCCTGTCTGCTTTGAGCTCGTAGAGTCCCTGCACGGTGTAGCCACCACCGCCGG
>Ga0209109_10002416_pt1 | contig 10236 bp, 7 predicted proteins | sample Rifsed10ft2_FD_184004 | JGI IMG/M metagenome (GOLD analysis project Ga0209109, IMG submission 184004) | Soil microbial communities from Rifle, Colorado, USA - sediment 10ft 2 (version 2) | ecosystem: Environmental > Terrestrial > Deep subsurface > Rock core/Sediment | place: Rifle, Colorado... | reverse complement strand
GATCGTGCTGCTCGGCGCCGCCAACCACGACCCCGCCGAGTTCCGCGACCCCGACCGGCTCGACGTCGGCGACGTGAACAACCTGCCGTCCACCGTCGGCGGCGGCGGGTTCCAGCGTCGAGAGCGCGCGCGAAGGCATCCGGATCGAGGCGGCCGGCCCCGTCGACCGGCAACACTCGAATGCGTAGACCCGACGCGCGGAGCGACTCGGCGGCATCGAGGATCGACGGGTGCTCCGTCGCGCGACTGCGCGCGGTCGACGAAGGCGATCGCTGCGTCGTGGAGGCCGACGTGTGGCCGAGCGGGACGAGCGCGAGCCCCATCGCCGCCGGGCCGTATACCTTCCCGAGCCCGGTCGAGGCGACGCGCTTCGTCACACACGCGGTCGAGGCCTTCATCGCGCTCGGCTGCGACGTGGCCGCATCCTGACGATTCACGAGTAACAGTCTGTTACTTGGGCGCTGCGAGCTGCGTGGTGCGCCGTTCGAGCGGCAAGTAACAGCTTGTACCGTGGCGCGCCCCTGCGCCCACGCCTACGAGAGGACGCGCGCCAGCTCTTCGATCGACGTGAGCCCCGAGGCGACCTTCTCGAGCCCGTCGTCCCAGAGCGACCGCATGCCGCCGGTCGCAGCCGCGCGAGCGATCTCGTCGCGGCTTGCATGCTGCACTGCGAGGGCGGCGATCTCCTCGGACATGCGCAAGAACTGGAAGACGCCGACGCGACCGCGGTACCCGGTGTGGTTGCAGCGCGGACAGCCCTTCTTGCGATAGAAGACCGTTCCGTCGAGCGCCCCCAGCAGCTCGGGAGCGACCCGAAGCTCCGCGAGCTCCGCCTCGGTCGGCTGGTACGCCTCGCAGCAGTGCGTACAGAGCTTCCGCGCGAGGCGCTGCGCGAGGACCGCCGAGACCGCCGCGCCCGTGAGGAACGGCTCCACACCCATCTCGCCGAGCCGCGTGATGGTCGACGGCGCGTCGTTCGTATGCAGCGTCGAGAGCACGAAGTGCCCCGTCAGTGCAGCTTCGATGGAGATCTTCGCCGTCTCGACATCGCGGATCTCGCCGACCATGACGACGTCGGGGTCGGAGCGCAGGATCGAGCGCAGCGCCGACGCGAACGTGAGCCCTGCCCGAACGTTGATCTGCACCTGGTTGACGCCGCCGAGCCGGTACTCGACCGGATCCTCGACGGTGATCACATTGATCTCGGGCCGGTTGATCAGCGCGAGGCAGCCGTAGAGCGTCGTCGACTTACCCGAGCCGGTCGGCCCGGTGACGATGAGCGCTCCCGTCGGGAGCCGCACGATCGCCTCGAGCTCGGCGCGCATCGCCTCCGAGAGGCCGAGCTCCGGCATCGTCGGCGGCTTGCGGGACTTGTCGAGTAGGCGCATGACGACTTTCTCGCCCTCGACGGTGGGAAGCGTGGCAACGCGGATGTCGAGCGTCCGGCCCACGGCGGAGGCGGAGAGCGTGATGCGACCGTCCTGTGGCTTGCGCCGCTCCGCGATGTCGAGCTTGGCGAGCACCTTCAGGCGCGTGGTGACGCCGGCGGCCATCTTCTTCGGGATCCGCTGCACCTCGCGCAGGACACCGTCGACACGGAACCGCACGGCGAGTGCGTCCTCCTGCGCCTCGAAGTGAACGTCGGACGCGTTCTCCTCCGCCGCCTGGAAGATCAGCGCGTTGACGAGCCTGACCAGCGGCCCGTCGGAGATACCGTCGTCCGCCTCGAGGTCGTCACCGTCGTCTGCACTCTCATCGAGGTCGACGGCGACCACGGAGCCGATCGCCTCCGCCGTGCGCACGACCCGTTGGAGCTCGGCGAGGATGTCGTCGCGCGACGCGACGACGAGTTCGAGAGCATGCTTCGTCGCGAGGCGAAGCTCGTCGATCGCGTGCAGGTTCCCGGGATCCGCAACGGCGACCCTGAGGACGTCGTCCTCGAGCTGGTACGGGATCGCGACGGAGCGCTCGAGCGTCTGCACCGGGATGAGCTGCGACGCGTCGACTGCGACGCCGACAGTCGGGAGGTCGACGACCGGAAGGTGGTGTCGGACGGCGAGCATGCGTGCGACCCCGTCGGAGGTCGCCGCACCTTCGTCGATCAGCGCCTGCGTGAGAGGTGTCCCGTCGACCGTGCGCCCCCGCACGAGGGCGAGCGCGTCGGGAGCGACGAGCGCGGTGTGCTCGAGCAGGTCGAGCAGGAGCTCGGCCGTGTCGTCGGCGCCGAACGGTGAGGCGAGGGAACGAGTCGGCGCGACCGCGCTGTCCGCGGTTTCGGCCGTCTCGACACTGGATGCGCGTCGGATGCTCATCGCAACTCCCTCGAAGGGGTTATCGGCAGCGGCACAGCACCGCTTGACGAGTCCTCAGGCGGAGAAGAGCGCGAGATACGCGTCGAGGATGGGCTCGCCGAAGAAGAGCGCGACGACGGCACCCAACGCGAGGAACGGCACGAGCGGCACGCCCATCTTGCGCGCCGACGTGCCATGTCTCGAGAACAGCACCGCGGACGGGATCAAGGCCGCGAAGAAGCCGATCATGAGCGCGACGGTCACGGCCGAGCCCAGCATCGCGCCGAGCAGCAGCGCGAGCTTTACGTCTCCCATGCCGAGCCCTTTCGGGTAGGAGAGTACGGCGAGGAACAGCCCGCCCGCGGCGATGACAGACCAGGCGAGCCACGCGAGGCTCGGTTCGATCGCCGTATGCGCCACGAGCGCGACGACAGCGGCCGGCACGATGATCCGGTTCGGGACGATGCGGTGCTGCGCATCGATCACGGATAGTGCGACGAGCACTGCGCAAAACCCGGCGGCGAGCGCGGCCCATGCGGTCGGCCCGAACACCGCGACGCAGGCGACGATGAGCGCTGCGGTGACGAGCTCCACCGCCGGATAGAGCGGCGAGATGCGCGCGTCGCAGTGACGGCAGCGTCCGCGCAGGAGCACGTACGAGAGCACCGGGATGTTGTCGCGCCAGAGGAGCTCCGTAGAGCACGAGCCGCATGAGGACGGCGGTCGAAGGATCGATCTGCGCGCTGGAACGCGCGCGACGACGACATTGAGGAAGCTCCCGAGCGCCAGCGCGGGCGCGAGGACGAAGGCGGCGGCTGCGGCGTTCATCGTGAGCTAGCCCGCGTAGCTCCCCTGCACCGGGCTGATTTCGGTCACGGTCTGCGTCGCCCCGGGCAAGCCGTACATCCACTCGATCGGAAACGGCGGAGCGTTGATGAGCGCCGAGTTGTTGATGGTCGTCGAGCGAGTGATCACGGGGCCCCAGATCGTGGTGTTGTTGTCCATGTCGAAGTCGTTGACGATGTACAGCGCGCCCTGGAAGTTGACGTGGTTGCCGATATCGCCGCCTACCGTGGTGGTCGAGGACTCGGAGATGAGCGACCCGGCGACGAAGACGATCAGGTTCTCCCGCGGATCCCACGTCGAGTCGCACGCGGCAACACCGCAGATGTCCGCACGGTTCTTTATCCGCACCTGGCCCGAGCCGTAGATGACCGCCTTGCCCACGTACTGGATGAGGTTGAGGTTCGACCACGTCAGGTGACCGTCGAAGTAGACGACGCCCTTGATCGTCAGCAGCCCCGGCGAGCCCGGCTGCCACGCGATCTGCGCCACGGTGTTCCCGGAGCCATCGAGCTTGCGACAGTCGTAGGCGGACGAGGGCGTGAGGTCGATCTCACCGCGGCTCACATTCAGCGTGGTGTCGTCGTCGAAGCCGCCCGGGAACGACCCGGTCGAGCACGCCGACTGTGGGCCGAGCTGCGCATTGGAGTACCAGTAGTCGAGGTCGGCGGTGGGCTTCGTGATCGTCGGTGGGCTCGATCCGACCGCATCCGCGTACACATTGGTCGCCGGGCCGCACGTGAGCGGCGTACCCGTGTAGTAACAGGTGCCGGACGCGCTGAACTCGTCGATCGGATTTCCCGAGGTCCCGATCGATGCCTGTGGGCTGTTCGTATAGAGGTCTCCGACGAGGTTGACAGCAGGGCCCGAGACCACCGAGTTGTTCTCCAGGCAGAGGTTGCCGCGGACGTACAGCGAGATCGTGAGCGTCACGCTGTTGCCCATCGTGATGCAGCCAGAGGGCTGATCGACGAACAGGTAGTCCCACGGGCGCATGTCGGCCTGCGAGGTCGTCGTGATCTCCGCCTGCATGCTGACCGTGCGGACGATGTTCGCCGCGTCGGGGCCGGAGGGATTCGTCACTGTGCCGCTCGAGCTCAACGTCCACGTCGTTCCCGAGAGCGAGCCGTTGTACGTCGCCGAGCCGCCCGTGAGCGTCACCGTCGTCGACGGGACGTTGCTCACGCTGTACGGGTCTGCCGCGTTCTGGAGCGTCGAGAGGGCGTAGCTGAGACCCGTCTCGGCGAGGCCGTATGCGCGTTGATCCGCCTGCGTGCGTCTCGCCGCGCCTTGATTCGTCGTCGTGTACGCGAAGATCGCGGCCGCGAGAGCGGAGAGCACCATCGTCACGCCGAGTGCGTACGGCAGCGCCATGCCGCGCTCGTCGCCGAGCGCGCGGCGGAACAGGCTCAAGGGCGAATCGGGCACCGCAGCTCCTTGGGTCGCAGATCCCGTCGCAGTGAACGAGCCAATCTGCGGCGCCGCATCACCCTTCGAGGGGACGGCGGTCACGCGCGCACGGAGTTCCGCAGCACGATGTCGTCCGCGAGGCTGTAGTCGGGTCGGCCACTCGCGGGAAGCGTGTTGACCGGAAGCGTCACGGAGAGGATCGCCAGGCTTGTCGACGACTGCGCCGCGTACGAGAACACGGTGCCGCTGGTCAGGTAGTCGACGGTCTTGCGCCCCGTCGTGTTGCACGTCGCGCCCGTGAGCCGGTACAGCGCGTAGCGCGTGCCCGTCCCCGACGTGCACCAGCTCACGGTCGTGCCGGCGGCGGCCGTCGGACAGCGGCTGCCGAGCGTGATCGTGATGCTCGCCGACGCACCGAGTGGAGTCACCGCGCTCGCGCAGTGGATCTCGCGGCGCAGCTGGTCGAGCGCGATCCGCGCGTTGATCTGGGATCCGAAGCGCCGGTTCATGTCCTCCTCCGCCTTGTTCGCGGCGATGAGCGCGTACGAGAGAGCCGTGACCGTGATGAGGAACATCCCGAGCACGGTGACGAGCTCGATGAGCGTGAAGCCACCCTCGTCGCGCCGGAGCCGCTGCAGGAGCCGACGGCCGCGGGTCACGTCAGTCTCCCGCGACGCGGAGGGCGGGGAGTCCGTCGTCCTTCGGACGCTCGGGCGCCGCCGGGCCTACGGGCGCCTCGACCTCCCCGGCCGCGACCTTCTTCGTCAGGACGAGCTTCTCGGCATGATCGAGCGCGATCTCGAAGTCGTGGCGATTCGTCGCGGCGTTCGCCGCGGTCTCGTGGTCGACGAGGCCGTCGAGCACGAGGCGGATGAGCGCTTTCGTGAAAGTCTGCATCTCGAAGAACTCGCCGTCGTCGATCGCGTCTGAGATCTCGTCGGCACGACGCTCGCGGATCAGCTCCGCGATGCGGGCATTCGAGACCATCACCTCGACGGCCGGGATACGTCCTCCACCGAGCCGCGGAAGGAGCCGCTGACTGATCACGCCGCGCAGCACACCCGCGAGGATCGACACGACCTGCGGCTGCTTCTCGGGCGCGAAGAACTCGACCATGCGGCCGATCGTCTCGGCGGCGTCGAGCGTGTGCAGCGTCGAGAAGACGAGGTGGCCGGACTCCGCAGCTTGCAGCGCAGTCTGCGCCGTCTCGGCGTCGCGCAGCTCGCCGATCAGGATGACGTCGGGATCCTGGCGGAGAACGCGGCGCAGCGCCTGGCCGAAGCTCTCGGTGTCGAGGCCGACCTCGCGCTGATTCACGATGCAGAGGTGATCTGGATGGAGGACCTCGATCGGGTCCTCGATGGTCACGATGTGCTGGCGGCGCGTGCGGTTGATCTCGTCGAGCATCGCCGCGAGCGTCGTCGTCTTGCCGGAGCCGGTTGCGCCGGTGACGAGGACGAGCCCGCGCTGCTCCCGCGCGAGTCGCGCGACTCCCGGCGGGAGGTGGAGCTCCGCGAAGCCGGGGATCTCGCTCGGGATCACGCGGAACGCAAATGAGATCGCGCCGCGCTGCCGGAACCCGTTCACGCGGAAGCGCGGGAGGCCGGGCGCCGAGTAGGCGATGTCGAGGTCGCCGCTCTCGTCGAAGAGCTCTCTTCGGCGCGGCACCGCCGCCGTGACCTGATCGAGGACGGACAGAAGCTCGGCGTCGCCGAGGACGCCGAAGTCGGCTGCCTGGGTGAGCTCGCCGTCGGTCCGAAGGACCGGCGGCTTGCCGACCTTCAGGTGGACGTCGCTGGCGCCGGCCGCGACGGCATGCCGAAGCACGTCGTTGAGATCCATGGACAGCTCGTGCATCGGCACGAGATCAGCGTCGCTTTAGGACAGGCAGGGGTCAGACTCGGGGTCAGACCCCCACCGGTCGAAGCCGCACAGCTATGCCAACTCCGCGCCCAACCGAACGTGTCGCGAAAGGTCGAGTCCGGGGGTCAGGTCCCACGCGCGAGTCGCGAAAGCACACGAAGCGGCGGCCGCGCGATTCGCGGGGCGTCGCTCGGATGCGCGATGTCACCGCGGAGAAGGCCGGCCACGGCGTCGAAGACGCCGGGCGCGCGCAGCGCCCAGAGGCACGCGCGCGGGTAGCGCTCCACGGCGCGCTTGGCCTTCCAGGAGGCCGCCGCGTGACGGTCGAGAGCACGCGAGAGCGCGCCTTCGTACTCATCCGGCCGACCGGCGACAACGGCTTTCGCAACGAGCTCCGCCGAGACGAACGCCTCGTAGATCCCGTCACCCGAGAGCGGATCGACGAGGCCGGCTGCGTCACCGACGAGCAGCACGCGGCCCCGCGCGGCGGGCGCGCCGAGCTCACGCATCGGGAGCCGGTGACCGCGAACCTCAGTCACTGCGCCGGGATCGACGCCATGCGCACGCGCCAGCCGGTCGAGGTGAGCGCGGAGCAGTGGCCCTTCGCCCATCCTGCCACCGACGCCGAGATTCGCGTGATCGCCCTTCGGGAACACCCAGCCGTACCCGCCGGGCACGACACCGAGCTCGACCCAGGCCGTACGCTCGTATCCATCGCGCTCGAGCTCGCTCCACGGCACATTCCCTTCGAGAGCGACGCCGCGAACGATCCCTCCGCCGAGCCCCACCGCACGAGCGACCACTCCGTTCGCGCCGTCAGCTCCGACGACGAACGAGGCTCGGACGGGAGACCCGCCGACACGCGCCGCGACACCGTTCTCGTCGGGCTCGAGATCGGTCACGGCGACGCCGTCCCGGAACTCGGCGCCCTCCGCGGCGGCCCGCGAGGCGAGGTGGAGGTCGAGCCGGCGACGCTGCGTCATCGCGATGAGCGGCTCGTCGCTCGTCCGGTCCATCGTCGAGCGGTAGCCGACACGCATGACCATCCGATCGACGACGCGCTCGACGACCGGTTCGATCGCGCACGGGACGTGCCGGAGCGCACGCCCCGTCAGCCCGCCGCCACACGGCTTGTCGCGCGGGAAGCGCGCCTTGTCGGCGAGCAGGATGCGTGCTCCCGAGCGCGCAAGATGGAGCGCCGTTGCCGAGCCGGCAGGCCCGGCGCCGACGACGAGGACGTCGAACCGCTCCATCCCACGATGGTAAGAGGTGCTCTCGACCGCGGCTACAATTCCGCGCCCCGCAGGGATTCCCGAGTGGCCAAAGGGGGCGGGCTGTAAACCCGCTGGCTCAGCCTTCGGAGGTTCGAATCCTCCTCCCTGCATCTGCACAGATGGGGATTCCCGAGTGGGAATCCCCATCGCGCGGCAAACCTTCAGACGCTCGCGTCTCAGGGCGACTCGTTGCGGCCGATAGCTCTCCTTCAGCCGCCGAAACCTCGGCGAGCGCCTCGCGGCGCGACACGCCCGGCCGGCGCTGTTAGGACCACTCCAGACGCGCGAGCAAGTGGCAGGGCGGGGAACCACATCGACGCGCGAGGGCTACACTCGCGCCACGCCCTCTTAGCTCAGTCGGTAGAGCACCTCCATGGTAAGGAGGGGGTCGACGGTTCGAGTCCGTCAGAGGGCTTGAAATACCTGTAAAAGCGGGATTTTTGTTGTCCGGGCTGGTACAACCGAGCACCTCTTGAGTGGGAGGGGCTCGATGGTCTTGAGCGGGTGGAGAAGGTGCGGAAACGGCTTGAACAAGCCGTCGTCGCATCTCTCTGCTCCTGGAGCAAGCGGGTCGACGATCTGGGGACAGATCTTGGGGACGGGCAAGCGTTCCGCGCTGACGTTGAACCTGAACGTACGGGAGATCAGGAAGGACTCGACTTCGCGCGCCCCCTGAGCGAGTCGACGAACTCGCGCAGCCGTGCCCGGCGCATGCAAGATCGGTTCTTAAGAGGGTCGATCTGCTGGCGCCGCAGCGACTCGCCTGGACGGTCGACCTGCGTCCGGCTTGATCTTTCCGTGGTTGTTTCGTCGTACGCTTCGGTGGATGAGCGTGTTCGTCGGCCGAGCACACGAGCTCGCCGCACTCGGCGAGATCGCCGCAGGCGCTCAGGCCGCGGCGGCGGTCGTCGTCGGCGATCCCGGCAGCGGCAAGAGCCGCCTCCTGACCGAGGTCGCCGCGCGGGCGCGGCTGCCGAAGCGGTTCAGCGTCGTCGGGTACGAACCGGAGCGCGAGGTGCCGCTCGCCTCGGCGTCCGAGTTTTTGGGGGCCCTTGCCGACGCGACTCCAGAGGGGGACCGACTCGAGACCCTCGTGTTCGGCACCGATCGGAAGGAAGACGCGCCCCTGGAGCCGCTCCGCGTGTTCGAGGCCGCACACCGCGCGCTTGGGTCGCTTGGACCGGCGCTCGTGCTCGTCGACGACCTGCAGTGGGTAGACGATCTCTCGCTCGCGCTCTGTCACTACCTCGTGCGCGCGGCTGAGGCGAGCGAGCAGCCGCTTGCGCTGATCGCGGCTGCACGTCCCTCCGCCAACCAAGCGTCGTTTGCGGCATCGCTCGAGCAGCTGCTGCCGCCGGAGCGCCTGCGCCAGCTGGAGCTCGGACCCTTGACCGGCGCGGAAGCGCTCGAGCTCGCGAAAGCGCTCGCACCGACGGTCGGCGATGACCGGGCGCGTCACATCGCCGAGAAGTCCGGCGGCTCGCCGTTCTGGCTCGAGGCCCTCATCCGCAGTGGGGGAGCTGAGGTCGATGCGGGCCGCTTGATCACCGCCCGCCTCCGCGGTGCGAGCGCCGATGCCGTCGCGCTGCTCGCGCTCCTCGCGGTCGCCGCGCGCCCACTGGCGCTCGCAGATGCGGCCGCTCTCAACGATTGCGAGGCGGAACAGGGCGAGCAGTCGGCGCGCGAGCTGGTCGCACGCGGGATTGTCGTCGAGTCGGAGGGAACGCTCCGGCCGGCGCACGATCTGATTCGTGCCGCAGCGGTCCGTGAGCTTCCGGAGGATCGACGACGCGAGATCCATCGCCGCCTCGGCGAGTGGCTCACTCGGATTGCCGGTAGCGACGTCCGGCGTCTGCGCGAAGCCGTCGATCACAGACACGCAGCCGGCGTGCCGTCACTCGACCTCGCGAACCGCCTCGTGCATGCGTCCCAGCGAACACTCCTCGGAACGGATGGCCTCCGCCTGCTCGCCGCGATCGCCGACGAGGCCGATCCGTTGGACGCGGAGGTACTCACTTTGCAGGAGGGGATTGCGTCACTTGCGACCGAGCTCGCTGAACACGAAGAGGCGCTCGAGCGCTGGTCGCTCGTTGCCGAGCGCGCCGAGCTCCCGGTACGACGAGCTTCGGCGCTGCTGGCGGCCTCGCGGGCGGCGTACGGCCTCGCTCGGGCGGCGGAAGCGCGGGAATTCCTCGAGCACAGTCGGCGGATCGAGACGGGCGACGACGTTCTTGCGCTCGAGCAGGACACGCACGAGTCCGCGATCCTTCTCTGGCTCGAGCAGCGCACGACGGAGGGACACGCTCTCGCACGCCACGCTGTGACTGCGGCGAGGCGTCTCGCCAGCGTGGAGACGCTGGACGCGCGGACGCGTCGCGCGTACATCGACGCGCTCCGGCTCGACTACGAGGCGGCTGTCATCGAGGGCGACCCAGAGGCCGTGCTTCACGCCGCAGAGGCACGCGAAGCTGCCGCTCGACGCGTCGACCTGGAGTCGTATCTGACGGCGTCACTCGCGCTCTGCCTCGCGCTCCGCCAGAACGGGCGCGTCCACG
>Ga0209109_10002415_pt1 | contig 10237 bp, 11 predicted proteins | sample Rifsed10ft2_FD_184004 | JGI IMG/M metagenome (GOLD analysis project Ga0209109, IMG submission 184004) | Soil microbial communities from Rifle, Colorado, USA - sediment 10ft 2 (version 2) | ecosystem: Environmental > Terrestrial > Deep subsurface > Rock core/Sediment | place: Rifle, Colorado... | reverse complement strand
GTGTGCGCCCGTCAGGTGGGCGTCGTGCAGGCCGGTCGCCGCGTCCAGGTCGGCGCTGCGGATGTCCCGCTCGGGCGGCACGAACTCGCACCCGAACACCTCGGTGTAGAACGCGGCCAGGCGTCGCCAGTCTCGGGAGGTGACATTGACGTGTCCGAAGCGGACGCCCTCGATGCTGGCCATCGGATCAGCTGAGGCGGACGTAGTCCGCCGGGGCTCGCTTGATGAACCGGCCGTGCCCCTTGCGACCCGTGAACTCGCCGTTGCGGACGATGACCGTGCCGCGCGACAGCACGATGTCCGACCCACCCTGGACGGAACGCCCCTCGTAGCAGGAGTAGTCGACGTCCATGTGGTGGGTAGCGGCCGAGATCGTGTGCCGGCGGTTCGGATCGTAGATGACGATGTCGGCGTCGGCGCCGACCGTGAGCGAGCCCTTGCGCGGGTACATGCCGAACAGTTTCGCGGGTGCGGTCGAGATGATCTCGACCCAGCGCTCCGGGGTGATGCGGCCACCGACGACGCCGCCATCGTGAAGGAGGTCGACCCGGTCCTCCACGCCCGGCAGGCCGTTGGGGACCTTGCGGAAGTCGCCGCGGCCCAGCTCCTTCTGGCCGTGGAAGTCGAAGGGGCAATGGTCGGTCGCGACGAGCTGGAGGTCGTCCTTGACCAGCCCGGTCCAGAGCTCGTCCCAGTGGTCCTTTGGCCGGAGCGGCGGCGAGCAGACGAACTTCGCGCCCTCGAAGCCGTTGCCGAGGTCGTCGAGCGAGAGGAACAGGTACTGCGGGCAGGTCTCGGCGAAGGCCATCGATCCGCGGTCGCGAGCGGCCCTGACCTCCGCGAGCGCCTCCTTCGAGGAGAGGTGGACGATGTAGACCGGGACGCCGGCGGCCTCGGCGAGGCGGATCACCCGGTTGGTCGCCTCGCCTTCGAAGACTGCCTTGCGGGCGAGCCCGTGCCCCATCGGCTCCGTCGTGCCCGCCTCGAACGTCTGGTTGGCGACGATGTCGATCGCGAGCCCGTTCTCGGCATGCATCATGATCAGCCCGCCGTTCTTCGCGGTCTGCTGCATCGCCCGGAAGATCGCTCCGTCGTCGCTGAGGAACACGCCCGGGTAGGCCGTGAACAGCTTGAAGTCCGGCACGCCCTCGGAGACGAGCGTGTCCATCTCGCGGAGCGTGTCGTCGTTGACGTCGCTCATGATCATGTGGAAGCCGAAGTCGGCGACGGCGTTGCCCTCCGCCTTGGCCATCCAGGTGTCGAGGCCCTCGCGCAGGCTGGCCCCGCGCGACTGGACGGCGAAGTCGAGGATCGTCGTCGTCCCGCCGAACGCCGCGGCTCGTGTGCCCGACTCGAAGGTGTCCTTGGCGAACGTGCCCCCGAACGGCAGCTCCATGTGCGTGTGCGCGTCGATGGCGCCCGGGATGACGAACTTCCCGGTCGCGTCGATCGTCTCGTCGGCGGTCACGCCCGCCTCGGCGAGGCCGGCGCCGATCGTGGCGATCGCCTCGCCATCGATCAGCACGTCCGCGACGGACCTGCCCTCCGCGGTGACGATCGTGCCGTTGCTGATGAGCGTGCGCATCGGTCCCTCCTGGACGACGGGCGTCGGTCGGTCAGGAGGGAGATGGTAGGCGATGACGGGGGCGCTGGAGCGGGCACCGGAGCGCGGACGTGACGCGCCCCGAGAGCGTCAGGGGAGCAGTCGCTCCGCGACGGGTGCGAGCTCACGCATCCACATGGCGGCCGTGAGTCCGCACGCACCGATCGCGAGGCCCAGGGCGATGACGCTCTCTGCCTTCCGGCGTCGGTACGTCCGCCGGGCTCCCTTGCCGTCGTCCCAGAACGGATCGCGCTTTCGGAAGTTGACGACCATGAGACGTCCTCCGTCAGGGGGGCGCGACCTCGGAAGGGCCGCGCGTGGCGCCGCAGCGCTCCTCGCGTACATGGTCCGCCAATCGGGGTACCGAATGCCACCCTGACATGCGGGCTAGGACCCCGCTGGGGCGCTACCTCGTGGCGGCGATCCCGCGCAGGGCCGGGATCACGTCGCGCCCGTACGCGGCGATCTGCTCCTCCTCGTCGCCGTTCATGAGGTAGAAGTTGAACTGGTCGACACCGGCGTCGGCCAGGTCGCGCAGCTTGGCGATGTGTTCGTCGGCCGTCCCGAGGACGCAGAACCGGTCGGTCACCTCGTCGCCCACGAACGCCGCGTTGGACGACCCGACCTCCGCGTGGTGGAGGTAGTCGTACCCGGTCCGGTCGCTGATGTAGCCGGTCAGCGTGTCGGGCAGCTGCTCGCGCGGGTACTTGTTGACCAGGTCGACGACGTGATTCGAGACGAGCGCCGGGAACCAGCGCGTCCGTTCACGCCCGACGTCGCGCGGTCCGACATGGGCCGGCGCGGCGGCCTGGACGCTGATCGTGGCCGGATCTCGGCCGGCCGCGGTCGCAGCCTCGCGGACCTGCCCGCCGAACCAGCGGATGAGGTCCGGATCGGCGAGCTGGAGGATGATCCCGTCGGCCACGCGGCCGGTCATCGCGAGGGCCATGGGACCGTAGCCCGCGACCCAGACGGGCAGCGTCCAGCCGCGCGTCCACGGGAAGTGGAGCTCGGTCCCCTCGTACTCGATCCGCTCGCCGGCGACGAGGGCGCGGATGATCCGGATCGCCTCCTCGGTATGGGCAAGCGTGATCGGCGGTTTGCCGAGGACGCGCCGGGCCGAGTCCCCCCGGCCGATCCCGAGGTCCATCCGTCCGCCGCTGATCTCGTCGAGGGTCGCGAGGCTGGACGCCGTGACCGATGGTTCTCGTGTGCCCGGGTTCGTGACACACGTCCCGAGCCGCATCCGCTGCGTCGCACCGGCCATCAGGGTCAGCAGGGGATATGGGTCGCGCCACAGCACGTGGCTGTCGAACAGCCAGCCGTACTCGAACCCGGCCGCCTCGGCGGCGCGCGTCAGGGCGAGCGTTCGCTCGATCGTGTGGTCGGGCTTGAGGGTGAAGCCGAACTGCATCCTCGGGTGGCCTCCGCGCGACGGCGTGGGTCCGGAAGGACGAGAGGGTACACCGCGGGAATGACGTTGACGCACCGTTCACGGTCCGGCAACGAGGCGCTCGGACGCTCGTGTCGTCGAGATCGAACACAGGGAGACTTCGATGGATCGGATCACCCGGCTGGGTGTCACCTTCGCGTTGGCCCTGGTCGCCGGCCTTGCCGTGACCGCGGGACTCGCCCTCCGCGCGGTGGACGCCGACCAGGAACCGGACGACGTCCTCGACGGCGACCCGAACGCGGAGGGCGTCGACGACGACGGCTACGACGAGGACTACGAGGGCAGCGACGACTGGTGGGCGCAGCTGGTCGCCTGAGCCGGCTCCGGGAAACGGAGCGGCTCGGCTGTCCTCCTCCAGACAGCCGAGCCGGCGCGGATGATAGCGCGTCCGCGCGTCAGGGGCGAGTCAGGTCCGCATAGGCGTCCGGGCGTCTGTCCCGGAAGAACTGCCAGGTGTTCCGGACTTCGGCGATCTTGTCGAGGTCCAGGTCGCGAACCACCAGCTCCTCGTCGTGCGCCGAGGCGACCTCGCCGACGAACTGGCCGCGCGGGTCGACGAAGTAGCTCTGGCCGTAGAAGTCGTCGTCGCCGTAGTCCTTCTCGATGCCGACGCGGTTGATGGTCCCGACGTAGTAGCCGTTGGCGACAGCATGGCTCGGTTGCTCGATGCGCCAGAGGTACTCGGACAGGCCGCGCGAGGTGGCGCTCGGGATGAACACGATCTCGGCACCGTTGAGGCCGAGCGCACGGGCGCCCTCCGGGAAGTGCCGGTCGTAGCAGATGTAGACACCGACCTTGCCGACCGCCGTCTCGAAGACCGGGTAGCCAAGGTTCCCGGGCCGGAAGTAGAACTTCTCCCAGAAGCCCTTCACGTGCGGGATATGGGTCTTGCGGTACTTGCCGAGGTACGTGCCGTCGGCGTCGATCACGGCTGCCGTGTTGTAGTAGATGCCGGAGGCCCGCTCGTCCTCCTCGTACATCGGGGCGACCACCACCATGCCCGTCTGCCTGGCGAGGTCCTGCATCCGCCTGGTCGTCGGTCCGTCCGGGATCAGCTCGGTGTAGCTGTAGTACTGGGCGTCCTGGACCTGGCAGAAGTAGGGGCCGTAGAACAGCTCCTGGAAGAGGATCACCTGTGCGCCCTGCTTGGCCGCCTCGTGGGCTCGCTCTTCGTGCTTCTGGATCATCGTTTCCTTGTCGCCGGTCCAGCTCGCCTGGACGAGCGCACTGCGGACGTTCCGGGGCATCGGCAGGTACCTCGACTACGTGGTGCTCGAACCTCAGGGATGGAGAGGGTACACGCCTAGCCGGCGGCGGGCGGCTCGTCGGTCGCGACGTCCGGCCGGCGGCGCATGTACCACTCGGTGAACTCCCGACAGCGGCCATCGTCGTCGAAGCGACAGACGAAGACGTTGGCGAACTCGCGATCGACCGCCCGCCGATCGTCGGTCAGGTAGCTCGTCCGGCCGTGGGCCACGTAGACGTCACCGTCGATCGCGAGGACGTCGTAGTCGGCCGTCCAGGATCCGGGCTCGTCGGGCTCGCGCAACCAGTCGGCGACGACCGCGGCGCGCCCCACGATCGCTTCATCGAACGGGTCGTAGGCGTAGCGGACGTCCGCGCTGAACAGGTCGCCGATGGCGACCGGATCGTTGAGCCGCCACGCGTCGACATACCGTTGCAGCCATCCGCGGAACCCGTCGCGATCCATGTCCTGTCGCTCCCGAACGTGTCGGACCAACCGTAGCAGGACCGTGCGATCGCGCATCGCTAGCATCGCAACGTGCACCAGTCATCCGCGACGCACCGTCCCGCGCTGGTCGTCGTCAATCCTGCGGCCTCCCGGCTGGCCGACGAGCGGCGGCGCACCGCCCTCATCCGCGACGTCGCGCACGCCGTCCACGACCGCCTCGGCGCCGGGCCGGAGGTCGTCGCGGGCGGTCATACCGAGGCGGTCGCCGCGCTTGGCGATGCGGCGGACCGGCCACTCGTCGTCGTCGCGGGCGGTGACGGATCGGTCCGCGAGGCTGCGACCGTCCTCGCCGGGACATCCGTGCCGCTCGCGATCGTGCCGGGTGGTACCGGGAACGTCCTCGCCGGGGCGCTCGGGGTGGGCGCGCGGTCGCGGGCCTTGGCCGCGATCCGCGCGGGCCGCACCCGGCGGATCGACCTTGGCCGCGCCCGCTGGGGTGACGCGGCGGCCGCGATCGACGAGCGCGTCTTCACCGTCGCCTGCGGGATGGGACTCGATGCCCGGGTCATGGCGGCGGCGGAGGGCGAATGGAAGCGGCACGTCGGCTTCGGCGCGTACGTGGGCGCCACGGTGCGTGAGTTTGCCCGCCTGGAGCCGGCGCTTTTCCGGATCGACCGCGACGGGACCGCCCTGGCGATCACCGGACTCGTGGTCCTCGTGGCCAACTGCGGCGATCTGATCCCGGGACGCCTGGGCGCGCGCCGCCCGATCGACCCGACCGACGGCCACCTCGACCTGATCGTCGTGGGTGGCCGGACCATCGTCGATGGCCTGCGCGGCGCGGTCGAGCTGCTCGTCCGGCGTGAGACCATCGACGGCAGCGTCGTACGTGGCGACGTGTCGGCCGTGCGCATCGAGGCAGACCCGCCCCAACCGATCCAGGTGGACGGCGATCACTTCGCCGCGACATGGCTGGAGGCGACCGTCCTGCCTGGTGCGCTGACGGTCCTGGGACCGGTCGATCGGTGACCCGGCCCGGTTCCCGGATGTGCTGTAATCCGGTCTCGCGCCCCCGGGCGCACCGCGCGGCATCGAGCGGGCCGTGCGAGGAGGAGGAACGATGGGCATCGGCACCGCGCCAGGGACGTTGACGTACGACGAGATCGTCGCGCTCAACCGCCAGCACACCTTCTTCTCGTGGTCCGTGCAGGGCGCCATCGACCCGATCGCCATCGACCGCGCCGAGGGCGTCTGGCTGTACACGCCGGACGGTCGGAAGATCCTCGACTTCAACAGCCAGCTGATGTCGGTGAACATCGGCCACGGGGACCGGCGAGTGATCGCCGCCATCACCGAGCAGGCGACGAAGCTGCAATTCGTCCAGCCCGCCTTCGCCACCGAGATCCGCGGCCGGCTCGGACAGAAGCTGGCCGAGATCATGCCCGGCGACCTGGACAAGGTCTTCTTCACGCTCGGCGGCGCCGAGGCGATCGAGAACGCGATCAAGCTCGCCCGCCACTACACCGGCCGCTACAAGGTGCTCGCGCGGTACCGCGCCTATCACGGGGCGACGATGGGCGCGATGACCCTGACCGGCGACCCGCGCCGGTGGGCGAACGAGCCCGGACTGGTCGGCGTCGTGCGCTACCCCGACACCCACCGCTGGGGCGAGGCGGAACCGCGTCCCGCCGCCGAGTCCCTGCAGGGCCTCGAGGACGTCATCCGGTACGAGGGCCCCTCGACGATCGCGGCGGTCTTCCTCGAGACCATCGTGGGCACCAACGGCATCCTGATCCCGCCCGACGGCTATCTCGAGGGCGTCCGTGAGATCTGCGACCGGCACGGCATCCTGATGGTCGCCGACGAGGTGATGGCCGGGTTCGGTCGGACCGGCCGGTGGTTCGCGGTCGATCACTGGGGTGTCGTGCCCGACCTCATGACGATGGCCAAGGGCCTCACGTCCTCGTACCTCCCGCTGGGTGCCGTCGCGATGCGCCACCACATCGCGGAGGCGTTCGACGCGAAGATGTACTACGGCGGACTCACGTACTCGTCCCACCCGGTCTCGCTCGCCGCGGCCCTGGCCACGATCGGGGTCTACGAGGAGGACGACCTCATCGGCAATGCCGCCCGCCTCGGGGCGCGGATGCGCGAGCACCACGAGCGCCTCGCCGCGAAGCACCCGTCGGTGGGGGCGCACCGCAGCCTCGGGCTGTTCGGGATCCTGGACCTCGTGCGCAGCCGCGAGCCGTGGACGCCGATGACCCCGTTCAACGGCAGCTCCGACGAGATGAAGGCGGTCGGCAAGTACTTCCGCGACCACGGGCTCTACACGATGATCGCCAACAACTCGATCCACACCAACCCGCCACTGTGCATCAGCGAGGACGAGCTGGCGGCGGGCTTCGAGATCATCGACGCGGCGCTCGACATCGCCGACGCGGCGGTGACCGGATAGCGTGGCGACTCGAGCAGGGAGGGCCATCGCCGGATGACCGCGGGCCCCGTCGGCCTGTCGCCGCGCCTGGGCCGGACCACGCGGTCCGGCGCTGTCGCCGCGACCGAGACGCGGGCCGGCCACTCGCCGATCCGTCGAAGTGTGGTCTTCGTCGCCTTCGTCGTCGCCATCCTGTTGCTGTGGGAGGGCGTGAAGTTCCTCGGAGGCGTCCCCTGGCGCGGGATCGGAGTGGAGCCGGGTGCCCCGGTCATCTGGGATCCGCCGTTCCGGTGGCCGTTCGCCAACGACCTCAACCTGCCGCACTGGTTCAACATCCTGGTCGTCCTGGGGCAACCGGTGCAGCGCGGCTCGGAGGATTCCCTGCTCCAGTTCCTCCTCGGCGCGGCGTTCTACACCTGGCGTGAGGCGTTCATCGGGTTCATCGCCGGTGCGTTGCTGGGCCTGCTGCTCGCGACCGTGTTCGTCCACTTCCGGCTGCTCGAGCGGGCCTTCGTGCCGTACGTGGTCGCCAGCCAGACGATCCCGATCGTCGCGCTCGCCCCGATGATCGTCTTCGCGTTCGGACCCAACGTCGCGAGCGTCGTGGTCATCGCCACCTACCTCACGTTCTTCCCGGTGACCATCGCGATGATCCGTGGCCTCCGCTCACCCGATCCGCGTGCGCTCGAGCTGATGCGCTCGTACGCCGCGTCGTCGTGGGCGATCTACCGCAAGGTGCGCCTGCCCGCATCGTTGCCGTACCTGTTCACCGCCTTGAAGATCGCGGCGACGGCGTCCATCGTCGGCGCCATCATCGGCGAGGGCCCGGGTGGCATCCCCGACGGCCTCGGCCGGGCGATCATCAACTTCAACCAGTACTACATCACCGGCCCCGAGAAGCTGTGGGGCGCGATCCTCGTGTCGGCGCTGCTCGGAGTCACGTTCTTCGCGATCATCCGCGTGCTGGAGCTCGTCGCGCTGCGCGGCCGGCCCGGTGCTGCGGAGGGATGAGCATGCGCAGCGGAGTCGAGCGACGATGACGACCGAGGGCGTTCCGGCGACCACGACCACGCCGCCCTCGATGACCGCCTCCGACACCGTCGTCCGCATCGCCGCCGTGGACAAGACGTTCGCCCGCGACGGCGTCGTCATCACGACCGCGCTCTCGGGCATCGATCTCGACATCCGTCGCGGCGAGTTCGTCTCGCTGATCGGGCCGTCGGGCTGCGGCAAGTCCACGCTGCTGCGCGTCATCGGCGACCTCATCGCGCCCAGCGCCGGCGCCGTCACGGTGAACGGCAAGCCAGCGCACCAGGCCCGCCACGACCGCGACTACGGGATGGTCTTCCAGGCGCCGGTGCTGTTCGACTGGCGGACCGTGGAGGACAACGTCAAGCTCCCGCTCGAGGTGATGGGCTACGACGCGGCCGCACGGACGGCACGGGCCAGGGAGATGCTCGAATTGGTGGAGCTCGGTGACTTCCTGAACCACCACCCATACCAGCTCTCAGGAGGGATGCAGCAGCGGGTCGCGATCGCCCGCGCGCTCGCGTTCGAGCCGGCGATCCTGCTGATGGATGAACCCTTCGGGGCGCTCGACGAGATGACCCGGGAACGGATGAACCAGGAGGTCCTGCGGATCTGGGAGGCGACCGGGACCACGATCGTCTTCGTCACCCACTCCATCCCCGAGGCGGTCTTCCTCTCGTCGCGTGTGGTGGTCATGAGCGCCCGTCCCGGACGGATCACCGACGTCATCGATGTCGATCTCGGACGGCCGCGCGGCATCGCGACTCGCGAGGAGCGTCGGTACTTCGAGCTGGTCACAGCCGTCCGCGAGGCCCTCCGCCGGGGTGGGGCCGCGGAGGACGCCGGGCCAGGCGAGATCGAGGGCGAGGTCGCGTCGATCGATCGGGCCGCGGCCGAGGGGGGGATCGGGTGACCGCGGCGGCCGCGCCGGTCCGCCCCGCCCCGACGGCGCCCCGCGGCCGCGGGGTCGCGAGGTGGGCGCGGCGCGCATGGTGGTACCTCCCGGCCGTCGCCGTCTTCGTCGGGACGCTCGTGCTCTGGGAGGTCGTCGTCCAGGGGGTCGACATCCAGGGATTCCCCCTGCCGGCGCCGACCGAGATCGGAACGGCGCTCGCGGAGAACTGGGATGTCGGGCGATGGCCTCTCGGCAAGGCCGCCATCGCGACCCTCATCGAGGCCCTCGGAGGACTTGCCATCGGCACCGCCGCCGGCGTCGTGGTGGCGGCGCTGACCTCGCGGTTCGTGACCGCGCGTGAGCTCATGCTGCCGCTCGCGATCGGCGCCAGCGCGGTGCCGATCATCGCGTTCGCGCCGCTGATGAACAACTGGTTCGGGGTGCTCAACCCGCTGTCGAAGATGATGATCGTCGCGGTGCTGGTGTTCTTCCCGGTCGTCGTCAACGTGACCCGCGGTCTGACGCAGGTGGAGTCGTCCGCCCTCGAGTTGATGCGCTCGTACGCCGCATCGGAGTCAGAGATCCTCTGGCACGTGCGCGTCCCGAACGCGCTGCCATACTTCTTCACGGCGCTCAAGGTCGGCACGACGCTGAGCCTCATCGGCGCTATCGTCGGCGAGTACTTCGGCGGTGCCAATGACGTGCTCGGCCGGGTCATCGTCCAGAGCGCGTCCGCGCTCAGGTTCGATGTCACCTGGGCGGCCATCGTCATCGGGGCCATCACGGGCATCGCCCTCTATCTCGCGATCGTGGTCCTCGAGCGGATCGTGATCCCGTGGCACGCGTCGATGCGTGCCGTCGAGCCATAGGAGGCATTCGCCCAGGGTAGGAACGGCCGTGGGCAGGCCGGGAAGCACTGCCGGATCCAAGCCGGGTCGGCAGGTCGGACGGATCTTGGAGGAGGAGTGACACGCATGCGTAGAACCCGAGGAGTCCTCGCGCTGGCGGCGAGCGCCAGCGTCCTGATCGCCGCCTGTTCGAGCGGCGGCGCGACGACCGCGCCCGCCAGCGAGGCGCCAGCCAGTGAAGCGCCCGTGAGGGCCGCGCCGGCGAGCGAGGCGCCGGCC
>Ga0209109_10002412_pt1 | contig 10239 bp, 11 predicted proteins | sample Rifsed10ft2_FD_184004 | JGI IMG/M metagenome (GOLD analysis project Ga0209109, IMG submission 184004) | Soil microbial communities from Rifle, Colorado, USA - sediment 10ft 2 (version 2) | ecosystem: Environmental > Terrestrial > Deep subsurface > Rock core/Sediment | place: Rifle, Colorado... | reverse complement strand
CCCGCGTGTTGTCAAGCCAAAGCAGGACAAGCCGCCGGAGAACGATCAGGGCATTTGGCGGATGAGCCGGAAGAACTTCCTGAATGTGGCTGGCTGGTTTGCGTTCATGAGTTTTCTCGTCACTGCAACGATTGGTGCGATCCGACTGATGGTTCCCCGTGTTCTCTATGAAGCGCCGTCGGCATTCAAGGCTGGGTACCCTGAGGACTTCATCATCGGGGAGGTAAACGAGAAGTACAAGGATGAGTTTCGCGTGTGGATTGTCCGTGAGCAGGAGGGCTTCTACGCCCTGGCGGCAATTTGCACTCATCTGGGATGCACACCGAGGTGGGCACCTTCGGACAACAAGTTCAAGTGCCCCTGTCACGGGAGCGGATATCATAAGGACGGGATCAATTTCGAAGGGCCGACACCCCGACCTCTTGAGCGTTTGAAGATTGCGCTTTCGGAGGACGGGCAGATTCTCGTTGACCGGAACGTCAAGTTCCTCTACGAAAAGCAAGAGTGGTCCAAGCCGGACGCATTTCTGAAGTACGGCTAAGCCTCACCAACGCATAAGGTCTCGCATGCTCGGAATTCTTGACCAGTTGAAGGAGAAGATGCAGAAGACGGACATCTACAAGTCCATCTTCCGGCACAACTATCAGGATACACAGCGGAACCGCGCGTTGCAGATCGTGGACAACGTTTTCCTGCACCTCCATCCTATTCGAATCACCCGCCATGCCACCAACGTCGGCTTCACATGGGGAATGGGTGGCATCACGTTCCTCCTCTTTATCGTCCTGACCGTTACCGGCGTGATCCTGATGTTCTACTACCGTCCGGCGGCGGAGTACGCGTACGATGATATGAAGTACCTGATGAACGACGTGGCGTTCGGTCCTTTGATGCGCAACATGCACCGCTGGGCCGCGCACGCAATGGTCATCACCGTCATGCTTCACATGTTCCGCGTCTTCCTCACTGGTTCATACAAGCCACCGCGGCAGTTTAACTGGGTTATCGGCGTCATTCTTCTGACACTCACATTGTTCCTCAGCTTCACCGGCTATCTTCTGCCGTGGGATCAGCTTGCGATCTGGGCTGTGACCGTGGGGACGAACATGGCACGTGCAACACCCCTCCTCGGACATGAAGGACCCTTTGGTCCTGAGCTTGGCATGCGCATTGACAACGATGTGCGATTCGTGTTGCTAGGTGGAACCCAGGTCGGTCCGCCGACACTGTTGCGGTTCTATGTATTGCATTGCATCTTCCTGCCGCTCGTCGGCGCGGTGTTCATGATCGTGCACTTCTGGAGAATCAGGAAAGATGGCGGCATCTCCGGACCCGATGTGAACGCCAAACAATTCTAGCTTCCTGAGAGAATATGGAATACCTTCTGAAAATAATCTCGAAGCCGGACAACGTTCCGATTGTCCTCATGCTTCTTCTGACCGTGTTCTATACGTGGTTTGCCACAAAGAAGGGATTGAAGAATGATCGGATGGGTTCCTCGGAAGAGGCGACGATGGCTGACAAGGTTCAGGTGTGGCCCTATCTGGTGAAGGTGGAGTTTCTGGCCGCGCTTCTCGTGATGGCCATACTGACGGTGTGGTCCATCGGCCTCAACGCACCGTTGGAAGAACCGGCAAACCCCGCGCTGACTCCGAATCCTTCCAAGGCTCCCTGGTATTTTCTCGGACTGCAGGAAATCCTCGTCTACTTTGACCCATGGATTGCAGGTGTGGTGGTTCCCACTCTCATCATCCTTGGCCTCTGCGCGATTCCATATATCGACATCAACCCCAAAGGGAACGGGTACTACACATTCAAAGAACGGAAGTTTGCCATCCTGACGTTTCATTTCGGTTTCCTCGTGATGTGGGTGTCGCTCATTGTGTTGGGGACGTTTTTCCGCGGACCGGGTTGGAACCTCTTCTTCCCGTGGGAATACTGGGACACGCACCGTGTCGTGGCGCTGACCAACATTGACTTCACCGAACTGTTCTTCGGTGTCCCCACGCGTCTTGTGGACGACTCGCTGAATCCTCTGGCCATGGCAATCGGGGCAGCGACGATTCTCCTCTGGTACAGTCTGGCGGTCGGCTTCTACCTGTGGAAGAGAAAGACGGAGATCATCCAGAAATTGGGGCCGGTCCGGTACAGTGTCACTGCATTCCTTTTCATGACCATGATGGCGCTCCCCATCAAGGTGATCCTTCGCCTCGCATTGAACATCAAATACATCCTCGTCACTCCCTGGTTCAATATATAGCGATGCACACATTGAATATCTCCGCGGCCTTTGCCCTCGCCACGAAGCAACCCGGATGTCAATCTGTCGGGAAGGAGCTTGCTCGTGTTTGAGAAACGTAAACAGGTACCGATCGAAGCGCGGAACTACAGCACATATTATTTTGTCTTTTCAGGTCTATTGTTCCTCGGGACGATGTGGGCGGTCGTGGATGAAGTTGCAACGCGTCGCCCCTGGAAGGAGCAACAGAAGGAATACTTTCAGCTCGCGACAACGAGGATCCAGGAACGCATTGACCAGGCAGCTGCAGATTTTGATTCTGCTTCCTATATCGATCTGCGCTCCCAGTTGCAGGTCGCCCAGGATTCCATGAAAGGGGAGCGATACCGGTCTGTACAGGCCGCATACAACCATATCCTTGAACAATTAGTGGAGGCAAACCGGGAATATCAGTTTGCCAAGAGCCGGGGGGATGAGGCGTACTATTTCTATAAGAGGTCCCTGCATGAGGGCAAAGAGGACCTGAAGGAAAAAAGGAAACTTGAAGAGAATGAGGCGGAGATGACCACGCACCAGACTGTCGTTAGGCAGCTGGAAGGATCGCGGGATAGCCTGCTGGCGATTCTCAATGAGTATCGCCAGAATGTCCGCAAGGTGCAGACCCAGATCACCGATCTCCGGAAGAGCATCGAGAAATGGGAAACAAAGTTGAACCGGGTTTCCTCCTCGCCCATCGAGATCAAGCAGGTGATGATGCTTGACTATGACAGAAACCCCTTCAACGATCCGAAGGCACGTGTCGACAGATGTCAGACGTGCCATCTTGCGTGGAATGAAGAGACGATGGAGGACGCGCAGCAGCCATACAAAAAGCATCCGCTCCCGGAACTCCTTGCCAAACATAACCCGGAACTCTACGGGTGTACCCCCTGCCATCGGGGGCAAGGGGCAGCGTTAACGGCAGGCATGGCCCACGGCGACGAGGATCATCATTGGGAGAATCCTCTTCTCAAGGGTGTTGATGTGTACGCATCCTGCAATGAGTGTCATGAGAACCAGAGTGTGCTCGACGCCACCCCTGCCTTCACAAAGGCAAAGCGCTTAATGATTGAATCGGGGTGCCATGGCTGCCACGAGATCAAAGGATACACGGACCTGCCGAAGATTGGTCCGGAACTAAACAGGATTGGCTATAAGACAAATCCGCAGTGGGTATTCCGCTGGGCTCGGAACCCAAAGGACTACAACCCGCATACAAGGATGCCGAACTTCAAATTCAGGATGATCAGGCAGAAGCCGTCACTGCGTATCTGATGAGTCTGTCAGCGAAGAATGAATTCACCTACGCTAAAGGGTCGTCTGTGGAGGGCAGCATCCAGCGAGGCAAGCAACTGGTGGAAACTGTAGGATGCCAGGGATGTCATGTTGTGGGAGAGAATCTGAAAATCCGCGAGGCGCGGGGAACGAGTTACGATATCGCCCCCGAGTTGAACCGCGTGGGGAGTAAGGTATCTCCCGACTGGGCGTATGACTGGATCAGGAATCCTCGTCATTACAATCCCACCACAAAGATGCCAAGCCTCCGCCTCACGGAGGGTGAAGCAAGAGACATTACGGCGTACCTGATGACGCTACACGACGAGCGGCCGATGGAACCAGTCACGCTCAACCTCGAATCTCCCATTGCGATCAAGAAGGGGGAAGGCTTGATTCGAGAATATGGCTGCAATGGGTGCCATGTCATTCGGGGTATGGAGAAGGAAGGGCGGGTCAGTGTGTCGCTCTCCAATTTTGGGCGGAAGAAAGTGGAGGAAATGGATTTCGGGGACACAGACGTGCACCACGCATGGAACGACTGGGTGTTTAACAAGCTGAAGAACTCCCGGGCCTTTCAGACCGAACGTATCGCGCAGAAAATGCCGGTGTTTGCATTTTCGGAGGAAGAGATCAAGCTTCTCCGGATGTTCCTCCTCTCTGAAACCAAGGACGAGCCGGACAGGAAGTATGTTCAGGCCTTCGACAAGAAACAACAGAACATTGAGTCCGGCCGCCGCCTCGCGATCATGTACAACTGCCAACAGTGTCATCAACTGGAGAAGTCCGGCAGCCACATCTCTGCCAACATCGAGGAGGCAGCGTTTATTCCTCCAATAATTACAGGTGAAGGAAAGAAGGTACAGGAACCCTGGCTGCATGATTTCCTCCAGAACCCTTCCGTGACAGGACAGCCGAATTCGATCCGCCCGTGGATTCCAACGAGGATGCCGACATTCAATTTCTCAGATGACGAAATCAACAAGCTGACGAAGTACTTTCTTGGTCTCAGTAGTCAGGAACTGGAACTTCGGGATTACACCGCGGTCCGTCCGGATCCGGCATTGCTGCCAGTCGGAAGGACAATCTTTGAGGATTTCCAGTGTTTGAAATGCCACCCATCGGGGAATGTTGTTGCCAGGCCGGGAGAAGGAAGCACAGCGGATCTTGCCCCGGTGCTGACGAAGGCACGCGGTCGCCTCAAGCCGGAGTGGATAGTGGAGTGGCTCGCCGATCCAAACAAGCTACAAGAGGGTACGCGTATGCCCACGTTCTGGCCGGATGGGCAATCGCCATTGCCGGACGTCCTTGATGGCAGCGCGCAGAAACAAATGGAGGCTGTGCGGGACTACCTCATCAGTATCGGACAACCGGCTCGGCCTGTTGTCAGCGCTCGATAAAGAATATTCATCGTTCATTCTCATTCCATTCAATGGAGGTACGGTAATGTATACCAGACATCTTCTGAAAGCGACTGCTCTTTGCATGTGCATCGTGGGACAGTCTATGGCCGGCGATGTGACCGGAAAAGTGTCATTCGACGGTGCTGCACCAAAAGCCGCTCGATTGAAAATGAATGCCGACCCGGTATGCATGAAAGCCCACAAAAATCCGGTCACCAGTGAGGAAGTCGTCGTCAATTCAAACGGAACATTAAAGAATGTCATGATCTATGTGAAGGAAGGCCTGGGGAGTAGGAAATTTGACGCTCCAGGACAGAAAGTGGAGTTCGATCAACTTGGCTGCGTGTACACACCGCACGTGGTGGGTATTCAGACGGGACAGGAACTTCTTGTTAAGAGCAGCGATCCGACTCTCCACAACGTCCACTCCTTGTCAAAAGATAACCCGCAGTTCAATGTCGCGCAGCCAAAGAAAGGGATGACTCTGACGAAGAAGTTTGAGAAGCCGGAGACCTTCAAGGTGAAATGTGAGGTACACACCTGGATGAACGCGTGGATCGGGGTGTTCAATCATCCGTTCTTTGCGGTCACCGGAGGTGATGGATCGTTCAGCCTGAAGAAACTTCCCGCAGGCGACTACACTGTCGAGGCATGGCACGAGAAGTATGGCACGCAAACGATGAAGGTGAAGGTTGCGGCAACGGGAGCGGTGACGGCAGATTTCAAATTCGCGGCGAAGTAGTTAGACCCTCTCACTCGAAAGGAATCACATTGGCTCACGGATCAAAAGATACTCACGCCGAACCCGTTGCCACAGCTCACGGGCACACCCACGAACACGACATCGGTCATCATGAACCCGGGTTCTGGAGGAAGTACGTGTTTTCCACGGACCATAAGGTTATCGGTGTGCAGTACGGCATTACCTCGCTGATATTCCTGTTCTTTGGCTTTTGTCTGATGATGCTTATGCGATGGCAGCTTGCCTATCCCGGTGAGGCGATTCCGTTTCTTGGGACGTTGTTTGGGCCGGACAGGATGCCGGATGGAGTGATGCTGCCGGAGTTCTATAACCAGCTTGGCGCGATGCACGGGACCATTATGGTGTTCCTCGGTGTGGTGCCCCTCGCGGTTGGTGCGTTTGGCAACTATGTTGTGCCGCTGCAGATCGGTGCGCCGGACATGGCGTTTCCCAAGCTCAACATGACGAGCTATTGGGTCTACTTCCTGGGCGGCGTGGTAATGTTGGTAAGTTTCTGGATACCGGGAGGTGCAGCTAATTCCGGATGGACATCGTATGCTCCTCTTTCGGTCATTGCCACCACAGGGCAAACGTTGTGGCTTTTTGGAATGGTCCTGCTGATTACATCATCACTTCTTGGCTCGATCAATTTCATCGTAACAATATTCCAGCTCCGTGCTGAAGGGCTTTCGTTCATGCGCCTCCCGTTTTTTGTCTGGGCGCAGCTTGTGACGTCGTTCCTTCTGCTTCTTGCTTTTCCGCCCCTGGAAGCGGCAGGAGTCCTTCAGCTGATGGATCGTCTTGCGGGAACAAGCTTCTTCATGCCGAGTGGGCTTGTGGTGAGCGGTGTTCCGCTAGACGTTAGTGGGGGCGGCAGTCCACTTCTCTGGCAACATTTATTCTGGTTTCTTGCTCACCCGGAAGTATATGTGTTGATTCTCCCCGCGATGGGAATCGTCGCTGAGGTCATCGCAAACAATTCCCGCAAGCCGCTGTGGGGATACAAGTCGATGGTTTATGCGATCATCTTCCTCGGGTTCATGTCGTTCATTGTGTGGGCCCACCACATGTTCCTTACCGGTATGGGGACAGCAATCAGTACATTCTTCCAAACGACCACGATGATTATCTCCATTCCATCAGTGGTCGTGTTGACAGCGTTGTTTCTATCTCTCTGGGGTGGCTCGATTCGGTTCACGACCCCGATGCTCTTCGCGCTCGCCTTCTTGCCGATGTTCGGTATCGGTGGACTTACCGGTCTCCCTCTGGGATTCAACATTACCGATATTGCGTTGCACGACACCTATTATGTGATCGGACACTTTCACTATGTGGTCGCCCCGGGAACGTTGATGGCCCTCTTTGCCGGTGTTTATTACTGGTATCCGAAGGTAACAGGGAGGAAGATGAGCGATAAGCTCGGGAAGATCCATTTCTGGGGATCATTCATTGCACTGAACTTCGTCTTTATGCCGATGTTCGTTCAGGGATTGGCAGGCGTGTCCCGCAGATTGTACGATGGAGGTCAACAATACGCTCATGCCCACGGTGTTCTGTACTTGAATGAGGTCATGTCCATTGCGGCATGGGCGCTCGGCCTCGCTCAGATTCCATTCATCATCAATTTCTTTCTGAGCTTCAAGAAGGGATCGAAGGTAAACGACAATCCGTGGGAGGCAACGACGTTGGAGTGGGCCGCCACGACCTCGCCGCCTCTTGCTCATGGAAATTTTGCCCACGTGCCCCGGGTGTACCGTGGTCCGTATGAATACAGTGTGCCGGGTCAGGCGAAAGATTTCTCACCACAGAACAGTCAATAACCGGAGGGATGATGCAAATTCCGTATACCGATACCGCCCGTCCCGACACCGGGTTGTACAATGCGAAGCTGGGCATCTGGCTGTTCCTCGCTTCAGAAGTGATGCTCTTTGGAGCGCTCTTCTCGTCATATGTCCTCCTCCGGGTAGGAGCCCCAACCTGGCCGCACGGATATGAGATTCTCAACATTCCACTTGCTACGCTCAACACTGTCATCCTCATCAGTTCGAGCGTTACCATGGTGATGTCGTGGGCGTCCTTGATGATGAAGGACTTCGGAAAGTACAAGCGCTACATGGGGCTCACGATCCTGCTGGCGTTCGGCTTTCTTATTGTCAAGGGGTTCGAATATGGGGCGAAATTCTCGCACCACCTCTATCCCAGCGAGAGCACATTTCTTGCGATCTACTTCACTATCACCGGTCTGCATGGGTTACACGTGATAGGAGGCATTATTGTGAACGCGTACCTCTGGGGACCTGGAGCGAAGATGTGGAAAACGGAACCGGTGCGCTTCACCAATCGGGTGGAAGTTGCGGGATTGTATTGGCACTTTGTTGATCTCGTCTGGATTTTCCTCTTTCCCGTACTTTACCTACTATAGGAGGCAGAATGGATTCCACGCACACGGATGACATTAAGAAGCAGGTACGTGTCTACATCATCGTGTTTGTTGCCCTGATGGTATTGACCATCGTTACGGTGACAATTTCCTCGCTCCATTTGAGCGTGGGTGCCGCTATAACGGTAGCACTTGTGGTCGCTGCGATCAAAGCGTCACTTGTGGCCAGCTACTTCATGCATCTGATCTCAGAAAAGAAGGTCATCTACGCGACACTCATTCTAACGGGGATATTTTTCATCGCGTTGATGTTCCTTCCCATCTCTCATTACCTCGACCCGATATCGGTGAAGTGATGTCGCTGAAAGCATTTCACATTTTTTTTATCACTGCGTCGACATTGCTGGCGTTCGCTTTTTCCGCCTGGTTGGTGCAGTCGTACCGAGGGTCAGGTGACGTTACACAGCTTCTTGCCGGCGCGGCATCATTTGTTGCTGGCATCGGGCTTATTCTCTACGGCATCAAGTTCCGTAGAAAGCTAAAGCATGTGAGCATGCTATGAATCGATCACACAGAATGGCTGTTCTGATCGCGATTGCATTCGTTGTAACGCTCGGGATGCAAACTGTAATAGCGTGTCCGAGCTGCTATGGTGCGGCGGATTCTCCGATGACCGAGGGCATGAACATGGCTATCCTCAGCCTTCTGGGTATCACCGGAGGCGTGCTGGTGAGCTTTGTTGCGTTCTTTGTGTATTTGCGGCGTCGAGCACGAATGCTCCACCGCATGTTTACGCAGCGTTTGAACTAACGTACTTTGAAGGAGATCCTCTGCTCATAGGCAACTGGCTTGGTTTACCAATAGATGTTTCCGCACATGGCGTCAAGGTCGATGAGACAATTGGGCTTGTGCATGTTCTGATGCTTTTGTTGTTTGTTGGATGGGGTGCGTTCTATCTTTACGCTTTAGTGCGGTTCCGACATTCTGAGCATCCAAAGGCGGATTACATTGGCGTCAAGTCTCATTTATCGAGTTATCTCGAGATTGGTGTCGCTGTGTTTGAAGGAGTTCTTCTGGTTGGCTTTGCAATTCCACTCTGGTCGAACGTGGTGAACGCGATGCCGGATGAGGACGAATCAACTGTGGTGCGGGTGGTGGCGGAACAGTTCGCGTGGAACGCTCATTATCCCGGAGCGGATGATATTTTTGGGAAGACTGATATCAAACTTGTGACTGCCGAGAACCCCATCGGGCTCGACCGGTCTGACCCGGCAGGAAAAGATGACATCACAACAATCAACCAGTTGAACCTGCCTGTCAACAAACCTGTCATCGTCCATCTGACCAGCAAGGATGTCATCCACAGTTTCAGTCTTCCTCTGTTGCGCGTGAAACAAGATGCAATCCCCGGACAGAACATTCCTGTCTGGTTCGTTCCTGTGAAGACTACAGCCGAGATCCGCCAGGGCATGACCCATTCCTACTCCATTGCCGGGGGAAAATACGATTCTGAATTGATTGGGCTGACCGCCACCAATGACTACAATGACAAGGCCGGGAATAGCATCCTTGCCACGGGGACAGCGATCACCGCAGAAGTAATTCCACAGCTCGTTGCAGGAGGCTTTTCGGAAATCTCGGCAACCCTGGACACACCAATAGAAATTGCATGCGCTCAGTTGTGCGGATTGGGACATTTCAGGATGAGAGGGTTCGTGACAATCCAAACGGAAGGGGAATACAAAGCCTGGCTTGCAGAGGAGGCTTCGTATCTTGAGGAATGACTCGGTGCATACGTCTGAGAGCAATATCTGGCTTCATCGCTTTGCAGTGATAACGACTTGTTCCACATTCTTTCTGATTATAGCTGGGGGACTTGTGACAAGCACCGACTCTGGTCTTGCCGTCCCGGATTGGCCGTTGTCCTACGGACAGGTTATGCCGCCGATGGTGGGGGGAATTTTCTACGAGCACGGACATCGGATAGTAGCAACGTTCGTTGGTTTCCTCACAACAATTCTGGCTCTCTGGCTATGGAGGAAGGAGGAGCGAAAGTGGGTACGAACTCTTGGCTGGTTTGCACTCTTTGCGGTGATTGCGCAAGGCTTGCTCGGCGGCCTGACGGTGCTCTTCTGCGGCCCGCCGGGCACCGGGGCCACCG
>Ga0209109_10002411_pt1 | contig 10243 bp, 8 predicted proteins | sample Rifsed10ft2_FD_184004 | JGI IMG/M metagenome (GOLD analysis project Ga0209109, IMG submission 184004) | Soil microbial communities from Rifle, Colorado, USA - sediment 10ft 2 (version 2) | ecosystem: Environmental > Terrestrial > Deep subsurface > Rock core/Sediment | place: Rifle, Colorado... | reverse complement strand
CGCCACCGCCGGGGGCTCCCCGTGCGCGGTCAGAGGACTCGGACCAACTCGCGTACGCGCAAAGGTCGCCGCAAGACGGTTGCAGGAAAGAAGAAAGTGATGGCGAAGACCTAAGAAGGTTTGCTCAATCAATACAATTGCGGAGGAAAAAGTGGCCAAGACCACTCCAGCAGGACAGACACCGGAACCAGTAAAGAAGAAGAAGAAAATCCAGGTCGACATCAGCGGCAAGGCGTTCGTGAAAGCGACCTTTAACAACGTCATTGTCACCATTACAGACATTTATGGAAACACCATAAGCTGGTCTTCGGCTGGCAAGAACGGATTCAAAGGTTCCCGAAAGAACACCCCGTTTGCTGCACAGGTCTCGGCCGAAGCTGCTGCCAAGGCTGCGCATGCACTTGGACTCCGAAAAGTGGAAGTGTTTGTGAAAGGGCCGGGATCGGGGCGCGAAGCTGCGATCCGCGCACTGCAGGTGTCAGGTCTTGAGATCAGCAGTATCCGGGATATCACGCCGATCCCCCATAACGGGTGCCGTCCTCCGAAGAGACGACGAGTGTAATTCAGTATTTCAGTCCGTAGACAGAACAGGAAAGAGAGTTCATGGCACGTTACACCGATCCAAGTTGCAGACTTTGCCGGAGGGAGCGACAGAAGTTGTTCCTGAAGGGAACGAAGTGCTTCACTGAAAAATGTCCGGTTGAACGGCGGGGATTTCCGCCGGGCCAACATGGCCAGTCGCGCCGCAGCAAGATCTCCGAGTACGGGGTCCAGCTCCGCGAGAAACAGAAGATTCGCCGGATGTACGGTCTGATGGAGACCCAGTTCCGCAATTATTTTGAAAAGGCTCTACGGCAGACTGGACGAACGGGGGAGACCCTGGTTAAGATGCTTGAGCGTCGGTTCGATAATGTGGTTTACAGGATGGGATTCGCGCCGTCCCGAAAGGCCGCCCGGCAGCTCATCACCCATGGACATTTTCTTGTCAACAGCAAGTCGGTGGACATCCCCTCGTACCTCCTCAAGCCTGGCGATGCCATTCAGGTCCGGGAGAAGAGCAGGAAAATGGACATGATTCATTCTTCCATGAAGAGGATGAAAGACACCGCGATGCTGCCGTGGCTGAGTCTGGACAAGGCCACCATGGCGGGGACGTTTCTGAATGTTCCCGAACGGGCGGACATCCCGTTGAATGCAGACGAGCAATTGATTGTCGAGTTGTACTCCAAGTAACAGGTCCACTGAGGTTTGTCTAATTTCCCGTCAAGGGAAGAGGGTAAGGAAAAGAAAGTATGACAACTGGAACAATTCAAATGCCGGAGAAGATTCAGCTCGATGACTCGACCTATTCCAACACGTTTGGTCGGTTCATCATTCAACCCTTGGAGAAAGGCTTCGGTGTCACGATCGGCAATGCGATGCGTCGCGTGCTGCTCTCCTCGCTTCCCGGCTATGCCATCACGGCTCTCCGGGTGGATGGAATTCAGCATGAGTTTTCCACGATTCCCGGCGTGGTGGAAGATGCTCCTGATATGATCCTCAACCTGAAACAGGTGAGGATGAAATTGGTCAACAAAAAGACCAACCGGGTGCTCCTGCCGCTCCGTGGACCGATGGAGTTTACCGCCGGCGAGATTCAGAAGGCATCTCCGGACGTGGAGATTCTGAACCCATCGCTCCATATTGCCACATTGAATTCGGAGGCAAACTTTGAGCTCGACCTCCGGATTAACCGCGGGGTCGGCTATGTGGTTGCGGAGGAAAACAAATCCCCCGATCACACCGTTGGTATGGTGGTGATCGATTCCATCTTCTCGCCGATCAAGAATGTGCGGTACTTCATTGAGACAACCCGCGTCGGACAACAAACTGATTACGAGAAGTTGACACTCGAAGTGGAAACCGATGGTTCCGTCACGCCGGACGACGCACTGGCGCACGCAGGGAAAATTCTCCGCGACCATATTCAGCTCTTCATTAATTTTGATATGGAGCCGGAAGCGGAAAAGGAAGAGTCGGAACAGGATGCCGAGTTTGCCCGGATCCGAAAAGTGCTGTTGACGCCGGTCGATGAGTTGGAGCTGTCGGTTCGTTCACACAACTGTCTCCGTGCGGCGAATATCAAAACAATTGCCGACCTTGTTCGCAAGGACGAATCCGAGTTGCTGAAGTTTCGCAACTTTGGGAGGAAATCCCTTGCCGAGCTGGCAGAAATAGTCGAAGCGGAGAAGCTCACGTTCGGCATGGACGTCGGCAAGTATATCAAAGACGGCGAGTAGGCGCGTCCGGGTTTCACTCACTGAATATTCTTCTGGAATACTCTCATGCGACATCGTAAAGCTGGCCGAAAACTCAAGCGCACCGCAAGCCACCGTCGGGCAACCCTGGCGGCGCTTGCCACATCGCTTCTCCGGCACAAGAGGATCACCACGACGGTGGCGAAGGCGAAAGAGACGCGCATGGTGGTCGAGAAGATCATCACTCGTGCAAGAAAAGCGTCCGCACATCCAACGGGTGATGCAAGAGGTGTCCATGCCCGGCGCGAGGTGGGTCGGCTGATCAAGGATAGAACTGTGATCGGTGAACTCTTCTCGAGCATCGCCTCGAAAGTTGGGAGCAGACCCGGCGGGTACACTCGGATCGTGAAACTCGGCCAGCGACCGGGCGACGGTGCGGAGATGGCGGTGATCGAGCTGGTGGATTTTAATACCGGCCAGGAAGAGCCGGCAAAGCCCGCAACACCAGCGAAGGCGAAGAAGCCCCGTCAACCGAAAAAGGAAAAGCCCGCCGGAGAAACGACACCGGCGGCTGAAAAGAAGAAAAAGAAATCGAACGACGACGCACCGGTGAAGAAAAAGGACTCGTCCACCGAATCCGAGACGAAAAAAGGGTCCCGCTAAAGGGACTCTTTTTGTTTCGCAGCGCGGGTCATCCGCGATCACAGGCACTGAATGTCCAGGAATGCTGGAACCAGGAGATGAAAGTTAACGTCGCAGAGTTTGCCATAGGTGTTGCCAACCTTCGCCAGCTTCCAAAGGACGACATCAGGGAGATCGCCTTCCTCGGACGTTCCAACGTTGGCAAGTCCTCCTTGATCAACAAGCTGTGCAACCGCAAGTCGCTTGCCCGTCCCAGCACCGCGCCCGGCAAGACAAGGGAACTAAACTATTTCCTTGTAAACAAAGAACTATACTTCGTAGACTTGCCTGGTTACGGATACGCCAAAGTACCGGAGCAGATCCGCTCGAGCTGGGGAAAACTTATCGAGCAGTACCTGAAGACGCGCCGTCAGCTTGCGCTCGTGATACAGTTGATTGATTCACGCCATGAGCCCACCGCCCTCGACATGATGATGGTGGGTTGGCTCGAGTACTATGAGATTCCCTTCGTTGTTGCGCTCACCAAGGCGGACAAACTTCCCCGCAGCAAAATGCCGAACTACCTGAAAGCTGCGCGGCAGGCCTTCGCTCGTTTCTCCTACTGCAAAGATGTTATTCCGTTCTCTGCCATCACGGGTGAGGGAAAAGCGGAAGTTCTGCATACCATCTCACAACACGTGGCGACGACTTCGGCGGCGTAGCCGCAGTGGCGCCGTCCCGTTCCCGATTCATCCATGATTCGAGAACTCTCCTGATGAAAAAGCGCTTGTTCACACCGGGGCCGACCCCCGTTCCTGAAAAGATCATGCTGGCAATGGCCGAGCCGATCATCCATCACCGTAACCCGGAGTTCGGAGAAGTGATGGAGCGAGTCAATGCGCATCTCAAGTATCTCTTCCAGACGGCCCAACCGGTTCTGACTCTAACGTGTTCCGGTACCGGCGGCGTCGAAGCCACTTTTGTCAGCCTCTTTTCCCCCGGCGACACGATCATTGCTGTGAACGGAGGAAAGTTTGGTGAGCGATGGGTGAAGATGCCGCGGACGTTCGGGCTGAATGTTGTGGAGATTACCGTTCCCTGGGGAAAGGCGGTAACGGAAGAGCAGATGCTCAGTGCACTTCGAGAGACACCCACAGCAAAGGCAGTCTACCTGACCCACAGTGAAACATCAACCGGCACGGCGACTGACATCCAGGCCATGGCAAGACTCATTCGAGAACATTCCAACGCGTTGGTCTGCGTGGATGGCATTACCGCGATAGGTGCTCATGAGATGAAGTTTGATGACTGGGGGATTGATGTCTGCGTTACCGGATCACAGAAGGGTTTGATGATTCCTCCGGGTTTGGCATTTGTTGCCCTCAGCCCCCGGGCCATCGAGGCGATGCAACACTCAACCCTCCCCAAGTTCTATTTTGATCTTCGGAAAGCTCTGAAATCGTATGAAAAGAACGACACACCCTGGACGCCGGCAGTTTCTCTGGTAATTGGCGTTGATGCTGCCCTGCAGATGATCAAAGCCGAGGGAATTGAAAACGTGTGGCGTCGGCACAAGCGACTGTCCGGAGCGTTGCGGGCTGGCGTAGCCGCGCTGGGAATGAAATTGTTCTCCGATTCTCCGTCCTATGCCGTTACGCCTGTCTGGTTGCCGGATGGAGTGGAGTGGAAGTCCTTCAACAAAATCCTCAAGTTGGACAACGGCATCACGATCGCCGGAGGACAGGATGCGTACGCCGGAAAGATCTTCCGCGTTTCGCATTTGGGATACTACGATGACCTCGATATGGTAACGGTTGTGGCGGCGCTGGAACGAACCCTTGCTGCGGTGAAGCATCCGGTGGAGATGGGAAAGGGACTGGCTGCTGTGCAGAACGCCCTCATCGCTCATGGATAACCACGAAGCGGCATTCAACAAGGACGAGACGATGAAAATTCTTGTGAGCGACAGTCTGGAGCAGAGCCTGATCGATATTCTGATTGGCGAGGGATTTGAAGTTGACAACAGGCCCGGCATCAAGCCAGACGAGTTGAGCCGGATCGTTGGTGCGTACGATGCGCTGGTCGTGCGCAGCTCTACCAAGGTCACCGCGGACGTGATCAACGCAGCTACAAAATTAAAGATCGTTGGGAGGGCTGGGACCGGTGTCGACAACATCGACGTCCCCGCAGCCACACGCCGAGGGATTCTCGTGATGAACACACCTGGGGGGAACACCATTTCGGCGGCAGAGCACACGGTGTCCATGCTCCTCTCGCTTGCCAGGAATATTCCCCAGGCGCACATGAGTCTCGCGGGTGGGGAATGGGAGCGAAAGAAGTTTACCGGCACCGAGGTCTTCGAGAAAACACTCGGTGTGATCGGTCTCGGAAAAATTGGTCGTGAGGTCGCGCTCCGATGCCAGGGGTTGGGAATGAAGATTGTGGGGTACGACCCCGTGCTGGGAAGTGATGTGGCGGCGAAGCTCAACATCGATCTTGTGGGTCTTGAGGAGTTGTACCGGCGATCGGACTTCATCACCGTCCATACCCCGCTTACGAACGAAACGAAGCATCTTCTGAATGATGACACGCTGGCGAGGTGCAAGCGCGGCGTCCGCGTGGTCAATTGTGCGCGGGGGGGTATCATCGACGAAGCGGCATTGATGCGCGCGCTTGATGCTGGGCAGGTGGCCGGCGCGGCGCTCGATGTGTTTGAACAAGAACCTCCCAAGGGCAACTCTCTGCTGAAACACCCCCGTGTCGTTGTCACACCGCACCTCGGTGCGTCCACCGAGGAAGCGCAGGAGAAGGTTGCATTCCAGATTGCTCATCAGATCGCGGATGCGTTGAAAGGTCGCGGCTATGCCGGTCTCGTGAACGGCGCCGCGCTCCAGCTGGCCTTAAATGAAGAACTCACTCCGTATCTCACCCTTGCGGAACGAATGGGGAGTCTCGTGGCGCAGCGGATGACGGGAAAGTTGAAACGCCTTACCGTGGGTGCCTCGGGTGAGTTAATGTCTTCATCCATTGAAGTGATGAAGGCTGGCGTGTTGAAGGGCGTCTTGTCGCACGTTCAACCTGACCCCGTGAACTTTGTCAACGCAGCGATGCTTGCAACGGACATGGGGCTCACTATCGTCGAACAGAAAGAGAGTGCAAAAGAGGGTTTCCCGAACCTTCTCTCTGTCCGGTATGAAACAGACAACGAAACCATGGAGGTTTCAGGGACGGTGTTCGGCGCATCCACGATCCGGCTTGTGAAGCTCGATGGCTTCAGATTCGAGGTTCGCCCGGAGGGGTATCTCCTGATTTACAGCAATATCGACCGACCTGGAATGCTGGCCCGGGTTGGCTCCATCCTTGCCAGGCATAACGTCAACATTGCCGGTGTATCTCTCGGCCGCTCTGCCATTGGCGCAAATGCGCTCACTGTTATGAGTATCGATAGCGATATTCCCGCCGAGGGGATGAGAGAACTCCTCTCTCAGGATGGCGTTTCCAACCTCAAAGTCGTAAACCTGGACTGATCCCATTTCCGTCCAGGTACGCAGTATTTTAAATATGGTACTTGACAAACACCACCTCCCTTTTTATATTAAGTCACCATCAGTATCTGGTCAAATTTGTTCCTTCCAAGACTTGTCACAACAGGAGGTGTTCGCCGGGGGTTATTGGTACAACATTCCAACATTCCATACCAAACAATCTCATTGTGCTGAGGGGCTGTAGAGAAACGAGCGTGGCAATCCTTGTCCGGTCTTTCTAGCAACTAGAGCCACTCAAGTCCTGTCCAACACCATCACGTTCGACGTCTTTTTTTGATTGAGATGTTCGTGTTAGTGGGTGCAGAGCAAACACCTGCATCTTGTCACCATCATTGCTTCACCATTGCCATCAGTCGTGTCAGTGCGACGTCGAGAATCCACCGAGTGTACTGCAGCAAGCTCCAAAGAGGAGCGCGATAGTCATCTGACCACGATCAACAATCATAGCAAGGAGAACCTACCTATGCGTTTCAATAAACTCTTTCTTCCGATTGGCCTGCTTGCGATCGGCGTCCTGTGGGGTGCGTGCGTCGACGTCCCTGATGGCCCGGGGACAGTCACCAATCCCGACTTTCGTTCCCAGGTGCGCTTCTTTCATGCCGTGCCCGGTGGCGCCGCCGGCAATGTCAGCGTCGATGGTTCTTCTGTAGGGAATATCGGCTACCTGGCCTCAACCTCGTATTCGGACATACCGTCGGGAAGCCGCTCAGTTGCGTTTGGCGCGACCTCGGCACAATCAGTGGTGTTGGGATCGGAGCAGCAAAGTACCGTTCTGATCTATTCGACAAGTGGAACCGCTCTTGCCTACCTCAACCTTCCCGAAGGACACAAGGACAAGAATAACGCCAGCGCGACGAGTGCAAAGATAAAGTATGTCAACGCGGCATTTGGTTCTTCGGCGAACATTGTCCTCCGCAGCGGTTCAGCGACGGGGACCGACTTGGCGGCAAGCGTCCCATTTGCCGGTGCGCGGGTGTACGACACCCTCTCCGCAGGCTCCATAGCGATCTTCGCGGTATCGGCGGGAAGCTACAAGGCCACACTCAATGGTTCGCAGGAACCAACTCCTGTCCCAACTTCCGCGACAGGGACCGCGGCGGCCACAATCGGTAATAATAAAAATCTCACGTATAGCGTCACGGTTGACATCGACAGCATTACCGGCTTCTATACAATGGCGCACTTCCACAATGCGCCCGCCGGAGTGAATGGACCTGTGGTCAAAGCCATCTTTACCGATACAACGGGCCAAAGGATTACCATCCCGAATACTTCGCTTTCCGGTGCGAATGAGCCAACGCCGGTGACGACCGCATCTTCAGGTGCAGCGCGCTTCATCCTCTCCCCTCAGGGCCTGACGTACTCCATTACGGTCACTAAAGGAGCTCCAGATACGCTCGGGTTCACGGCGGCGCATTTCCATAATGCTGCCGCGGGGACTAATGGTTCTGTGGTGCGCACCATTGCCGGAGCTGTCGTGACCGATTCCACACTTTCCGGTGTGTGGAGAACCGATGATGCAGTGCAGCCACTAACTCCTGCGCTTATGACGGAGCTCGTGAATGGACGCATTTACGTGAACTTCTACAGCGCGCCCGCCCCAGGCGGCACAATCCGCGCGCAGGTCGTTCCTGACAAGAAGACGACATTCACCGGGACGTGGGTAGACACGACTGGTCTCACTGACGCCCTTCGACAGGAATTCAACGCTGGCAACATCTACGTGAACTTCCACTCGAACGACTACCCGGGTGGAAAGATCCGAGGTCAGGTTCAAGTTGACGCAAGCAGCTTTGGCGTTGCGACATTGCCGGCAACCAATTTTGAAGTCGGGAAGTTGTACACCCTCGTTGCAACAGGAGCGGGCAGTGCTCTTCAGCTTACCGTGCTTCAGGATCGACAGGTGGCAGGACCTCCTGTCGGGAAGCCCGCAGGCATGCAGGTGAAGAAGTAACGGATAACGTACGGAGACCATGAATTTTATCATTGAATAACACGCCTCAACAATTGGAGGAAGCTATGCGTGCAAAACCATTTCTACTTCTTTTTGCTCTTCTCCTGGTGCCGGGGCTTCTGTTTGCCGGCGTGACAGGAAAGATCAAGGGAAAAGTTATAGACAGAGAGAGCAAGGAAGCACTCGTCGGGGCGAACGTGGCTGTGGAAGGAACCAGCTACGGCGCCGCGACTGACGTGAACGGCGAGTACACGGTTCTCAATGTGCCCGCCGGTGTTTACACCGTGAAGGCGACGTATGTTGGATACTCATCAGTATCTGTTTCCAACGTTCGTATTAGTGCCGACCTGACGACGGACCTTGATTTCAGTCTCTCCACCGAGGCCGTCGCTCTCACCGGCGTTGAGATTATTGCGGAGAAACCACTTGTGAATAGAAGCGCCACCAACGCTGTTCGGGTGGTAAGCAGCGAGGATCTAAAAAATATTCCGGTGCGTGGCATCGCATCGGTGGTGGCACTTCAGGCCGGGGTGGTGGAGCAGGGTGGACAGATCTTTATCCGTGGCGGTCGCCAGGATGAAGTCGGCTATTATATTGACGGTGCGGATGCACGGGATGCTCGCAACGGACGCCTGCTGGTGTCCGTCGTTCCCGAAGCCCTCGAAGAGTTCCAAGTGCAGGCGGGTGGATACAACGCAGAGTATGGTGGTTCCAATGCCGGTATCGTCCGACAACAGTTGAGAACCGGAACAACCGACTACAGCGCATCGCTCCGTGTGGAAACGGACAACTTCGCATCGGGCGGTGAGAAGTTCCTGGGTGGATATTCCTATGGCTACAGCGATTATTCCGCAACGTTTGGTGGTCCGATTGTTTCGGACAAGATCAAGTTCTTCCTTGCGGGTCGAAACACCTTTCAGGGTGACCCGACCGTTGCATGGTGGGATCCGGTGGTGTTCGACAACCTCGCAGAGGATGCCGCTGGAAGTAATCCCGATCCAAACACCGGAGTGCCGGATACATTCTCTGTCAACATCCCCGGCGGTAAGGTGCCCGGACGCAAACTTGAGTCGTGGGCGGGAAACGGTACACTGACGTTTGATTACAATCCTATCATTGTCCGTTTGAGCGCCTCCATGAATTACACGAAGACGCTTTTCAACACGACGCCAATTCGGAATATTCTCAACCAGCAGCGCATCCCCAACCAGGATGAGAGCAGCGGGCTTTTCAGCGCGAAGCTCACGCACTTCGTGCAACCAACAACATTCTACGACCTCACGGTCAGCTACCAGGATAACCGGTTCAAACGTTACGATCCGCTTTTCGAAGATGATTACCTCTCCTACGGTGACAGCACGGCAAACGCTGCGAAAGGTATTCTGTACTTCTCGCGGTTTTTGTCGCCACAGGATGTTCGCGTGAATGGCTTTCCGTTCACACGTCCTGGCGGCTTGAACCTGGCTGGCGGAGCAACCGTTGCTTATCAGAAACGGAAACAAAACTTCATTAGCGGCGCTCTTGATATAACGCATCAGATGAAGAGCCACGAGTTCAAGGGCGGGTTCTCGTATCAGCGATATACCATCCGAAACTATAGCTTCGGACGCGTCGAGGCAATGTTGGGAACCCTGCTCTCGAACCCCGACGTTGCTCGCACCGGCGGACCGGCACTCGATGCCCTTTACCGTATCGGTGGCATCCCGAACAACTACGGCTACGACATCTATGGCAACGAGATAGATGACGGCTTCGAAGGGCCGAAGAACCCGACATATATTTCGGGCTATCTGCAGGACAAATTTGAGATCAATGATCTTGTTGTAAATGCAGGTTTGCGCTTCGACTCCTTTGACAACGATGATTGGGAGTTTATCGATCCAGCC
>Ga0209109_10002410_pt1 | contig 10248 bp, 9 predicted proteins | sample Rifsed10ft2_FD_184004 | JGI IMG/M metagenome (GOLD analysis project Ga0209109, IMG submission 184004) | Soil microbial communities from Rifle, Colorado, USA - sediment 10ft 2 (version 2) | ecosystem: Environmental > Terrestrial > Deep subsurface > Rock core/Sediment | place: Rifle, Colorado... | reverse complement strand
TGGCGGCTGTAGTTCTCGATCCCGGAGCAGAACCCGATCTCTTTCATCATTTCGAGGTCGTACCCCGTGCGCATCCGCAAACGCTGCGCCTCGAGCAGCTTCCCGTTCGCCTCGAATTCGGCCAGTCGCTCCTCGAGCTCTGCTTCGATGCCGACCACGGCTCGTTCCATGCGCTCCTGCGAGGCCACGTAGTGCGAGGCCGGATAGATCCACAGCTCCGGCATTTCCTCGATGACCTCGCCGGTGACCGGATTCATGCGGAGAATGCGCTGAACTTCGTCGCCCCAGTATTCGACCCGGGCAACGGTCTCCTCGTAGGCCGGGAACACTTCCAGGGTGTCTCCCTTGACCCGGAACTTCCCGCGGGTGAGATTCACCTCGTTGCGTTCGTACTGGATGTCGACCAACCGGCGCATCGCCTCTCCGAGTGGATACTCGACCCCCCTGATCAATCGCAAGACCCGGCCGGAGTACTCGTCGGGGGTTCCCAACCCGTAGATGGCCGACACGCTGGCAACGATGATCACGTCGTCCCGGAAGAGCAGGGCGCTGGTGGCGGCGTGGCGGAGCCGGTCGATCTCGTCGTTGACCGTGGCGTCCTTTTCGATGTAAGTGTCCGACTGGGCCATGTACGCCTCAGGCTGGTAGTAGTCGTAGTAGCTGACGAAGTACTCGACCCGGTTCTCGGGGAAGAACTGCCGGAACTCGTTGGCGAGTTGAGCGGCCAGCGCTTTGTTGGGTGCTAGCACCAGGGTGGGCCGCTGGATCTTCTCGATGGTCCAGGCGATCGTTGCCGACTTCCCCGAGCCGGTGATGCCCAGCAAGGTCTGGAAGCGTTCGCCGGCTTCGATCCCCGCGGCCAGTGAAGCTATGGCCGAGGGTTGATCGCCGGCGGGATCGAAGTCGGAGTGGACCTTGAAGGTGGGCACCCGGCCAGTGTACGCGGCAGGTGCGACAAGGAAGCGTCGGCGGGACAGCCAAATATCCGGCCATTCCAACTCTCAATCAATGTGCTCCGCCCCTCCACGAGGGCGGATAAATAGGGAGGACCCCACCACCCCCACAAACAGCGAAGCTCCCGCCAGGACCATGGGCACCACTCGATTCTCCAGACCGGGTTGCCCAAGACGCGACAATGCCATCGGCAACACCGCCAGGCCGATCCAACTGAACGCTGGAAGCCGCAGATCCGACTTGACTCGACTCACGACGAACCACACAACCGGGGCCAGGGCAAGCCAGTAGTGGTCCCAAACAAACGGAGCCAGAGCTGTTGCCACCCACACCGGCAGCAGTAGCCAGATTTCGCGCGGAAACCGACGTCTGATCATCGGAATTGCCAACGCCGCTCCGAGATAGACGAGAGTTGCCAAGCCGGGACCGGCAGAAGAAATCCAGCTGAGATTGGACGGAGTATCCCGGGCTTCCGCAGCGTTGCCCGGCAAAGCCTCGGTTATCCACGCCCAGAGCGAGTAGAACCCACCAACAAAGGGAAGCACCGCCAGCGTCGCTAGAGCTGCCGTCCCGGCCACCACCGCGACATCCTTGACAACCGAGGTACTGCGCGGCAGGGCCAGCGCAAAGACCGCCAGCCAGGGTTTCCAGGCGACCAGCAATCCGAGGATGATGAGAGCGACGACTCGCCGGCCCTTGCCGTCGAGAAGCACGACGACGAGCAGCCCCAACCCGGCCAACGCGTTCCCTTGAATCCACACGGTATCCGTGAAGGTGGGAACCCACACCACTGTGGCGATAGCTACAGGAATCGCCCAGGCCGGTTTCCGCCGATGCAGGATGGCGATGATGGCGAACGCCAACGCCACAACACCCAGCGCACCCAGGCGACGCCCCGCCAACTCGGCGTCGGAGCCATAGACCGCCAGCAGGGCACGCGCCCCGGCCAGGGCCAGCGGTGGGTGGACGACCCATCCACTCAGGCGGGGCGCGTCGGATAGAGGAAGGTCGGGAGGTTCGTATTGTGAAAGCAGATCACCAATCTGCTGGTACGGCATGCCGCCTTCTTCAACCACCGTGACACCGAGAAGGTCTCTGCCCAGATCAGTGATGCCCTGACTCTCATAGACGGCACCCCGAACCGTGAGGTCGCTCAACACTGGGAGCTGTGCCACCAGGAGAACGATCAGGAGGATGAGCAACCCCAACCGAGATATAGATGCCGACCCTACTGGTCGACGCGCTTTCACCCGCCCGGACATTGGCAACCAGGACCACCGGCCGGCCGACGTTGTCGACTCGTCAGCCGCTCCCACAAAGCATCGACCTGCGCTTGGAGGGCATCGGGATCCCCCGAATTGTCAATCACAACGTCCGCCGCCTCGTTCCAAGTAGTACGGTCCGGTTGGGCAGACATGCGGCGCATGGCATCGTCCTCATCCATGCGACGTTTGCGAAGTCGTTCCATCCGGACATGCGGGTCGGCGTCGACAACCACCCGCAGCCAACCCGCGCCCATGAAATCGATGAGGAGGGGCACCTCGACTACGACCACCTCCTCTGTCGCCTTCCTGATCAGAGCTGCAATCTGTTTCCGGATGGCGGCGTGGGTGAACCCTTCGAGAAGTTCGAGATCTACCGGGTCACGGAACACGATATCGGCCAATCGACGGCGGTCAATCACACCATCGACCACGACCGACGGCCACGCCTCCGCAACCTGGTTGAAGGCCGCTCCGTCGCGTTTCAGCACCCGGTGCCCGATCTCGTCGGCATCGATCACCAGGGCTCCCCGGCCGCGCAACAACTCGCCGACCGAGCTCTTCCCGGCTCCTATCCCGCCGGTGAGCAAAACCCGCACTTTCCGGTCAGACACGATGAATGACTGTACTCTGATAGCCGATGCCCGACCGAAAGAACCCATGGGAATCACGATTCCACAAGGTGTTGCTCGCCTTGCTGTGGGTGGCGCTGGCCCTGGGTGTTTTCATCTCCTTCTGGGAGGCTCGCAAGCAGTCGGCCTCCCTAGGAGCCGAGGCCATCGGCGCCGACGCCATCGGCGCGGCCATGTCCGCCGGCGTCTATGTGCTGGGATCCCAGATCCTGCCCCGCAACTACCTGCGCATCACGTGGATTCGAGAGCTCGCCTCGCTGGTCGGCGTGACTCTGGTGATGATGGCGGTGAGCCTGAGCGGCGGTCTCAACAGCCCCTTCCTGCTGCTCTCCCTCACACCGGTCATGCTGGCGGGCGTGTTTGGCGGCTTCCGCAGTGGTCTGGCCACCGCCGCGTTGTCGGCCGGCGTGCTGGTCGTCATCTCCGTCGGTCTCGACGACTTTACGCTGCCGCTCTTCTTCCAGTGGGCGGGCCTGTTCCTACTCATCGGGTTGACATTCGGTCAGGCGCGCCGCCTGCTGGTCGAGGAGGGGGCCCGGGCCGATGCCATGGCTGCCGCCTCGGCCGAGGTATCGCAGCGGCTCGAACGCCTCGAACGCGCCAATACTCTGTTGACCCGTTTCACCGAAGTAGCCGACACGGCCGAACTCAACCCGGTAACGGTCGGCCACGAAGCATTGGAGAGCTTGTCGGACGTGGCCTCATTCCACGCCGCCGTTGTAGCGCTGGCCGGGGACGACGGCCCGGTGGTGGTGGCCCGGCGGGGAAATGAAGAACCAAACGACCATCGCTCGATCATTCCGCTCTCGGTCGGGAGCCGGGACGTGGGCCTGGTCGTCTTGATCTGCGCCGAGGAACCGTCACCGGCCGAGTACCAGGCAACGGTCGAGTCACTGCAACCGGTGGCGCTGGCGTTCTCGAACATCCTGCTACTCCAGGATATTGCCCGGCGAGCCATCCGGGAGGAGCGGGCACGGTTAGCCCGCGACCTGCACGACGAAATCGGCCCGTCGCTGGCCTCCCTGGGTTTGGCGCTCGATCTAGCTCTGCTTCAACACCCGGCCGACCCTGATCTGGCCGAACACCTGCGGGAACTCCGGCTGTCGGTAGGCGGAATGGTGGAGGACGTGCGCAGCACCGTCGCCGATCTTCGCATGCCCGAGCAACCGAGCGTCACCGAGGTCATGAAGAGCCTGGGTGCCTCGGTTTCGGAAGGGGATCCGGAGATCGACCTCCGGTTGGTCGAACGCCGGCCTCCCCGCCCGTCGATCGCCCCGGATGTCATCGCCATCGTGACCGAAGCGGTCCGCAACGCCATCCGGCATTCGGGAGCTCGCATGATCACGGTGCACGGGACGGTCGATTTCGATGAGGGAACGATCACCGTGCACGATGAAGGAAAAGGCTTCAGGCGTGATCGGGTACCGGACGGTCACTACGGTTTGATGGGAATGGAAGAGAGGGCCGAGCGGATCGGTGCTTCGCTCAACATCACCAGCACCCGCGGTGGAACGGCCGTGACTGTCACTTGGGGGCCAGATTGATTGACATACTCGTAGCCGACGACCACACACTGTTTGCCGAAGGCGTCAGCCAGGCTTTGGCAGCCATCCCCGATCTGCATGTGGCCGGAACAGCCTCCGGGGGTGTCGAACTGGTCGAGCTGGCCAAGAAGATCCACGCCGACGTTGTCCTCATCGATCTGGAAATGCCCGATCTCTCGGGGTTGGAGGTACTAGAGAAGCTGAAGGGATCCGTACCCGCCATCATCGTCACCATGCATGCCAACGACGAGCGACGCTCCCAGGCCATTGAGGCCGGAGCGAGAGGTTTCTTGTCCAAGTCGACCCCCCTCCCCGACCTGGCCGCGGCAGTGCGAGCAGTCTATGCGGGAGAAGATCTCGCTCCCCTGACGACCACTCTCCGTGAGATTCTTGATCGGTACATGGAGCCCACTCTCGACCCGGGTGCCGCATCCCTGACGGCCCGCGAGCGCGAGTTGCTGGCGCTGCTCGGTGAGGGGGTGAGCCTGACCGACGAACTGGCGGAACGGCTGTATATATCGCCAAAAACTGTCAAAAACCACCTGGCGTCCATCTACGAGAAGCTCGGCATCAGCGACCGCACCCAGGCCGCCGTTGAGGCCATCCGCCTCGGATTCATCACCCATCGGTGAAGGTGGTCCGGGGAAAATAGGGCGTACGACCTATAGAGAAATGAGCGCTCTGCGTGGTAGCTTGCCGCAGGTAGTGACCCCCGAGCCTGTAGGAGGGTTCTTGTGTTGACAGTCATAAGTGAGTTGGCGGCCCGTTGGGAGTCCTTCAAGGACGAGCGCGGCGCCAGCATGGTTGAGTACGCACTGCTGGTCGTGCTGATCGCGATCATCGCGATTCTGGCGATCACGTTCGCCGGCGAGCAGGTCTCCGAGACCTTCAGCGAAATCGGCAGCGCACTCAACTCGTAGCAAACCGGAAGGCAACAACAATGGGCTGGGAAGCACTGGGTGAGCTCGTAAGGAGCGGATTCCAAAGCGAGCGGGCCGCCGGATTGGTCGAGTGGGGATTACTCGTGGTCCTCATCGCAGTGGTAGCGTTGGTTGCAGTGCAGTTTGCCGGCGACCAGAACTCGGTGCTGTGGAGCGAGATAGCAAGCTCCGTGGAAACCTAGCCCGAGACGCCTTCGAGATAACGGTGGGGGACCCTACAGGGTCCCCCACTCTCTTTGCCATGATCGACTCGATCAGCTCTGCGAGAAGACCGTCCACCGATCATCGATGAAGTCGACTTTCCAGCCCTCGGCCGTGAGCACTTCTGCCAAACCCGCATCAGTGGCCACCAACGCCTGTTCGATGCCATACCGCTCGAAGACCGATCGCCACACCGGCGTCCCGCGCCTGGTGTCGACGAACTCTCGAAAGAACTCGGCGCCGAACAGCTCGGCCCGGTCGTCGACAAATACCGGCAGCCGGTTGGCGTAAATCAGGTAACCACCGGTGGCGTCATCGTGCCAGACAGCCCCGGCCTCCAGATGAGCAGCTGCCTGGACCGGAAAACGATCCTCGTCGACTCCTTCGAATCCAACCAGGGTGAGGAACGGCAGCACTATCAGCGCCGCACCAATGACCAGGTTGACCCGGGCCGGACCGCGGACGACAGCCCCCGTGCTGGTCCCCGGACGCCACACGGAAGCCGCAAACGGCGCCAGGACGATGGCCGCCGGCATGAGCGCCCGCGCCGAAGTGAGTCCAAACACGAGAAACGGCACCACGACCCACAACTCCCGCACTCCGATCCGGCCCACCGTGGCCGCCACCATCACGGCGACGATGATCAGCACATAGGGGGCGACCGCCATGGACAGCAAGTCCGGTGCGGCCCACTCCGAAAGGAAGCTGAGCGCCTCCCGGTTGGTCAGGAACGACGTCAGCATCGCCCAGACCCCCAGGCCGTGTGCGGTCAGACTGACGGCGATGAGCGATAGAGCGATTCGCCACGTTGCCCTGCGGAGGGCCATGCGCCGCCGAAGGGCATCCAGCACGAGCAGACCGAGTCCCAACACGAAGGAACCGTGCAAGCCTGCCCATACCCAGAGGATCAGCGGAACTGTCCACTCGGCTTTCACTTCGAGCGCCACCACCAGCAGGGCGAGGAGAACGAAGGAGAAGAGCACCGGCCTCGGCACCAGATTGGGAAGACCCAGCCACGTGAGGGCAACCAGCGTCAGCGCCACCGGCCGCGGGTCGGACACCCGCCGGAACGTCGCCAATCCGACCAGGATGATGACCAGCCCACCACCAAGGATGAGCAACCACGGCACCCAGCCGAGCCCACCGGTAGCCCGTTCGAGCGAACCGTACAGCAGGTCGGCCAGCCACGATTGCGTACGCCAGGGCTGCCCGGCCATGGTGTAAGAGAACGGATCGCTGGTGAGCACTTCACCGGCTGCCAGTTGCAGATCTCCGGCCCGGACATGCCAGAGGAACGAGTTATCCCGGATGGGACGGGAAGCGCCCACCACCACCCCGATCCACGGAGTCAGCAGCAGGAGATGGCGCACCGAGAGCCGCTGCCAGATAGGTGGGAGCGGAGCTTCAGTCGCGGCCGCCACGCCGCGACCTACATCTCGGAGAAGGTGTTGAAGATCTGGATGGCGGCCGGGCCGAGTAACACGATGAAGAGGGCCGGGAAGATACAAAACACCAGCGGGAAGACCATTTTCACCGGCGCGGCAAAAGCCTTCTCCTGAGCACGTTGCCGACGCTGGACCCGCATCTCGTCGGCCTGCACTCGCAGTACCTGGGAGATGGCTACACCAAAGGCCTCGGCCTGCATCATGGCCAACAGGAACGAGCGAAGCTCATCCAGGTCGGTGCGGTCGGTGAGATGTCGCATGGCGTCCCGACGGCTCACACCCACCCGGGTCTCCTGCAACATACGGAAGAACTCTTCGGACAGCGGCCCCGGCACGGTCGCCACCACCCGAGCCATTGCCGAGTCGAACCCCAAACCGGCCTCGACGCTGATCACCAGCAGATCCAAGACATCGGGAAGGGCACGCTGCATAGCCAGACGCCGGTCATCGATCTTGCGAGTCAACCAGACGTCGGGCCCGAAGAAACCGAGGATGGCCAGAAGACCCAAGGTCAGGACCTTCATGCGGAAATCGAGGCCACTTTGAAGGAAGAACCACAGGATGAGGGCGCCGATCGAAGTCAACAGCTTGATGACCGCCCACGAGTTGGCGTCCAGGTTGCCGGGACCACCTGCCAGCACAATCCGCCGCTGGGTCTTCTTCAGCCAACCCACCGGGGTGAACCGGCCCAGTAACCGGCCGACGGCCAGGAAGACCGGTGCGATGGCTCGCTCGGCGACCGGCTTCTTGAGCGTTTCCTCACGGATGTAGTCGGCCGAGCCGTAGACGGCGAGTCGCTCGGTGGCGGCCTTGCGGGCCCGGACGATACCGAAACCGACCCAGAGCACGAGCCCGGTCATGGCCACGAACACCGACCCAACGGCGAAAAGTTTGGGATCCATCTAGACCTCGATATCCACGATCTTCTTGAGCCAATACACGCCTGCTCCCATCAAAGCCAGTCCCACAGCGATCGCGATGAGCCCGGCCGTCTCGGTGAAGAGGGGCTCGAGATAGCCGCGATTGGTGCTGAAGAGAAAGGCGAAGAGCACGATCGGAAGCAAGGCGAGCACAATCGCCGACAGGCGGCCTTCCGCCGTGAGCGCCCTGATCTCGCCTTTGAGCCGGTTACGTTGCCGCATGGTGTCGGCCACGGTTTGCAGGACTTCGGCGAGGTTACCTCCCACCTCACGCTGAATCTCGATCGCCATGACCGCCCAGGTGAAGTCTTCGGATCGCATCCGCTCGGCAATCGCTCCCATGGTGTCTACCACCGGGCGCCCCAGCCGCGCTTCGGCAATGGCCCGCCCGAACTCCCGGGCCGTGGGTTGAGGCGCTTCCGCGGCCACCGCTTCAACCGCCTGCAACAACGAGTACCCGGCCCTGAGCGAGGTCGACAACAGGGTGAGCGTGTCGGGGAGTTGCCGCTCGAAAATACGCTTCTCCCGGGTTCCGGCGAACTGCATCGCCGCCGCCACCAGCAGCAGCACGACGAGGAACCCGATACCGGCCGCAATCCAACTGGTCGTGAACAAACCGGCCAGGACTCCGGCAATCACGCTGAGGCCAAGCCCTGCCGCCAGTGCCTCGCCGCCGCGCAGAGGTATGTTGGCTTGCTCCAGAACCGCATTGATGCCGTTGAGCAGACCACGCCGCTTGGCGGCTTCCTCCGCCGATGCGGTGAACCGGCTCAGGCCCGGAATCCTCGCCAGGAGCCCCTTCTTCTTCTCTTCAGGAGCTGCACTTCGGCCGCGACCGTAGACCTGGAGACGCTTACGGAATGCCACGGCGCCGTCCTCTTCACTTGGGCCGGCCAGGATGAAGATGAAGAGTACGATCCCCAGCCCGACCGCCGCCGTACCGAGCAGTCGGAGAGTCCCGGCCGACACCGGCCCAGCCGTCGCCCCCGCGTAAGGCTCGGGTTCCGGGAAGGTCACGTTGGTCGTTGTGGTCGGCGGGGGTGGCTTGATGAAGCCGGGTACGTTCACCGTGGTACTCGTGGCCAGCGCCCGGTAACCCACCCCGATGGCGAGATCGCCTGCCCGGTCCTGAGTGGCGGTGAAACGGGCCACGACCTTGTTGTCGAGTTCGCGTTTGATCTGGTCGTAAAGACCACTCAACTCGCCCGGTTCCGGCGTTGAAAGATACAAACCGTTGGTATTGGCAACGACGGTCTGCAGATCGGCCGGATCGAAGGCGGCCGACTCGAGCGTCACACCGAAGACCCGCACATCCTTGTCCTCGACGGCCGCCAGCGCATCGTCGAGGGTCGCCACGCTGCCCTCATCCTTGCCGTCGGTCAGCACAATCATGTTGCGCTCCAACCGTTCGGCATCGCCCGAGAACAGATCCGTCGCCCGGATGATGCCGTCATAGAACGCGGTGTCACCTTGCGCCACAATGCCTTCCACACTGGCGATGAGCGCCGACTTGGCGCTGGTAAAACCTCGCACAACCTGCACCTCGTCGGCAAAGGTGGCAACGGCGATGAAATCTTCCGCCCGCTTCTGGTTGATGAACGACAGCGCAGCAGCTTTGGCCGCGGCGAGCGGCTCGCCTTCCATACTCCCGCTGGCGTCGATCACCATGACAATGCCTACCTGCACGCGCGACTCGGCGATCGTCTCGATCTCCAGGTCCGTGACCGGGGTCCCATTCTCGGTGACTTGCAGCTCGGCCGGATCGAGGGCTTCCTCGAGGTTCAAGAAATCGACGATCATCTGCACCCGGGGATAGCGGGCCGTGTTGACGTCCGTGATCTCGATGACCGGACCCCCGTTGTCGGTCTGGGCCAGCGCGGCCGCACCGGCCCCAAGAACCAGCAAGGCGACGGTGACCGCCGCAACGAGGCTGCGTATCCGTGTCATTTCGTCGAGTACTGGGCCTGGCGGCGAGCAAACGGCTCCGGATCAAACAGATTGGCCGGCAATCTGATCCCGAAGTCCTCTAGGTGGCCACTGAAGGTAGGCCGAATGCCGGTAGCTTTCAGCCGCCCTAGATACCGGCCGCTCTCGTCCACACCCATTCCAAAATCGAACAGGAACAAGTCCTGCAGTGTGATGATTTCGCCTTCCATCCCTTCGATCTCCGTGATGTGCGTTATACGACGGGTGCCGTCCCGCAATCGGGTCTGATGCACGATCAGGTTGACCGCCGACGCCACTTGCTCCCGAATGGCCCGGACCGGCAGATCGAACCCGGCCATCAACACCATCGTTTCGATACGGGCCAACGTGTCGCGCGGCGAGTTCGAGTGGATGGTCGTCATC
>Ga0209109_10002408_pt1 | contig 10250 bp, 8 predicted proteins | sample Rifsed10ft2_FD_184004 | JGI IMG/M metagenome (GOLD analysis project Ga0209109, IMG submission 184004) | Soil microbial communities from Rifle, Colorado, USA - sediment 10ft 2 (version 2) | ecosystem: Environmental > Terrestrial > Deep subsurface > Rock core/Sediment | place: Rifle, Colorado... | reverse complement strand
CCGCCGCAAGACGGGCGGGTCGAGATCGCCTACTTCACCGCGCCCGAATCCGAAGGCTGCGGATACGCGACCCGTACCGCACGAGCATTGATCGCAATCGCGAGGCAGGCCGATCCGGCGCTCCTGATTGCGGCGCAGACGCTCCCGGAAGAGAATGCCTCCACTTCGATCCTGCGCAAGCTTGGATTCCGGCTGAGCGGCAGCATCGTCCACCCGGAGGATGGCAAGGTCTGGGAATGGCAGCTATGAACGACCCGGTTGCGAAAAGTATCGTCGTGCTGGGCGGCTGCCTGCTGGCCGGCCTCATCGCACTCGGCTGGCAGGTCGGCCATGCGACGCTTCGAGTCAAGTCGCTCGAACGCACGGTGGCCGTCAAGGGCCTGTCTGGACACGAGGTTCCCGCCGATATCGCGATCTGGCCATTGACCATTCAGGAAGCAAGCGGCGACCTGAACGGCATCTTCGAATCCATACAGCGCAAGAATGCGCTCATCACCAAGTTTCTGGCCGGTCATGGCATCACGCCGGAGGAGATCACCGTCGCGCCGCCGACCGTCACGGACTTGCATGCGCAGAGCTATGGCGACAAGAGCAACATCCTGTTTCGCTATACGGGCAGCTCCACGGTCACGGTCTACTCCGCCAATGTCGCGGCTGTGCGAGCGGCGATGCAGGACGTCATCGCTCTCGGCAAGCAGCGTGTCGCCCTGTCTGGCGAGGGTTACCAGGGCCAGTTCTCGATCGAGAATCGCGACGGCACGACGCCGCACATCAAGAAGGTGCGGGTCGCATCCACGGTCGAATACTACCTGGCCGACTGAGCTGGTCGCGGAATCCACCCATGCCCGAGCATGCCGTCACCGAGGACGAAATCGCATCCTGTTTTGACGTGATGGCGGAACTTCGCCCGCACCTTGAGCGAGGACATTTTGTCCCGCTCGTCCGCTCGATGCAGGCGGAGGGATTCCGCCTCGCATGCATCCGCGCCGATGGCCGCGTGGTCGCGGTCGCCGGTTACCGGATTTCGACCAATCTGTTCCTGGGTCGTAATCTCTATGTCGATGACCTGGTCACGGCCGACAGCGAGCGTTCGAAGGGCCACGGCCGGGAGCTTCTCCGGTGGCTGCGCGGCGTCGCCATCGAAAATCATTGCCGGACCCTGCACCTCGACTCCGGTGTCCAGCGCAAACGCGCGCATGAGTTCTATCTGCGCGAGGGGCTCGAACTCAGCAGTTACCACTTCAGCAGCCGCCTCAACGGCCGCTGACGAGCCGCGCCTCGCAGGACATGCCGCGCAACACTGAACCGCCCCGCGCCCTGACACATTCCACGCTTGCGCTCGGCGCACGCGCGCTCGCGCGCTCTGACCCGGACCTCGGGGCCCTGCTTCGGCGCAACGGAATGCCACCCATGTGGGCCCGGCGACCCGGCTTCGCCACACTGATTCACATCGTGCTGGAACAGCAGGTCTCGATCGCCGCCGCACGCACCTTGTTCCTGCGCCTGCGGCGGCATCTGGGCGAAATGTCACCCCGAGCCGTCGCCGACTGCGGTGCCGCCGGCCTGCGGCGCTTCGGCCTGACACGCCAGAAAGCGTCCTACTGCCACGATCTCGCAATAGCGGTGGACCGGGGCCAGCTCGACCTGCGCGGCATCGCGCGCGCGCCGGATACTGCCGGGCGCGATGCGCTGCTCGCGATGCGCGGCCTCGGGCCCTGGAGTGTCGATATCTACTTCCTGATGGCGTTGCGCCGGCCGGATGTGTGGCCGACCGGCGACCTGGCGCTTGCCGAGGCGCTGCTTCACGTCAAACGATTGTCGACGAGACCCGATGCCTCGGAGCAACGGATGATCAGCGCGGACTGGGTCCCATGGCGTTCGGTCGCGGCGCGTCTTCTCTGGCATTACTATCTGAACACACGCCGATCGGGCAGGGACTAGGAGGGAATCATGCAGCGCAAGGCATCAGCCACCTGGCAGGGCGGCTTGAAGGACGGCAAAGGCAGCCTGACGACGGACAGCCGCGTGCTTTCGGCCACCCCATATTCCTTCGGCACCCGTTTTGAAAACGGCGCCGGCACCAATCCCGAAGAGTTGATCGCCGCCGCGCACGCGGGCTGCTTTTCGATGGCGCTTTCCATGATTCTCGGCGAGGCCGGCATACGGCCGGAGCGCATCGACACGACCGCGACCGTGACCCTGGAAAAGACCGACGCCGGATTCGCGATCACGATGAACGCGCAACTCACCACCTGAGGCAGCCGGCCGCGACCGCGTCCGTCCGCCCTGGTTCATGGCACGCAAATGGCCTCGGGCGGTGGCGCGAGCTTCACGTTTGAGATGCGGCCCTGCTCGAGCGAAATCGTCAGCTCGAGCGGTCCGCGATCGCAGTTCAGTGTGAGTCGCGTGCTGGAGACGCCGTCGCCTTCCTGCGGTTCACCGGCACGGCAAGAGCCATAGGCCTGGCGATAGGACTGCAGCAGCGCGCCGGTTGCCGCACGATCGTCCGAGGCTGCGAGCGTGAGTACGCCGGTGCCTGCCGTCATCACGCCAAGGACCTCGTCGATGGCCGCGCGCATCGCCACCGAGGGTGGGCGCCCGCCGCTGACTTCCAGGTGCTGCACACGCGGTGGCGAGCTGGGCGCCAGCGTCAGTTCCACGTCGAGCCAGCCGTACTCACACTTGATGCGGAAGCGGCCACGCAGCGCATTCTCGGCCTTGAGCGCGCCCGTCTCACAGCTTCCGAGTCCCTCGCGCAACGCGACGATTGCTTTTCTCCGCCGCTCGAGTGATTCATCGAGGAACAGGTTATCGGCGGCGATTGCCTCTGCCTGCTCGTCGGACCAACTGGTGACGAGACCCGCCACGGCAGCAGCCATTTTCTCGAGTACCGGCGCGGGAGTCGCTGCGCGCGGCTTGAGTGCGCCGGTACGCTCGAGCGACTCGAGCATCTCGCGCAACATGTCGGCGGGCGCCATGTAGGTCAGCCCCGCCATTGCGAAGGCGCCGACGCCGTGCTCCGGCAGCCACACCATGTAGGAACCGTATCCCGGAAAACCGCCGGAGTGGCCGACGCTCCGGCTGAAAATGCAACTGGCGCTTTCACGGAGGCCGAAGGCATAGTTGATCGCAAAGCCCTCGGTCACGGCACCGGGTGCGGCACGGCGCAACCGTAGCCGCGGATAGCCTGAGCCCTGATGCATTTCGCGCAGGCTGCGGCGCAGCGCCGGCGGCGACTCGGGATCGTCCCGCGGCGGATAAGCCGACAACATCATGGCCACCCACCGGCTGAGATCGCGCGAGGACGTGAAGATCCCGCCCATCGGGCCGAATGCGCCGTCCGCGAGCGGCGATTCCGTCACGAACGCCTCATCCTGAAGGCGATAGCCTGTCGCCAGGCGCGCCGCCGGCACAACGCGCGCGTCCCACCAGGTTGAGGTCATTCCGAGCGGCGCCAGAATCTCCCTGTTGACGTACTCCGCGTAGGGGACTCCAGAGACAGCCGCGACCACGGCACCGAGCATTGCAAAGCCGTAATTCGAATATTCATGGGCGCTGCCGGTCGCCGTCGAATACGGGATGCCGGCGCTGAGCCAGGCCGAGAATTTCTGCTGCGAGATCGCCATCTGCCTGTCGCCCCAGGGATTGTCCTCGGGAAACCCCGCCGTGTGCGTCAGCAGATGCCTGATCGTGACCGGGCCCGAGTCACTCGTGGGCCGCGACCAAGAGGCAAGTTCGGGCAGATAGCGCGCCGCCGGTGCGTCGAGCTCGAGCTTGCCCGCGTCGCGCAGCTTCAGGATCGCAAGCGCCGTGAAGCTCTTTGTCATCGAGGCGATGCGAAAGACGGTATCCTGGTCGATCGCCCCGCCCTTTTCGACATTGCGCTGACCAACACTTCCGAAACGCGCGAGCGCGCCGTCGATGACGATGCCCCAGGCGAGCCCCGGCACCTTGTTGTCGCGGGCCCAGCGGACTGCGATCTCATCCAGTGCTGGCAATGCAGCCTCGAGTTTTTGCCTGCGCTCGGGATCGGTGAATCGCGCCGGCGGCAGTCCTTCAGCGGCCCCGGCCGGCCGGCCGATTGCAGCCAGCCCCAGCATCACCGTCATGCACGCCGCGGCCCTGCCGCTGATACGCGGCCGCGGGCCGACGCGCAACGCGCGATGACTCGCGTCGTGACAACTCGCCATGCCGATTCCCTTCTTGGGCGCCCTGCGCCGTCTTGCGAGGGTAGCGATATATCACAGCCGGGGCTTGCCGGCTGGCCATGAAGCCACTAGCGTGGCCAGCGCCATGCAAGCTCCCGTCCCGACTTCCCGGCCGGAACTCTCGCGCAGCCTCGGCGTCATCGCCGGCATATCGATCAACGTCGCCAATATCATCGGCACCGGTGTGTTCCTGAAGTCGCGGGTGATGACCTGCAATGTCGGAGACCCGATTGCGGTGCTCGGCGTGTGGCTCGGGGCGGGGCTCCTCGTGCTCATCGGCGCGCTTTGCTATGCGGAAGTATCAGCGTTGATGCCAGAGGCCGGCGGCGAGTATGTCTACCTGCGGCGTGCCTACGGCCGCGCGACGAGCTTCCTGTTCGGCTGGACGCAATTCGCGATCGTCAGGGCCGCCTCGCAGGCCGCGCTTGCCATTGCCTGTGCGATATTCCTGAACCTTGCGACCGGCGGCTGGCTTGATCAGTGGCATTACCAGGCGATGCTCGCCGGTTTCACGCTGGATCTCAGCGCCGTGCAACTGATCGCGCTCGCCATACTCTGGACCACGGCCTGGATCAATTGCGCCTCGGTCCGGACGAGCGGCGGCGCCGCAACGGTGCTTACGCTGCTGAAGATCGCGATCGTCGTCGCGATCGGCATGGGCGCGCTGCTGCTCGCGCCCGGTGAATGGACTCATCTGTCGATGTCTGGCGCGGACGGGAATTGCGAAGGTGTCGAGAACACGGCGCGCGGCGGAATCGCCGGCATCGGCGCCGCGATGCTCGGCGCCTTGTGGGCCTACGACGGCTGGAACAACGTCGCTCCGCTCGCCGGGGAGGTCCGGGAGCCGCAACGCAATCTGCCGCGTATCTTTGTCACCAGCACGGCGATCGTCATCGTGCTCTACGTGTTCGTGAATGCTGCCTATTTCTATGTGCTGACGCCGGAGCAGGTTGCGAGTATCCCTGCGACCGGGTCGCTGGCGGTGCAGGTGCTGCAGTCCTTCCTCGGGCCGGTTGCCATCACATTCGCCGCGCTGGCGCTCATGGTGTCGTCATTCGGGGCGCTGCACGCCTCGGTGCTCGCGGGCGCACGCATACCCTATGCGATGGCGCGTGACCGGCTGTTCTTCGCTGGGCTCGCCCGGGTCTCGCCGCACACGCACGTGCCCATCCGGGCCGTGCTCGTGCAATCGGTCTGGGCGAGTGTGCTTGCGCTGTCAGGCAGCTACGACACGCTGACGGACGCAGTGATATTCGCGGCGTGGTTGTTTTACGGCCTCGCGGCCGCGTCGCTTTTCGTCTTCAGGCGCCGCCTGCCCGATGCGCCGCGTCCCTATCGCGCCTTCGGCTATCCGCTGCTGCCTGCGATCTTTGTCCTGGCTTCGGCGGGACTGCTGTTCACGACATTCCTCGCGACCCCGCGCCAGGCGGTATTCGGCGCAGGCCTGATGCTGGCTGGGCTGCCTTTCTATCTCTACTGGACGCGCACTGCCGGTCGGAACTCACCAGAGACCTAGCAACTTCCACCAGAAGAAGCCGGACGTGCCCCAGACCGCAATGTTGACGAGGCCGACGATCGCCCCGACCCGCCACCAGTCCTTCATTGGCACATAGCCGTGCCCGAAGAACATGGGAGCCGGTGTCGTGCCGTAATGCGTGAGTCCGGCGCTCAGGTTCGAAAAGAATGCAAAGGCCAGCACCACCAGCGCAATCGGCGCCTGCTTCGCCAGCAGCACCGCGACGAAGGCGGGATACATCGCGAGAATGTGCGTGGTGATGCTCGCGAAGGCGTAATGCGCGTAGTAGTAGATCAAGAGCGCCACGAGCAGCAGCGGCAGCCAGCCGATGTCGGAAAACGCGAGCCCGATGCTTTCGGCAAAAACTTGGGTGGCACCGGTGTCGTTCAGCGCCTTGCCGAGCATGATCAGGCCGCCGTACCAGACGAAGATGTCCCAGGCGGACTTCTCGTTGACGACGTCCTCCCACGTCAATACGCCCGTCATCAGGAGCGCAAGGCTCCCGCACAAAGCCGTCACGGTGATGTCGAGTCCATGCCAGCCCGATGTCGCCCACATGCCGCACACGGCGGCGAAAATGAAAGCCAGGATCCTTTCCTGCGCGCTCATCGGACCCATCGCGTGCAGCTCGGTCGAGGCGAAACTGGCGGCCTCTGGCGTGCGCGTGACTTCCGGCGGGTAGATTTTCTGCACGACCAGCGGTACCAGCGCCATCGAGAGGAGGCCCGGCACCACCGCGGCCAGGAACCAGGAGAGCCAGGTCACGGTATGGCCGAACTCACCCGCCATGCGGGCCGCCAGCGGGTTGCTCGCCTGGCCGGTGTAGAACATCGCGGCAGAAACGATGACGCACTGGTAGACGCCGACCATCAGGAAGGCCCCCAACCGCCGCGCCGATTCGCCCGGCCGTGAATCGTACAACTCGGCGATCGAGCGGGTGATCGGCAGGATCACGCCGCCGGAGCGCGCGCCGTTCGACGGGATGATCGTGGCGAGCACCATGTCCGAGAGTCCTAGCGAATAGCAGACGCCGATGGAAGTTCTTCCGAATGCGCGGACGAAGACGAGCGCAATCCTGCGCGCCAAGCCGGTGTTGAGCAGGGCGCGTGAGATGAAGAAGGCCGCCATGACCAGCCAGACGGTGGGATCGGCGTAGCCGGACAACGCGTGTCCGAGGCTGAGGCCTCCGATCAGGGCGGCCAGGATCACGGCGAGCAGGACCACCGCTCCGCCCGGGATGGGCTCGAGCAACAAGCCCGCGACCGTCGCGAGGAAGAGTCCCGTCAAGCGCCAGCCCTCCAGGCTGATGGCCTCGGGCCGGGGCAGGAGCGTGACCGCAAAATAGATGCCGACGAGAATCGCAAAGCGCGCCGCTACGCGCCGCGCGTCGAATGGCCTCCGTGCGGAGCTCATTGTTCCTCCCCCTCCAGACGCCGCCCGAGGCTACGCCTCGTCCTGCAACGCGGCAAGCGAGCGTCTGCGATGTCAGCCCATCGCCTTCAGGTCCGAATCACGCCGCGGTTGCCAGCCACCGATGGTTGCGGCATTGTCCGCGGGCCCCCGCCTATATGGAGCCAGAACGATGAGCCAATTCTTGCCATTGCCGGTGCGGATTTTCGCCGTGCTGCTGCTGCTGCAGATTGCGCCTGCGGACGCCGCGGAAACCACTGTGGCCGCCGACAAGGTTGCCGAAAAAGTCGCCGAAAAGATCGCTGACAAGGCCGACGCGGGGAAAAAGAAAACCGTCGCGGAACTCCTGAAGGACACCACGGCCCAGCCGGGCCTGTTCGGGCTGCACCAGAACAAGGAAACCGGTGAGTTGTACCTGCAGCTGAAAAAGGACCAGATCGGCAAGGAGTACATCCATTTCGTGCATGCACTCGATGGCCTGCCCGAAGTCGGTTACTTCCGCGGAGTCCATTGGGACGCGCGCATCTATTCGATCCATCGCTATTTCAATCGCATCGAGATACGCAGCGAGCCCACCTCGCTGTATTTCGACAGCCAGAACCCGCTGCACCGGGCGCGATTTGCCAATGTCAACCGCGCCGTGCTGGTCAGCACGCTGATCGAGGCGGAAGACAGCAAGACCGGCGACGTCTACATCAAAGCCGACGAGCTGTTCCTGAAGGAGGCGCTGCGCCAGATCAAGCCGACACCGGATCCGGAGGCAAAGCCGGGCGATGAGTTTCCGCTCGGCGAGCTCAGCGCCGACAAGACCCGCTACCTGGCCGTCGACAATTATCCGCAGAACACGGACGTCACGGTCGAGTACGTTTACGAGAACCCCGCGCCGTTTCGCAAGGCCGACAGCGCATTCCGCGCCGCCGAACTCGCCATCAATGACGACCGCAACATCAGCATCACGGTGCGTCACAGTTTCATCGCCGTGCCGGAGAATGACTTCCAGCCGCGGCGTGACGATCCGCGCATCGGCTACTTCAGCCAGATCGTCCAGGACATGACCAGTGATGACGCTGTCACGCCCTGGCGCGACCTGATCGAGCGCTGGCACCTGCGCAAGAAGGACCCGGGCGCGCCCGTATCAGAGCCTGTCGAGCCGATCGTCTGGTGGATTGAAAACACGACGCCGGTTGAGCATCGCGAGGCCATACGCGAAGCAACGCTCAGCTGGAATACGGCGTTCGAAAAGGCGGGTTTTCGCAATGTCATCGAGGTGAAGGTGCAGCCGGATGACGCCGACTGGGATGCCGGCGACATTCGCTACAACGTGCTGCGCTGGATCGCGGCGCCTGACCCGCAGTTCAGCGGTTACGGACCGCACTTCGCCAATCCGCGCACCGGGCAGATCCTGGGCTCCGACGTGATGCTGGAGTTTTCCAGCCTGCGGCGCTATCAGGAAGTGGAGGCGATCTACGACAGCAGCAGGTTGTTCACCGCGCCGGACCGTGGCCACCAGGGGCTCTACCGGCAGCTCGCGTTTGGCCTGTCTGCGCTGATGGCGATGGGGGCGGACGCGATGCAGCAATCGGTCATGGTGGACGACTGGCTGCGCTCACTCGTCGTGCACGAGGTCGGCCACGCGCTCGGCCTCAATCACAATTTTCGCGCCAGCCAGTACCGGCCGATGTCGCAGCTTCACGATCGGGTCGAGACGGGCAAGAGTGGAGTTTCGGCTTCCGTGATGGACTACGAAGCGACGAATGTCGCGCAGCCGGGGCAACCGCAAGGGCACTATTGGTCCACGGTTCCCGGTCCCTATGATGACTGGGCCATCGCGTACGGTTACAGCGAGCCACTTGCAGATCCGGCTGCCGAGGCGGTGCGGCTGGAAAAAATCCTGGCCCGCTCGACCGAGCCGCAGCTGGCATTCGGCAACGATGCGGATGACATGCGTGATCCAGGCGCCGGAATCGATCCGCGGGTGATGATCTTCGACATGTCGAGCGACGCAGTCGGTTTCGCCGAGCAGCGCCTGCAATTGATCCAGCAGCTGCAAGGCGATCTTCGGCAGAAACTGGCCCGCCCGGGGCGGTCCTATCAGAACCTGGCCAATGCCTACGGCGTGCTGATGACCGACGCGAGCCGGAATGCCATGGTGTTGTCACGCTACGTCGGCGGTGTCCAGGTGGATCGCGCGCTGGCGGAACAGGCCGGTGCCAGCACGCCATTCACGCCGGTTCCGGCGGCACAGCAGCGGCGCGCCATGACGGCATTGGCCAGGCACGTGTTTGCGCCCGAGGCGCTGGCGGTCCCCACCGACCTGATGACTCATCTACAAAACCAGCGCCGCAGCTTCTATTTCTACGGCAAGACCGAGGACCCGAAGCTGCATGACCAGATCTGGGCGGTGCAGAAAGCGGCGCTCGATCATCTGCTGCACCCGGTCGTGCACAAGCGCCTGCTGGACACCGCGCTGTACGGGGGCGAATACAGCCTGTCCGAAATGCTCGCCGACCTCACGGATGCCGTGTTCGCCGCCGATGCAAGGACCTCGGTCAACAGCCGCCGGCAGAATCTGCAGCAGGAATACGTGCAACGACTGGCCGCGCAGGTCCTGGCAAAGCCGGTCGATCCCGAGGCTCCATCGGCAATGAATCAGGCCGCGCTGCGTTATGAACTGAAGCGGATCTCGGAAATGCTGGTCAGCCGCGGCAACGACCGTGCCAGCATCGCCCACAAGGAGTACCTGCAGTTCCTGATCAAGCAGGCACTGGAGGCGCCGCGGACCGCATGACCCCGTTCCACCTCGCGATCCGCGTTCGCGACCTCAACGGGGCGCGCGCCTTCTATGGCGGCCTTCTCGGATGTCGTGAGGGGCGCAGTTCGGATGCCTGGGTGGACTTCGATTTCTTCGGCCACCAGCTCGTCTGCCACGTCGTCGTGCCGGTGGGCGCCACGCCTCCAGAGCCCGCGAGCAATCCAGTGGACGGGCACGACGTGCCGGTGCCGCACTTCGGCCTGGTGCTCGAGATGGAGGTATGGGAGGCGCTGGCGCGGCGCCTGCGGGCGGCCGGCGTCGACTTCGTCATCGCGCCGCAACTGCGATTCCGCGGCCAGCCGGG
>Ga0209109_10002407_pt1 | contig 10251 bp, 9 predicted proteins | sample Rifsed10ft2_FD_184004 | JGI IMG/M metagenome (GOLD analysis project Ga0209109, IMG submission 184004) | Soil microbial communities from Rifle, Colorado, USA - sediment 10ft 2 (version 2) | ecosystem: Environmental > Terrestrial > Deep subsurface > Rock core/Sediment | place: Rifle, Colorado... | reverse complement strand
GGTATGCGGGTGTTTGCCGGACAGCGCGACGATCCCTTCTACATCGACCTGGGCGCCGTCTTCGATACGCTCAACCTGCGCAGCCCCGGCACGGATATGCTCTCGGGCTTCAACGTCCACACCATCGCCCTGGAAGTCCCGGCCGCTATGCTCACCCGTGACGGCGAAGGCCCGGCAGACACGCAGAATCCGGTGCTCGGCGGTTACGCCAACACCAGCCGCCGCAAGGTGACGGTGCTGCGTGGCGATGGCGGAATCCTCACCAAAGATGGCTGGGTGCAGGTGCAGCGTCTGGCCAATCCGCTGGTCAACGAGGCCATTATTGGCACCGTGGATAAGGATCGCTGGAACGCCAGGGATCCCGGGAACGAGAGCGCCTTCGTGGATTATTACCTCAATCCTCGCCTGGCAACGGCTCTCGAAGCGGTCTTTGGCGCCGACGCCGAACCCTTGCTGGATCTCCGCGACGTGCTGCTGACGTACACGCCCGGCAACTATGAAAAACTCTCTGAGCTGATGCGCCTGGATATCAGCGTTTCACCGGTGCCCCTGGACATGCAGAACCCGCTGACGGTGCTGGCAGGTGATGGCGCTGGGTGGCCGAATGGACGCCGGCCGGTTGACGACGTCACGGATGTGGCCATACGCGTCATCGGTGGAACGAATTATCTGAGCGCAAGTGATGGGGTTGATGTGAACGACATGCCTCTCCCTGATACGTTCCCCTTCATTTCCACGCCCTGGGATGGCCGCAACCGTTTCCACGAGAATCCATAGCCGGTTGATGGCCGGGAGTGAGCGGGATTTCCTTCTTGTATCCCGCCTCACTCCCGCTCCAGCGAACATCCTGTCACCCCGTTATTGAGAAGAAACTGCGGGATTTTATCCAGGTTTCGGAGATCTAATGAGAAATTCCAAGCTTAATGCGTTTCCCACTCAACCAGCCTATTCCCTGTTGGTCATCGTAGCGGTCACTATGGTCGTGTCCTGGTGGCTTGCGAACTACAACTCCCCAGAAACGAACGCCGCCGCGGAAGATCTTTTCCTTGCAGGCGTCGATCGAGCCGGTGCCTCCACCGACGGGCTGGTAAGCAGCTTGCAGGCTCGCTTACGCGAGCAACCCGATGATTGGCAGGCTTATAGCCAGCTCGGACTGGCCTATCTGCAAAAATCCCGCGAAACCGGTGATCCCACTTACTATCAAAAGGCCGAGGGCGCCTTTCAAGAAGCCCTTTCTCGGCAATCCGAAGATTATGCTTCCATCAGCGCCATGGGCGCGCTGGCTCTGGCGCGCCACCAGTTCAGCGCTGCCCTGGACTGGGCTGAGCGTGCCCGGCAGATCAACCCCAGCCGGCCCTATGCCTATGGTGTGATTGCCGATGCCGAGATCGAGCTGGGGCGCTATGAAGATGCGGTCCAAACTTTACAGGCGATGGTGGATTTACGCCCCGACATGAGTTCCTATGCGCGCATCTCCTACCTGCGCGAGCTCTACGGCGATATCGACGGAGCGCTGGAGACGATGCAAATGGCGGTTGACAGCGGGGTGCCCAAGAGCGAGAGCACCGCCTGGACTCGCACGCAATTCGCTAATCTGTACTTCAACAACGGAAAACTGGAACGGGCGGAAATCGAATACCTACGCGCCCTGGAGGGCTACCCGGGGTATGTGTACGCCCTGGCCGGGTTGGGCCGTGTGCGGGCTGCCCAGGGTCGCATGAATGATGCCGTCTCACTGCTCACCAGGGCCGGCGAAGCTATGCCGCTGCCCGAGTTCATCATTGCCCTGGGGGATCTCTACCAGATCACCGGCAAACCTGAGGCTGCTCGTAAGCAGCACGAGCTATTGAGCGTGATGCAGAGGCTTTACCAGGCCAACGGAGTCGACATGGATCTGGAGATTGCCCTCTTCAACGCCGATCATGATCTCGCTCTGCAGTCGACCCTCGCTCAGGCCTACCAGGCGTATGAAAGGCGACCCAGCACGTACGCTGCCGATGTTTTGGCCTGGGTCCTGTATAAGGCCGGCGACTATCGTGAGGCGCAAAAATTTTCCCAGCAGGCGCTGCGCCTGGGAACCAAGGATGCGTTGAAGCTCTTCCATGCCGGGATGATCCACTACCGTCTTGGTGACCATACCCAGGCGCGTCGCCATCTGGAGCTTGCCCTGGCCATCAACCCGCATTTCTCTTTGCTTTATGCTGGGGAAGCGCAGCGTACCCTGGATGAGCTGGCAACAGCTTCTTCAGATAATTAGACCCTGGTGCAGATTTTGAGGTAATGAGATGAGAAGATTCCGTCATTCCGTAACACTAGCTTTAATTCTGGTGATCGTCCTCGTATTTGTGCCAGCCGCGTTCGCCCATCCGTTGGGAAACTTCACCATCAATCATTATGCCGGGCTGCACGTAGAGCCAGATACGATTACCATCGATTACGTCCTGGATATGGCGGAGATCGCCGCTTTCCAGGAAATAGACTCCATCGACGCCAACTCCAACGCTCAGGTAGATCCTGAAGAGATCTCCACTTACCATCCAGCTCAGTGTGAAAAGATTAGCGCTGACCTTGATTTGCGGCTAAACAGCCAGCGCATTCCACTTACAACCATCTCCTCAACGATTGAATTTCCGCCGGGGCAGGCCGGGCTGGCAACCCTGCGCCTGACCTGCGCTTTTGGAGCCTTCATGCCATCCCCCATGGGGGAGATGCGCGTAACGTTCGAAAATCAATCCTATTCGAGCCGGCTGGGCTGGCGGGAGATCGTGGTTACGGGCGAGGAGGTTTCCCTGCAAGGCGATTTTTCGACCACCAGTCTGAGTAACCGCCTGGTTGCTTACCCGGAGGATCTACTCTCCAGCCCGCTCGACCAGCGCCAGGTATCCTTCCAGGTGGCTTCATCCCCAATCACCTCTCAAGGACGGAGCGACGCGAAAGAGGCAGTTTCAGGCCAATCCCTCCTCGACCGTAATGATGCATTCACCCGATTGATCCTGCTCGATAAAATCACGCTGCCCACATTGCTAATTGCCGTGGCGGTCTCATTTCTCTGGGGCGCCATGCACGCCATGACGCCCGGACATGGCAAGACGATCTTAGGGGCTTATCTGGTTGGCGCCCGTGGCACGGCGAAGCACGCTTTTTATCTGGGGTTGGCCACGACGATTACGCATACCGCCGGCGTCTTCGCTCTGGGCCTGGTCACGCTGTTTGCCGCCCGCTTTGTCCTGCCGGAAACGCTATTCCCCTGGTTGAGTTTCTTTTCGGGGCTGCTCGTCGTTGGGATTGGGACAAACCTGTTTGTGAGCCGATTGAGAGCGTCAGGCTCGTTCAGCAGGTTGAGCCAGATCGGATCTAATTATCCTCATCACCACCATCCGGATGATGCGGATCACACCCATGCCCATGACCACAGCTACGACCACTCCCAGCCTCACGAGCATCGACATGGGCAGGAACATGACCTAGATCATGAAAATGGTTCTGCTCTCCATTCCCACTTACCTCCTGGAGCGGATGGCGCTCCGGTGACCTGGCGCAGCCTGTTAGCCCTGGGCATCTCCGGCGGGCTGCTTCCCTGCCCATCTGCGCTGGTCGTACTGCTCAGCGCCATTGCCCTGAACCGCGTCGGCTTCGGCCTGGTACTGGTGTTTGCATTCAGCCTCGGTCTGGCCGGTGTGCTTACCGCAATCGGCATCCTGTTTGTTTATGCCGGGCGGCTCTTCAAACGCAGCCCCGTTCAAAGCAGGTTCATTCGCCTTCTGCCGGCGGCGAGCGCCCTGTTCATCACCCTCGCCGGGCTTGGTATTGCCGCTCGGGCCCTTATGGAAACGGGTCTCATCGAGTTGTAGCGGAATTCTGATCTGATAGAAAGGAAAACAGCAAAATGCAATCCACTCTACTGACAACCCTGCTTCTCGGCTTTGCTCTTGGCATGGAGCACGCCCTCGACGCAGATCATTTGGTGGCCGTGTCCACCCTCCTCGGCCAGAGCCGGCACCCCTTAAGGGCCGCCCGGGTAGGCGCCTTATGGGGACTCGGCCATACCACAACGCTTTTTCTCACCGGCCTGATAGTGATCGCGTTCAAGCTGACCATTCCCACCCAGCTGGCTCTCTCCATGGAGTTTCTGGTTGGCGTGCTGCTGTTCGGGCTGGGCGCGCAAATCCTGTGGAAGCATCATCGCAAGCGGATTCACACTCACGATCACGCCCACCCCAGCGAGATATCAGGGCACCAGCATTTTCACTATCATGCGGAAGTTGTGGAGCACAGGCATACCCACCTGAGCCACCACAGGTCACTGGCGCTGGGAATGATTCACGGTCTGGCAGGCAGCGCCGCGTTAACGCTGTTGGTGCTCACCACCATACAGTCGGCGGCGGAAGGGATCGCCTACATACTTCTCTTCGGCGCTGGCTCGATTCTGGGGATGACATTAATAAGCACACTGATCGGTCTTCCATTTGCCTTATCGTCCCGGCGATTCGCTGCCGTCAACTACGCCTTCCGTCTGGTTGCCGGCGCGGTGAGTATGGTTCTGGGGATCATCGTGATGTTAGAAACTGGCATAGCCGCGGGCCTGATTTAACCTTTCGAGGTACAATCCTGTTCAGCTTTGAAAACACTCGTCCTGATCCATAGTCCGATTGTCGGCCCGCAGACGTGGTCACCTGTCGCAATGGAAATCCGGTCTCGCGGCCACGAAGCTGTCATTCCGGAGCTTCCTTATGACATTAATCCGGATACGCCCTTCTGGCAGCTGCATGCCGGCGCGGCTGCCCACGATCTCAACGCGCTTCCTGAAGGCCGCGCTTATATCCTCGTCGGTCACAGCGGCGCGGGGATGCTGCTGCCTGCCATCCGGAACCTCTCCGGCCGCCCGGTAGCCAGCTACATCTTCGTCGACGCTGACATCCCCGAAGATGTAAAAAGCCGCCTTGACCTGTTTCTAACCGCCTTGCCCGAGGCCGCCGCGCAGGTCGGCCAGGCACTCGCCGAGGATCAGCTTTTGCCAAAGTGGAGCGAAGAGGATCTTAAGGGAATTATCCCAAAGGCCGAGGTTCGCCGCAGTCTTTTGGCCGGACTGCGCCCGCATCCCATGGCCTACCAGTTGGAGCCCATCCCGGTCTTCGCCGGCTGGCCGGATGCGCCCTGCGGCTATTTGCGCTTCGGCTCGAATCCAGCTTATGAGCTGGCCAGTCAGAGAGCCCGGCAGGAGGGCTGGCCCTACGTGCAGCTTCCAGCTGAACATTTCCATATGCTCGTCAATCCTCCAGCGGTAGCAGAGGCCATTTTGCGAATGGCCTTGGGCATGACGCAATGAAATCGTCTCGCCTCGAGGGAACAACCTTCGCTCTTTCGTCCAAGAAGATCAGATTGATAATAATCGGCCACACGCTTGCACGAAAAGAATATAATCGGTGAAAATTTGTGTCAATTCGTGGCAAAAAGAGCAACATCCTTCTTAAGGAGGATTACCATGACCAACAAGCCAGATTTCGACGTCCAAGACGCCCATAAATTCTTCTCGGCTTACTGCTTCAATAAAGCCTGGGAATTCATCGAGAAGGAAAATCGATCGCCGCAGGAAGCTGAGGAGATGATCCGCCTAAGCCATGCTTCCCATTGGCACTGGGCGCAGCGGGAGGACTACGGCGCCAGGAACGCTTCCATCGCCTACTGGCAGACCTCCCGCATCTACGCCCTGCTGGGCCAATCCGAAAATGCCGAGCGGTACGCCCAGCTTTGCCTGGAGGCCAGCCAGGCAGATGATTTAGATCCTTTCCTCCTTGGCTACGCCTATGAGGCCCTGGCCCGCGCCGAAGCCGTCGCCGGGAAGCACGAGCGGGCAACCGCATACCTAAAGCAAGCCAGAGCGGCCGCAGAAGAGGTGCACGACCAGGAGGACAGGCAGCTGTTGCTGAGCGACCTGGAGACGATCCTCTAGTTCTCCTGGAACCAATCCCTGGAAGCTCTGTATGTCCAAATTCACCGACCCGGTCCACCTGCGCTCAGAGCAATTTAGAACCGCCGCCAACCTTAACGCCCGTATCCGCCTGCACCAACGCTTTAGCACCAACCCACAAAATCTGTATCTCTGGGTCCTTAATCATGTGCAACTCAAGCCCGGCCAGCAGCTACTGGAGCTGGGCTGCGGATCAGGGGAGCTGTGGCGTGAAAATCTAGATCGCCTGCTCTCTTCCTTCCATTCTTCCAACCTTCCTGTAAAATTGGGATGCGGCAGATTTGCGCCGATAAACACCAGAAAGGTGTTCGTCCGCAAGAAAGCCAAAAATTCCAAAGTGAGGTATTTATGGACAACAACGTTCTCCTCTGGATAAAATCCGTTCTGGAGACCACGCCAGCGCGCTGGATAAACCTTTCCCAAACGCTCCCGGCCGAGCTTCTGAAACGCTCACCTGCGCCCCGTGAGTGGTCTGCGCTGGAATGCCTGCAGCACCTGGTAGACACCGAGCGCCATGTCTTTCCCGTGCGGGTCAAGTATCTGCTGGCCGGGCAGGATTTTCCTGCATTTGACCCGGACGGCCAGGGCACTGTGCTTGAGCAAGGCAGAACTGCCGGAGAATTAGCCGAGGAATTTGCGACCATGCGCCGGGGGAGCCTGGAGCTGCTGGAGCAGCTGAATTCAAACGACCTGGAGAAACGAGCGCGCCACCAGGAACTGGGCGTGGTGACGCTCAGCGAGCTGCTACATGAGTGGGCCGGCCACGACTTGATGCACACCGTCCAGGCAGAGCGCGCCCTGATGCAGCCGTTCATCGCCGCATGTGGACCGTGGCAACGCTATTTCGCCGATCATGCAATCGACCCCATCCTTGACTCCTGATTCTATGGAGAAAATATTTACCCGTACATTCCGCGTACGCTGGTCGGAAGTCGACGCCCGCGGATATGTAAGCACTGCAAATTACCTGCGCTTCCTGGTCGAAACCGCTTATGATTGGGGCAGTGCCGGCCAACTGGGAGTAAAGGAAAATAAGGCGCTCGGGCTAACCTGGGTCATTCTCGAAACTGAATTCAGCGTTGTGCGTCCGCTTGTCTACAACGAGATCTTCGATTTCAGTATCTGGATGGTTGAATGGCGGCGGGTGCGCGGGACGCGCGCCTTTCAAATCCGCCTGCAGGACGGCGGCGAGATAATCGCACAAGGCATACAAAAAGTGGCCAGCCTGGACAGCGAAACGCTGCGCCCAACCAGCCCGCCGGCCCACTTGATCGAGAATTATGCATTCGAAAATCCGAGGGTCTTTCTGCATGGCAGCTTTCCGAAAATCTTGCCAGCGCCGGAAGCCGCTTTTACCTTGACGCGAATAGTCGAGTGGCCTGATTTGGATATGTTAGAGCACGTCAACAATGCAATTTACGCCAATTTTGCGGAGGAAGCCGTCGTGCGATCGCTCGCCAGCCTGGGTTGGTCACCCACCCGCTTAAAGGGACAAGGTATGGAACAGAGGATACGACGCCTTCACATTCAATACCTTTTGCCCGCCGTGTGGGGTCAGTGGTTAATGCTGCAGACATTCTTACTATCCTTACGAGATACCCGTGCGGAGCAAGTTGTATTTATCAAGCGTTCGGAAGATGGCGCGGATATCAGCGCCTGCATATTCGAGTGGGAACTTGTCGACCTGCATTCAGGACAGCTGCTGCAATTTCCAGAACCGATGACAGAAGCTCTAAGCGAACTCCTTCAAGGCCCAGAGTAATTCTTAACCATCTATCAAGGTTGTTAGTAACAAGATTTCGGATCGGACGTTCTTACCTGACGATTACAGAATCCAGGTGAGAACCATGAATGAATTAATGCAATTTCCCTTACCTTCGATAGAAGCCATCCAGGTCATGTTGATCTCTTGCGTGCTGTTCGTCCCGCCGTCTGCATTGTAAAGATGTTCGAGGCAATGATCGAAATCACCAGTGGAGCCTACTCGACCGACCATCCGGAGCGCAGCCATCGCCGCTAGTGCCGTGTCCTGAAGGATTCTTTTCCGGGCCACATGGAGTGGTCACACCGCGTTGGGGGTGAATCTTGCCGGCGATATCCTTGCAGTATCTCTGAAATTAATTGTATAATATATTAAACGGGGGATCCTTCGTTCCCTTAGGGACGAAACACATTTTCATGGCCTTCGTTGCCTTTGCGTCGAAAAATTAATAAGGAATTTGAGATTAATGATGGATTCTAGATCAGAAACATTTGATCAGCTAGGTTTAAGCGAGCCGCTCTTAAAGGCAGTGGATGAGGTTGGCTATGAAGTGCCTACGCCGATCCAGATGAAGACGATTCCACTGCTTTTGGCCGGAAACGATGTAATTGGGCAGGCCCAGACGGGTACGGGGAAGACCGCCGCCTTTGCGCTGCCGGTTTTGCAAAAGCTCAATGTCGACCGGAACGTCGTCCAGGCCCTGGTGCTCACGCCCACCCGGGAGCTGGGCATTCAGGTGGCTGAGGCAATCTATAACTATGGCAAGCACCTGGGGGGTCTGCGAGTCAGTCCGGTTTACGGCGGACAGTCAATTCAGAAGCAAATCAGCCGCCTGCAGCGCGGGTTGCATATTGTCGTCGGGACTCCTGGGCGCATCATGGATCACCTGCGCCGGGGCACCCTGAACTTTGATTCCCTGAAAATGGTTGTGCTGGACGAGGCGGACGAGATGTTGCGCATGGGCTTCATCGAAGACGTCGAGTGGATCCTCAGCCAGGCGCCCGATGAGCTGCAAATTGCCCTGTTTTCAGCCACGATTCCCAAAGAGGTCCGGCGGATCGCAGACCGCTATTTGAAGAATCCGGCGACCATCGAGGTGGAACACAAAACTCTGACGGTGCCGACGACTGAGCAGCGCTACCTGATCGTGCCCGAACAGCAGAAGGTCGAAACCCTGGTAAGAGTGCTGGAAACCGAAGCGGATCCGGGCGAGGCCGTGCTCATTTTTGCCCGCACAAAAGTCGGCACAGATGAGCTGGCGGAAAAACTTCAGGCTCGCGGCTATGCGGCCGAGTCAATGCACGGCGATATGAACCAGGCCCAGCGTGAAAATGTCGTCCGCCGGCTGCGTAACGGCCAGCTGGAACTGGTGGTCGCTACCGATGTGGCCGCCCGGGGATGGGATGTGGAACGCATCGGCCTGGTGGTCAATTACGATATCCCTTACGATACCGAATCCTACGTGCACCGGATTGGGCGTACGGGCCGAGCCGGACGGGCGGGCAAGGCCTTGCTCTTTGTAACCCCACGCCAGAAACGTATGCTGCGCGACATTGAGCGATATACCGGACAGCGCATCGAATCGGAGAAGGTGCCTACCAAAGCGGATATCGCTGCCCGGCGAACTGAGCTCTTTAAAGAGCGTATTCTGCAAACCCTGGAAGAGGAAGAACTGGAGCTATATTTGAACCTGGTCCAAGAGCTGGCGATGGAGAGCAATCGGGATATGGCGGAGATTGCTGCCGCGGCAGCTCGCCTGGCACGCGGGGATAAACCCATAGAAGTAACAATGGAGCCAGTGCCGGAGCAAGTGATCCGCCCGGATGATGGGATGGTACGCATGTTAATCAATGCCGGTCGACAGAGCGGTGTACGGCCGGCGGATATCGTCGGCGCTATCGCCAATGAAGCTGATGTGCCGGGCAATGTCATCGGTGCGATCGATATTTACGACCGTGTCAGCTTTGTGGATATCCCAGCCCAGTATATCCGGCAGGTGCTGGAGCGCATGCACGGTGCTACGATCCGCAGCCAGGAGGCGAGAATCCGGGTGGCAACGCCGCGCGATAAAGAGGTCCCAATCCCAAAGGGAGGCTTTAAGCACAAGGGGAAGAAGATCCATCCAAAAAGCGGGAAAAAGTTCCGGAAACATTAGCACGATAAATTCTCATCCCGCATAATCTACCAATGCCCTCAGCCTTTTTCACCCACTCTCCAATCGGCAAACCTTTTGTTCAGGTTGGCCAGGAGCCTCTGCGTATAGGTTACCCGCCTTGGGTCGAAATGGCTCCTCCCCGCCGAAAGGTACGGCGTCGCAACCCGCCGAGCATAGGTCCACCAGCCTTCTGCTTGAATCGCCTCCAGCGCTTCCTGGTAATAAGCATATACGTGCGTGCTGCCCATTTGGAAGCCAGCTCGCAAGGCGCCAGCGGCGATGAGCTTCGATAGATCGCCCAGCGTCCGGCCCTCCTGTCCGGCTACCTGCTGCATATTTTTGTAGAGTGCCGTCAATTTTTCCGCG
>Ga0209109_10002406_pt1 | contig 10256 bp, 12 predicted proteins | sample Rifsed10ft2_FD_184004 | JGI IMG/M metagenome (GOLD analysis project Ga0209109, IMG submission 184004) | Soil microbial communities from Rifle, Colorado, USA - sediment 10ft 2 (version 2) | ecosystem: Environmental > Terrestrial > Deep subsurface > Rock core/Sediment | place: Rifle, Colorado... | reverse complement strand
ACGTCACGTCAATCTTGGCACTCCGATGCCGTGCGGGCGCAAGCCCGCTTCGAGTAGGGGAAGTCCCTTTCATTCGTTAGACAGCACTATGAGCACGCCACGCGACCAAGAGTACGAAGAGTTTCGCGTGTTTCCCGACCGAGGCCCCGCCGACTCCATGTGCTCATGGTTGGAGTTTGAGGGCGTGCCTTCCTACGTTGAGTCCCGTGGTCTGTCAGCCTCGATGGAAACTCAATTCGTCGTCTTCGTGCTGAAAAAGCTCGCCCATCGCGCACGTTGGATCACCGCTCAACTACCGCCGTCCGACGCCGAACTCGAGTTCCTGGCAACGGGTAAGCTCCCAGGCCAAGCGGAGGACAAATGAAAGTGCTGTCTAACCCCCCGGTCAACGCGGACGCGCGCGACGTGCCGGCGCATGCGAGCGACCGTGCTGCGCGCGCCGGTTACCGGGCACGTTAGATTGCACGGCCAATGGCCAGCGCGACTAACCGCCTGCTCAAGTACGTGAGAACCGTGCTCGCGGCCAAGGATCGCATGCCCACTGTCGCCGAAGTGGAGACGTTCCTGAAAAAAGGTCCGCGCCTCTCCGCCGTGGCAAAGGGGAAGCTCATTTCAGACTACGAGCGCAGCTCTGTTACCGTTGAGCGCATCGCTCGTCTCGAGATGAAAAATCTTCCCCGTGCCAGGAAATAAGATCGTGCAATCTAACCCCGCGGTGGAGAGCGACGCTATTTGCCCGGCGCTTCGCGCCTCGGCCCGCGCGCCTCACCGCGAACGTTAGGCGTCCAAGGATGCTGGCCGTGACGAACGATACGCCACAGATCAAAGCGATCCTTTTCGATGCGGATGGGGTCCTCCAGCGCCCGACGGTATGGTGGCGAGAAGCACTAGTGCCAATCTTGGGCGCAGCCGACGTCGCGGAAGTAGACCCATTTCTGCGCGACATCCTTGAAACAGAGTTAGCTCATCTTTGCGCGCCCAGTGGCTTTGATGCCGCTCTGATGGAGACGCTTACTCGGTGGAACTGCTCGGAGAGGTTTGCTGACACGGCCCAAGTGCTGAACTCGATCCGGCTCTATGCCGACGTGATCGAGGTGGTCCGCGTACTGCGCCAGGCGGGAATGCCCTGCCACATTGCGAGCAATCAGCAGGCCGGTCGCGCCCAACACATGTCGGAACGCCTAGGGTACAAAGCACTCTTCGTCGAAGAGTTTTACTCGTGCCGTGTTGGCTTCGCAAAGCCAGATGTCGCGTACTTCAATCGCGTACTTGAGCTGTTGGACCTCCCATCGCAGTGCGTGCTGTTTATCGACGATCGAGTGGAAAACGTGGATGCGGCGAAGCGAGCCGGCCTGGCTGCTGTCGTGTACAACGGTGAAAGCGGCGCCGAGGTACTGCGCGCGATCTTGTCGGGGCACGGGGTGAGCGCTACGGCCGGCCAGGATGTGGACGCCTAACAGCGCGTTGTTGACCGACGCGTTACGCTTGCAGCTACGCTGCGCGCACCGCGCGGCAAAACGCGGACGTTAGCCGTCAATGAATAAGCTCCGTACCGGTGTTTGGCTTTCCTACCTGATGATCGCGCTCACAATAGTTGCGACCGGAATTTCTATTTGGGGCCGAGCCCAAGACCCAATGTGGTTACAGATGGCTGACTCACGTACCGGTTTCGACATACTTCATACTGGCATCGCCGCCTTCGCGATGGCTGTTGCGTATGGGCTGTGGCGCCGCCGAGAATGGGGTCGCGTGTTCGCGATCACGCTGGCCGCAATTGTTCTGTTCTATTCCGTCGGCGTGAAGTTCTTGTTGACCTTTCTGGCACCAGCAACCGTCCGAACAACATTTGATTGGAGCTCACTAGGGGTGGGGGCTTTGTCGATCGTTTGTATCGTTCTATTAACTCGCTGCAAGTTCAGCGAAAATTGACGGCTAACAGCGCGTTTGTGACCGACGCCAAGCTTCCCCCGATTTAGTTGACACCTCGGGCTAACAGCTCGGAGGTGTGTTGTGGCAAAGGCTGGACCACGAAAGATTGCGAAGTACGGAGAGAGATTCAAGGCGACTGCGGTGAAGTTGAGCGGTTTGCCGGGTGTACTGATTCAGGATGTGGCGGCGGCGCTGGACGTTCATCCGTTCATGCTGTCGTTGTGGAGGAAGCAGGTACGCGAGGGGGTGATTGTGGCCAGGGCGTCGAAGCTCGATGTGGAGACGACGGCGGAGCTGAGGCGGCTAAGGGAGCTTGAACGTCGCTACAAGGTGCTCAAGGAGGAGCACGAGCTCCTAAAAAAAGCCATCCGGTTTGCTTCCGATCGAAAGCGGAAATCTTCGCCTTCATCGAAGTAAACCGGGCAGAGCACGACCTTACGCTGATGTGCCGGGTCTACGGGGTGACCAGAGCGGGGTACTACGCCTGGCGCTCGCGCGAGCGTAGCGAGCGTGAGCGCCAGAACCAAGCGCTGGCCAGCGAGATCCGTAGCGTTCACAGCGAGAGCCGCGGCACCTACGGCAGCCCGAGGGTGCATCAGGCACTGCGCCAGCGCGGCCACTGCGTCGGCAAGCACCGCGTGGCGCGGCTGATGCGCGCGCACGGGATCAAGGCCCGGGTCGCCACCATTCGCTACACCAGCCCCGGCCTGCAGCGCTACTACGGCAGCATTCCCAACCAGCAGCTCGATCTCGAGTTGAAGACTCCAGACCAGGTCTGGGTAGGCGACATCACTTACCTCAAAGTGGGCGCCATCTACCGCTACCTAGCCGTTGTGATGGACAAGTACAGTCGCCGCGTGGTGGGCTGGAGCTACGGGCCGAGAAAGGATGTGAAGCTCACGCTCCAGGCGCTCAACAGCGCCGTGCGCAGCCGCAGACCCGGATCAGAGCTGGTGTTCCACACCGACCGCGGGATCGAGTACGCGGCCGGCGCCTTCAAGGAGCGCATCGCCGAACTGGGCTTTACCCAGAGCATGAACCGCCCCGGCAAGGTCACCGACAACGCCTTCATCGAATCCTTCTTCCATTCGATGAAATCGGAGATCTATCACGGGCACAGATACCAAAGCGACGACGAGATCCGCGCTGCCTTGAAGAGCTACCTGCCCTTTTACAACAGCGATAGACTGCACTCGTCACTGGACTACGTGTCGCCTGCGACGTTTGAACGGCAGGCTCGATGAACCGGGTGTCAACAAAACCGGGGGAAGATTCCGCCTTTCACTCCGCGCTACGCGCTGCGCGCGGCGCGGCAAAACGCGGACGTTAGCGCGCAGATAACTGGAGTGGTAGGCTAGCCATATGAGTGACGCCGACGTTGCCGAGATCCTGAAGCTCCCGCCCGAGGAGCGCCTGCGCTTGGCCGAGGTCATCTGGGCCAGTCTGGCCGCGGAGCCTTCCACTGTGCCCCTGGGTGACGCCCACCGCCAAGTGCTTGACGAACGACTGGCCGAACACGACAAAAGCCCCGACGACGTAGTTTCCAGAGACCAAGTGCTCGCCGACGCCCGGCGACGCTGATGTCTCTGCCGGTTGTCTTCCGTCGGCAGGTCGGGCGGGATCTAGCGGCTGGATTTGGGTACTACGAAGGGCAAACGGAAGGGCTGGGCGAGCGCTTTCTCACTGCTGTCGGTTCCGCGTTTGATGCCATTTAGCGCTATCCGCAGATGTTCGCGCAGGTTCACGGCGAAGTGCGCCGGGCGCTCCTATCCCAGTTTCCCTATGGCGTCTTCTCCCGTGTCGAATCCAAACGCGTGGTCGTTCTGGCGGTACTGCACACGGCGCGCGATCCGAGACTCTGGCCGCAGCCTCGAAGGTCTGCTCGCTAACAGCACGCCGAAGGCCGACGCGCGCTCGAGCGCCAAGCTTTGCCTGGCTACTCCGGCGCGCGCGGCTGGGCGTGGACGTTAGCCCGCAACGGTCTACATCGCAGGCGCTCGATCGATGAAACCGATCACATGGTGGATCTTTCCGTCACGTGTCTGCACGAAGTCGCTTCCTTCGATTGGCGCCTCTGCGCCGGCGGGGCCGAGCGACCAAGACAGCCTCATGTTGTCACCGTGCCCGTCGGGCGTTCCACGCAGTACGAACCGGAAGCCGGGGAACCGCTCGTGTACCGCCGCAATCAGCTCGGCAATCTGCGCCCTGTCTTTGCCGGCCATCAGCGGGTCCACGTAGGTGGCATCATCGGTCCAGTACTTCTTCAGCAGCACTTGCCGCTGCTCCGGGATCGTCTGGTTCCACGTATCCAGGTACGCTGTCGCAATCGCTTTCGGTTCGAGCATGTTCAGCCTCTTGAGTTGTTGCCGGGCACATTCCGGTGTCCTGAAGCGTAGGAAGCTGAGTGTTTGGCGTCGATTACCTGTCAAGTCAACGAGCAATGCGCCCGGGGCCGAGCATGCGGGCTAACCCTTCGCTGCAGCCGACCTGCTTCGGCTGGCTTCGCCAGCCTTCGCAGGCGGCTGAGCTCAAACGTTGGGCCGCATCAGAACCGCCGAGGAGGGAACGAAAGTGAGAATTGACATCGACGGCCTTACCGAAGCAGAACTCGTCGACCTCAATAACCGCATCGTCGAACGGCTGCGATTCCTGCATCAGGCGCGATCGCACAAACGAATGCTGGACTTCAAAATCGGGGACCGCGTCTCGTTTCAACCGGAGGGACGCGCGATCGTCGTTGGCATTCTCACGCGCTACAACAAGAAAACGGTCACCGTCATCACGGAGGCCGGAGAGCGTTGGAACGTCGCCCCAAACCTCTTGCACCGAATCGTCGAATCCAGCACCGCGCAGGAAGGCAATCCGAATGTCGTGCCCATGCGCAAGAAATGAGCGCTTGATGCTGCCCAACCACGCAATCGACAGCGACACTTATTCGGCGCCGCTGCGCGCGCCGAGCAGTGCGCGTCATTGCGAACGTTGGGCGTCATGACAATGACACGGACGCAGAGACTGAAAGGAGAGGTCAGATCATGCCGAATGTGATCACCGAGGTCACCACGGAGGTTTTGCAAGCCTTCGCCGACGCATGGAATCGCCACGATGTCGATGCCCTCATGTCATTCATGACAGACGATTGTGTCTTCGAAGCCTCTGCAGGCCCGGACGCCGCCGGCACGCGGTACGCAGGTCGTGAGGCCGTGCGAGCGGGTTTCGCCGAAGTCTGGGCGACCTTCCCCGATGCCCACTGGGGCAATGCGCGCCATTTTGTCCGTGGGGACAGAGGAGTCTCAGAGTGGACGTTCACGGGAACCCGGGCGGACGGCACGCGCGTCGAGGTGAACGGCTGTGATCTGTTCACCTTTCGAGACGGTAAGATCGCCCTGAAAAATTCCTACCGCAAGAACCGTCCGCCTCTCGGCAGCCCGAAGCGTTGAGTCCCCCTGTGCAGGGGAGCCCATGACGCCCAACCCCGCAATGGACAGCGACACTTATCCGGCGCCGCTACGCGCGCCGGTCAGTGCGCGTCATTGCGAACGTTAGGCCACATGACGAGCGAAGTGCAGAAGCAAGCGCTAAGAGTCTTCGCCGACTACTTCCAGTTCTATCTCTGGGACGAAGGTGTATCCCCAGACGCACCGACCGATTGGACCGACATCGACGTCAACCGCCGTTTGAAGGCAGCTCCAAACGTTGTCGCCGTTTCGCCTGTCCGCAACATGCATGTGCCGGTCGAGGTAGAGATCCATGCCGTAGAGCTACCATACGACCCCTCAATCTGGGATCACATAGCTGAGTGCAGCCTGGAGCTTCCATCGGGGCGCCTGCAGGTCCACGAGTGTACGGGTGGTCCCGTCGCAAGCTTCCGTGTAAAACCGGGCACCTACCGTGTCCGTGCGTTCTATGGCGCGTTGGGCAAGCTCAGCGAAGATGGTTTAGACGGCGAGGACCACTACCGCATCATCCTCTGGCCTGCTCCAATGGCGGATCTAAAGGTACTCAAGGCCTGGAGCGAAACGCATGTGGCCTAACCCCCCGGTCAACGCGGACGCGCGCGGACGTGCCGCCATGCACCTGTGCTGCCAGGCGCGCGCCGGTTACCGGGCACGTTAGACGTGTCACAAATGGCCGCTCCTGGTTGCGGTTTCAACCGGTCGATGCAACACAGTAGATTCTGCGTGAGCAGAGGGAGTGTTGCAAATGAAGTATCGATCGCGGACTTTCTATACGGATTGCCAGAAGGCTTTGATGTGGGAGCGCTGGCGCCAGGGCGAATCTCTACACGAGATTGCCCGGCTGTTTGACCGCAAGCACACCTCGGTGCGTAGCGTCCTTGCTGCCACGGGTGGGATACGTCCCCCCGTGCGTCGCCGATCCTGTCTGGCACTGACCTTGGAGGAGCGTGAAGAAATCTCCCGTGCCGTGGTTGCGGATCAGTCGATTCGCTCGATAGCAGCGGGTCTTGGGCGATCTGCATCGACCATCAGCCGCGAGATCAGACGCAATGGTGGGCAGGAGTGCTACCGGGCATCCCAGGCTGACCAGGCCGCTTGGGATCGGGCGCACCGCCCCAAAGTCTGCAAGCTGGCGCAGAACCGAGCCTTGGCGCAGATCGTGACGAGCAAACTCCAAGCGCTGTGGTCGCCGGAGCAGATCGCCGGTTGGTTGAAGCATACTTACCCGTGCCACCGGGAATACCACGTGTCACACGAGACCATCTACCGCAGCCTCTTCATACAAGCCCGAGGTGCCTTGAAAAAGGAGCTGCTGGAGCATTTGCGCAGAACGCGAGGCATGCGTCGCTCGCGTCACCACACCCAGAAGACCGACAACCATGGAAGGATCACCGATACGGTGTCCATCAGCGAACGGCCGGCGGAGGCAGAGGATCGAGCCGTCCCCGGCCATTGGGAGGGTGATTTGCTGTTCGGAAGCGGGAACACGCAGATCGCCACGCTCGTCGAGCGCCAGTCGCGTTACGTGATGCTGATGAAGGTTGCCAGCAAAGACACGGAAACGGTGATTAACGCACTGATAAAGAACGCGCGGAAGTTGCCGCAGGAGCTCTACAAATCGTTGACCTGGGATCGGGGCAAGGAGATGGCCGACCACAAGCGCTTCACGCTGGCGACCAATATCCAGGTTTACTTTTGCGATCCTCAGAACCCGTGGCAACGCGGAAGCAACGAAAACACCAATGGCCTGCTAAGGCAGTACTTCCCCAAAGGCACGGATATTTCGGTTTACTCGCAAACCAAGCTCAATGCGGTGGCCAGGCAACTAAACGAGCGCCCGAGAAAAACTCTGGGCTTCGACACGCCCGCTGATATATTTAACCAAGCTGTTGCGCTGACCGGTTGAAACCGCAGTCGAAAGCGGAAATCTGAACCGAGAAGTTAGCTATGCCGCTTTGCGCTCCGCGGGCGGCGGCAGCTGCTTCAGGCAGCGCCCGATCCACAGCGCGGTGAGCTTTTCCTGCACCCCGTTCTGCGCCAGTCTCTGCGCCAAAGCCCCGAAATCCACCTGGTCGAGAAGCTGGTCCTGGTTGAAGCAGGAGAACACGAAGCTGGTCTCGCCCGTCTTCGGGTCGACGTGCGGCTGCAGGCACTGGGCGCAGATCTCTTTCATCATGCACTGCATCGGGCTGTTGATGGAGCCGATGGCGACGTGGGTGTCTTTCAGAAACTTCTTCAGCACGTCGTGCCGCGCCTTCGCCACGGCGGCCATCATCTGGTCCGAGCCGATGGCGATGATGCGGTCCGTGGCAGAGAAGGCGATGGCCTGAGCGCCGAGCGCCCCCGAAGCATAGGCCTGCATCCCCTGGACGAGATTCCCCACGAACGCGCGGTCCTGCGGCCGGCGCGGCGCAAAGCCGGGCGGCTCGTCGCAGCACCAGACCACGACGTCCGAGGCCGCCTCGATGTCCTCGATGCGATAGCGGTCGGCCGCGTGCTTGTAGCCCGCGAAGTAGACCACCTTCGAGCCCGCGGCGCGCAGTGCGCGCCCGATCGAAAAAAGCACCGCGTTGCCCAGGCCGCCGCCGGCGAGCACCACGGTCTCGTTCCCCGGGATCTCGGTAGGCGTGCCGGTGGGCCCCATGAGAATGACGGGCTCGCCCGGGCGCAGGTACGCAAGGAGATCCGCCGAGCCGCCCATCTCGAGCGCGATCACCGAAATGAGGCCCTTCTCGCGGTCCACCCACGCCCCGGTGAGCGCCAGTCCCTCCATCGCGAGCGTGGTCCCCGGAACCTTCATCGCCAGGGTCTCGAAGTTCTGCATGCGGTAGAACTGCCCCGGCTGGAAGCGCCGCGCCGCGACCGGCGCGCGCAGCACGACTTCCACGATCGCGGGCGTCAAGCGCCGCACCTCGTGCACCACGGCGCGAAGATCGTGGTTGAGCTTCGAAAGAAACGTTGCGTCGTCCAGGGAAGAAGCGGGCGCCTTTGCCGAAAGCATCCTGCTGACGACCGGATAGCCCTGCTTGGCGCTGCCCATCGCCTTCACCACGTTGCCGAAATACGAAGGGTGCAGGTCGCCGAAGAAGCTCATGAAGCGGCCGTCGGCAACTCGATGCAGCAGCACTTCCGGGCGCGCGGGCTTGGAGGTGTGGCGCTCGGGCTTCAGCGGCGCGCCGTTCTCGTCGCAGGCCATGAAGTACTTGCCGTCGAGCAAAAGGCTCACGCCTTCCTCGCGCGCGAGCACCGTGTTCGGCTGCGTGCCCGCTGCGATCAGCACCGACTTGGCGGGCAGGGTGGTACCGCCCTTGAAGACCACGGCCTTGGCGTGGCCGTGCGTGTCCACCTCGATGCGCTCCGGGGCCAGCCCTTCCAGGAACACGATCCCTTCCTCGAGCGCCTTGGCGACCTCCTCGTGGTTGAGGGTGTAGGAGGGGCTGTCGACCATGCGGCGGCGGTAGGCGATGGTCGAACCGCCCCAGGACTTGAGCAGGGACAGGCGTTCTTCCGGTTTGGCCTTGCGCAATGCCTTCGCGTGCGCGATGAATTCCTGCGCGATCTCGCGTTCTTCGGGAGTCCAGTCCGGCTCTCGCGCCAGCGCCTCCCGGCGCGCGAGGAACTTCTCCACCTGCACGGCGTAGTAGGCAAGCGACTCCGTGGCGGTGTCGATCGCCGTGAGCCCGCCGCCGATCACCACGATCGGCAGGCGGATCTGCAGGTTGGCGATCGACTCGCGCTTCGCGGCGCCGGTGAGCTGCAGGGCCATGAGGAAATCGGATGCCGCGCGCACGCCGCGCGCAAAGCCGTTGGGAATCTTCTCCAGCACCGTCGGCCGCCCGGCGCCGGCGCACAGCGCGATATGGTCGAAGCCGCCGGCGAAGGCCTCGTCGATGCTGAGCGTGCCGCCGAAGCGCACGCCGCCGAACATCGCGAACTGGCGGCGCCGCTCGAGCAGCAGCCGGATGATCTTGAGGAAGTTCTTGTCCCAGCGCACCGTGATGCCGTACTCGGCGACGCCGCCGAAGCCGGCCATCACGCGCGCATCGAGCGGTTCGACCAGCTCCCTGACATCGCGCACCGGGCGGAAGGGCACGCGCTTGCCGAGCGCGTCGACGCCCGAAAGCGCGCCCTCGAGCGGCTCGATCTTCAGGCCGTCGATGCCGACCACGGTGTGGCCGTCGTTCATCAGGTGGTGCGCGATCGAGAAGCCGGCCGGGCCGAGCCCGACCACCAGCACGCGCCGCCCGCTCGGCGCCCGCGGATACGGCCGGCGCAGATCGAGCGGGTTCCAGCGCGTGAGCAGCGAGTAGATCTCGAAGCCCCAAGGCAGCTCGAGCACGTCCTTGAGGGTTCTCGTTTCCGCCTGCGGGATGTCGACCGGCTCCTGTTTCTGGTAGATGCAGGCCTTCATGCAGTCGTTGCAGATGCGGTGCCCGGTGGCCGCGGCGAGCGGGTTGTCGACGGCGATCATGGCAAGCGCGCCGATCGGCTGGCCGCGCGTCTTCACCAGATGGAACTCGGAGATCTTCTCCTCCAGCGGGCAGCCGGCGAGCTCCACGCCGAAAACAGTCTTCTTGAATGCGGCGGATGGTGCCTTTTCCTTCAGGCCCTTCGCGCACGAGTCCTTGCCCTGCTCGTGGCACCAGATGCAGTAGTTCGCCTGGTCGAGGGCGCCCAGGAGGTCGGTGCCCGGATCGGTCAGCTTGAAGCCCTCGCGCTGCCGCAGCTCCGTGTGGGGGATCAGCTTCATGAAGTCGAGCTTGTGCGGCGCCTTGAACAGCACCCCCGCCTTGTGCCTGGCCTTGCCTTCGGCAGTCGTCGCCGCCCACGCCGCATAGCGCGCGGCGGCTTCGAGCGGCACCGCGTTCGCCG
>Ga0209109_10002405_pt1 | contig 10260 bp, 10 predicted proteins | sample Rifsed10ft2_FD_184004 | JGI IMG/M metagenome (GOLD analysis project Ga0209109, IMG submission 184004) | Soil microbial communities from Rifle, Colorado, USA - sediment 10ft 2 (version 2) | ecosystem: Environmental > Terrestrial > Deep subsurface > Rock core/Sediment | place: Rifle, Colorado... | reverse complement strand
CCCCCTCGACCGAGGAGCTCTCCCTTGCGGTCGATGACGGGGGGATGTCGATGCTGAGCATGCTCCGCGAGCCCTGAATGCGCTCGAGGGGCACGGGAGAGCCCGGCGCCTAACTGAACCCACCGGGGACCAAGCCCGAAACGATGCCACTCATCTCTCTGCGGTCCCGACCGCGCGTTGGCATCTGGGCCTCGGAGGTCCCGGAGTTCTGTGTGTTGATTGGACTCCCGTGCTCGCTCGACAGCACTCGTGGCTGCTCGCCGGATCCGAGCGCTGTGGGCTGCCCCTCTCCCGAGCTGCGAACGAACTGGGACTGGTGCTTCTCGCCAGAGCCCGTCGTATTGAGTCGGCCGGCAGGAGGGAACCGATGAGTTTCTAGGCCGCGGAGAGACGTCGCGCTCCGCTCTGGCCACGGCACCGATGCGCGCTGTCGCCAGATCGAGCCTCAATAAGTGTTTGGTGCAGACCACGGTCTGACGCCGCCTCTGGAAATGAAGTCAGCTGCACGCGAGGGATCCGAGCGAAGCCGTCCTCGCGTGGGAACCGTTCCCGCGATCCGGACCCGTTTTGCTATTGACAAGCCGGGGCCTGATAAGTGTTGGGCATCGCGTCGCCTCCTATCTGAGTTTCCGCATGTCCTCGGGGAAGTTCGATGTGAACGAGTACGACTTCACGGTGCCGTTCGCGTTGAAGCGCACGGTGAAGTCCTTGGTGACCTCCATGGAGGCGCCGCGCTCACCGTGGAACCACCGCCAGGTCTGGTCCCCGTTGTCGAGGCCGACCTGGTAGGGGTCGCCGAACATGCGCTCGAGCGCCGCCTTGTCGGTGACGTTGATCCTGATCTGCGCCGCGTCGGGCGAGGGGAACGCGCGTCCCAGCTTGAGCGCGCACCCCAACGCGAGTACGGCCACCGCGAGCGTCAGGACGATGGACAGGCGCTTCATATGCGGCATCTCCTCCTGACTTCGGGAGCTGGAGCTCGCCGAGCGGGGCCGATTATTCCACAGGCGGGGCCCTGTCGGGAAATCGGTGCGCGCCGCCATGGGGCCTCGGGTGCCGCTGAGGCGGTTCGCCTCAGCGTGTCGCACCTCGCCACACGGGCGAGGCCGGCAGTCGGCGTCCCCGGGAGCGCAACTCATCGAGTTCGCTCACCTCCTCCCCCGGGCGGACCTTGGCCCTCCGCTTGCTCTCTCCCAGAGGCGAGGGTCGAGGCAGCGCCGGATGGCCGGCGCCCGATTTCGGCCGAGGTCGAACCCACAGGAGGAAGAGACGATGAAGAAGATGCTCGGAATCGCCATGGCTCTGCTGCTCGTGTTCGCGGTCGCCGGTGCCTGGGCCGCGGAGATCCAGGGGAAGGTCAAGTCGGTGGACGTGAGCGAGCGCGCGATCGTCCTCGAGGACGGCACCCAGCTCTGGGTGGCCGAAGGCCTCTCGATGGACCCGCTCAAGGAGGGCGCATCGGTGAAGGCGTCCTACGAGGAGCGCGACGGCAAGAAGGTCACGACCGGCTTCGAGGTGTCCGAGTAGCGCGAAGCGACCAGGGACGGGCACGCCGACTCGTGGCGTGCCCGTCCGTCATTTCGGCAGGAATTCTCCGAGGCCCGAAGAAACGAGGAAGCGCAGGATCGCGGGCGCCGGGATCAGCGTGGTCTCGCCAGCCACGGGGACCTCGAGCACCCGGTCCTTCGCCTCCGGGATCGCGACCTTCGCGGTGCGATAGCTCTCCACGATCCCGATCAGCTCACCGCTCTGCGCGTCGAACACGCCACCCCCGCTCGAGCCGTAACTCACCGACGCGTCCACCATCCGCGCCGGCCCCTCGACGAGCGCCTCGCCCTCCGGCGCCGCGATCTGGCTCACGACGCCGCTGACCACGGTGAACCGCCGGCCCCACGGGAAGGCCACGAGGAGGATTTCGTCGCCAAGGCTCGCCCTCTCCTTGAGGCGGGCCGGCACGAGGTCGAGCCCTTGGACCTCGATGATCGCCAGGTCGAGGTCGGGGCTCATGGACGCGATTGCGGCCTTGATCGACGTGGTGCGCCCTGGCAGCCGCACGGAGACCTCCTGGCGGAGCGGCGGCTGGACGAAGTGCAGCGCGGTGATGATCCACGCGCGGCGCGAAGCCGGATCGGACGCGACGATGACGCCGGACGCGGCGCGGCGGCCACCGCCCTCGCGCTCGACCCGCAGCTGGACGGTGGATGCCAGGATGCGGCGGATCAGATCGCCCCGCTCAGTGGCGGTCGGCGCCGAGGCGCAGCCGGCTGCGATGAAGACCAGCGCGACGACGGCGAGCGCGCGCCTCATTCCTCCTCCTCGGTCGCCTGGCGCTCGAGAATTCGATAGAGCGTCCGCCGGTCGATCCCGAGCAGCTCGGCGGCGCGGAGCTTGTTGCCTCCGGCCTCCTCGAGCGCCTTGTTCACGTACCAGCGCTTGACCTCTTCGAGCGTCATCCGCGCCGCCGGCAGGCTCGGTGCGCGCTCGGACCCGCCGCGGATGTGCGCGGGGAAGTCATCGGGCAACAGCATCTCGGCGGACGACAGAGCCAGCGCGCGCTCGATCATGTGCTCGAGCTCGCGGACGTTGCCGGGCCAGTGGTATCCGACGAGCAGGGCGAGGGCGTCGGCCGCGAGCCGCTTGGGCGGACGGTCGGCCACGTGGGCGAATTTCTCGAGGAAGTGCTGGGCGAGGAGCGGGATATCCTGCCGCCGCTCGCGGAGCGGGGGCACGGTGATCGTGACGACGTTCAGCCGGTAGTAGAGATCGTCCCGAAACCCGCCCTCGGCGACGAGCTTGCGGAGGTCACGGTTCGTGGCGGCGACGATCCGGACGTCAACCGGGATGGGCTCGTTGCCGCCGACCCGGCGGACGGTCCGCTCCTGGAGCGTCCTGAGCAGCTTCGCCTGCAGCGGCGCCGTCAGCTCGCCGATCTCGTCGAGGAAGCACGTGCCGCCGTCGGAGGTCTCAAGCAGTCCACGCCTCGCCGCGAGCGCGCCGGTGAACGCCCCGCGCTCGTGGCCGAACAGCTCCGACTCGAAGAGCGTCTCCGGCAGGGCCGCGCAGTCCACGACGACGAACGGGCGGTCGGCGCGGCCGCTCGCGTAGTGGATCGCGCGGGCGACCAGCTCCTTGCCGGTGCCGGTCTCCCCCTGGATCAGCACCGTCGTATCGAGGTTCGCCACGCGGGCCACCAGCTTGTAGATCTCCACCATCTGGTGCGCCTGGCCGATCAAGTTCTCGAACCGATACCGGGCCTTGAGCTCCTGACGGTAGTGGAGGTTCTCGCGCGCGAGCCGACGTGCCTCGAGCGTGCGGCGCACGACGACTTTGATCTCCTCCATCCGGAACGGCTTGGAGAGGTAGTCGTACGCGCCGGCGCGCACGGCCTCGATCGCCGTCTCGATGGTGGCGAACGCGGTCAGGATGACGACCGGCAGGCCTGGCTGGACCGCGCCGAGCCCCTTGAGGACAGCGAGGCCGTCGACGTCGGGCATGCGGAGGTCCACGAGCGCCATGTCGAAGGGCTCGGTCTCCGCCAGCCGCAGGCACTCCTCGCCGCCACCGGCGATGCGCACGCGGTAGCCCTCGCGTCCCAGCACCTCGGCGAGCAGCTCACGCGCGACCTGATCGTCGTCTGCGACGAGGAGCGCCGGCGCCGCGCTCACGCGCCTGCCCCCGCGACCGGCAGCACGACGCGGAACGTGCTGCCGCGCCCCTCCTCGCTCTCGACCTCGATCCGGCCCTCGTGCTCACGCACGATCTGGGCGGTGATGAAAAGCCCCAGGCCCATGCCGCGTCCCGACTCCTTCGTCGAGAAGAACGGCTCGAAGATACGCTGGCGGTCCGCGGCCGGGATGCCCGCGCCTGTATCGGCGACGGCGATCTCGACCTCGCTCCGCCCCGGCACGGCGCGGGTTGTCACCCCGATCCGGCCGCCGGCCGGCGTCGCGTCAATCGCGTTGGTCAGGAGGTTCAGGATGACCTGCTGGAGCTGGTCCCGCTGGCCGCGCACCGGCGGGAGCGCCGCCTCCGAGCCCACCTCGAGAGCGAGCCCCACGCTCGCGAGGCCCGGGCGCACCACCTCCGCGGTGTCGCGCGTGAGCCGGCCGAGGTCCACGAGGCCCGGCTCGGCCGGCGCGCGCCGGGTGACGTCGGAGAACCGCGCGATGATCTCGATGACGCGGCTCACCTGCGCCTCGATGATGGCGAAGCGGCTCGCGACGTCGTCCGTCAGCACCGCGGGCGGCAGGTCTTTGCGCAGCAGCTCGAGGTGCCCGGCGACCGAGTGCAGGGGCGTGCCGACCTCGTGCGCGACCTCGGCGATGATCCGTCCGGAGAGCGCCAGCCGCTCGGCGTGTCCGAGGCGCCGCTGCATCTCGAAGAGCAGCGTGTTGAGGTGCTCGACCTCCCGATAGCGCTGGTCGAGCTCGCCTGTGGCCTCGCGAATGCGCACGCGCAGCTCGTCGTTGAACTGGCGGATGCGCGCGATCATCGCGTTGAAATGCCGCGCGAGGGTGCCGAACTCGTCGGCGGTCGTCACGTGGACCGGCGCGGGCTCACCGCCGTCGGCGACGCGCGCGATCGCGCCCATGAACCGCTGGATCGGGCGGTCCACGACCGCCCGGATCGCCACGCTCATGAGGACGCCCATCACCACGACGGATACTGCGGCGAGCGCGAGCGCCCAGAAGCGGATCCGGTCCGCCAGCTCGTCGGCGCGCTGCGAGGAGAACTTCACGGCGACCGCGCCGGCGACGCTGCCCTCGAGCGTGATCGGCGCCATGAGTTCCCAGTATCGCTCGGTCGGGCTTCTGACCGCGCGTGAAACGACCCGTCCGCGGCGGACTTCGTCGGTGTCGCGCCGGCTGAACGGCAGGCGGGAGTGGGGCGCGCTCGTCGCGACGACGGCGGTTCCCCCGGGCTCGAAGGTGAGCACGTCGAGCTGCAGCACGCTGCGCCGGATGTCGAGGATGCGCCCGATCTGCTCGCCGAGCATGCGGCCGCTCTCGAGCTCCCGGCGGTCGCCGATGGTGGCGGCGATCTCGCGCGCGAAGAGGATCGCCCGGACCTTGAGATCCTCCTCAATCGCCTTTCGCGCGAGCACGAGATTCAGCCACGTGAACCCCGACGACACGCCGAGAATCACGAGCGTGGCCAGGAGGACGAGCTTGTGCCGGACGCCGAGGCGCACGCCGCCTCTCAGCCCGTCAGCCAAGCGCGATGACGCCGGCGGCGGCGAGCCGCTCGATCTCGGCCTTCGCGAGGCCGAGCTCGCCGAGCACCTCGGCCGTGTGCTCGCCGAGCAGCGGCGCCGGGCGGCGGATCCGGGCGGGCGTCGCCGAGGCGCGCACCGGGAAGGCGAGCATCTTCGCCTTGCCGTAGCCCGGCTGGTCCACCTCGGCCACCAGGCCGAGGTGCTTCACCTGCGGGTCCTCGAATACCTCGTCGAACTCGTAGATCGGCCCCGCGGCAACCTGCGCCGCCTCGAAGCGCGTCACCCACTCGGCCGCGGTCGCTGCCGCCAGCGCCGCCTCCACCCGCGCCTTCAGCTCGTCGTGATGGGCGAGACGGGTGTCGTTGGTCGCGAACTTCGGATCGGTCGCGAGCGTGTCGTCACCCAGGACCCGGCAGAAGCGTCCGTACTGGTCGGGATTCATGACCACGACCTGGACCCAGCCGTCCTTCGTGCGGAACGCCTCGGCGGGCGTGAGGTTCGGGTTGCGGTTGCCCACGCGGATCGGGCGCTTGCCCGAGTCGAAGTAGTGCGCGGCGGGATCGGGGAGGAGCGCCAGCGTCGAGGCGACGAGACTCACGTCGAGGTGCTGGCCCTGGCCCGTCCGGAAGCGGTGGATCAGCGCCGCGTTGACCGCGCCGAACGCGAGGAACGCCGCGGCGAGGTCGGCCACGGAGCCGCCGACCTTGGTCGGCGGGTCTCCGGGCTGCCCGGTGAGAGCCATGAGGCCGCTCATGCCCTGGGCGATCGTGTTGTAGCCGGCGCGCCGGGCGTGGGGTCCGGTCTGGCCGAAGCCGGTGACGGACGCGTACACCACCGGCGGGTTCGCCGCGCTCACCGCCGTGTAGCCAAGGCCCAGACGGTCCGCGACGCCCGGGAGGAAGTTCTCGACGACCACGTCGGCGCGCCGCGCGAGCTCGAAGACGAGCCGCGCGCCCTCGGGATGCTGGAGATCCACCGCCACGCACCGCTTGTTCCGGTTGATCGCCGCGTAGACGGCGCTCATGCCGTCCCCGCGCCACGCTCTCAGATCGTCGCCGCGGCCGGGGCGCTCGACCTTGACGACGTCCGCCCCCAGATCGGCCATGAACGTGGCGCAGTAGGGGCCCGCGATCACCCGCGAGAGGTCGAGGACGCGGAGGCCGTCGAGCATCTCAGCCACGGTCGAGAAACCCTTCCGTCATCGCGTTGACCTCGGGGATGCCGGTCCGCGCGATGGCATTGATCCGCGCCTTCGCCTCGGCGAGCGGCCTGAACGGCTTCGCGGCGAGGAGCTCGGCGTAGGCGCGCACTTCTTTGGCGAGCGACGCGCCGGGCACGACGCGGTGCACGAGCCCCATCGCCAGCGCCTCCGCGGCCGAGTAGCGCCGGCACTCCATGATGATCTCCTTCGCGCGCGCGGGCCCGACGAGGCGCACGAAGCGCGTCGTGGACGCGGCGCCGAGCGGGACGCCGAGGTCCACTTCCGGGATCCAGAACTGGGCCTCGGCCGCGGCCCAGCGGAAGTCGCACGCGAGCGTGAGGCCCCAGCCGCCGCCGATCGCGTGGCCGTTGATCGCCGCGATCGTCGCCTGCTCGAGACTCTCCAGCAGCGCGTTCGCGCGCTCGAACAGCCGGCGGAACTGGCTCTTGGTCGTGGCGAACGCCTGGCGCCGCTCCTCGGGCGACATCTTCGAGCTGAGCGGCGCGTGGGCGCCGGCGGAGAAGACGGGCGGGGCGCCCGTGACGATGACGACGCGCGTTGCCGCGTCGTCGCGCAGCTCGGCGAACGCCGCGGCGAGCTCGCTCAGCATCGGATCGCTGAGCGAGTTGCGGCGGTCGGGACGGCGGAGCGTGACGGTCGCGATCGCGCCGTCGCGGGCCAGCGTGACGTTCTCGCCCATGCGCGCGGACGGTAGCACATTCGCCGCGACGGGTGCAATCAGGTGCTACGAAAACACCGTTTGTGTGGTGATCGGTTGCCTTACTTCTGCGAAGCGACCGTCGATACTACCTCGCGAACCACCGAATCGTGCGGAGGTGGTTGAAGTTGAGGACGTCGATGCCGAGCGCTCGCAGATTGCCGGAGAGGGGGAAATCGTCGGTCAGAACCAAGTACCCACTGCGACTGACATCGCAGATGGCCGTGTCAGCGAGCCCCAACGTTCGGAACTGGGGCAACCGACAAAGCTCTGAGCTGGGCCGAAATGTCTCCCGCAAACTCTGGACCTTGACGGTGACAACGTCAGCGAGCGCATGGAGAATGTCTTCGGGCAACTGGTGGCTAAGATTGCTGACCTCGGTGAGGATATGAGGCGTTACGACGACAAGCTCGAATAGGGACAGGAAGCGCGCTAAAAGATGAAAGTCATCCGTCGTGTACTTCCGAGTTCGCTTGAAGATCGGGATGGCGGCCGCGTCATATGAGCCGACGAAGTATAGAAGCAGCAAGTTCGTGTCGACGATGACACCGGCCTTTTGGTATCTGGTTATCAGGTTATCCGGGAAGGCGAGGGTTGGCTGGGTCACTTGACCTCTCTGAGCTTCATCGACACGACTCTCCCAGTGGCGGCCTCAATCCGAAAGGTCCTGTAACGACGCGTCGCAGCCAGAAAGGTCGCTCCCTGAACGTAACTAAGGGTTATGAACCAATAACGCTCATCCTCCGACAACTCAGCCTCCTCCAGGACAACATCGCGAACGTCGCCCTGTGCCGGGAGAGTACGCATGTAGTCGACTGCCCGTTCGGCGGCCTGTTTGACATCAAGCATCGAAAGTACCTCGTGACCCAGAAGCCTAAGCGTATTTTCGGGTCTCTGCAATCAGAAAGGGGGAGTTTTTTCCGTATCAATGCGGATACGCCGAGGATTGGCTAGCCGCGGCAGCGCGCCGCTCTTGTCTCGCTCCAGTCATGCGGCAAGCCTGAAGGTGCCCTCGGCCAGGGCGTAGGCTTCTCCTTCCGTAGTACAGGACGGGAGGCTGTCGCGGAATGTCTAAGTTTCACATAGCGGCTCCTCCCGACATCTCTCAGGAGCCTGGCAGTAAGACGGGCGCTTGCCGACTCAGGGACGTCCCAGGGACTTGAGCGTTTTCAGAGACGGCGCGAAGAACGTCGCGCCGGACACGGCACGCGTGTAGTCCATCAGGTGGTCGTGGAGCGCGTCTCCGCTGGCGCCCAGCATCCGGCGCAACATCGTGTCCGGGGTGTCCAGGTTCCGCGTATACGCGATGAAGAAGAGCCCGTGCTCGGACACCGTGCCGTACGGGAAGCTGTGTCGGACGATCTCGAGCTCCTCGCCGCCTTCCTCGATCACGACCCGGCTGATGTGGGCGGTGGGCGGCTTGGCCTTGTCGGAGAGCTCCGTGCTTTTTCCTTTCGTCCGGCCGATGACCCGCTCCTGCGCCTTCTTCGGGAGCCCGGCCCACGACTTCAGATCGTGGACGTAGCGCTGGGTGAAGACGTAGCTGCCGCCGGCAAAGGCGGGGTCCTCATCCCCGATCAGCGCAGCCCGGGCCCGCGGCGTGCGGCCCTTGGGGTTCTCCGTTCCGTCGATGAAGCCGGTGAGGTCGCGGGAATCGAGGTACCGGAAGCCGTGCACCTCTTCGCTGACGTCGGCCGCGCCACCGAGCCCGCGCATGACCCGCATCGCCAGTTCGAAGTTGAGGTCCGCGCGCTTCGAGAGCATGTGGAGCAGCAGGTCGCCGCCGGTGTTCGGGGCGCTCCGGCCTCCCGCGGCGATCGCCCTGAACGGCCGGAGACCTTTGGGGCGCCGGTCCGGGCAGAGGACATCCCAGAATTCCGAGCCGACGCTCACGGTGCAGGCCAGGCTTGCCCGCGGATCGAGGCGGCCCGTCGTCGCGACGAGGGACGGGATGCCGGCGGCGACCCTGGCCACGGCTGGGCCGTTCGCTGCGGGAGTGCGAATTCGTAGGATCAGAAAGAGCGCGTGGGGGCTGGGCTCCGGAAGAATGCCGGCCTGGGGCTCGGGCACGGGGCCATTCTACGCCATCACGCCGAGGGGCTGCGCGGCGGTGAACCCCGGGAAGAGCGGCGCGGCCGGCACGCCGAGATGGCGCGCGGCGATCTCGCTGAAGAGCGCGCGGAAGTCCGTCGTCACGGCGAGGTCGCGCCCCTCGAAGAGCTGCGGGCGCGCGAGCCCCGGCCAGCGGCCGTAGACGCGCCCGCCGCGGACAGGGCCGCCGAGCACGAGCATCGCCGTCGCGTGGCCGTGGTCGGTCCCGCGGTTGCCGTTCTCCGCGACGGTGCGCCCGAACTCCGACATGGTCAGCACGACGACGTCGGCCATCCGGTCGCCGAGATCCCGGGCGAACGCCGCGAGCGCGCCGCCGAACTCGCGCAGGCGGAGCGCGAGCTGGCCCTGCTCGGCGCCCTGGCCCACGTGCGTGTCCCAGCCCTGCATGTCGGCGAAGGCGACCTCGAGGCCGACGTTCGCCTTGATGAGCTGGGCGATCTGGCGCATCGCCTCGCCGAAGGGGCCGCGCGGATACTCGGCGCCGTTCGCCGGCGGGATGGCCCCGGCGCCGGCGCTCCGGAGCAGCTTCACCGCCTCGAAGGTCTCGCGCCCCGTCCCGTAGAGCAGGTCGCGCACACCCGCGGCGTAGAGCGACTCGAAGCCGCGCTTGGCGCCGTTGCCGTCGGCCGCCGCGCGCACGTCGAAGCGGTCGATGGACGGCATCGAGATCGCGCCGACGTCGCCCTGGAGCGCGCGCGGGAGCGAGGAGCCCAGCGCGACGGCCCGGAACGGCGCCGCCTTCGCGGGCCGCGTCTTCACGGCGCGCGCGAGCCAGCCGTCGGCCGTGCTCTTCACGCCCGGCGTGCCGGTCTCCATGTAGTCCTGCGCGTCGAAGTGCGAGCGCGTCGCGTCGGGCGAGCCGCACGCGTGGATGACGGCGAGCGAGCGGTTGTCCCAGAGGGGCGTGAGCGGGGCGAGGGCCGGGTGGAACGCGAAGAAGCCGTCGAGGTCGAGCGCCCGGTCGCTCTCGCCGCGCTTGGGCGCTTTGAGCGCGATCGATGGGCGCACGCCGGC
>Ga0209109_10002404_pt1 | contig 10261 bp, 10 predicted proteins | sample Rifsed10ft2_FD_184004 | JGI IMG/M metagenome (GOLD analysis project Ga0209109, IMG submission 184004) | Soil microbial communities from Rifle, Colorado, USA - sediment 10ft 2 (version 2) | ecosystem: Environmental > Terrestrial > Deep subsurface > Rock core/Sediment | place: Rifle, Colorado... | reverse complement strand
GACCTCGTCTGCTTCTTCTTCGGCGCGCTCCCCCTCTCGGTGAGCGCGCATATCCCCCACCCTCGGCATGACATCAAGGCCGACGTGCTCGCCCAGGTCACGCTCCGCTTCCCGGACGGCGGCCTCGCCACGCTGGCCTTCAACCGGATCAGCCACGCCCCGATGCGCTATCTCGAGATGCGCCTGGACTGCGAGGAGGCTTCCGTGCGGATCTCCTACGGGGGTGTGGCGCGGTTCGGTCTGGAGTGGTCGAGAGAGCTGTGCCGGCCGGCAGCTCGCTTCAGCCTCGTCAAGGGGGGCGAAGCGCGGGTGGAGTCCGGGGGTCGCTCGAGGGTCATTGCCCGGGAACCGAGGAACGCCGTGGCGCCGGCCACCGCCCTAAATCTCCAGAGCCTCCTGGAGGCGATCTCGCGCGGGGACCGGTCGAACGAGCGGGCGCGCTTCGCCCGAGATCTTCTTCGGATCGTGGTCGCCGCCTACGAGTCGGCGAGCACCGGTGAAACCGTGTGGCTGGGGCCGCGCGGGACCCTATGACGCGCGCGCCTCGAATGTCCATCGTGGTCGCATCCAACAATGCCCGGGCGAGCATCCGGGAGTGTCTTGCCGTCTTGGTTGAGCACGGGCGGGGCGCCGAGGTCGACATCCTCGTGGTCGATAACTCCCGCGACGGAAGCACCGAGATCGTGAAGGATGACTTTCCCGATGTGCGGATGATCGTGGCGCCGCCGGCCGCCCTTATCCCGGAGCTCTGGGGTCAGGGAATCCGGGAGAGCCGCGGGAAAATTGTCGCTATCACCACCGCCCACTTCGTGCCGGCGCGGGACTGGGTGAGGGCCATGCTGGAGGCCCACGAGGGGGCCGTGGCGGCTGTGGGCGGAGCCATTGAAAGCGCCGAGTCAGCGGGCCTGGTGGACTGGGCGGTCTACTTCTGTCGCTACAGCCAGTACATGCTCCCCTTCGAACGGGCCTTCGTTCGCGAGATCGCTGGGGACAATGCCGCCTACAAGCGAGAGCACATCGATCGGTGTCAGGGCGCCTGGCGGAATGGCTTCTGGGAGCTGGCTGTCCACGCGGAACTGCGGAAGGCGGGGCTCCAGCTCCTGCTGACGCCCTCCGTCGTGGTGTCCCACAAGCGCTCGTTCGGGCTGTGGGGCTTCGTGACCCAGCGCTTCTGGCACGGGATGCAGTTCGGCCGGGAGCGGGCCTCCCGGTTGCGGTGGTACCTGCGCGCGCTCTACATCGCGCTATCCCCGGCCATTCCCATCGTCTTCCTCGTCCGGATCGCGCGACAGGTCTTCGGCAAGCGCCGGCACCGCGCGAAGCTCATCCTCTCTCTTCCTGTTCTGGCGCTGTTCCTCCTGGCGTGGAGCTGTGGCGAGCTGCTTGGGTATCTTCGAGGCCCCGAGGCATGACGGCGGCGCCTCCTTTCCTGTCGGTGATCATGACGGCCGACGGCCCGCCAGCCAGTAGACCGGTCTCGCTCCTGGCTGCCTCGGCGAAGCGCGTCGAGCCGGGGGTGGAGATCATCCTGGCCTACAGTTCCGACGAGGAGCGGTCGGAGGAGATCGACCGGACCTATTCCGGGTTCATCGTCATGCGCCTGCCCGGCGCCACGACACTGCCGGGCCTCCTCGGCGCCGCCCTCGCGCGCGCGAGCGGAGAGATCATCGCGATCACGGATACGACCTGCGAGGTGGCCGAGGACTGGGTCTCGGAGATTCTCAAGGCCCATGCGGCGCCGCACCCGGTGATCGGGGGCTCGGTGGAGCCGGACGGGCTGCGGCGGATGGTCAACTGGGCCGCATACTTCTGTGACTACGGCCAGTTCATGCGACCCTTGGTTGAGGGCGCCGTAAACGAATTGCCGGGCAACAACATCTCGGTCAAGCGGTGGGTGTTGGAGCGGGGGAAGGAGTTCGTCGCCCCTGAGTTCTGGAAGACCTACTGGTGCCGGCGCATCCAGGCCGAGGGCATCCGCCTGCACTCGACGCCGTCCATCGTGGTCCACTACCGGAAATCCTTTCGCCTCGTCCCGTATCTGCTCCATCGGTTTCATAGTGGACGCTGCTTCGCAGGGATGCGGCTCCGGGAGCTGTCCCGGCTGCGCCGGGCCTGCTACGTCGCGGCGGCCCCGGCCCTTCCGCTCGTTCTCACAGCCAGGATGCTGCGGAAGACGCTGGGAAAGCGGCGGCGCCTCGCCGAGCTGGCCCTGTCCTTTCCAATCTCCCTCCTGGCCATCCTCGCCTGGGCCGTCGGAGAGGCGTGCGGATACCTGGCCGGCACGGGAGCGAGCTGTCAGCATGTTCGGTAGGGACGCGGGACCCCGGGGAGGCGGTGAGCTTCCCATCCTCACCTATCACTCGCTCGACGACAGCGGATCCGTCATATCCGTAACGCCGAGCGTGTTTGCCGAGCAGATGCGTGCCCTGCTTGAGGCCGGCATCCGCACGCTCTCGCTCCCCGCGGCCGCCGACGAGCTGCGTGGCGGGCGCGTGCCGGCCGGAGCGGTCGTGCTCACCTTCGATGACGGGTTCGAGAACTTCTACCAGCACGCCTACCCCGTGCTCCGGCGGTACGGATTCATGGCGACCAGCTTTCTCGTGACCGATTATTGCGGCAAGGACAATTCCTGGCCGACCCAGCCCGCGCACGTCGGGCGTCGTCCTCTCCTGCGCTGGGCGCAGGTGAGAGAGATGAGCAAAGCCGGGATAGCTTTTGGGGCCCACTCCCGCACTCATCCGGACTTGACCCGGGTCTCGAGCGGGGAGGCCGAAGAGGAGATCGTCGCCTCGAAGCGCGCCATCGAGCAATTCCTCGAGCGCCCGGTCGAGAGCTTCGCCTACCCCTACGGCGCCCACAACGAGACAGTCAAGCGACTGACCGCCGCACACTTTCCCCTTGCCTGCTCGACAAAGCTCGACTTCGCCACGCCCGGCAGCGACCTCCTCGCTCTCGAGCGCCTCGACATGTATTACTTCCGGGATGCCCGCCTCTTCCAGCGCCTTGTCTCCGGAGAAGCGAGGACGTATGTCCGCTTGAGGCGCCTCGCGCGGGCGGTGCGCCCCTGGCTCGTTGGCCGCGTTGGCCGGCCGCAGGGCTACCCGGGAAGCGAGCCATGACCCCCCGTCGAGTGCTGATCACCGGAGGAGCGGGCTTCCTCGGGACACATCTGGCGAGGACCTTTCGGAGGGAAGGGGCGCAGGTCCGGCTGCTCGACCTCGAGGCGGATCGGGGCGGCGACCTCGACCCGGCAGTGGAGCACGTCGCCGGCGACGTCCGGGATCCGCACGCGGTGGCTGACGCCCTCGATGACATCGACGTGGTGGTCCACGCGGCTTTCGCCTCCCCGCGGCACCCGGCGCTGGTGATGCGCAGCGTGAACGTTGAGGGCACGCGGTGCGTGTGCGAGCGGGCGCTCGCTCAGGGTGTCCGACGCGTCATCCTGATCTCTTCCACCATCGTGACGAAGCCCGCCCGCGCGCACCCGATCCTTCGCGATGCGCCTCTGAGCCGGCTCGACACGTACAGGGCATCCCGGGCGGAGGCGGAGAGGGTGGCGGACGAGTACCGGGTGCGAGGGCTGCAGGTGGCCGTCGTGCGGCCCAAAACCTTCGTCGGGCCCGAGCGCGTGGGAGCCTTCGCCATCATCTTCGAGTGGATCCGGCTCGGCAGGCCCGTCCTCGTCCTGGGGAGTGGCCGGAACCGGTACCAGCTGCTCGACACCCGCGACATGGCCGAAGGCATCCGGCTGCTCGCCGCGGCCGACGCCCAGGGACTGTTTCTCTACGGAGCGCGGGACTTCCGGACGGTCCGCGAGGACCTCCAGGCTCTCCTCGACCACGCGGGGACGGGCGCGCGGCTGCGCTTCGTCCCTGGGCGCCTGGCGGGGTACGCGCTGCGCGGCATGGAGCTGGCCGCCATCGTCCCCCTCTCCGAGTGGCATTACATGAGCGCCGCCGGCAAGGACTCCGTGGTCGACATCTCCCGGGCTACGCTGGAGCTGGGCTGGCGGCCCGAGCGGAGCAATGCGCAGGCGCTGATCGAAGCGTACGACTGGTACGTCGCCAGCATGCACGCCACGGGCGCCGCGCGGACGACGCACCCGGTGCCGCTCGTCCACCGAGTTCTGAAGGGCCTCAGTTGGATCCTGCCGCGGTAGGCGGAGCGGACGGGGTCGGTTTCTGCTGCCCGAGCTGCCGCGGGCCGCTGGCCTCCGACCCGGCGGGCTACCACTGCCGGGCCTGCCAGCGGCGGTATCCGATCGTGTGTGGGATTCCCGACTTCCGCCTCTTCCCGGATCCCTACATTTCATTCGAAGACGAGTACGACAAGGCCCGCCGGCTCTCCGAGGAGGCCGAGCGGGTCTCCTTCGAGGCGCTCGTCCGCTTCTACTGGGAGATCACCCCCGACGTCCCGCGTCCGATGGCGGAGCGGTTCATCCGCTACGCGCTGGCCGGCCAGGAGCGGGCCGATCCCTGCCTGGCGACGATGGATGCCCAGGCGGGCGGGCGATGGACCGGGGCGCGCTGCCTCGAGGTTGGATGCGGCACCGGTGGTTTCCTGGCGGCCGCCCAGGCGCGATTCGGCGCCCTGATGGGCGCTGACATCGCCCTGCGCTGGCTGGTCGTCGCCAGGAAGAGGCTGGTGGCCCCAGGAAATCGCATCGTCCTCGTGTGCTGCTCCGCCGAGGCGCTGCCGTTTCCGGACGGGACATTCGACGCGGTGGTCGGGCTGCATGTGCTGGAGCACGCGGCCGACCCGCAGGCAATCCTGTCCGAGACCGTCCGCACGCTCAAGGCGAACGGCTGGTGCTACTTCTCCACGCCGAACCGGTTCAGCATCGGGCCCGAGCCCAGCGTGCGGGTCTGGGGAGTCGGCTTCGTCCCGAGGTCCTTCGCGAGTCGATACGTGAGGCTGCTGAAGGGTATCCCGTACCGGAACATCCGCCTCCTGTCCTGCTTCGAGGTCCGGAGAATGGTCGTCCGAGCGGGCCTGCGGACCTGGTCGATGTCTCCCCCTCGCCTGGCGGAGTGCGAGCAGCGGGCCTTGTCCGGTCCGGCGCGCAGAATAGTCCGCCTGTACCATCTGCTTCGGGAAGTCCCGGTCTTCCGCCACCTGCTGCTGGCGGCCGGCCCATTCCTGCAGGTCGTGGGTCGAAAGCGCGCGTGACCGGGAAAGAGGCTACTTGCTACTTCCATTTTGCTGGTAGGGTTGGTGCGAGACTCGCGTACAGTATGAATCGCTCTATCACGTCGCAGGTTGGCCTTTTGCTCTTACGCTAATTCGGAGGCCGCGAGGCAAGTGCCTTGAAAGCGCAGACGCAGAAGACTCATGAGCGACTTGTCGTCGACGAGGTTGTGAGTGGCTCGTCGAACCGGTCCTTCGGCGTTACCTTTGCGGTCCTCTTCGCGTTTATTGGCCTCTGGCCCCTGATGCGTGGCCGATCGGTGCGCGGCTGGGCTCTGGTCGTCGCGGCCGCCTTCTTCTTGGCCGCTCTGGCCCTCCCCAGGGTGCTGGCGCCCCTTAGCCGGCTCTGGCTCAGGTTCGGGCTGCTCCTCCATGCCTGCATCAGCCCGGTGATCATGGGCTTGGTGTTCTATACCACTGTGACCCCCATCGGCCTCGTGCGCCGCTTGCTCGGCAAGGATCCGCTTCGGCTTCGGTTTGACCGCGATGCCGTCACCTACTGGATCGAGCGGCATCCGCCGGGCCCGGCGCCCGACACGATGCCCCGGCAGTTCTGAGGACGTCATGATCGACTTCATCGCGGAGCTGTGGAGCTTCATGCGGGTTCGTAAGAAGTACTGGCTTCTCCCCATCATCCTCATGCTGGCCGTGTTCGGCGCCCTCATCGTCCTCGCCAAGGGTAGCGCGGTGGCGCCTTTCATCTACACCTTGTTCTGAGGCCTCGTCGCATGCGCATTCTGGGCATCTCGGCTTTCTACCACGACAGCGCAGCCGCGCTCGTTGAGGACGGGCGCATCGTGGCGGCAGCCCAGGAAGAACGCTTCACGCGAAAGAAGCACGACGCGGGCTTCCCCCGCCATGCGATCGAGTATTGCCTTCAAGCGTGCCGAGGCAGCCTCGCTGAGGTGGACCACGTCGTCTTCTATGACAAGCCCTTCCTCAAGTTCGAGCGCCTCCTGGAGACCTACCTGGCCTTCGCCCCCCGCGGGTTCACTTCCTTCTCCATGGCCATTCCGCTGTGGCTCAGGGAGAAGCTGTTCCAGAAGTCCTTGCTGAAGAAGCAGCTCAAGGCCTACGCCCCCTCCTACGACTGGGAGGGGCGTCTCCTCTTTGCCGAGCACCATCAGAGCCACGCCGCCAGCGCCTTCTTCGCTTCCCCTTTCCAGGAGGCGGTGGTGCTGACGATGGATGGAGTGGGCGAGTGGGCGACAACCTCCGCCAGCTTCGGGACAGGCAACCGCCTGGAGATGCGGAAGGAGATCCACTTTCCGCACTCGCTGGGCCTGCTCTACTCGGCGTTCACGTACTACACCGGGTTCAAGGTCAACTCGGGCGAATACAAGGTGATGGGCCTGGCCCCCTACGGGGAACCGAAGTACGCGCAGCGGATCTTTGATCATCTGATCGATCTCAAGGAGGACGGATCCTTCCGGCTGAACCTGTCCTACTTCGACTACTGTACGGGCTTACGGATGACGAACCACCGCTTCGACGAGCTGTTCGGGGAGCCGCCGCGCCAGCCCGACGAACTCCTCACCCAACGCCATCTGGATCTCGCGGCCTCGATCCAGATGGTCACCGAGGAAGTGGTGCTGCGTCTGACCCGTGCCCTCGCCGCGGAGACCGGCGCCGAGAACCTGTGCCTTGCCGGTGGCGTCGCTCTCAACTGCGTGGCCAACGGCAAGGTCCTGAGGGACGGCCGCTTCAAGCGTGTGTGGATCCAGCCGGCGGCCGGCGACGCCGGTGGAGCCCTGGGCGCGGCCCTCTGCGCCTACCACGTATTCCGGAACCAGCCCCGGACACCCGCCGCGCCCCTGGATGCCATGCAAGGCTCCTACCTCGGACCGTCGTTCAGCCAGGCCGAGGTGGAGGCCCGTCTGACCAAGCTCGGTGCCCGGTTCTCCATCCTGAGCGATGACCATCTGATTGAGACTACCGTGGAGGCCCTCGCGGAAGGCAAGGCCGTCGGCTGGTTCCAGGGACGGATGGAGTTCGGTCCACGCGCCCTCGGAGCTCGCTCGATCCTCGGGGATGCGCGATCGCCTACAATGCAGTCCGTGCTGAACCTGAAGGTGAAGTACCGCGAGTCCTTCCGGCCGTTCGCGCCGTCCGTGCTTCGTGAAGACGTCGCCGGCTGGTTCGACCTCGACTCCGACAGCCCCTACATGCTTCTCGTGGCAGACGTGGCCAAGCAGCACCGGCGCGAGATGACGCCCGCCGAGCAGGCTCTGTTCGGCATCGAGAAGCTCAACGTGCCGCGCTCGTCCATCCCGGCCGTCACCCACGTGGACTATTCGGCGCGTATCCAGACCGTTCACCGGGAAACGAACCCCCGCTACCATGCGCTCCTCTCGGCCTTCAAGGCACGCACGAGCTGCCCAGTCCTTGTCAACACGAGCTTCAACGTCCGCGGCGAACCCATCGTGTGCACGCCGGAGGACGCGTTTCGCTGTTTCATGGGGACCGAGATTGAGGTACTCGTCGCGGAGAATTGCATCCTGAAGAAAGAGGACCAGGATCCCCGGCTGCGGCTGGACTACAAGGCTGCGTTCACCCCAGACTAGCCGACCCCTGCCCCGCCGGGTCTCCGGACAAGCCCAGATCCTCAGTCGTTCGTCGGTAGACTGGAGGCTAGTCCATGAGTCTTGCGTTCGCGTCAGTCCGCAAGAATCGTGTGATTTCTGCTGCTACGACGTCGTTTCCCTTCTTATTGAGATGAAGGTAGTCGCGGTAGAGCCCCTTCCCACCGGCGGCATGAAGGCTCTCCGTCAAGTCGAGGCAAGCCACGGCAAGGGCGGCGCAGATCCCCCCGATCCGGCGCTGTGGATACAAGACATGATCCAGGTCGAGCGCGCGGTAGGCGTCGTCGACTTGCTCAACGACCGGGAATACCACGATCGCCAGCGTGCGGCCGTGCCGCGCTAACAGGTCCCGCATCTCTCTCAGCAGGGGTGTGGTCGTGTCCCACCCGTACGGAGTCCAGGCCAGATAGAAGTCGTCGCTCCGCTCGAAGCGGAAGAACGGATATCCAGTGAGCTCCCGTAGACCTCGGCGCCCTTCGAAGACCACTCGGTGCGCCAGGTAGCTTCGCGCGAATAGCCTACCGGGAAAGGTGCGGGTATCGAATCGGTGGAGCAGGATGCTCGGCTCCCTGTCGAGCATCCGGCCTGCGGTGGGCTTGTGCAGGTACGGATAGTAGAGATCGTTGAAGACGAAACCAAGCACGACCAGGTCCGGTTGCATATCCAGCCCGTAGAGCTTCAGAAACTCCAGCTCCTGATAAGTCGTATAGCCGGGAATGCCAGCGTTGATGACCTCGACACGGGCCGCTGGACGGCGAAGGGCCTGATTCAGGCTGGTCTCAATGACCTCAGTGTAGAGCTTCCCGCTACTGGTGTCTCCGGACCATATGAGAGAATCTCCGAGAAACAGGATTCGGAAGTCCTGAGGGTCCTTTGCATCGACCTCGCGGTTACGAAGACCCAGGCTGTTCCTGCCGTCCTTCCCTGAGAACCGCCAGCCAAGGGTGGCATCCTTTGGCGTCAGGTATGGCGGGACGACCATCGGCGTCTCGAAGGGCCACGCTTCCACCTGGTACCTGATGACTACCTCGGCGCCCAGGAAAGAAAGCGAAAGAGCCGCTATGGTAAGAAAGGCGAGTACGGCTTTCAGGGCCTTGGCGTCACGTTGGAGTTATCCGCAAAGTTCGGGATGAGAGAAAAAGGCGACGTGCCCCTCCGGGAATGTTGTGAAGTCAACCCCAAGCCTCCCGTATCAGCCGGGAAGAAAAATGCGCCACCGATGCTGGAGCATATCACGACGAAGGATGGGACGGGGGCCGTGGCACAATGCGACGGATGAATCCTTCAACGGGAAGTTCCGCGACGAGTATCTCAGCCTGCAGTGGTTTCGGAACCGGGTCGAAGCGACAGTGGGCATCGACCAGTGGCGGCGGCACTACAACGAGGTCCGCCCGCATTCGAGCCTGGGCTATCGGACGCCGGCGGAGGTCAAAGCGAGCTGTCTCACAGAGCGCCTAGTGGACGCCGTTCTCCAGTAATTCTCGGCCCGAAGAAACCAGGCAGGTCATCATCGACCAGAGGGAGAACCGCGAGGACTTACGCTTCATCCTATCTATGCGCCCGGTGCGATTGGGAGGGCCCTCGAGAACTTGAAGCTCAAGGAAACTGAGAAGAAGTTTCCGCGGCGATTCGCCTGAGCGCCTCTGATGTGCGGTTGCGCCAGAACTTGACTCTTAGCCAGGCGCTGCGTGAAAATAAGATCGTGACTGTTGAAGTACATGAGGCAGGGCGGCATCCGGCTGGTCTGGTTGCATGCTGCTTTAGCCAGGAGGAAAGGATGAAATCATCCGGAACGTTCAGGGAGACCGTCGTCAAGTGCATTCGGGCGGCGGTATCGACACCACCGAACACCTGGTACCGGCAGTGGCGGCGACGCAACAAGGGACTTCCTGGCACGCACGCGGGATACCTGGAGCAGCCGGCTGAATTCAGCGGGAGAGAGCTCATCGTGGGCGGTATGGAAATCATGCAGGAGTGGGAACGCCCACTAATGCGCGCCCTTGCCCAGGAAGCGGCGCAAAATCAGGGACATGTTCTGGAAGTTGGCTTCGGGATGGGAATTTCCGCAAGCTATCTCATTCAGAGCGGCTGCTCGCAATACAGTGTGATCGAACCTCATGGCGATGTTCTGAAAATGGCGCGTGAGTGGGCCGACAAGCAGTCAGTGCCGGTGCAGATCATTGAAGGTTTCTGGCAGGACGTCATCGACGGTCTCGGCCTATTTGACGGGATCCTTTTCGACACGTATCAGGTCTTGTCCGAAGACTATCAGGACAAAGTCTATGTTCCGTTCATTCCCAAGGCAGCCGCACACCTGCCGCCCGGCGGCGTCTTCACATTCTTCTCGGGGACGTCGGGCAAGCTCCCGGCGGACCATGTGGCCTTGCTCGAGGCGAATTTTGCGGATTGTCGGTTCTACGAGGTTACAGGTCTCACTCCACCTAAGGACTGCCAGTACTACCGAGACTCCACGATGCTGGTCCCCGTCTGCA
>Ga0209109_10002401_pt1 | contig 10272 bp, 7 predicted proteins | sample Rifsed10ft2_FD_184004 | JGI IMG/M metagenome (GOLD analysis project Ga0209109, IMG submission 184004) | Soil microbial communities from Rifle, Colorado, USA - sediment 10ft 2 (version 2) | ecosystem: Environmental > Terrestrial > Deep subsurface > Rock core/Sediment | place: Rifle, Colorado... | reverse complement strand
GAGGGTGAGTCGCGCGGTCAGGCGGGGCGGGCCGCGACCGTCGGGCCGCCGGCGCGCACGCGCCGCAGCAGGATGGAGCCGACGACGAAGAAGAGCCCGACGGCGACGATCGCCGCGCGCTGGTCGCCGCGCAGCGCGGCGGACACGGCGCCGAAGACGAGCGGGCCCATGATGGCGCCCGTCTTGCCCACGAGCGAGTAGAAGCCGAAGAACTCGGCCTCGCGTCCGCTGGGCACCAGCGTCGCCATGAACGTCCGGCTCGCGGCCTGGATCGCGCCGAGACCCGTGCCGGCGAGGACGGCGACGGCCCAGAATTGCCACTTCTCCTGCACGAAGTACGCGAGGACGGTGACCGCAGCCCACTGGACGAGCGTCACCGAGACGACGAGCTTGGGCCCCCGCGTGTCGGTCGGCCGGGCCCACGCCGCCGCGCCGAGGAGCGCGGTGACCTGGACGGTCATGAAGAGCGCGATGATCTCGGTGAAGGAGAAGCCGAGCGTCTTCGCGGCGAAGACCGCCGAGAAGGTGATGACGGTGTTCACGCCGTCCTCGTACACGAGGTAGGAGACGAGGAACCGCCGCATCTCGGCGCGCTCGGGCAGCCGCATGATTTCCCGCAGCGTCGCGAGGGTCTCCCGGACGCCGCGCGCCACCGCCGCGCGGAGCGGCACGGGATGGCGCGCGTCGGGCGGGAGGATCACGAACGCCGGGATCGAGAACACGGCGAAGAGGGCGGCCGAGGCGAGGAAGCACGCCCAGTACGCCTTTGCCGCGGCGAAGGGGAATGCGGCGAGGAAGGCGACGAGCGAGCCCGCGTAGCCGACGGCGAACCCCGCCGCCGACACGCGCCCGAGCGCGTCGGGCGCCGCGATCCGGGGCAGGTACGAGTTGTAGTAGACCCACGCCGCCTCGTACGTGACGATCCCCGCGACCGCGAGGGCGAATCCCCAGAGCACCATGCCGGGGCCGACGGTGGCCATGAGCGCCGTCGCCGCGACCGCCGCCACCGTGAACCAGACGAAGAAGGGCTTGCGGACGCCGGCGTGGTCGGCGATGCCGCCCATGAGCGGCGAGGTGAGCGCGACGAGGATCATCGACGTCGAGACGGCGAGGCCCCACCAGAAGTCGCCGCGTCCCTCGGCGTTGCCCACGACGAGATTCGCGTAGTAGGCGGGCCAGATCGTGGCCTGGATGATCGCCGCGAAGGATGAATTGGCGAAATCGTAGAGCGTCCAGGCGGCGATCGTGCGGCGGGGCGATGCCTGCACGGCAGGCAGGATGACACAGAGGCCCGGCGTGCGCTACTATCCGCGTCATGCCGGGCCGGCTCGATCTCAAGCAGCTCGAGCAGCTGATCCGCAAGGGCGAGATCGACACCGTCCTGACCGTCTTTCCCGACGGGTACGGGCGCCTCATGGGCAAGCGCGCCGTCGGCGGCTACTTCCTCGACCACGTCGCCGGCGAGGGCGCCCACGCCTGCATCTACCTCTTCACCGTGGACATGGAGATGGAGCCCTTGCCCGGCTTCAAGCTCACCTCCTGGGCGCGCGGGTACGGCGACATGAAGCTGGTCCCCGACCTCGGGACGCTCCGGCTGATCCCGTGGCTGCCGAAGACCGCGCTGGTCTTCTGCGACGTCTACACCGAGGAGGGCGAGCCGATCGAGGAGGCGCCGCGCTGGATCCTCAAGCGCCAGATCGAGCGGGTGGCGGCGCTCGGCTACGTCGTGAAGACGGCCGCGGAGCTCGAGCTCTACATCTTCAGGGAGTCGTTCGAGGAGGCGCGGGCGAAGCGTTACCACGACCTCACGCCGGTCGCCGGCTACCTCGAGGACTACCACATCTTCCAGACGACGAAGGAGGAGCCGCTCGTCCGCGCGATACGCAACGGCATGGAAGCCGCCGACGTCCCCGTCGAGACGTCGAAGGGCGAGTGGGGGCGCGGCCAGGAGGAGATCAACCTCCGCTACGCCGAAGCGCTCGAGATGGCCGACCGCACCGCGCTCTACAAGCACGGGTGCAAGGAGATCGCGCATCTGCAGGGGTGCTCGCTGACGTTCATGGCGAAGTACGACATGGGCGGCGCAGGCTCGTCGTTCCACCTGCACTCCTCGCTCTGGGACCGGCAGGGGAAGAAACCGCTCTTCGCCGCCTCCGGCCACGGTCACCGGACGGGCACGCCGCTCTTCGGCCAGTGGCTCGCGGGCCAGCTCGCAATGGCGCGCGAGCTCGCGTACTTCTACGCGCCGGGCGTCAACGCCTACAAGCGCTACCAGGCGGGCTCGTTCGCGCCGACGCGGATCGTCGCCGGCTGGGACAACCGCACGTGCGGCTTCCGGCTCACCGGCGAGGGGAGCGGCTTCCGCGTCGAGAACCGCATCCCCGGCGCCGACGCGAACCCCTACCTCGCGTTCGCCGCGACGATCGCCGCGGGGCTCCACGGCGTCCAGTCGAAGCTCAAGGCGCCGAAGCTCTACGACGGTAATGCGTACGAGGACGCCACGCTCCCGCAGGTGCCCAAGACGCTGCGCGAGGCGATCGCCGAGCTGGAGCGCTCGAAGGTCGCGCGCGCGGCGTTCGGCGAGCGCGTCGTCGAGCACTACCTGCACACCGCGCGGCTCGAGCAGCAGGCGTTCGACCAGGCCGTCACCGACTGGGAGCTCATGCGCTACTTCGAGAGGATCTGAGCGGGACCATGGCCGACCGGGAGTGGATCCTGCTGAACCCGGGCCCGGCGAATACGAGCCCCACCGTCCGGGGGGCACTCGTGATGCCCGACCTCTGCCACCGCGAGCCCGAGTTCTTCGAGATGATGCGGAGCTGCCGCGAGCGCCTCGTGCGCCTGGCGGCCGGGGGCGGGGCGTGGAGCGCGGTGCTCTTCACCGGCTCGGGGACGGCCGCCGTCGAGGCGGCGATCGCCTCGTTGGTCCCGCCGGACCGCGGGCTGCTCGTCGTGAACAACGGCGTGTACGGCGACCGGATCCTCCGGATCGCCCGGGCCCACGGGATCACGACCGAGGCGCTCGCCTACGACACCCTGACGCCGGTCGAGCCCGACGACGTGGATCAGGCCCTCCGCGCGCACCCGGTGATCAGCCATGTCGCGCTCATTCATCACGAGACGACGACGGGGCTCCTGAACCCGGTCGCCGAGGTGGCGCGGGTCGCGGCCCGCCACGGACGGCGCGTGATCGTGGACGCGATGAGCTCGCTGTTCGGCGAGACGCTCGACGTCACCCAGGAGCCGATCGACGCCGTGATGGCGAGCGCCAACAAGTGCCTGCAGGGCGTCCCGGGGATCGCGTTCGTCCTCGCACGGAGGAGCGCGCTCGAGGCGCTGAAAGGGCGGCCCCCCCGCTCCGTCTACCTCGACCTCTACAATCACTACGCGACCCAGGAGCAGGACAACACGCCGTTCACGCCGGCCGTGCAGGTCCTGCACGCGATGGAGCAGGCGCTCGTGGAGCTCCAGGCCGAGACGGTCCCGGCGCGGATCGCGCGCTACGCGGAGAACGCGCGGGTCCTCCGGGCGGGGATGGCCCGGCTCGGGTTCGAGATCCTCGTGCCGCCCGGCGCCCGCTCGAACATCCTCACGACCTTCCGCCTGCTCCCGGGGCTCGCGTACGACACGCTGCACGACGCGATGAAGCGGCGCGGCTTCATCATCTATGCGGGGCAGGGCGACATCCGCACCTACGCCTTCCGCGTGTCGAACATGGGCACGCTCACGCCGAAGGACATGGACGCCGTGGTCGCGGCGTTCGCGGCCTGCCTCGAGGAGCTCCGCTGATGGGCGAGCGCCTCCGGGGCAAGGTCGCGTTCATCACGGGCGCCGGCATGGGGATGGGGCGCGAGGCGGCGGTCCTCTTCGCGGAGGAGGGCGCGCGCGTCGTCGTGGCCGACATCGACGCGGCGGCGGCGAAGGAAACCGTCGCGCTCGTCGAGAAGGCGGGGAGCCAGGCGCTCGCCACCGTGGGCGACGTCGCCCTCGAGGCGGACGTCAAGCGGATGATCGAGGAGGGCGTCCGCCGCTTCGGGCGGCTCGACGTGCTCCACAACAACGCGGGCGTCCTCTGGAAGGACCGCGACCGCTCCGTGCTCGAGACGGACGAGAAGTGGTGGGACCGCGTCATGGCGATCAACCTCAAGTCCGTCTTCTGGGTGACGAAGTACGGGATCCCCGAGCTCCGGAAGGCGGGCGGGGGCTCGATCATCCTGATGGGCTCGGTCTCCGCGCTCGTCGGCTTCACCCGCGCCCAGGACGCCTACACCGCGGCGAAGGGCGCGCTCATCTCGCTCGGCAAGTCGCTGGCGATCCAGTTCGCGCGCGACCGGATCCGCTGCAACGTGATCCACCCCGGCATCGTGGACACGCCGCTCCAGGCGCCGTACCTCACCGACGCGATCCGGAAGGAGTTCGAGACGGGGATCCCGCTCGGCCGGATCGCGCAGCCGCGCGAGATCGCCTACGTCGCGCTCTTCCTCGCGAGCGACGAGTCCTCGTTCATGACCGGCGCCGAGCTGGTCGTCGACGGCGGCTTCACGGCCGGATAGAAGAACAGCAGGAACGACATGGATCCGGCGTCCGAAGCCACACGCTCCTCTCTCAGGCCACCCTCGGCAGTCGCGGCCTCGCGGCCCTCGCTCCAAACAGACGCGGTCGTCACGGCGACGGCGGCGGCCGTCCTGCTGCTGCTCCTGACCTTCGTCGTGTGGCCGGTGCTCCGGGTCCTGGCGACGAGCCTCGAGGGCCCGGCGGGCCTCACGCTCGCCCACTACGCCGAGTTCTTCAGCTCGTGGCGGCTCTTCCGGATCCTCGTGCAGAGCCTCGCCGTGTCGGCCGTCTCGACCGTCCTCACGGTCGCCGCGGCGCTGGTGCTCGCGTACTCCGTCACGCGCACGGACATCCCGGGCAAGCGCTTCATCTCGCTGATGAGCCTGCTGCCGCTGATCTCGCCGCCCTTCCTCGTCTCGCTCGCCTTCATCCTCCTCTTCGGGCGGAACGGGCTCATCACGCGCGCGCTCGGCCTCGAGTGGTCCATCTACGGGTTCGCGGGCATCGTCGTCTCGCAGGTGTTCACGTTCCTGCCGCAGGCGTACATCCTGCTGGCGAACGTGCTGGGCAACATCGACGCCTCGCTCGAGGAGGCGGCGGAGAACCTCGGCGCGGGGCCGCTCACCACGCTGCGACGCGTGACCCTCTCGCTCGCGCGGCCCGGCCTCGCCTCCGCCGCGCTCATCGTCTTCATCCTCTGCATGACGGACTTCGGCAACCCGATCCTCATCGGCGGGCGCTACAACGTGCTCGCCACCGAGATCTACGCCCAGGTCATCGGCATGTCGAACTTCGCGGCCGCCGCGACGATGTCCGTCGTGCTGATCGTTCCGTGCCTCGGGGCGTACCTCATCAATGCGTACTGGGTGGGGACGAAGTCCTACGTGACCGTCTCTGCTGGCGCGCGAACCGCGCTCCGGCCGACGCCGCCGGCGGTGCGCTGGCCGCTCTTCGCCCTCTCGGGCGGCCTCGCCCTCTTCATCGCCCTGATCTACGCGCTGATCCCGTGGGGCTCCTTCGTGCGCCTCTGGGGGAGCGACTGGTCACTGTCGCTCCGCCACTACGACTTCACCTCCAGCGCCGAGGGCGCCTGGCCGGTGTGGAACAGCGTGAAGCTCGCCGTTCTCTCCGGCGTCGTGGGCACCGTGATGGCCCTCGTCACCGCGTACATCGTCGAGCGCAAGCGCCCGCCCGGCAGGCGCGCCATCGAGGCCTTGAGTCTCCTGCCGGCGGCGCTGCCGGGCACGGTCATCGGCGTGGGCTACATCCTCGCCTTCAACGTGCCGCCGATCCTCCTGACGGGCACGATCTGGATCCTCGTGACGAGCGTGGCATTCTGGAAGTTCCCTGTCGCCGCGCTCGCGGGGATCAACGCGCTGAAGCAGATCGACCCCGCGATCGAGGAGGCGGCGGTGAGCCTCGGCGCCGGGAGCGTCCGGACGTTCTGGCGGGTCGTGATGCCGCTCCTGACCGGCACGGCGTTCTCGATCTTCGTCTACTTCTTCATCAACGGGATGGTCACCGTCAGCGCGGTGATCTTCCTCATCTACCCGGGGTTCAACCTCGGCTCGGTGGCGATCCTCAACCAGGTGGAGAACGGCTTCCCCGGCGTGGCGTGCGCCCTCGGCACGATCATCCTCGCGATCGTCATCGGCTCGGTGCTCCTCCTCCGCGCGCTGGTCGGGGGAGAGCGTGTCGCCGTCCTGAAGCTCTAGCCGAAAAGGAGACCACCCCATGCGCCGATCTCTCGTCCTGCTGCTCGCCGCGCTCCTGGTCCTGCCCGCGACGCCCCTGCCGGCGCCGGCGGCCGAGGAGAAACTCGTCATCTACACGGCCTACGAGGAGAACGAGCTCAAGACCTTCTGGGACCAGTTCAAGAAGGACCTGCCCGACCTCGCCGCCAAGGCCGCGTACATCCGCGGCTCGACCGGGCCCACCATGGCGCGCGTCGAAGCGGAGAAGGCGAACCCGCAGGCCGACGTCATCTGGGGGGTCTTCAACGACTACCTCACGGGCGCCGCGAAGAAGGGGCTGCTCGAGCCCTACAACGCGAAGGAGTCGAACACCATCCCCGCGCGGTTCAAGCACCCCGAGAACGTCTGGCAGGGCGTGACGCTCCTCACCGTGGCCTTCGCCGCGAACCAGAAGAAGATGGCCGAGCTGAAGCTCCAGCCCCCGAGATCGTGGGCCGACCTGCTCGACCCGAAGTACAAGGGCCACATCGTCATGTCCAACCCGTCCACCTCGGGCACGGCGTACCTGCTGCTGGCGAGCCACGCGGCGCGCCTCGGCGAGGACAAGATGTGGTCGTACTACGACGCGATCGACCGGAACCTCTCGCAGGTAACGAAGTCGGGCGGCGCGCCGGGGCGCATGGCGGCCTCCGGCGAGACGCCGATCGGCATCGCGCTCGCCTACGAGGTCGAGGTCGCGAAGAAGCAGGGCGCGGCCATCGACGTCATCTATCCCAACGACGGCGTCGCGTGGACGTTCGAGGGCAACGCGCTCGTGAAGGGCGCCAAGAATCCGCAGAACGCCAAGCGCTTCCTCGACTGGGCGGTGTCGAAGTCGGCGATGGGCTCCTACGCCTCCTGGCGCGGCGCGGGGATCGCCCGGCCGGACGTCCCCGTCGCCGGCCAGAAGATCTCCGAGATGAACCTGATCCCCATCGACTTCGTGAAGGCCGGCGATCCCGGGTACAAGGACCGGCTCGTGAAGCGCTGGCTGGAGAAGTTCTCGAAGTAGCGTGAAGATCACCCTCGACCGCCTGACGAAGCGCTTCGGCGCGTCGGTCGCCGTGAACGAGCTCTCCCTGGAGATCGGCCAGGGAGAGCTCGTCTCCCTCGTCGGCGGCTCGGGCTGCGGCAAGACGACGACGCTCCGGATGATCGCCGGCTTCGAGCGGCCGGACGCCGGCGCGATCCGCTTCGACGGCCGCGTGGTCAACGCCGTGCCCCCGCGCAAGCGCGGCGTCGGCATCGTCTTTCAGTCCTACGCGCTCTTTCCGACCATGACGGTCGCCGAGAACATCGCCTTCGGCCCGCGCGTGGCGAAATGGCCAGCGGCCAAGGTCTACGAGCGCGTCGCGGAGATGGTGGAGCTGACGCACCTCGGCGGCTTCGAGGGTCGCTACGCGAACCAGCTCTCGGGCGGCCAGCAGCAGCGCGTCGCGCTGGCACGAGCACTGGCTCGTCGCCCGGAGATTCTGTTACTCGATGAGCCGCTCTCGGCGCTCGACGCGAAGATCCGGCTGCGGTTGCGCGGCGAGATCCGCAAGATCCAACAGGACCTCGGGATCACCACGGTGTACGTCACGCACGACCAGGAGGAGGCGCTCTCGATCGCCGACCGCATTGCCGTGATGCGCACCGGGCGGATCGAGCAGGTCGGGCGCCCCCAGGAGATCTACGGGCGGCCGCGCACCGACTTCGTCGCCGACTTCATCGGGATCTCCAACATCCTCCCATGCCGTGTCGCGTCCGCCCGCGAGGACACGGTCGAGTGGGAAGGTGAGCGCTTCCGCGTGGCGCTCGACGGCGGCAGGGACGGCGACCAGGTCCTGGTCTCGGTGCGACCCGAGAAGCTCGCGCTCGTCGCCGAGCGCGCGCCCGAGGACGGGCGCAACCGGCTCGGCGGCGTGCTCCAGGTCGTGACGTTCCTCGGCCCGATCGTGCGCCTCGAGGTGGCGGTGCACGGCCGGCCGTTCTGGGTGGACCTGCCCGCCACCCAGGCCGGCGCGCTCGAGCGGAAGAAGCCCGTGACGCTGGCGTGGGCGCCCGGCGACGCCGTCGTGATCGCCACGACGGGCCTCTCGGCCGATTAGCCCCGCCCGCGTCGTCATCATCGGCGGCGGCGTCGCCGGCTCGAGCATCGCCTACCATCTGGCCGTCGCCGGCTGCCGCGACGTGCTCGTGCTCGAGCGGGGCGAGTTGACGGGGGGCTCCACGTTCCATTCGGCCGGCCTCGTCGGCCAGCTCCGCGGGACGATCGCGCTCACGCGCCTCAACATGGCCTCCGTCGAGCTCTACGGCCGCCTGAAGGACGACACGGGACGCGATCCGGGCTGGCGGCAGGTGGGCAGCCTGCGGCTCGCGTCCTCCACGGAGCGGCTCACCGAGCTCCGGCGCCAGGTCGGCTGGGCGCGCACCTTCGGCCTGCCGCTGGAGATCCTGGGACCCGGCGAGACGCGCCGGCTGTTCCCGCTCCTGAGCGATGACGGGCTCGAGGGCGCGGCCTACCTGCCGACGGACGGCCGGATCGATCCCGCCACTCTCGCGGTCGCGCTGGTGGACGGGGCAAAGAAGCGCGGCGTCAGGGTCCAGACGGCCGTGCGCGTCGAGTCCATCACCGTCGAGCGCGGGCGCGTCGCGGCCGTCGTCACCGACCACGGCGCGATCGCGTGCGAGACCGTCGTCAACGCGGCGGGGATCTGGGCGCCCGAGGTCGGCCGCATGGTCGGCGTCACGGTGCCGATCGTCCCGATGGCCCACCAGTACCTCGTCACCAAGCCGATCGACGGCGTGACACGCGACCTGCCGACGATGCGCGATCCCGACCGCCTCGTGTACTTCCGCGAGGAGGTCGGCGGGCTCCTCATGGGCGGCTACGAGCGGCAGCCCATGCCGTGGGGGCTCGACGGGATCCCGCGCGACTTCAGCCACAAGCTCCTGCCGCCGGACTGGGACCGGTTCGCGGACCTGATGGACGCCGCGGTCTCCCGCGTGCCCGCGATCGGCCGGGCCGAGGTCATCACGATGATCAACGGCCCCGAGGCGTTCACGCCGGACGGCGAGTTCATCCTGGGCGAGGCGCCGGGGGTCGGCGGCTTCTTCGTCGCCGCGGGCTTCTGCGCCCACGGGATCGCGGGCGCGGGCGGCGTCGGCCGCGCGATGGCCGAGTGGATCCTGAACGGTCGGGCGCCGCTCGACCTCTGGCGCATGGACCTCCGCCGCTTCGGCGCCCACGACGCCGACCGCGCTGTGGCACTCGCGCAGACGGTGGAGACCTACGCCACGTACTACGACATCCACTATCCGGGCGAGGAGCGCCGCGCGGGCCGCGGGCTCAGGCTCCCGCCCGTGCACGCGCGCCTCGTCGAGCTTGGATGCGCGTTCGGCGAGAAGGCGGGGTGGGAGCGCCCGAACTGGTTCGAGCCGAACGCGGCGCGCGCGCCGAGACGCTGGGAAGCGAAGGGCTGGGCAGCGCGCCACTGGTCGCCGGCGATCGAGGCCGAGCACGTGGCGACACGCGAGCGGGCGGCACTCTTCGACGAGACCTCGTTCAGCAAGCTCGAGGTCTCGGGGCCCGGCGCCCTGGCCCTCCTCCAGCGCCTCGCCGACAACCAGATGGCCAAGCCGCCCGGCTCCGTCACGTACACGCAGCTGCTCAACGAGCAGGGCGGCATCGAGTGCGATCTGACGGTAACGCGCCTCGGGCCCGACCGGTTCTTCCTCGTCACGGGCAGCGCCTTCGGCCTCCACGACCTCGCGTGGATCCGCTCGCAGGCGCCCCCCGACGGCTCCGTCGTCTTCGAGGACGTGACCGAGCGGTTCACGTGCCTCGGCCTCTGGGGGCCGCGCGCCAGAGAGATCCTCCAGCGCGCCACCCTCGACGACGTCTCGGACGGAGCGTTTCCGTACCTCACCGCGCGGCGGCTCGGGGTCGCCGGTGTCAGGGTCCTCGCGCTGCGGGTCACGTACGTGGGCGAGCTCGGCTGGG
>Ga0209109_10002400_pt1 | contig 10275 bp, 12 predicted proteins | sample Rifsed10ft2_FD_184004 | JGI IMG/M metagenome (GOLD analysis project Ga0209109, IMG submission 184004) | Soil microbial communities from Rifle, Colorado, USA - sediment 10ft 2 (version 2) | ecosystem: Environmental > Terrestrial > Deep subsurface > Rock core/Sediment | place: Rifle, Colorado... | reverse complement strand
GGTACCGAGCATGCGAATGCAGCGTATGACAAGGTTTCGCGAGGTGACACGACTGCCTTTCAACAGGTTTTGGGAAACGTTCGAGGAAAGTACTAGAGATGTCTGAGCCTAACTCCCGGCTTGAGACGAACCTGGGGGCCGTTCAGACTAAATGTTGAGCCTGTAGCCTGTAGAAAAAGGTAGAGCGGAAATTTTTACAAGAAAAACGACCTCCGTATTTGGCCTATAAGCAATGATCTTGGGTCGGGAGACCATTTAAGGTCCCTCAGTTTGGAACTTTTTTTAGTTGTCGGGAGTTTTTCTACAGCCTCGTTAGGCAGCGCCGTTCATGAGGTGACGGTATGCGATGCTCGCGTACAAAGTGTGGAACCGAATTTGACCCACCGGGTGACTATTCCCAGGGAAAACACGCAGAACATACATGTTCTAAATGCCGGCAGCTACTACAGTGGCATTACGAGCATATGGACCAAAATCGCTCAGGGCATTTGGTAAGTGGCGGTCCGCTTCGACCCTGCGACTGCGAAAAAAGGAAGGACGACGCCCTCGTCCCCTTCATTTGATTGTGAGGTGACTCACAGTATGGCCTGGAATAGTCCCAAGGATCTGACGAGAAGATATATGGCAATGATAGGAAGTTGCTTTTGAGGGTCAGCCACCGGCGGAGAAGGGGTCGCAGTGTAGGGGTCAGTCCTTTACTTCATAGTCCCGGGTGCGCTATGTTCCACGCATGGCGCGTCCCCTTCGACTGGAATTTCCCGGTGCCCTCTACCATCTAACCTCGCGGGGCAATCGGCAGGAGAGCATTTTCTTAGATGACGCTGACAGACGGAGTTTTCTCGACCTGCTTGGAAAGGAAGTGAGACAACAGAGATGGGTTTGTTATGCGTACTGTCTGATGGAGAACCATTACCATCTGGTGATGGAGACCCCTGAGCCCAACCTGGTGCGCGGCATGCGACGGCTCAACGGAGTCTACACCCAAGCCTTTAACCGCCGGCACAAGGAAGTCGGTCATGTTTTTCAGGGGCGCTACAAGGCTATAGTGGTGGACAGGGAAAACTACCTCCTGGAACTATGCCGTTATGTCGTGCTGAACCCAGTTCGGGCGAAGGTGGTTCAAAGGCCGGAGGACTGGAAGTGGTCGAGCTATCGGGCAACGGTGGGAAAGATTATCGCGCCGCAATGGTTGGCGGTGGAAAAGGTGGTGAGCCTTTTTTCGGGCAAGCAAGCAAACTACCGCAAGTTTGTAGCTGAGGGAATTGCCAAGCCGTCGGTTTGGGAAGGTCTTAAGGGACAGATTTATTTGGGGGGTGAGGATTTTCTAGAACGCATGCAAAACCTGGTTGAGGGAAAGGCCGTGCAGGGGATTGCAAGGGCACAGACCAAGCCGCTATGTCCTGGCGTGGACGAAATTGTTGCCACGGTCGGGCGAGCTTATGGCATTCCAGCGTCGCGGGCGCTCGATAGGAGCCACGTGGAGGCGTATTGGTTGGCGGTCTATTTAATGCGCCGGGTAGGGAATCTTTCGCTCCAGGAGGTTGCCGGGCGTGTTGGGGTGTCGGTTGCAAGGATCTCACAGATCCAAACCAAGATTGAGCAGGGGCAGACAAGTACAAAGATGGCGCTGACGTTGAAGCGATATAAACTAAAGGAATGACCCCAATACTGTACTACCGGAATTTCCTATCCCTTTACCCGACAAATGAACGGCCAGATAACTTTAGCCTCCGGCGGATGCACTTTTCCAAACTGGTCGATATAGGCGACCTTCACCTTCTGATTGCGTTTCTTGACGGGATCGATGGGCGTCATGTCTCCCGAAAGGAACTGGAGAAAGTCATACCGATATCTTAATTTTCTGTCGCCAAGCTGGACCCGTGCCCTGCCATAAACATTCAAATGCAAGTGGGGATAAGTGACCTCTTTCCCGGTCTTTCCGACAAATCCGATGACCTGACCTCGTTTCACCTCCTGATTTGCGTCGACGTTGAAGCCGGATAAATGGACGTAACTGGCGCTGATGTCGTCCGGCCCGTCCTGATGCCTGATGATGACCTGGTTGCCGGTTGCGCTTCCGGGCGCATCCGCTTGTCTGGCAATGACCCGGCCATCGGCAATCGCCACGATCGGAGTGTCTTCCGGTAAACCCCAATCAACCCCTGCATGAGAAAGCCAAGGGGAGTATTCACTCCTCAATGTCCCGGAACGATTGTAGCGATCGGCAAAACCGGAAGTTATCCCGGGGCAATTGGCATCTTCCGGCATTTCCGGGAGCAATCCAGTTTCAAAAATACCGGCAGCTATATACTGTTCCTTGGTTTCCGTTGCGCTCGCCTGGGATGCCGCCAGCAAGACACATGCAGCTGCGGCTGCCAATAGTATTCCAGGTTTGGATGAATAAGATGAAGGCATCTTCATATCTCCGCAAGCACCAGAGAAGGGATGAAGCCCGCTCAGCTGTGAAGCGAGCGCCTATCCTTCACCGGTGCCTCCCAGGTAGCGAAAAAGCTCGGAGCGGACGTTGGGAACGAATAGCTCTTCAACGCTCATACGGCGCCGCGTCAACCCCTGCTCATCCAGGTACTGGACGAAGGCCTCGAGGGTAGGGCGGCTACCCTCGATGGAGTAATCCCAAATCTCCTCGCCGAAGATGCGGCGAGAAGTCTCTATCTCATCGATAAGCCACGGGAGACTTGCCACCAGCGCGTTGCTGTCGTAGAGGCGCCTGTAGTTGAGATCCCTGGCCAGAACAAAGGCCTTATAGAGGCTGACGGCTATCCAGGGCTCTCTCTGAAAAAGGTCGGCCTTCAGAACCAGCGTGTGCATGATCGGAAAAATTTTGGTGCGGCGATAATATTCGGTCTCTACCTCCCGGAAGTTGGGAATCAGACGCTTAACAACCTGCTTCTCGGCGATCATCGATCGCGGAATGACGACGGAGACCAAGGCGTCGATTTCACCCGTCTCCAGCATTTGCTCCAAAGATTGCCCGGAATTAATTTGCGATATGGGGATCTGGGCCGGAAGGTCGATGCCGTTACAAACCGGCGTTGCTGCAACCCAATGCACCTCATCTGGCGGCACTTGATACTCATGGTTCAATAGCCCCCTAACCCAGACAGCGGCGGTCATTTGGTAATCGCCGACACCGATCCGTTTTCCCTTGAGATCTTGGGGTCTTTGAATGGTGGCGGAATGGACGTAGATGCACGAGTGGCGAAAGGTTCGAGAGGGGAAAACCGGCAAGGCGATGAAGCGTTGGTCGCCCTGGGAACGCAAAATAGTATAGGTGGACAGAGACATTTCCGATGCGTCAAATTCCTCGTTATTGAGCATGCGCCAAAAAGTCTCTCCCGGGGTTAACGGAAGGTGATTCAGATCGATGCCCTCGGGCTGGACCCTGCCGTCGATCAAAGCGCGCGTTCGATCATAGTCTCCACAGGCCAAGGTTAGTTTGAGCTTCGCCATTCCCGCATTCTCCTTATGTCCGGATGACCCCGGAAGCGCCTGGAGCGCTTACGCGCCAGATCTTATCTCATTGTTTTTTCGTTGCAAACTCGCGGCGAAACCCCGGAGCTTGAGGCGTCCCGCGGAGAAAAGGCGTTTGCCGCCGTTGTGGACGCGGAGCCGACTATTGTTGTCTCGAAGCTCGTTATCGGATATTGTTTCGCCCAAGACGGCGAAAAAAATCCGCCGCAGGAGGGAATAACCATGAGCGTATCTCGGTCGGTCAAATGGGGCGAGCTTTTGGGCATGCGTAAGGTGGAGACCGTAGAGCAGATGCCCGAGGAGTACAGGACGACGCTCATCAAGATCATTTACGCCCTGGCCTCAACCGAATTTGCGTCCGTAGAGCAGCATCAACCCTGGATCAATCAGGGGCCGACGCCGGAGGATCGCTACATTCAGACGCAGATCGCCGCCGACGAAGCCCACCAGGGATTCATTGATTGCCGCATGCTGCGCTCCTTTGGCCCTGAAGGCGAAGAAAAGGCCGCGAATCTTATGAGGGTACGCATGGGCGAGCATCTCCTCTCCGCCTTTAACGTGCCCTTCGAGAGCTGGGTGGACGTCTGTGGCTTCTGCTTTTGTCTGGATCTCGTAGCTTGGTACCACCTGCGCGGTATGGAGGATTGCAGCTACGCGCCGCTCGCCCGGGAAATGACCACGATGGTGCACGAGGAAAAGTTTCACGCCTCCTTCGGCGCGCGGCGCATCCGGGACATCGTGCAGAACCCCGAATACGCGCGGCTCTGCGGCGCGACAAAGGCGGATGCGCAACGGACCGTGGACAAATGGTACCCGAAAGCGCTCGACACCTTCGGCGCTGCGGACTCCAAGTTCGGCAAGCTAGCGGTGACCTATGGCATCCGGCGCTGGGACAACGAGACATTGCGGCGGATGTTCCGGGAGGACATCGACGCGCAGATCGAAGCTATCGGCCTCAAGGTCCCTGACCCGCTAAAGGGCCGAAAGATTCTTTGAGCCAGGGTGAGCGGCTGGCCGCTTTGACTTTTAGCGGGGAAGAAGGTCGAGCTCGAAGAGGGCCTGCCAGAGTTCGTTCTTGGCCTTTCGGCAATTGCATTTCACGACAGGCAAGGCGTGCTCGGAGAACTCTTCCAGAACCTGGTAGGCTGATAAAAGCTTTCTCTCTTCTTCCCGGGTCAGGCTTGTCTGTTCCGCCATAAGATCCTCTTTAGTTGGCTTTGACTCGCAGATCCTTGAAACGTCTGGCCTTCAACTCAAACCGCGGCAGCGAATTGTGAGGCTCTACGCTTACCTCGGGAGATAGTCCGAGGCTTTTCTTAGCGTGCTCCTTGATGTCGCGGGCGACCTGCTCGGCCAATGCGGGGTTCTTGCCCTCTTTCAACTCGAATTTGATGAGCAGGGTATCTAGCCCGTCCCGATCCTCCACGGTGGTGAAGAATTCCTCGACCTCGGGGAAGCCTCTGACGATTTCCTCGATCATTTGAGGGGTCAATTGGACGCCGCGGACCTTCACCATGTCGTCGTAGCGGCCCAAAATGCCGCCCATAAATAGGTCCAGCGTTCGCCCACAGGAGCAGAAATCGCCCCGCTCCATGATGACGATATCGTTGGTGGCGTAACGAAGAAGGGGCATCGCCTCCTTGATGAGCGGGGTCACGACCATCATTCCCCTCTTGCCATAGCCCACAGGCTCCAGGCTGTTCGGATCGACGACCTCCGTCAGATACCGATCCTCGTTGATGTGGAGCCCTCCAGAGCGCCGGGAGCACACAGAAGCGATCATTCCGGCCGTCTCCGTGGTTCCCATAAAGTCCCCCAGGTGGGCGTCAAAACCCTTCTCGATGATCTCTCTGGTGGAAGATATCGAGGCCCCCGGCTCCCCTGCTACCACAACCATGCTCAGTTGAGATCCGGCGGCCAGGTCTATCCCCTCCTCGTTCGCCACGTGGAGCATCCGGATGGCGTACGAGGGGGTGCAGCAGAGAACGGTGATCCCGAGATCCAGAATCATCTGGATTCTTGTTTTTGTATCCATGGATCCTGTCGGATGGACCCGGCAGCCGATTTTTTCAAAGGCGTAGTGGGCGCCCCAGAAGCCGATAAAAGAACCATAGCCGAAGGCGATCATGACCACGTCGCTGGGCCTGACGCCGAAGTTGTACAGACTTGCCGCCCACGCGTCAGCGCCCCAGATCCAGTCTCTTTCAGTGTCGAAGGCTCTTACCGCCGGCTTTCCGGTCGTCCCGGATGTGGCATGGTATCTCAGGGCTTTCTCTATGGAGATGGCCATGCGCGTCCCAAAGGGAGGATTCTCTAGTTGGTCCCGATCGAGATCTTCTCTGCAGGTGATGGGGAATTTTCGGAAAAAGTCTTCGAGTGTCAGAAAATCGTCTGGCGCGACGCTATGCCTTGCCATCAAATTACGATAAAAAGGCGAGTTTTTCCACGCATATCGGATCGCTTCTTGCAGCCGTTTTAGCTGAAGCTGTCGCAACCTGTCTTTAGGCATCAGCTCTATTTTCGGATTCCAGTAACCGTGCGGCAAATCGATCCTCATGGCAGGAAGACTCCCGTCCGGTAAATATCTCCCAACAGCCTTTAAAGTCAATCTTGGGAATGGTAGAAAAATACGGGCAAAGGCAGGGGGTGTATCCTGGGCGTTTTAACGGGCAAGGTGGCGCTGATCACCGGCGGGAGCCGGGGCATCGGCAAGGCGATCGCCATGGCATACGCGCGCGAGGGGGCGAAGGTCTTCATCTGCGCGCGCAAGAGAGGGGTCTTGCGGAAGGCCGCCGAGGAGATCCGCGCCGCGGGCGGAGAGGTCCGCTGGTACGCCGCCGACATCTCCAAGGCCAACGCGGTGAGGCGTCTGGTCCGGCAGGTGTGCCGCGCGTACGGAACAATCCATATCCTGGTCAACAACGCCGGCACGCTCGGGCCGCGCGAGCCGATTATTCATTATCCCGTGCCCGCCTGGGAAAAGGTGGTGAAGGCCAACCTGACGGCGGTGTTTCTCGTCACCAGGGAGGCGCTCGGCGTGATGGCGCGGCAAAAAGAGGGGGTGATCATCAATCTCTCCTCCGGCGTCGGCCGGATCGGCAAGGCGCGGTGGGGCGCGTATGCCGCCGCCAAATTCGGCGTCGAAGGGTTGACGCAGGTGGTCGCGGAGGAGGTCAAAGAGTGGAACATACGGGTGAACGCGGTGAATCCCGGCGGCACGAGAACCGAGATGCGCGCCGCGGCCTATCCCGACGAGGAGCCGATGACCCTGCCCACGCCTGAAGAGATCGCGCCGATCTTCGTCTACCTGGCGAGCGATGAATCCCGCGAGATCAGCGGAAAATCGTTCGACGCGCGCGGCTGGCGCAAAATTTAATTGACGGGAACGTAGAATTCCTATACAAATACGGTAATTTACCCAGCCAAAGGGAGGTATCGGAATGAAAAACAATTACTGGATTGCCATCGCGGTGGCGGCTCTGGTCGTCGGGGTGCTTGTCGGATACGGCATCTGGGGCCCGAATGCGGCCCGGCTGCCTGAGGTCGAGAAAGAGCTGAAATCCGCCCAAGGGCAGGTCGAGAAGTCCAAGAAGGAGTTAGCGGACCTGAAAGGCAATTTGGGAGAGGTCACGAATCAGAAGCTCAATCTCGAAAAAGAGGCGGCCGACCTCAAAGAGGCGCTGGAGAAGGCCACGAAGAGAAAAGGCCGCTAGTCGTCCCAAGGAGTAAATTCGGGTTACGAGCGAAAGGTATCGTCCAATGAAGGCATGCCGGCGTGTTGCTATTTTTGTTGTTTTTCTGCTCCTGAGCGGATCGGCGATCCTCGAGGGTCAAGAACCGAAAAAAATCAAGATCGGCTATCCAGCCATTTCCTACAACCAGATTCATATCTGGGTGGCCAAGGATGCCGGGCTCTTTAAAAAGTATGGGCTGGATGCGGAACTGGTTTTTTTTAGAGGAGGACAGTTGGCTACCCAGGCCTTGGTGGCCGGAGACCCGCCGATCGTAAACATCGGCCTGGTCGTGCAGGCCGGCCTGCAGGGCCATGACATGGTGCTGATAGCCTCCTCGGAGAACGCCTACTATTATTCGGTGGTTTCCCGTCCGGCGATTTCTAAGATAGAACACCTCAAGGGGAAACGATTGGGCGTGAGCGGCTTCGGTTCGGCGTCGCATAACGCCGCGCTCATTTTGCTGCGCAGGCTCAATCTGGAGCCCAACAAGGATGTCGCCGTGGTGGTGGCCGGCGCTACTACGGAGCGTTTGGCCGGGATAGAGAGCGGCAGGATCGACGCCACCGTCTTGACCCCTTCGGAGATCCCCCGCGCCCGAAAGCAAGGCCTTGTCGAGATCTACAACATGGCCGACTTGGGTCTCGAGGTCCAGGGGAATGGTTTCGCGACCTCGCGGGCTTTTATTAAGGGCAACCGGGAAACGGTTAGGGCGGCGCTCAAAGCATACGTCGAGGCGATTTATTACATTTACCACAACAGGGCTGAAACGAACCGGATTGTCTCCAGGTACCAGCGCACGTCCGATCAGGACGTTCTGGACGCGACTTACACCTGGTTCGTTAAAAATGTCGCCAAGAAGCCCTATCCTACGCTCAAAGGGCTCCAGTTCCTGATTAATGAAATTTCGGGCAGGCTGCCCCAGGCGAAGAGCGCCAAGCCGGAGCAATTTGTCGACCTGAGTTTGCTTCAAGAGCTGGACAAGGAGGGTTTTTTCGGTGAGATGGGCAAGAGGTATCCATGATGCGTTGGCCGCGAAGGTCTATCTTTCTCGCCGGTTTTTTGTTTTGCGCCTCTCAGCTTCCCGCCCAGGAAAAGATTACCCTGGCCATTCCGGTTCACGCCCTGAGCCAGTTGCCGGCCTATGTAGGCGTTCGCTTCGGCCTCTTTCGTGAGGAAGGGCTGGACGTCCAGATCGTGCAGATGAGAACCGCGCTGGTGGGGCCGGCGCTGATTTCCCGGGAGCTGGATTACGCGACGGCGGCGGATACCATGCTGCGCGCGGCCACCACCGGGCTGCCGGTTAAAGTCATCGCCTTCGGCGGCATCAGGCCGGCTTTATCCCTGAACGTTCGCCCGGAGATCAAGACTCCCATGGATCTCAAGGGCAAGAACATCGCGGTCTCCTCGAAGGGAAGCACCACCGACATCGTCGCGCGGGAGATCGCGCGCCACTTCGGTCTGAATCCGGATCGGGATATCATCACCATGCCTCTGGGCAGCCAGACCAACAATCTTGCCGGGCTCCGGAGCAACGCCGTGCAGGGGGCGGTCTTTACGCCTCCCTATGATGTCATCGGCGAAAGGGAAGGGTTTCGGGTGCTGGCCTGGGCGGGGGACGTGCTCAAGGAGCAGCTCCAGGCGGGACTCTCCACCTCGGACGACAAGATCCGCGCCAACCCGGCTCAGGTGAAGCGGATGGTGCGGGGATTCGTGAAGAGCCTGGTCTACCTGCGCAAGGAAAAGGGCCGGGTGGTGAGCCTCATCTCCAAGGAGTGGAAGATCGATCCGGATATCGCCGACAAGAGCTACGATGTGATGGTGAAGACCCTGAGTGCGGACGGCTCCGCCAGCGAGCGCGCGGTGGAGAACGTGATCCAGCAGACGCTCAAGGCGACCAAGAGCCAGAAAGATGTCCCTCACTCCCAGGTGGTCCAGTTGAGCTTTCTCCAGGAGGCGCAGAAAGAATTGCGCCTGCGATAAACGATCGTTTCTTCCGCTTCCGGGAGTGAGGAGGGGCATGTGAATCAAGTTATCGGCAAGCGGTTTCCCGATCTCGAGCTGCCCGACCATAACGGGCAAAAGGTCCGGCTTTCCGAGATTGCCGGGAAATTCCCGCTGATCGTCGTCTTCTACCGCGGCTACTGGTGACCCAAGTGCCAGGTGCAGTTGCGCCTCCTTGCGGAGTTTCAAAAAGAGCTGGCGGTCAATTACTGCAAGCTCGCGGTGGTGAGCGTCGATCCACCCGAGGTCAACGCCGCCTTCAGGGCCGGATTGGGTGCGGAGTTTCCCTTTTTGAGCGATCAGGATCGCGCCGTCGTCAGGCAGCTCGACATGGTCGAGACCTCCAAGTCGCGCGGCGAGACCGCCATCCCTTATGCCTTCTCCCTGATGCCCGACCTCACGGTTCATAAGCTGTATTGCGGCTACTGGTACGTGGGGCGGCCGACCCTGGATGAGCTGCGCCAGTTGATTCTGGATGGCATTTGGAACAAGCCGTGGGGGCACGGGCTGTCCGACGGCCTTATCCCGCTGAACCGGGTGATGAGCGAGATTGGGGGATAGCGCGCCTCAGCCCAGCAGCGCCACCCCAAGCACCACCGCCGCCGCTGCCCCAACCACAGATGCCAGCAGATTCACCCAATCATTATCCAGCCAGGGCCAGCCGCGCAGCAGAAAGGTTTCCCCTCCGCAGGTGTGCAGGGGATGGCGCTCGGTTTCCTTCTGGCAGGCCGGGCAGTGGTAAATTGCCTGCACAGTAGCGCCCAGGAAAGAGTCAAAAGTTGCCCCGGTCACGCCTGCCAGGGTGATGGAGATCACCTGAGCCATCGAAGGGTTGAGCGGCCCAGACCAGGCTGCCAGGCCAGCGATTAAAGCCGAGCCGCCCAATGCAGCCAGGTATCCCAGCAGAGTCACCCCCCCGGATGCGCCGCGGACCACTCTTTGGCCGGTCGTCACCAGGCGCGGCGCAGCCGGGCTGAGCACTCCCAGTTCCGTCGCCCAGGTATCGGCGTTGACGGCAGCCAGCGCCCCGCCAAAAGCCAGCCACCAA
>Ga0209109_10002398_pt1 | contig 10280 bp, 10 predicted proteins | sample Rifsed10ft2_FD_184004 | JGI IMG/M metagenome (GOLD analysis project Ga0209109, IMG submission 184004) | Soil microbial communities from Rifle, Colorado, USA - sediment 10ft 2 (version 2) | ecosystem: Environmental > Terrestrial > Deep subsurface > Rock core/Sediment | place: Rifle, Colorado... | reverse complement strand
CGGCGTGAAGGCCGTCATCGCCGAATCGTTCGAGCGCATCCACCGCTCCAACCTCGTCGGCATGGGCGTCCTCCCGCTCGTCTTCAAAGAAGGACAGAACGCCGAATCGCTCGGCCTCACCGGGCGCGAGACGTTTGACATCCTCGGCATTTCTGACGATATCAAGCCGAGGCAGGCATTGACGGTGATCGCGACGGACGACGGAGGGCTGCTTCGCAAGACGGAGTTCAAAGTCATCGCCCGCTTGGATACGCCAGTAGACGTGGATTACTACAAGAACGGCGGGATTCTGCAGACGGTGCTGAGGAATTTGATGAGGTCGTAGAAACGCGCCGTGGCGTGTCTCTACCCCAATGGCGCGCCGACTCGATTGAGTCGGCGCGTTTTGTTTGCGGCTCTTGATTAAAGGCGCGTCGCGATTACGTCCTATTGCCGTGTGTGTTGTGTGACAACCCTCCTGTCCCCTCCCTCCGTCCTATAGTTGCGGCGGATTTGCGTCATACAATCGCGTTGACAGATGTGACCATGAAACGCGAACGCATCGGAAGGGTGATATGTTGTGTGCTGGCCGGACTGACGCCGCTTCTGCTTCTGGCCGCGCTGCCCGCTTCCGCTGAGCAGACCGGCAGCGACCTGCCCCAGCCAGCCTCGCAAGTTGTCGCCGCCTCGACGCTGATAACCTACTATTCGTCCGTGGATGGGGCCGCGCTGGATTACGTCGAATACCTGCCCGCAGGCTACAACCCCGCCGTGGCCTACCCGGTGGTGATCCTCCTGCACGGGGCGGGCGGCAACGTCTATCAATACGACACGCCTGAGTGGCACACTACCGCCGACACCCACGGCTACATTCTGGCGATGGCCCACGCGCGCACGCTGCCGGGTTACGGCGCGAGCCGCCTCTCCTTTTTTATGAATGGCGTGCTCGTCTCCGCCGAGCAAGACGTCCTCGACCTGATCCCCGTCGTCAAGGGACGACACCTGATTGACGCCAACCGCATCTACATCGCCGGCTACTCAATGGGCGGCGTCGGCGCGTTGAACATCGCCACGCTCAACCCCGGCGTCTTCGCCGCCGCCGCTCCGGGCGCGCCCATGTCCGACCTCTTCCAGCAGTGGGACTACAGCCCCTCCGCGCCTGCACCCAACTTCGCCACGCTCTTCGGCGGGCCATATAGCCAGACCGCCGCCATCAAGACTTATTACTACGAGAACAGCCCGCGCTTCCTCCTGCCCAACCTGATGAATACCCCTATCCGCGTGGTGCATGGGATCAGCGATACCCTCATTCCGAATAACACCTCGATCTGGCCGTACATGGAGTCGCGCCACATCGTGGACACGCCGGGGTTCAGCGATAGCCGGGGCCAGGCGATCACCCTGCAACAACTGGGGGCCGCGTGGCCGGGTTCCTTTTACGAAGAGCACCTCTGGCCCGCCGCGACTCACGGCAGCGGCTCGTTGTATTGGCTCCCCGAAGAGATTCTCACTTTCTTCGACGCGCGCCCTTTGATTGCCAACCCGACGACGGTGGCCTTCACCACTTACGAGGACAGGCACACGCGCGCGTACTGGCTGCAATTGAACCTGACCCAACCCTGGACGGCCATCCCCGGATTGGTCTACGCTGCCCGCAACCCGGCGCTGAACACGGTGCAGTTGCAGGTGACCGGCTCGATGACGATCACGCTCGACCTGCTGCCGATGGGGTTGACCGGCGCCGCCCCGCTCACCGTGACGGTTCAGCCCGTGAATGGGGTCGCGCCCGCAGGCGATCTGGCTGTGGTCCTGTCCGGCGCGTGGCCCGTGGCGTCTTATGCGGTGACCAAAGACGATGCGGCCCTGCCGCCGCTTGCCTACACGGTGACGGCCACGCAATTCACCCTGCTGCGGCAGCCGACCGACGCAATACACACCTACAGAATCGACCTTGCGTTCACACCCCCGTTCACACCCACGGCGTGGATTTATCTGCCGCTGGTGATGAGGTAGGGGCGACCTTGGCGCAACTTTATGCGACATTGATTAGGGGCGACCCGGCGGGTCGCCCCTACAGTTTTGAGACGACATTGGACGACGTGCGGCCTGTTGTTGTCAGATGCGTTTCAGATTTCGCCCGCACTCTGACAATTTCCTCCCCGGCCCGACTCAGTGACATTCGACACTTGCCACGCAGCCGTCGGAGTCTGAGGATGAGGGCATGATCGTCAAGAACCTGTGGCGGCGCAAGACGCGCACCCTGCTCACGCTCCTCGGCATCGCCGTGGGCGTGGCCGCCATCGTCGCCCTCTCCGCATTCGGGGAGGGCATCGCCAGCGGCATGGAGAATATGTTCTCGGCCACCATCGCCGACCTGACCGTGGGCCAGAAGGACGCGATGATGCTCATCTTCAGCTCGGTGGACGAGAGCGTGGGCGACGAGCTGAGGCAGATCGAGGGCGTGAAGCAGGTGGCGGGCACGGTCGTCGGCATCGTGCAGATGCCGGAAGCGCCGTACTTCATCGTGATGGGCGAAGACCCGCGCGGGTTCGCCATGGCGCACTACCGCCTGATTGCGGGCGGGCCGATCACGGGCCGCAAGCAAATCCTGCTCGGCAAAGTCGCAGCCAAGAACTTCAAGAAGGAGGTCGGCGAGACGTTCCACGTCAACGGATTGAGTTACCGCATCGCCGGCATTTACGAGACGGGGCTGGGCCTCGAAGACGGCGGCGCGGTGATGGGGCTGGAAGACGCGCAGCGCAGTTTCGGCAAGCGCGACAAGGTCACTTACTTCGTCCTCAAGTTGAAAGACGCGCGGCGCATGAACGCGGTCAAGGAAGAGATCGAAGCGCGCTGGCCCGACCTCTCCGCCGCGCGCTCCGGCGACGCCACGCGGCAGGACGAATTCCTCGGCATCTACCGCTCGTTCGGGTTGTTCGTGGGCGTCTTCGCCGCGCTCGTCGGCGGGCTGGGGATGATGAACACGACGCTGATGAGCGTGTTGGAGCGCACGCGCGAGATCGGGGTGCTGCGCGCGCTGGGCTGGCGGCGGCGGCGCGTGGTCGGCATGATCCTCGGGGAGGCGCTCGTGCTCGCGCTCGCGGGCGGCGGCCTCGGGGTCGCGCTCGGCCTCGGGCTGATCGCGCTCACCAAGTTGTCGCCCGCCGTCGAGTCGCTGTTGCAGGGCGTGGTCACGCCGAGCGTCCTGATGCAGGGGATGGGGATCGCGCTCGTGCTCGGGGTGATCGGCGGGCTGTATCCGGCGTGGCGCGCGGCGCAGCTCGCGCCCATCGAGGCGATGCGCTACGAAGGGGGCGCAGGCGGCGGCTCCGGGCGAAGCACCCAGCTCCTCGCGCGCCTGCGGCTGACGGGCGGCGCGCTCCGCAACCTGTCGCGGCGGCCCGCGCGGACGCTCGTCACCCTCGCGGGCATCGGCCTCGGGGTCGGGTTCATCGTCGCCCTCATCGCGATGACCGACGGCATGACGGCGACGTTCGATCAACTCGCCAGCCAGGGGCAGATGGACCTCGTCGCCGAGCAGGCGAAGGCCTCCGATCTCTCGCTCTCGGAGATTGACGACCGCGCGGCGACGCGCCTGCGCGCGCAGCCCGAGGTCAAGTCAGTCTCCCGCATCCTCTTCGGCTTCCCGAGCATCCCCGGCGTGCCGTTCATGTTCATCTTCGGCCTCGACCCGCAGGAGCCGTACCTCCAGCACTATCGCATCCGCGAGGGGCGCACGGTCACGCGCTCCGGCGAGATGCTGCTCGGGCGGTTCGCGGCGGACAATCTGGAGAAGGGCGTAGGCGACACGCTGCGCATTTCCGGCACGACGTTCAAGATCGTCGGCATCTACGAGAACGGCTCGACCTACGAGGACGGCGGCGGGATGATGCTGTTGAAAGACGCGCAGCGGGTCTTCGGCAAGCCGCGCAAAGCCTCGCTGCTGGGGATTCAGTTGAAAGACTCCTCGCGCGGCGCGGAGGTCGCGCGCACGCTCGAAGCGCAGTTCCCCGAGCTCATGGTCAGCCAGGCCTCCGGCTTCACCCAGCGCCTGCAGGACTTCGCGACGATGTACGCCGTCCTCAACGCGCTGATCGTGGTGACCGTGATCGTCGGCGGCATCGTGATGACGAACGCGATGCTGATGAGCGTGTTCGAGCGCACGCAGGAGATCGGCGTGCTGCGCGCGCTCGGCTGGCGGCGCGGGCGCATCGTCGGCATGGTGCTCGCCGAGTCGCTCGCGCTGAGTCTGTTGAGCGGGCTGGCCGGCATCGCCATCGGCGTCGGGCTGAATCGGTTGTTCATGCTCGTGCCGGACTTCGGCGCGTTCCTGACGCCGATCTATTCGCAGGCGATGTTCGTCAAAGTGCTCGTGCTCGCGGTTGGATTGGGGAGCATCGGCGGGCTGTATCCCGCTTGGCGCGCGGCGGGGCTGAGGCCGATAGAGGCGTTGAAGTACGAATAACCTCACCTATCCCCTCCCCGGCCCTCCCCTTCCCTCTCCTGACGTAACGTCAGGAGAGGGAAGGGGAGGGTGGCGTGGCCCGCGAAGCGGGACAGCGCCGGGTGGGGTAGGGTGAGGTCAGCGAGGCGAATCATGACGCAAGCACTGCCGGTCGTGCAAACCATCAACCTCACCAAAATCTACGGCGACGGCGCGGAAGTGAACGCGCTGAACGGCGTGAACCTGACCGTGCGCGCGGGCGAGTTCGTCGCCATCGTCGGGCCGTCGGGGTCGGGCAAGTCCACGCTGCTCAACCTGCTCGGCGCGCTCGACCGCCCCACGCGCGGCGAGGTCGTCGTCAACGGCGCGCCGCTCTCGAAGGTGCGCAACCTCGACCGCTTCCGCAGCCAGACCATCGGCTTCATCTTCCAGATGCACAACCTGATCCCGACGCTGACCGCGCTCGAAAACGTGGAAGTGCCGATGGTCGAGACGAAGTTGAGCGGCCGAGGACGCCGCGAGCGGGCGCGCGAACTGCTCACGCTCGTGGGCCTCGACAAGCGGATGCACTACCTGCCGAACAAGATGTCCGGCGGCGAGCGCCAGCGCGTCGCCATCGCCCGCGCGCTCGCCAACCGCCCCGCCATCCTCCTCGCCGACGAGCCGACCGGCAACCTCGACTCGAAGACGACCGGCGAGATCATGGCCCTGCTCTCCGATCTGAACCAGACACAGGGCACGACGCTGATCGTGGTGACGCACAACGCGCTCGTGGCCCGCGCCGCCCGCCGCATCGTCACCCTCCGCGACGGCCAGATTCAGTCCGACGTCCCCATCCAGACCGAATTCGAGCGCGACCTGATTGACCTCAAGCACTCCGCGCTCGGGCAGGCGATTTTGCTCGGCAACGGCCTGCCGGAAGAACTGCGGTCGGTGGCGACGGGGTTGAGGGAGGTGTTGGAGAGGGTGTGAGGGCTACCCCCTTACCCTTCCAGCGGAACGGCAGACGTTTAGCCGTCTGTGGTTGCGTCTGATTGGGTCGCGAGAAACGCTTCGGCTGCACGGATGAATTCACGCGCCCAGGTCAGTAATTCATCAACCTGGTCTGGAATTCGATGTTCATACTGCCAGCGCCTCGCGCCGCACGTTGAGCACGAACGGACTGCCGCCGTGTTCGAATTGCTCTGTGGACATGAAGACCGGCGAAATCACTACGTCGTGCTGCAATGAGAGTGTCGCGATCACGTCGCCGGTGCGTCGCAGGCACTCGAATGGGTTGACGTCCCCCCGCATGACGACGAGCACGTCAATGTCAGAGTCGGGACGGGCTTCTCCGCGCACGCGGGAGCCAAACAGCAAAACCCGGTCGAGTTGCTCGCCTAACAGCCGGGCCAACTCCTGGCGCAGAGTTTGAAGGAGGGGGGCGAGTTCGGCGTTGGTCATACGTGCCGATTATAGCCTGCTTCGCAATTCGTGGGGGCCTTTCCCCCGCCAATGGCAGTACAATCGCTGTCACGACCGTTGCTGCGGAGCAAACCGCCTCGGCCCAGACGTGGAGAATGCTATGCCTGCTAAAACTCAGAAGCAGAAAGTGTCCCGAAAGACCGCGCGTGTCGGCGAGACACAACTGGAGTTTCACATCCGCCTCCCCGCTGGAGAAAACGCCGAGGAATTCGCAGACAAACTGATCGAAGCAGTAGGCTTTGTAGAAACAAGACACGTCGGCCCCTACTAATCGGCACGGGCACGCTTTGTTTGGCTATATTGGCAACAAAGCCTTATAATTGATGTAGCATCACTGCCGGAGAGATAGGATGTTTTCGTTCCATCTCTCATCGCCCAAGTATGATGCAGGAGGTCAATATGTCTGACAGGAAGAAGACCGTCCCTTTTGGACTGTTGTTTGAGGAAACTGCTCCTCAGCCTTGTAACCTGATGACCCCCATCTATGACGAGGAAACCGACATAGCATATGTGGAAGATTCAAAAGGCCGTAGATCTCCTTATGTAGAATTTGCTGGTACTATGGGGACTGAAACTGCGACCAAGGTAGAAACTGAGACACCCGACGAGGACCCCGAAGACTACGTCTCAAAACTATCCGGCGTTATGGGAACCGATACGATAACTGCCGTGGAGGCAGAGACAACCGATACCGACCCTGAAGATGATCACACACGATCATTTTCAAGCCTTGGTACCGAAACCATGACTCGTGTCCAATTAGAGGCGCCAGATGAAGATTCGGATAATCCTCTGGCTAAGGGCATAAGAACGAATCTTTATCTATCCCATCACTAGCAGATTTCAGGCGAAATCCGTCGCTAGGGGCTAGTTAGAATTGCTTCTTGGGGGTGTGTGTTAGTGATAATCATTGTAACTAATCGGCAGGATTACACAGCCGATTTTCTCATTCTTGAACTGCAGAAGCGACGGGCAGATTACGTCCGATTCAACACTGAGGATTTCCCTCAACATGTACAAGTAAGCTGGCAAATTAGTAATGCTGGCCTAGAAGGTTATTTTGCATTTCCAAAGACTCGAGTAGATTTCAGAGACATTCGGAGTATTTGGTACAGACGTCCAATCCCGCCTATCCCCTCTCCTGAGATTGAAGATCCTGTCGCCCGTGAATTTGCCCTGGACGAGAGTCAAGCATCGCTTGAAGGCATTTGGAGAAGCCTGGACTGCTTCTGGGTGAGTAACCCCGACAACCTCAAGAAAGCCGAGCTCAAACTTTATCAATTAAAGACTGCCTCAAAGGTCGGTTTCCTTTTGAGTCCAACGATGTTGACTAATAGCCCGGAGGTGGCTCTAGCATTCCATAAGGATCAGGATGAGGAGATTGTATATAAGCCCTTGCGGCGTGGACGGCTGGTACGAGACCAAAATGTAAGTTTGATTTACACAAACCTAGTTAGTTCGAGAGAAGTGGACAAATTGGAAAGTGTATTATTTGCGCCATCGCTGCTCCAGAGATACGTAGCAAAGCATCTTGAGATAAGAGTTACCATTATTGGTGAGAAGGTGTTTGCCATCGCTTTGCATTCTCAGGAGCATGTTGAGTCAAAACATGATTGGAGGCGAGGTAATAGAGCATTGCTCCGACATGAACCTCATCTGCTTCCAGTTGAAGTAGCATCTAAATGCATAGCTTTAGTAAGGACTCTTGGCCTAGCATTCGGTGCCATTGATCTGATTCTCACGCCTAACGGTGATTACGTCTTCTTGGAGATAAACCCCAATGGTCAATGGGCATGGATACAGCAACTCTATCCTGAAATCCCGATGCGAGAAACATTGGCTGATCTCTTGATGAGTGGCGGATTATCAGACAATACCTAGACAAGATATGTTTGGCAACAGGTTAATTCAGGACCTTGGCCTAGACTGGTTCGGTATTCTGGTTGGAAAAAAGGCTTTGCACGACGCCTCACTTCCTTACCCTACAACTTTTGCAGAGATTCGAGATGGATTCGGGAACTTAGAGGATGAAGCTAAACTAACTGATGCTTTAGAACATTGTACTGCTCTGTTAAAGCGTGAAGAAGATCGATCTGACAAGGTCGAGTCGAAGGCAATCATCCTTATAGGAACAACTGGTATTGCGACGGGTTTCATTACAGGATTTGCAGGTCTACTACTCGACCGGGAAAAGATACCCGTCACTTTAGTGCTTATTATCGCTGCACTTTTATATATCGCTGTCGTTATTTCTCTGATGATGACCATTTTGCTAGCAATGAAGGTGGTCGCTGTTCGTGAGTATCGGTTTACTTATCCAAAGGCAATAGATATTTTTGATCTATCGAGGGCTTCTCTTCACTACGTGAAACGCGAACGTGTGATTTCTCTCTTTTACTCATTTGTCAAAAATGCCCAAATAGTAAACAGGAAAGCTACCTTCTTAGCCGGCGCACAAGTATGGCTTAGAAACTCGATTGTCTTGCTTTTAGTATTGACTCTGCTGTTGGCTCTATATACTCCATTTGAGCTATTTGTTCCTAAAACCAAGGTTTCTGTACCGACTCAACAAGGGCCAAATGTAACTCTTCAACCAACATTAAGCCCTGCCGTTACACTGCAATCAACACATACGCCCACAGTGCTATCTCCAACCAATACAGCACAGACCACGACAATTACCCCAACCAATACAGCTACGATTACCCCTGTACCCTAGACCCCCAGATAACTGTCCGCCACACCCTGAATCCGCATCTCTTGATCGCCGCGCCCGTTACCAATTCAAGGTCATACGTCAACTCAGACGCGGAGGGTGATATGCGCACTAAAACTCAGAATCAGAAAGCGCCTCAGAAGGCCACTCGCGTCAAAGAAAGCCGGGCTGGCTACACTGTTCGCGCGGATGCGAAGAGGGCCGCTCGCATTCGGGAGACGCAATTGGAGTTTCACATCCGCCTCCCCGCCGGAGTGGACTCAGAAGAGTTCACCGATAAACTGATTGAGTTGGTCGAGTCGTTCAAGGGAACAGTTGGCGGCGGAATTGCGGCGGCAGATGCGTAGCCGGTGCCGAAAAAGGACGCCTTGCCCCCTGCACTCGTCCCTTTTGCCCATTGAAAAACCTGTTCGTCTCCCTCATACTGGCCTTCAGAGCAACAGGATCGTCAGATGACCTATCCCCCCAACCCCCTTCCCTACAAGGGAAGGGGGTGGTTCCCTTCACTCGCTCCGGGGGAAGGGTTAGGGATGGGGGTTAATGATGCGCAACCGCAACATCGTCATCGGCCAGAAAGTAGATCGAGCCAGGGAAGTGCAGCGAGCTAAGGAACTTCGGCGTGAGATGACGCCGGAGGGAAAGATTCTGTGGCAGCATCTCCGTGCGAATCGTCTGCAAGATTTCCACTTCCGCCGCCAACAAATCATTGACGGCTTCATCGTGGACTTCTACTGCCACGCCGCGCGTCTGGTGATCGAACTGGATGGCCCGGTTCATCAAGGGCGAGCCGATTACGACGCCGAGCGCGACCGGGTCCTCTCCGCGCGAGGTCTGCGCATCCTGCGGATCGCCAACCAGGAAATTGTGCGCGATTTGGACGGCGTTCTGGCACGCATTGTTGCGGCGTGTCGCGAAGGAACCTAACCCCCTAACCCCCTTCCCGAAACAGGAAGGGGGAACTCCCCTCCCCGTTCCGGGGAGGGGCCGGGGGAGGGGTCAACTACCGGACTATTGAAAAGATCACAACCGTCGCACATACTGCTGGCATCCTGATCTGCCGGACTGCCATGTGAGAACTCATCGCCGGAAAACTCAACCACGTCACTGGCTGACCATACTCCTCATAGCGACTTTGCTTACCACCTGGGCGCCTCCCGCCGCCCACGCCGCTGCCGCGCTCGAACTCTACGGCACGTTCCACGCGATGGGCGTCGTCGTCAATCTCACGGCGGGTGAGGATTCCGATCAGGACGCCACGGCCAGCGTGTCGTACCGCGTGAGCGGGAGCGGCGCGTACCAACCCGGATTTCCATTGAGCCGCGTCACCAGCACCCGTTTCGCCGGAAGCCTCTTCTGGCTTACGCCGGGGACAGCCTACGACGTGCGCGTCACGTTCGCCGACCCCGACGGCGGCCCCCTGAACGGCGTCACCGTGCAGGCTACGGCCTCCACCCGCGCCGAAATCTCCATCCCCGCTCCCAACAACTCGTTCTACGTCAGCCCCGCCGGGAGCGGAACGGCGTGCAGTCTGGCCGCGCCGTGCTCATTGAGCGAGGGGTTGAACCGCGCGCAGGCGGGCGACGCGGTGATCCTGCGCGGCGGCGTGTACTACGAGGGCGAGTTCTCGCTCCCGCGCTCCGGCGCGGCGGGCGCGCCCATCGTCGTCCGCAGTTACCC